>Ga0206925_1001_pt1 | contig 113047 bp, 87 predicted proteins | sample Alteio_BWOrgHeat_62_FD_152944 | JGI IMG/M metagenome (GOLD analysis project Ga0206925, IMG submission 152944) | Enriched cells from forest soil in Barre Woods Harvard Forest LTER site, Petersham, Massachusetts, United States -... | ecosystem: Environmental > Terrestrial > Soil > Temperate forest >...
GCCGGGTTCCGGCCGCCACGAAATCGTCGCCAACCTGATTGACGGCGGGCTGCCGGATGCGACCGCCATCAGTATCTATGTCGCACCGGGGGATGCCATTCCGACCGGCGAGGACGGGAGCTCACCCCTGACTAAACTGTCCAAAGTTACTCTGGTGCCCTATTCCTTCGCCAAGGATCATTTTGTCGTGCCGCCGGAAGGGGAAGCCGACGCCGAGCCCGACACCGTATTTTTTCTGGCCAATGGACGCGGGTCCGTCATTGACCAATTGGAGGCGTTTGGCCCGTGGTTAAAGTCACGGGGCTGGGAACTGGCGCGTATTTTACTCGTGGTGGACAGCACGCTGGCGGCGGCGCAGCCGAAAGTCGAAGAATGGCATGAGGCCTGTGTGCATTTTGCCGACTGCGTGCTGATGAACCGCCGCACGGTTTTGAATCAGACCTGGGTGCAGCAATTTCAGAAAAAGTTTTTTGCGTTGCGCTACCCCTGCCAGTTTATTCCAGTGAAACAAGGCCGGGTGGACAACGCCATGGTGGTGCTGTTCCCCGAAGCTCGCCGGATGACGCTGGTGTTCGACGACATTGATCCCATTGATCAACTGGACCTCGACGAGGAGAATCTGCCGGAAGAACCCTTCGACCTGGTCAACAAGCCGGATCCGTATTTTGAAAGGCTACCCAGCGGTCATCGCTGCAAGCAGGTGCCGGATGTGACGGAGTTTTTGCCGAAGTAGGCGGCCTCCTCTTTACCTACTCGCGAAAGAGCATCAACTTGACGGCGGAGGGGTCGGGCTTGGTGCGGCCCTGGAAGCGGAAATCAATCAGGGAGACAATGTTGCCGTGCAATTCCTCCAGCGAGGAGCCCTCGGTATAAATGTTTTCGCTGTAGCAAGCGGCAACATAACTTCCCTCCACTTGTTGAATAACCTCGAATGTAAGTTCCATAGTGCAGCGTAGATATGAAAGGCAGGTTGTCATTGTCGCAAAAAACAGGGCTTGGGTCAATCTTTTCCTCGCTGTAACAATTACAGGAAAACTCCTCATAAATCGTTGTCTTCAACCAAGTTAGTTCTCCCTTGCGCATTGGCTCCTTATCTGCTTTAACCTCGCGCAATGCAACTCCCTGGATCACGCTCCAACTCGCTGCTGGCGGTGTTATTCACCCTGGCCTTCACCCCCTCACTGCCGGGTCAAACAACCGCGACCGCCGCGGCTCCGATCACCCAGGAATATGCCCCCAGATTTCCCGCCGGAATTTGGGAACTCACCCACGAAAACGATTGGTTTATTTTTAGCGACCGCGACTACACGGGCGGATTGCGCCTGGCCTACACCACGCCCAACTACCGCGACTGGGCGGATGTGCCGAGCTGGTTCCACATCCAAGCGGTGGGAAATTTCGTCAACCGCATCAGTTTTATTGACGAGGATTGGGCCACGAATTCTTCGGCGGAGTATGCGCAGATTAACATCTATACTCCAGACGATCAGTCCATCAATCCGCCGAATCCGAATGACCATCCCTATGCCGGCTGGGTGGGCTTTGGCAAAGATTTTATCCGGCAAACCATGGATCGGCGCGCCATTGTCGAATTCAATATCGGCTGGGTGGGGCCGCAGTCGGGTGCGCAGCAGTTGCAGGATGGTTTTCATTCCGTCATTGGCGACACCAACCCGGCAGGCTGGGGACATCAGATTAAAAACGAACCGGTGCTACAGGCGACTTACCGCCAGGACTGGCGCATCCCGGCTTTGACGAATTTAAATCCATCGATGCGACAGACTTTGGGCTATGATGTGATCGCCCATGGACTGGCCACGGCCGGCAATGGCTGGGATTATGCGGCGGTCGGCGCTATGACGCGGTTTGGCTACCAACTGCCGTTCGACTTTGGCCCCGCCCGACCACGTTTGGGCGAAGTCGCCAGTGTGCCCTTTCAGCCGGGCGGCTCGAGTGCCACCGACTCCATGAGTGGCCTCAGCGCGTATTTTTGCATGGGGGCGGAAGCCCGCGCTGTGGCACGCGACATTACGCTGGACGGCAACACTTTCGCCAATAGCGCCAGTGTGGTGCATAAGCCATTGGTCGGCGAAGTATACGGCGGTTATGTCATGACGTGGGGCCATTTTCGCGGGGACTTTCTGGTGCTCTATGAATCGGATACCTTCAAATCGCAAGCCCAAGTCGGCCAATGGCGCGGGATTTTGACGGTTGGCTGCCAGTTTTAAGCGGGGTCTGGCAGATTATTTGGGGCTTGCCAGTATCGGGCGGGGGGCTCTAGCCTACCCCAGACGAAACGTTTCCGGTGGCTACTGCAACCAGCCTGAATGGCCGGGGTTATACCAGCAAGTAGCGCTCACGGATTAGCTCGTTTTTGGATTCCGGGTTGGTGGCTTCGCTCGAAGGTTGCACTTGGCCCGGAAACATTTCACCGCTCGCGCGGTGGACTGGCGTTGCTCCACCGGCACAGAGGCCGGCGAATTTACGCTCAAAGCATTGACCTCCCCGCCGCGCAGTTTTGAACCACGCGGCCACCCAACATGACCGATATTATCACCGCCCGGAATCAAATCCAAGTGAAGGGCATCCTCGAACCCGACTTTAACAAGTGCGGGAGCCTCCTCGACCCTGCGCGCAATGGGCGCACCCGCCCGACGGATCCCTTTCTGCCCCGGGAACTGCTGCATCGTTTTAAACTCAAACGCGGCAGCATGATTGACGCCCAGGCGGCGCACGACGACCGCTTCCCCAACCCCAAGGTACGTTTTATCGAAAAGGTGGACGGCATGTCCATCGATGAGCGCCGCCATCTGCCCGACTTTTCGCAACTGACCACGATCAGTCCGGACAAGCAATTGAAGCTGGAATGCAAGGATGGCCGGATGACCACGCGCGTGATTGACCTTTTTTGCCCCATCGGCATGGGGCAGCGCGGACTGATTGTGTCCCCTCCCCGTGCGGGCAAGACCACCCTGCTCAAGGACATCGCCATCGGCTGTTTGGAAAACCACCCCGAAGTGCACGTGATGGTTTTGCTGGTGGACGAACGGCCGGAGGAAGTCACCGACTTCAAGCGCGACCTGCCGACGTGTGAAATTTACGCGTCATCGAACGACGAGGAGCTGGAGAGCCACATCCGCGTGGCCGACATCGCCATTGAACGCGCGAAACGACTGGTGGAAGTCGGCAAGGACGTGCTGCTGTTGATGGATTCGCTGACGCGCCTGTCCCGCGCACATAATGCCTTCCGCAACACCGGCAAAACTGGCACGGGTGGTCTGGATGTGCGCGCGCTGGAGCGCCCGAGACAGATATTTTCCTCCGCCCGCAACACCGAAGACGGCGGCAGTTTGACCATCATCGCTTCGGCCTTGATTGAAACGGGGTCGAAGATGGACGACATCATCTTTCAAGAATTCAAGGGCACGGGCAACATGGAGATGGTGCTGGACCGCAAAGCGGCGGAAATGCGCATCTGGCCAGCCATCAATTTACACTCCTCCGGCACGCGCAAGGAAGAGTTGCTGCTCAACGCGGAGTATCTGGAAGGGGCGACGCTGCTGCGCCGGGCGATGGCCGGGACGAAAATAGAGGACGCCTGCGAGACGCTCATTGAGCGCATGGGCCAAACCAAAAACAACGCGGAATTTTTGCGGATGATTTTGAAGTCGTAACCCTTTTGCCACAAGAAACTGCCCAATTGACGGTTCGCGGTTGACAAACACCCGTTTGATTCGCTCAAATCAACCTCTTTTCCCGCCGAATTCCGGCTTAGGAGCAGCCCACCGCATAGAATGCAAAACTTCGCCGCCCAGTGTCTCGACATGGCCCGTTCCATCCTGGGCCACAACCTGGACGCAATTAACCCCGACGGCAGCATCACCCCCATCCCGGGTGAAACGGGCCGCCCGGATGAACCGGGGCATGCCGCCCTGGCCATCGGTGAATTTTACCGTGCCACCGGCGAACTCAAGCTGGGGCAGTTTGACCTCGTGGACCTCGCCGCGCGAACGGTGACCGCCCAGGCGTTTACCGAGACCGAAGACGAGAACGGTCTGGCCTATAGTGCGCTAGGACTGCTTTCTTTCGGCTGTGCCAAGGATCGCAACCCAGTCTGGGAGCGGCTCTATGAGGAAACGCGCCAGAAGCTCGACCGCGCGCTGCTGGCCCGGACGGATTACGATAACCATCAGCAGGCCTTCAACATCGCCAAGTCCGTGGCGCGATTCAGCCTCGGTTTATCGAAAAAGGACGAGACATCGAAACTCGTCGAACGCTTTATTGACCGCATCAAGGAAAACAGCAGCGGCGGGTATTTTGACGACTGTCCGACCGGCTTTGGCGGCTGCTTCGATATTTACGGCGTACTGGCCTTTGGCTTTATCCGCCAGGCGCTGCAGTTGCATGCCAACGTCCACCTGCGCGAGCGCAAGCTGCCGAGCCTGCGCACTCATGCGGAAAAATATTTGCGCATGCTGCCGGACTTGGTGCGCCAGGACGGCCTGGGCTGGAATTATGGCCGGGGCATCGGCGCCTACGGTCAGATGCACTGCATCAGCCTGATTCTGCAGGCCATGCGCGACGGGTGGATTCCCGAGGACCAAAAGCCGCAGTACTTCGACGTACTGCGCCGACTGTTCCACTATTTCTTTGCCTCGTACCTCGACCAAGAGCACGGCTATCTGGTCATTCGCGACGGCGAACGCGCCACCGGCACCAACCATCCAACCCGGATGGCGAATTTTGACGCCGCGCGCTACCTGTGCCAATGGTCCCGTCTGGCGAAGACCATCGGCGGGCAGATGAACCCGAAATTTGTCGGACAAAAAACCACCGGCCGCTGGGTCAACTTCGACTCCTCCAATCGCAAAGAGCAGGGCTTGTTTATTTATCAGGATTCCGACAGCGGACTGCACCTGTCCATCCCGCTGGTCAGTTCGGGAACCGCCCGCACGAGTGATTCACTGGCGTTCCCGCATTCACCGGGCGTGTTTGACTGGCCCGTGGGTATGTATATGCCCATCATGCTGCCAGAATTGACTTTTGGCGACAAGGTGATCATCCCCGCCTTTTACGGCAAACGCTGCACGACGGGACTGGGTCTGAAGAATTCGCTCTTTTTCAAGTACGAGCAGCCGGAACTCATCACGAAGGATGAACAATTTGTGCCCGGCCTCGGCTCCTGCAAAGTGCAATGGACTTTTATCGGCAGTAAAATCACCAGTGAATTTCTCTTCACGGTGAAAAGCCAGGTGACGCTGGACAAGCTGCGCTACATGATGGCCATCGGCGCGCCGCATTCGCGCTACCGCATTGGCACGACGCTGACATTGGGCGCGGACAGCCTGCGTTGCGAGGTCATCAAGGACGATTTCCAGGCGACGTGGGCGCCGATTGAAACGGTGTCCGGCAACCCCAACTACCGCACGTACTGGGGCGGTTTGAACTACATCCAGTTGCTGCATCGCGACCATCCGTTTGTAATGCGCCCGGGCCAGCAATACCGTCTGACCATCCAGTTCCAGCCGCATATTGTATTGGCGGATGAGTAATTGACGGAAGGATAGCTGGAGTTGACGGCCAGGCCAGCACAGGCATACATTGATCGGCGCCGGTTACCCTGCCGTGAAGAAACTTCCTTCATTTCTACGCCAGCCCTTTTGGCTGATTTTGGCGGGAATGTTTGGCTGGGAATTGTATCTGTTGTCTCCCATTTGTTTTGTTCCGGACTGGGTCAACACCTATTGGTGGGCCAGAAATATCCAGACGCATGGACTAGCCCTGATCTACGCGGAAAAACCGCTGTATAATTACCCGCCACTGATGGCCTATATGCTGTGGCCCTTCGCCAAGCTGTTTGAAAATCCGGACCGCCTGCTGGACAATTTATACTGGTCCAAAGCGATTCCGCTGGCGTTTGATTTTATTGCAGCGGCGGTGGCCGTGAAATGGGCGGGAGACCGGCGACGGGAATTGTTTTGTTTGCTGCTACTGGTGGCGAATCCGATCTACCTGTTTGATTCAGACACCTGGGGCCAGATTGATTCCATTTATTGCGCGCTGGCGTTTTTGACCCTCCATGCCATGGCGCAAGACCGGCCAGTGGCAGCGGCGTTATTGTTCACGCTCGCCTTTAATTTCAAAATCCAGGCGCTGCTGTTCGCCCCGCTTTTTGCCTTGGTGTTACTGTGGAAATTCAAGAATCCCTGGCCGGTTAAACGAATTCTGGCGGCCTTCGGCGCGGCCGCCCTGCTGCAAGGCGTGATTCTCATCCCCTTCCTGCTGGCGGGGCAGTTGGGGCGGATGTTCGACATTCTCAAAAATCCGATAAATTATTTCCAGCGCATCTCGATGAATGCGTTTAATTTCTGGCATTTTTTTTATGGAATGGATGCGATCAACACCAATGACACGGTGAAGGTATGGGGTCGAGTCACCGCGCAGCAAGCCGGCCTGGCCTTGTTTTTTGGATTTTCCCTGCTGGTGCTCGGGCCGGTGGCAGTGAGAATAATCAAATCGAAGTGCACCAACCAGCGCTTGGCGTGGAGCGAGGAGAACCAGCTCCTGATGTGCGGCCTGATTGCCCTGGGCTTTTTCTTTTTTTGCACCCAGATGCACGAACGCTATTCCCAACCGGCGATTTTGTTCGTGGCGGCCTACGCCTTCCGCACCCGGCGTTACTGGCCGCTGGCGGTGATGTTTCCCGCCTACGGCATCAATATGGAATTCGTTTTCCACTACTATGTTTTTCGGGAAAATTTGGGCCCCTATTTCCTCGATTCGCGTCTCGTGGCCGCGGCGTTTGCCATTTTAATCGGCGGGCTGTTGTGGCGGTATTTCAAAACTCTGCCAAAGACCGATGAGGCGTCCATCGCGAAAAGCAGCCCTAACGCACAGGCAGTTTTGCAGTCCGGAGATAATCTTTCACCTGGGCAATCGTGAAGGTGCCAAAGTGAAAGAGCGAAGCAGCCAAAACCGCGCTAGCGTGGCCGTTTTTAAGCGCATCGGCGAAATGATCCAGTTTGCCCGCGCCGCCCGAGGCAATGACCGGCACTTCCACGGCATCACTCACCGCGCGGGTGAGGCCGAGGTCGTAGCCGTCCTTGGTGCCATCGCAATCCATGCTGGTGAGGAGAATTTCGCCAGCACCAAGAGACACCACTTGTTGGGCCCAGGCGACGGCATCGAGTTCGGTGGGTTTGCGGCCGCCATGAGTGTATACGCGCCAATGTTGCCCATCGGGTTCGCGTTTGGCATCAATCGCCACCACGATGCACTGGTTGCCGAATTTTTTGCTCGAACGCAGGACGAGGTCGGGGTCGAGAATCGCGGCGGTATTTAGGCTGATTTTATCCGCTCCGGCATTGAGCATATCGCGAATGTTTTCGACGCTGCGCAGGCCACCGCCGACAGTCAGCGGCATGAAACATTCATCGGCCGTGCGCTCGACGACGTGTTGCATGATGCCGCGCTCCTCGCTGGAAGCGGTAATGTCGAGGAAAACGAGTTCGTCCGCACCCTGTTCTTCGTATTTTTTGGCGCTCTCTACCGGATCCCCTGCATCAACTAGATTCAAGAAATTTATCCCTTTAACTACCCTACCCTTATTAACGTCAAGACACGGGATAACTCTTACGGATAGCATGGCAAAAAAATTTAGTTAAAAAGTTATTCCGTAGAGACTTTTCCAGAACCCGTCAAAGCCGAGGCCAGCGCATGCCACGCGAGCGTGGCGCATTTGACGCGGGCGGGGAATTTGCGCACGCCTTTGAGGGCGATGGCGTCGCCCACCCTTTCCTCGACGGCGATGGGCGGGTCTTTTTCGTTTACCAATAAAGCCTGCATGTCCTCAATGGCGGTGCGGGCCTCGGGAATGGTTTTGCCTTTGACGCGCAGGGTCATCAGCGAGGCGGAAGCCTGGGAAATTGCGCAACCCTGGCCGGTGAATTTCACGTCGGCAATTTTGTCACCGTCCATTTTTAAGAAAACGGAAAGTTCGTCGCCACACAGGGGATTATACCCTTCACCAACCGCGGTGGGGTTTTCCATCGGGCCGCGATTGCGCGGCCGGCGATGGTGGTCCAGGATGATGTCCTGATAAAGATCGTTGAGTTCGTCGGACATGGCGGCTAGCTGAAAAGTTTGCGGACTTTGGCGAGGGCTCCGGCGAGTTGCTCGACCTCGGCGCGGGTGTTGTAGAACGCAAAGGAGGCGCGGGCAGTGCCGGGAATTTTGTAGCGGGACATGAGCGGCTGGCAGCAATGGTGGCCGGCGCGAATGGCGATGCCTTCGTTGTCGAGCACGGTACCGATGTCGTGGGGATGCACGCCGTCCATCACAAAGGAAAGCACGCCGACTTTTTCCGGTGCTTCGCCAATGAGGCGGATGCCGTGGATGTTGGCCACCAAGTCGGTGGCGTAGGACAGCAAGCCGCTCTCGTGTTTGGCCAGCGCGACATGGTCAAACTTTTCGAGATAATGAATGGCGGCGGCGAGGCCGATGGCGCCGCTGATGTCGGGTGTCCCGGCCTCGAAGCGTTCGGGCAGGCCGCGGAAAGTGGTTTTTTCAAAGGTGACACGCTCAATCATGTCGCCGCCGCCCTGGTAGGGAGGCATTTTTTCGAGGAGCGCGGCTTTTCCGTAAACAACACCGATACCGGTGGGGCCAAACAGTTTATGGCCGGAAAAGGCAAAAAAGTCGCAGTCGAGCGACTGGACATCGATCCGCAGATGGGGAACCGATTGCGCGCCATCCACCAAGGTAATCGCACCGATTTTCTTGGCGCGGGCGATGAGTTCGCGCACGGGGTTGACCGTGCCGAGGGCGTTGGAGACGTGAACAATGGCGAAAATCTTTGTGCGTGCGGTAAGCAGTTCATCCAGGTGGCCGAGGTCGAGTTCGCCGCTGTCGGTGACCGGAATGACTTTGAGCACCGCGCCGGTGGCCTGGGCGATGAGTTGCCAGGGGACGATGTTGGCATGGTGCTCCATGCCAGTGATGAGAATTTCATCGCCCGGTTTGAGATTGGCCCTACCCCAGCTCGAGGCGACCAGATTGATGCCTTCAGTCGCGCCACGGACAAAGATGCACTCGCGGGGTTCCCTGGCATTGAGGAATTTCGCCACCGTGATGCGGGCGCGGTCGTAGGCGTCGGTGGCCTCGGCACTGAGGTAATGGACGCCGCGGTGGATGTTTGCGTTGGTCGCGGAGTAGTAATGGCTGACGGCGTCAATGACCGCCTGCGGCTTTTGGGAAGTCGCGGCGTTGTCGAGATAGACCAGCGCATGGGAGCCGACGTGGGTGTCGAGGATGGGAAAATCCTCGCGCACGGCGGCGACGTCGAATGCGGTGGTAGTCTGGGCGATGGTGCCGGCCTTGGTCATGCGAACGGCCAACCTACCCCGAAGCGGAGCGCAGTGCAATAAAACGTTGGCTGGCCACCGCCGTCAATTCGACCAGGAATAAGATCTCTTCCGACGGGTCCGCGGTAAAAGTTTTGGGCTGACCAGATACCACCAAAGTGCGCCATAGATTATATTGATGACCAAGATGGCCGGGTTCATCGCAATGATGCACAGGTCCACCAGCACCAGCACGGTGGCGAAAAGCCCCACCCCCAGGAGATAAAGTCCGCGCACTTCCCGCAAAAGGCCGATGCCAAATAAGGCCAGCACCATGGCCGGCAAAAACCAGAGCAACCCCTGAATACCAGCGGAGCCCGGGTCTTGCATCCGTTCCATGCTCATACTTCCGCCCCAGATGAAACCCAAAACCAAAGGAAAGGCCGCCAGGCTCATCAAAGCAAACAAGACCTTGGCCAGGGTGCGATTGACTGTATTATACCTCGAATACATGGCGACGCGGAGATTAGTCCGCCAACATCGCTCACAATGGAAGCATTGCAAATGCCACCACTACACGTTTGGGAAACTTTTTCGTGACGAGAGTCTCCAGCCCACTGCTTCCGCCCCTTGATAAAGAGCCAAAAAACTTTGCCTCAGTGGGCGAAAGCCCATGCAATAGCCCTTCGCCTAAATCTTCGTGCCGTCTTGGGTGACGAGGCGCTTGAACTCGGTGGTAATTTTCTTGGTCGCGGGGCCGGGTTTGCCGGTGCCGATGACGCGGCCGTCTATTTCAATCACGGAAATCACCTCTGCGCCGGTGCCCGTGATGAAGCACTCGTCGGCGATCCACGTGTCGTAACGCGTGAGGTTCTTTTCCTCGACGGAAATTTTCAATTTCTTCGCAATATCAATGACCGCGCCGCGCGTGATGCCCGCGAGCGCGCCGGCGGAAAATGGCGGCGTGAGGAGCTTGCCCTTGTGGACGAGGAAAACGTTATCGGCCGTACATTCGGCGATGTAGCCCTGATCGTTCAACATCAACGCCTCGTGAAAACCAAGGTTCTGGGCCTCAATTTTGGCGAGGATGTTGTTCATGTAATTGAGCGACTTGACCGTCGGCGGCAAAGCGGCGGGATTGCACCGGCGGGTGGGCACGGTGATGATTTTCAGGCCCTTCTCGTACATTTCGGGCGGGTAGAGCTGCACCTTGTCCGCGATGATGATGAGCTGCGGGTTGGCGCAGGATTTGGGCGACAGACCGAGGGTACCCACGCCACGCGACACCACGAGGCGGATGTAACCGTCCTTGAGGCCGTTGACGCGGCAGGATTCGCAGGTGGCGTCGGCGATTTGTTTCCGTGTCCAGGGCAGGTCGAGGAGAATGGCCTTGGCGGAGTATTCGAGGCGCTCGAGATGCTCTTCCAAGCGAAAGATGCAGCCGGAATAGAGGCGGATGCCCTCGAAAATGCCGTCGCCATACAAGAAGCCGTGGTCGAACACGGACAGTTTGGCGTCGGCCTGGTCGAAGAATTTACCGTTGATGTAGACTTTCATGGCGCGGAAACGGCAAACGATGGCAGGGAGGGGCGGATTTGTCGAGCCTTTGGTCAGGCCCACCGCCAAAATTGAAGTGACTTGCGCTGGCCAAATATGATTCTATGGCGGCTTATTTTTTAACCGCCGCCGCTCGCTCGCGGCCTGACCTTTTTTCACCTTCATGCCTTCCGCCACTACCTCCAAGCTCGAACCGCTGCGCTTTCTCACGCCCGCGCTGGCCGCCGAAGTGCGCGCCCGCCACGGCACGCCCGCCTATGTCTATGATCAGGCAACCTTGCGCCGCAACGCCCAGGCCTGTCTCGCGTTCCCGAACGCCTTTGGCCTGACCGTGCGCTTTGCAATGAAGGCCTGCCCGAACGCCTCGGTGCTGCAATTTTTCGAAAGCCTTGGCCTGCACTTTGACGCCAGTTCCGGCTGGGAAGCCGAACGGGCGCTGCGTTGCGGCATTGCCGCGCAGAAAATTTCAATCGCCACCCAGGAGATGCCGGGAAATCTGTCCGACTACCGCCGCCGCGGGGTTTTGTTCACCGCCTGTTCGTTGCAGCAACTGGATCGCTTCGGCCGGCAATTTCCCGGCGAGGCCGTCGGCCTGCGCCTCAATCCTGGATTGGGTTCCGGCCATTCGGGCAAAACCAATGTCGGCGGTCCGGGTTCGAGCTTTGGCATCTGGCACGAATGGCTGCAGCAGGTTCATCAAATTATTTTGAACCACCGGCTGCGCGTGGTCAAAGTGCACACACACATCGGCTCGGGCACTGACCCGGCGGTGTGGGAACGCGTGGCGAAAATGACGTTGCGGCTGGCGCGGGAATTTCCCGAAGTCAAAACCATCAACCTCGGCGGCGGCTTCAAAGTCGGACGTGTGGCGGGCGAAAAAACCACCGACCTGCAAAAAATCGGCAAAACGGTAAAAAGGCTTTTTCACGAACACGCCAGTGAAACCGGCAGCGAGCTGCAGCTCGAAATCGAGCCCGGCACTTATCTCGTTGCCCAAGCGGGCGCGTTGGTGACGACGGTGCAGGACATGGTTTCCACCGGCAAGAGCGGTCACGAATTTCTCAAGCTCGACGCGGGGATGACGGAAATCCTGCGCCCAAGTTTGTACGGCTCGCAACACGCCATTGTGGTCGTGTCCACGGGTCGCATGCCCAAGAAAAAAGAAACGAAAAAATATCTCGTCGTTGGCCATTGCTGCGAGTCGGGCGACCTGCTCACCCCCGCACCCGGCCAGGCGGAGACGCTGGCGCCGCGCCTGCTCGCCCGCGCGGAAATCGGCGACCTGTGCGTCATTGAAGGCACGGGGGCCTATTGCGCGGGCATGAGCGCGAAAAATTATAATTCGTTCCCCGAAGCGCCGGAAGTGCTGCTGGAGGAAACCGGCAAACTGCGCCTGATTCGCAAACGGCAGTCATTGGACCAAATCGTGCAAAACGAGGTTTGATTTGTTCAGGTCTGCGCTACTGCGCTCCACCAGCCAATACCACACAAGCCATCTGTTTGCATTTGCCACTTTCGGAGGGTTTGTAACATGCGGTCCAGCGAGGCCGGGTCAATCCAGCCCCGAGCAAATACGTCATCTTGTTTCGGTGCGCGCTCAAGACGATCAATTAGAAAACTGCCCATCACGGACAAGTCATTCATGTACTCATATCTCGGCGTGGATGAAATAATAAGTGGAAACCCTGCCTCCCTCAGTATGCCAGCCAGTTTAATTCCGATAGAGGTATCACCGCCTAGCGCTTCTTGTATACGTCGAAACAATTTTGCGGCAGCAATAACTTCCGGATCATGTGGTCGAAAAACAAACGTGTCCCAAACTGGGCTGCACAGGCCGACGATTCCTCCCGGCTTAAGCACGCGGTGGATTTCCCGCGCGGCGCGCACGGGCTCCGCAATATGTTCAAAGAGCGCGTGCGAAAACGCAGCGTCGAAATAAGCGTCGGGAAAGGGCAATTGATAAACGCCGGCCTGGATAAAGCGCAAGTTGGGCGGATTGGCGGAGTCTTGTTGGGCGAGTTCAAGTTGCGAAGTTTCCAAATCCACGCCAACGACTTCGCCGGGCGCGACCCGGGCGGCCAGCCCGCGGGTGATGGTGCCCGGTCCGCAGCCGCAATCGAGCAGCTTCAACCCCGGCCGCAGGTGAGGCAGGAAAAACGCCGCATGGGTCTCCGCCGAGCGTCGGGTCATGAATGACACAATCGGCGGGGTATAGCCGGGCATGTAGCGGTCGGGCATCGGGACATTAAGAATCCGTCGACAAATGAGGGCGAGAATTTTCCTAAGCTTGCGCGCGACGGCCCGCTGGGTTTGGCTGTGTCCATGCGACGTTTGTTAATCCGGGTCATCGCCCTGCTCGCCATGCTGGCGCCGATGGGTTTGTCGGCGGCGACCGCGGACGCTCCGCCCCCACCCTCCGGGCCTTACTATGTCGCACAGTTCGACCCCATCCTCATCCATTTTCCAGCAAGCTGGCCGTTGCCGGGCATCCGCTGGTACGGGTTGGCGTATGTGGGCGGGTTTCTCATCGCTTCCGGACTGATGTGGTTGTACGCGAAGCGGGGCCGGTTGCCCTTGAATTCCGACGAGCGCTCGATGCTGTTATCGGTGCTCGTGCTGGGCGTGCTGGTGGGCGGGCGCATTGGGCACCTTGTCCTGTACGATTTATTGGGTGACCCCGAGCGCCGGGCGGAATTTCTGGGTCACCCCTGGCTGATTTTTGAAGTATGGAAAGGCGGCATGGCCAGCCATGGCGGAATGATTGGCGTCGCGCTGGCGGCGTGGTGGTTTTCGCGCCACAGCAAAATGAGTTTTGCGCGTCTGGGCGACCTCGCGGCGACGCTGGCCCCACCCGGCTTGCTGCTGGGCCGACTGGCCAACTTCGTCAACGGCGAACTCTACGGCAAGGCCACGACCGTGCGCTGGGCGATGATTTTTCCCGAGCGGCTGGCCGATGGCAGCATTGCGGGCTACACCGGCCCGGTCCACCCTTCGCAACTTTATGAAGCGGCCACCGAGGGTCTTTTATTAATGCTGTATACCCAATGGCGCTGGTGGAGCCGCCCCGCACCCGGCCAGCCGGGCGCGCTACCGGCAGGGCAACTGGGCGGCGAATTTTTAATTGGCTATGCCTGCGTGCGCATCTTTTGTGAAATGTTTCGCGAACCGGATGCGTCGCTCTTTTTCGGACTCAGTCGCGGAACTTTCTATTCCCTCTTTATGATTTTACTCGGCGCGGCTATGATTGCCTGGAGCACCCGGCGCAATCCCATCCTAAAAAAATCCTGACGCAGTTTTCTAAAAAAGTTAAATTTCTTCCTATGACCTTTTCAACATTTTCAAAGTTTCTGGGACTCGCCCTCGGCGCTTCCCTCCTGGGGTTGAACTCCGGCTGCTCATCCGTCCCGGCCCTGGATAAATTGCCGAGCCTGAGTGAATACCGGGCCGAGTCGCAAGAAGATGGTCCCGTCATTCATGATGGCCGCGATGTGCCGGTGGATTTTTTGCCCAGCGTCAAACTGCCGCCGAAGGATCCCCATGCCTTTGGCATCGGCGTGGTATTGCCGACGGGTGAAAGCCATCAGGCGCTCGCGCAATCCTTGCACCAGGGTTTGGCCCTGGCCGTGGCAGACGTGAATGCCGCGGGAGGAGTCAACGGCCAGCCCATTCAACTCGATGTCATCGAAGCCAGCCCGAACGCGCTCGGAGCGCTACGCGACCATGGCGAGGCGGTCATTTTAGTGGGCGATACCTCGCTGGCGGTTTCCCAGGCGCCGCAATTGGCGCAATATCCCCAGTTGATTGGGTTTCTATGCGATTATGTCTCGGTGCCCAAGCAAACACCCAAGAACGGCGTGCGTATTTATTTAAATGGCGACCAGGAAGCGCGGGTAATGGAAAGTTATCTGGAAGCATCCGGCGTGGAGCGCGTGTCCGTGATTCATACCAACGACCTGCTCGGCCAAAGTCACCAGCAGTATATGCTCTACCTGATTAGCGGGAACCATAGTGTCGCGACCGCGGCGGAAGCGTACACACCGGGCGAACAGGATTTTGCCCTGCTGGCCAAGGCCGTGGCGCATTCAGGCAATGACGCGCTTATCCTCGCGGGCAACGGTTTTGAATACCCGAAAATTCTCGCCGCGTTTGATGCCGCGGGGTGGCAGGGAATCGTCCTCGGTTACGCCGGCAACAGCGGACTCGCGCCGATGACGAGCGTCGGTGGGCTGGCGCAAATCGCCGCCTACCCCTTGCCGGAATTTGCCGTCAACCCACGCGCAACGGAGACGGGCCGCGCGTTTGCCGACAAATATAAAGCCCAGTACGGCGAAGAACCCGGCCTGCCGGCCGCCTACGCCTATGACAATATTCGCTCGCTGGCCGCAGCCGCGGCGCAAGCGGCTTCCAGCGATGCTCAGAAAATTCGCGAGGCCTTTATCGCTTTGCGCAATTACACGGGGGCGGCGGGTCGCTACGACATCAAGGACGATGGCGACACTGAAATGCCGTTGCGCCTCTGGCGCGCCGGCGGCCAACCGGCGCCGGATGCACACGCGGCCACGCCGGCGCCCAGCCAGGACAATTCCCAGAAACTTCCGTTCCCCAGTTTCTCGCCCCCCAACCAGCGTTGAGGCTCCACCATGCCTGCCCAGCCTGCCGACCGCATCGCCCGCCTGCGCGAAGAAATCGCCCGGCATGACGAACTTTACCATCGCCAGGCCAGGCCGGAAATTTCCGACTTCGAATATGATTTGCTGAAGAAGGAACTCGAAACGCTGGAGAAAAAACATCCGGAACTCGCCGGACCCTCGCCGTCGCAAACCGTGGGTGACGACCGCGCCGAAGGATTTGCCACCGTGCGGCACCGCGCGCCCATGCTAAGCCTCGACAACACCTACAACGAGGCCGAACTGCGCGAATTTGACGCCCGCCTGCGTCGCGTTTTGCAGGAAAAAAATCTCGCCAAAGCCGGAAGCGAACTCGATTACGTCGTCGAACCCAAAGTGGACGGCCTGGCCGTGTGCCTGACTTACGAGCACGGCAAATTCGTGCGCGCCGTCACCCGCGGCAACGGCGTGGAGGGCGACGATATTTCCGCCAATGTCCGCACGGTGCGCGGGCTGCCACTCGTGCTGGCGGGAAAGTCGCACCCGGCGGTCATGGAAATTCGCGGTGAAATTTTTCTGACCACGGCGGTGTTTCGCCGCATCAATGCCGAGCGCGAAGAGGCCGGGCTGCCGTTGTACGCCAACCCACGCAATCTCGCGGCGGGCACGGCGAAGCTGCTGGATTCGCGCGAAGCGGCGGCGCGGCACCTGCATCTGGTGCTTTATAGCCTCGGTTACTGCGAACCGTTGCCGGGCGAAACGCAGCATGAACTGCACGGGCTGTTGCGCAAATGGGGCCTGCCCGCGCATCCGGCCGACAATGTCTGGCGCGCCCGCGGGCCGGCGGAAGTCTGGGAGTGCATCCAGAAACTCGACCGCCTGCGCGGTGATTTTGAATATGCGACTGACGGAGCGGTCGTGAAACTCGATTCCTTTGCCGGTCAGATGGCGGCGGAGGCCACGGCGAAAGCCCCGCGCTGGGCGATGGCCTACAAATTTGCGCCGGAACAGGCCGAAACAAAACTTAACGGCATCATCATCCAGGTGGGCCGGACGGGAATCCTCGCGCCGGTCGCGGATCTCGAACCGGTGTTTCTCGCCGGTTCCAACATCAGCCGCGCCACGCTGCACAATGCCGACGAAATTGCGCGCAAGGACATCCGCATCGGTGACACCGTGGTGATTGAAAAAGCCGGCGAGGTGATTCCCGCGGTGGTGCGTATCGTGCCGGACAAGCGCCCCGCTCACAGCCGCGTCTGGCACTTTCCGGAAAAATGTCCGGCCTGCGGCACGAAGGCGGTGCGCCTCGAAGGCGAAGTCGCCTGGCGCTGCCCGAATTCGTCCTGCCCGCCGCAAGTGGCCCGGCGCCTGCAATTTTTCTGCACCCGCAAGGCGATGGATATTGAAGACCTCGGCGAAATCGTCGCCGACAGTCTGACGAAGCAGGGCATCATTAAAGACCCGCTCGATTTGTTTAAACTCTCCGTGGCGGAACTTGGGCGGCTGAATCTGGGCGACGAGGAAAACCCGCGCGTCTTCGGTGAAAAAAATGCTGCGAAAGTGCTCGAGGCCCTGCACCGGGCGCGCGAATTGCCGCTGTCGCGCTGGTTGTATGCGTTCGGGATTGCGAACGTCGGCGATGTGACGGCCAAGGAAGTGGCCCGGCACCACGAGGATTTCGCCGCCGTGCGCGATTCCCAAATTTTGCGGTTGATTGCGCGCGAAGGCGAACTGGAGTCCCGGCGTGCCGAGCTGGCGCCGCGCTCGCGCAAAAATCCACCGAAGTCCGACAACGAACGCCGGCAGCGTGAAGCCGCCTGTGAAAAAATTGACGAGGAACTGCGGGGCATCGAACGGGAATTGGCGGCGACGCGGGTTTCGCCAGAAATCGGCCCGGTCGTCAGCCGGAGCCTGCTGGACTTTTTTGAATCCAAGGAAGGGGTGACCTTCTTGAAACACCTGGCAACCTTGGACATCCATCCCCGCAGTGATAATCGACCAGCAGCGGGGGCAACGGCGGGACGACTGGCCGGGCAGACCTTGGTGCTCACCGGCACCCTGCCCTCCCTGTCACGGGAAGAAGCCACCCGGCTCATCGAACAAGCCGGCGGCCATGTGTCCGGCAGTGTGAGCAAAAAAACCCACTATGTCGTAGCGGGCGAGGAGGCGGGTTCGAAGCTGGACAAGGCCCGGACTTTGGGCGTCCCGGTGCTGGACGAAGCGGGATTGCGGAAGCTGCTGGGGGCTTAGCGGACTGGTCGACCCAGAAAATGCTAAAAACCCGTGCCAGGCAGGGTGGAAAAACCTTGCTGAAGTCATACAAAAGCTACAAGCAATACTACCCCCTGAAGTGCCCTGCTCGTACCGGGCTCTTTTAGGGGTGGTTTGCGAGCCTTACTTTCGTCCTATGCATCTTGATTTTACCCCTGCCAGCGCCAGGCCCCGCCGGTCTGTCCGCACCCTTATCCGCCGCGCCCGCCGCGGTTTTGCCCTCATCATCACGCTCAGCATGATGACCCTGCTGTTGCTGCTGGTGCTGACGCTCACCACCTTGGTGCGCATTCATATGCTGACGGCCACGTCCAACCTGGTCGCGGCCCAGGCCCGGCAAAACGCCCTGCTGGCGGCCTACATCGGCGTTGGCCAACTGCAAAAATTTGCGGGGGCCGACCAGCGGGCAACTACCACGGCCGATCTTGGCATGGGTGGACTAACTGACATCTCCCAGAATAATGACAACACGCTGGAGGTTACCCCGCAGATTGCCCAGATTTTCGCCGGCTCGAGCACCGGAACGCCCAACACCCAGACGCTGCTCGAAGCGCCGTTTGGCCCGGGTGGCACTTACTATTGGACGGGGGTCTGGGGTCCCGGGGTCAATCCGCTGGCCCTCTATACCGGGCAGGGCGCGGCCTATAATGGCACACCCAACACGTCCAAAGCGCCGGATCCCATTTTGCTGAACTGGCTGGTCAGTGGAGATGAAGGCACGCCGTTGACGTCAAATTTTTTGCAAAATGGGGTGGTGGCACCGCCGCCCGGAAATGGAAAAGTAGCCTACACGCCGGCCACAGGTGATTCCGGAAAGGGAATCACTTCGCACAGCCAAGGCGCTAACACCTACAATTGGACGGCGCTGACCAACGACATTTCCATCACTCCCACCACGCCCCCGACAGGGGTCAAAGGCAATCAGCCGGCGGCGTTGCTGGTGGGGCCCAATACGGCCTACACCTCGGAGCAAACACCCTACACGGTCAGCTCCGCCCAGGGAACCCTCATTTACACCCGTCAGCACAAAACCAACGTGATTGTCGCGCCTATCGTGAGCATTAACGACACTACCCCTCTGGGCACGGCTAATTTCACCAGCGGCCGCTATGCCTTTTGGGTTGGGGATGAAGGCGTGAAAGCCAAATACACTCCGGTGGATCCCTACGTCGGCAATATTTCGGCCAATATCTCGGGCGACAGCGGGCAATTTTCCCGTTATCGTTTTTGGGCACCCCTGCGCAGCGGCATTGAGCGCATGCTGGGGTTTGGAACTTATGGCCTGACGGGCAATGTCTTGAATGGCGCCACTCCCGCCACAACTAATTCCACACTGACGGCCAAGTTAAGCCAGATTATTGATCCGTCCCAAATTTATTTTATTGATTCTAATTTAAAAGGGGCGGGACCAAGGGGCGAGGGCGGCAATCGCACCAATCCCGAACAAACCCTGCAAACCAATTACTTTGACTTCACGACCTATTCGTATGGCGTGATTGCGGACTCGCTGCGCGGAGGTCTGCGCTACGATTTGACCACCGCATTCCAGGAACCGGTCAAGGGCACCAAAAGCCCGACCTTTCTGGATACCGCCAACGGCCTGACTCTTCGCACCATCCTGCCCGGCGCAAATACGGCCGCGGCGTCGAGCATCAACGCCACGACGGAACCCAATGTGGTATCCACGGGTCCGAACGGCCCGGCCGGGGGACTGTTGGACCAAATCGGCCCCGGCCCGGCCGGCAACAATGTCTTCCATGGTCCCAACGCCCCGCCCCCGCCGGGCTTGACGGGCCCGACCGCGCTCAATGGCGGGCTGCGCTGGGACGCGATTGAAAATTATTACAACATCGCGGCCAACAACACTGCTGGCGCGCCAGTGCCGGTGCAACCGGGCAGCACCATCCGGGCGGGCATTACTCCGTTAATCACCCAATTCCGGTTGCGCTTCGGCCAATACACCGATTCCAACTTTGAACATTATGTTTCGATCGAACCCGAGTTCGTCCTGGCCAATCCCTACAGTTTTCCCATCAAGGATGCCGGCGGCGGCATGGATCTGGGCTTTCGCATCAACACCAGTACCATACCGCCCGGTTATTCCACCGCCGGAACTGGACAGGGTTGGGAATGGTTTGCGGGTCTCGAAAGCCGCAATGACAATAATGCCCACGGCCAGTGGATGTCGCTGGGTTATGACACCACGCAGACCGCGGGTTTGGGTGGCAATGCCGTCAACGCCGGACTGGCACCCGACTTCGTCTCGACCGCGCTGGGCTCGAACTCCGGCCCCCCCGGTTATTTTGCCTTTTTGAAGAATCCGGTAAACTACCCCAATGCCATTCCCAATGGTTTCCTTTCCGCGCTGGACAATGTGGCGTTTCACATTCCTGCGGGGGCAAACTGCACTTTTGCCGCAGGCGAAGCCAAGGTTATTTCCCTCTCCAATGCCAGTGTTGTCACCCGCCCGGTTAACGGGAATTACACAAAGCCGCAAGGCGTCGTGGTTGCAGTGGTTGGCGCGTCATACACCGGCGCCCAGTCCGCCGGCGCCGCCGTTTCCCTCGGCAACATTGCGGCCGTCGGAATGATGGCGGCCCAGCCGGTGACTGACCCCAACACCTCGTTGCCCAGCCCGTTCTATTTTTTGCGCGACACCGGCGTGAACACCTCCGGCGGAAAATACGCCAAATATACTCTCGATCCAAATCCTACAAACCAAAGCCCCGATCCAGTCGCCTCAGGGGCAAACGGTCAATGGCCGGGTAAAACGCATGGTTACATTTCCACGGTGGATCCCAGTGTGGCGTTTACGCTGGAGCTTCGTTCCGATTTGAAAGAACCCACGTACGGAGGCAATAATAACACCATCCAGACGCCGTACAGCGGCAGTACGAGCGGCTCAAACACGACAGTGAATACAGGTGTGGCCGGCCCGGGGCAAAACGTCCTGCAAGCCATCACGAACATGGATTTGACCGGGGCCGGATTAATCGCGCAACCCTCCCTCGGCGCCCAACCCGACCCGAAGGGCTATGTGCCTCCTTTCCCCAATGATGGTTTTGGCGCCCGCCGCCAAGCCTTGAACACCGGGAAGGCCGGCGGCAGCATGCCGGTATTTCTTTTGTCCTACATGCATATGATCGCGCTGCCGGGCAGCCTGGGTGACGGAAATAGTACCAGTGTAACCAATGCGCAAAACATGGTGGGATTTTTTACTGACACCGCCAATGGTGGCGTCAGCGGCACCATCGCACCCCAAGGCTGGTTTGACCCCAGCCAATACCTGGTCTATCGGGTGTATTCGGACTTTAACTTGCGGGCGACCAACATGGCCTTGCCGCCGTCGGCCAGTTTTAACAACCCCTGGCCCGGCGGCAACACCACCGGACCTGCCGCCAAAGGCAGCCTCCTCAGCAACAACATCACTTCTTATATGACGGTGCCGCCCTATGGCCGCGTTTATGATGAGGGGCCGGCTCCGGATGACAGCAGTCTCACGGTCACTGGCAACGAGGATAATTCATTCTCGCAAAATTCACTGGGCAAAAGCCCCACCAATGCCGGCTTTGTTTCCAACTCTGATGATGCGGCCTGGGGCTACTCCAACAGTAAAAAAGGCGGCGGCCAGCAATTTGTCTCCCTGTACAGCCTGCCGGTGAAGGGCACCAGCAACGGCCTGACCGTGGGCAATAATCCGCCCATTACAGTGCCGGACGTGCCGATGATGTCGCTCGGGCAGCTTACGCATGTCGACTTCACCCAGGACGACATTTGGTGCTCCGTCGGCTATCAGCCCGGCAATGCCTTTGGCAATTCGTATTACACGCCCTATGTGTCCCGCGGCTCCACGATGCAGACGCAGAACAATCTCAGTGCGACCAAGGTCATGCTGACGATAAGTCCGCAACGATGGGTGGGCGGCGGCACCAGCCCGACCCCGTTTGCCCTGCCCGCGAAGGTCAACGCCTATGACATCAGTTACTTGATGAACGTCGCGTTGTGGGATCGGTACTTTTTCTCCACGCTGGTGCCGACGGTCTCCAATTACCCGGCAAACAGCCGGCTGGCCTTCGCTGCGGGCTATTCGGCCGCGACGGCCGTCGCCGACATGGGCCTAGGGAAGGATCCCGCCACCGGCCAGTCAACCTTTCTGGCCTACGCGCCCGCCCGTTTCATGATGATCGACGGCGCGTTCAACGTAAATTCCACGTCCTTCGAAGCATGGCGCGCGGTGCTCTCCGGCTTGCGCGGCGTGGGCTTCTCGAACGGATCGGGCGCCAAAGGCGGCCAATCCGTCACTTATTTTCCGCGCACCACGCCCTCGGGCAATCTGTCCACCCAGACCAGCAATAGCGTCAAGGTTAACACCCCGGTGGATGATTCCAGCACCAATACGAACGCGGGAGCCAATGATCCGCCATCCTATGCCGGTTTCCGGCAATTGACCGATGATCAAATTGACATCCTGGCTGCCAAAATTGTTGAGCAAGTCCACCAACGCGGCCCCTTCCTGTCGCTGGCGCAATTTGTGAATCGCAGTCTTCAGTATCCATACGGTGGCACCGGCTCGGGCACCGCTGAGTTGTCGGTTTACTCCACGTCCGGGCCCTTGCAGGCCGCGATCGACATGTCAACCAACGTGGGTTTCCCGTCCTTCAATAGTTTTTTTGCCAAGGTTCCAGGTGACACCGCTCCCGGTCAATTCCTTCCCGGTGACCCGGGGGGCGGTAACAAGACTGGAGGCATCTCCAGCGGAACCACCACCAATACCATTTACCCCGACGCCCCTCTCTACGGCTCCCTACTCCAACCCTATACCGCATTCACTTCCGGGGGGCCTTCGGCCAATCCCTACAGCGCACTCTGCGGCATTCCCGGCTGGCTGACCCAGGCGGATTTGCTCGAAGTCCTGGCGCCCATTCTCTCCGCACGTTCGGACACCTTTACGATCCGTAGTTATGGCGAAGTGCTCAATCCCGCGATCAACCAGGAAGGCCTTCACGACACTGAACCCGGTGACCAGCGCAACCCGATTACAACTGATCCCTCTTCCATCCAAGCGCGGGCGTGGTGTGAAATGGTCGTGCAGCGCATGCCCGATTATATTGCCACGGATCCCAAGAGCATGAACGACCCTTCGACCACCACAGGTTATTGCGCGCCCAACCCGAACGGGAAAAACACCCTCTCCGCCGTCAATGCCTACTTTGGCCGCCGTTTCCGCATTATCTCCATCAAGTATCTGAACGCGGACGACATTTAAAGACCGCTGCTATTCGAGGCCAAGTTGCAGCCGGCCTTCGGGTGAAATCATGTGCGGAGACCAGGGCGGATCCCAGACAATATCCACTTGGGCGTGTTCCACCCCCGGCAGGGTCGCGAGGCGGGACCGGGCGTCCTCTGCAATCACGGGGCCCATGCCGCAACCCACGGCGGTCAGCGTCATCCGCACAAAAAGTTTCCGGCGGTGGTTGTCGCCCGGTTCAATGCGTAAATCGTAGATCAGCCCCAAGTCAACTATGTTGACGGGGATTTCCGGATCAAAACACGCCCGCAAGGCGGCCCACACTTGTTCCTCGGAAAATTCGCCCGCGGTGGGCGGAGTAACCGCAGCGGAGTGCTTTGCGGCCCATTCCGCACCGCGCGGGCCCAAAGCGTCAAGGTCGCGTGGCGCCACACGGTAAAGGCCCAGCGCATCGCGCACTGTCAGAGAGCCGCCGAGCGCCTGCGTCACGGTCACGGTGGAACCTTCGTGCAAGACCACGGCGTCCCCGGCGGGGATCAGCGTCGCCGGGCAATTGCGTTGCAGCACAAATTGTTCGTTGACCATCGAAGCCACCTTCTTGCAGTTAAGCCGGGGATGTCAACCGATAAGCCCCACGCTTTGCGCTTGGCCTGCGCTGGTTTTTCATTATCGTGAATCTCTCGATTCTAACCTCTACCCTACCTCGACCCCATGATGCGGAAATATTTAACCCTAGTGCTGGCCGGCTGCTGCGGCTGGCCCCTCTTCGGGCATGCCGCCCAAACCACGACGACCGCCTCGGCGGCCGCGCCCGCCATTAGCGACGTGGAAACCGTCCGCTATCTCAGCTCTGCAGATCTGACCCTGTGGAAAGAAGCCGCCAAGAAAATCAGCGACGGCGAAGGCAAGGTCAGCGACGGAAAATTTTACCAATCCCGCACGGAAGACCCGACGTCCATCGTCAAGCTCGACATTGCGGATACCCACAAAAAAGGCGACGCGATGGTTAAAGAAGGCAATGCCTTGATCAAAGACGGCAAGGCCGAGCAGGACAAACTGCGCAAAATCGCCATCGCCAAGCGTGATGCCGCCCACCAGCAGGCCGCCGCCACCGGCGCCGCCAGTTTCGGCGCGCCCACCGGCCAGTGGCCCGAAGCCATCCATGACATGTCCGCCTCCATCCTGGCTGAGTTGGACGAGGAGAAATACACCAAGCTTTATTTTGGCGGCGTGTACGCTTTCGAGGAGCCCAAATACGAGGCCAAACCCGAATTGTCCGCCCAGTTGCACGACCAATTGCGCCTGCTCGACCAGGAAAAGAACCTGCTGTCCACGCAGTCAACCGACGGCATCAAGCTGGCCCAGGAAAACAACAAGCTTATCGTCAGCTATCCGGCACGCTCCACCGAAGCTTTGAATGGCACGAAGTCGGCGCTCATTGTCGGCGAAGTTCTTTATGAGACCCACAACGGCTATGCCGCTTTTGCCCTGCGGGCGATTGACCTGTCCAATCTGCACGTGGTTGCCAGCCAGGTCATGATGCTTTCCGTGGAGCCGATCATGGCCAAAATGCTTGGTCTGCCGGCCTTCCGCGTGATGGCCCGCCGGGAAGCGCCCCCGGCCCCGGTTGCCGCCGCCCCGGCTGGTACGTCCGATGCCAAGCCCGCCAGCAAATCCGCCGCGCCGGTCGTGACTGTGCCGACGCCAGTCGTCACCGTGAACTTGCAAGACCCGAACGACACTTTGGCCAGTTTCAAAAATTCCTCCTTCGTTTTCCGCCTGGCCTCCAGTGGCCATGCCGACACCTTGGAAAACCGCTTCGCGGCGCTCGTGGTCAAGGCGTACTTCCATGACCAGTTGCCGCAGGTGACCATTTCCGACCAAGATTTCCTCACGATGGCGCTGCCGACCGACACCGATGCGGACGCCGCCGCCAGTCCGGCCGACGTCAACACCGCGTGGGTGCTGCCAAACGTGACGGATCTCAATGTTCCGAGTATTGACCTGGATTCACTGACGGCCCGGGATTTGAATAAAAATGCCGCAGTCAAAATTGGCAAAATCACCATCACCCGCAATTTGCCCAAGGTGAGCCTGCCGCCCGCCGACGAACTGCGCGCTGCTGGTTATTCGTCGAAATAGTAAACATTTTCGGTCAGGCCATAACGTAGAATCCGAAAGGTTACCAGGGCACCCCCTTGCCCCCGAGGGCGGATTGCTTTTGCGGTTGCCATAAATCGGGCCTTGGGTAATTCTACCCAGAGGTAGCCATTGCCCCGCGCCACGGTGATGAACAAGCCACCCTATAACTTGCTCGAGCCAGACACGCGCAACCCTTTGGCGGTCGCCGGGGCGGTGGAAAAGTTGCATGAGGAAATTTTTCCGGGCGTCGGCTGCGCCTATGTGCGGCCCGTATTGCGCAAAGTCGAGGGCGTTTTCGCCGGCGAGTGGCGGGATTATCAGGCCATGGACACGGCCTATCATGATTTGGAACACACCCTGCAGGCGACGTTGTGCTGTTTGCGCATTGTGGCGGGGCGCCACCGGGCCGGCGCCCACCCCGTTTTAAGCCCGCGTGATTTCCGCATCGCCTTTCACGCGATGCTGCTGCACGACGTCGGCTATTTAAAAAAACGTGACGACCACGAGGGCACCGGGGCGAAATTCACCCTCATTCACGAACCGCGCGGCTGCGACATGGCCCAGGATTTTCTCACGGAAGAAAATTGGGAACAGGGCGAGATTGACCGTGTGCGCTCGCTGATTTTATGCACGGGGCCGCGCAGCAACCTGGGCGGCACCAAGTTCGGCAATCCCGCCCACCGCATTCTGGGCCAGGCCGTTTGCACCGCCGACTTTCTCAGTCAGATGAGCGACCCCGGTTACGTGCAAAAACTGCCCGACTTGTTTGAGGAATTTTCCGAAAGCGACCGCGCGAACAACATCCCCGACGATAAACGCCAGTTCAAGACGGTGGATGAACTTTACCGCAAAACACCCAGTTTTTGGACGGATTTTGTGCTGCCCAAAATGCGCGGCGAATGTGAAGACGTGGGCCGCTACCTGGCGGACCCCTTCCCGGGCGGCCCCAATCCCTATCTCGATCAAGTGGCCGCGAACATCGAAGCGGTCAAACGCATCGTTTCGTTGAGCAATGGCCAGCTTTCCGACATGGCCAAGCACATGGGATAAGTTTAGTCTTCCCCATGGATGTTCAGTTGGAGCGGTCGCGCCTTGGAAAAGTAATCTCCTCTCAGTAAAATTGTTTTGTCCGGTTGGCAGAGGGCCGGGTGTTGAATAGTGTATGCCCATGGTTCCGGACAACCTGTTACTGCGCCGCTACGCCGAGGAGGGCGAGGAGGAGGCGTTTGCCGAGTTGGTGCACCGATACGTGGACATGGTCTATTCCATCGCGTTGCGGTTGACGCAGCGCGATGCGCCCCTGGCCCAGGAAGTGAGCCAGACCGTTTTTACCGATTTAGCGCGCAAGGCCCGCGTGCTAGTTGGCCATCCCACCCTTTCCGGCTGGTTGCATACCAGCACGCGCTACGCCGCCCACAAGGCGCTGCGCGGCGAACAGCGCCGGCGCCGGCACGAACAGGAGGCTTCCACCATGCAAGCAAACGATTCCACCACCACTGCAGGCGCGGACTGGGAACAGTTGCAGCCGCTGCTCGACGAGGCGGTCGCCGACTTGCGCGAGAAAGACCGCGATGTCGTTGTCCTCCGTTTTTTCCAAAATAAAAGCCACCGGGAAATTGGCGACGCGCTCGGCCTGGGCGAGGAGGCGGCACGCAAACGCGTGGATCGCGCGCTGGAGAAACTGCGCTCCCATTTTGCGCAACGGAGCGTGGCAATGGCGGCCACGCCACTGGCGGCGGTGCTGGCGGCCAATTCGGTGCAGGCCGCACCGGCCGGGCTGGCCGCGAGCTTCAGCGCGCAGGCGCTGGCGGTCAATGCGACGGCCCTGACCGCGCCATCCATTTTATCAAAAGCAATTTTATCCATCATGAAAACAAAAACTGCTGTCTTGATTGCCGCCCTGGCCATCATCGCCACCATTCCCATCGTTGTGCAACATCGCCGGATTATCCAATTACAGGATGAGTTGACCGCCAAGTCGGGCAAAGGCTCCGCCGCCGCGACGCGACTGGGCGCCAACCACAAAGTTACACTGGCAGACATCCTAAAGATACCGGACCACAACACTCGTTTGCGCGAATTGATTGATTTGGCCAGTGGGCTGGATGCGGCGGGGGTGCGCAGTCTGCTCGATCAACTGGCCAAAAGCCCCTTTGGATCTGACACTAATATTGAAGAAAGCATCCTGCTCGATCGGCTTCTGCATATGGATCCCCAAAGCGCGCTGGCGTGGTCTCAGGCGCTGGTCAACTCGACCCAGAGGAAACAGGCCCTGGATACTTTGTTCAGCACGTGGGCGGGGATGGACCCGGCCGCGGCATTGAACGCCGCCGGCCAAATTAACGACGCCGTTTTGCGCAAAACCCTGCAAAATGACGTGCTGACTGACGTGGCCAATTACGACCCGCAAAAGGCGCTGGGACTGCTGCAGAGCCTGCCGGAAATGAACCAATCGCGCAATCTGCGCAACCTCTACAAATCCGTATTCACCACCTGGGCCACGCTTGATTCCTCCGCGGCGTCGGCGGCCGCGATGAAATTGCCAGCCACCCGGATGCGCAATTTCGCCATCCAGAACGTGGCCAACGGGTGGGCGGAGGCCGACCCGCAGGGAGCGTTGGCGTGGTCGGCGACGCTGCCCGCGGGAGATTTACGGAATGGGGCACAATCCGCAGCTTTGGCCAATCTCGCTCAGCTAGATGCGCAGGCCGCCATCCAATTCGCCAGCAACGTAACCAGCATCCAGCAGAAGAACGCGGACCTGGCCACGATTGCGCAGAGCTGGGGCCAAAGCGACCCGAGCGCCGCACTGACTTGGACAGACCAAAACATTTCCGGGCAGGCCCATGACGCCGCCGTGCAGAGCATCCTGGGGCAACTGGCGCTAACCGATCCGAGCTCAGCCCAAACCTATATCGGGCAAATGGCGGATGGGCCGTTACGCGACCAAGCCATCACGCAGGTGGCGCTCAACGAGGCGGATAGCAACCCGCAGGAGACACTGAGCTGGCTGCAGAGCATAGCCGGCACTTCCACGCCCTCAACTGCGGTGATGGCCCAGATGATTGAAATTGTTAATGACATGGCCAGTGTGGATCCCCAAACCACCGCCAATTATGTGCAATCCATGCAGGGGCAACCGGCCTTTAACCGGTTAGTCGGCCAACTGGGCATGAATTGGGCTTCAGTCGATTCGCAGGCGGCGCTGACATGGGCGGAGTCTTTGCCGGCCAATGGCGGTTATGCCAGCGCGATCCAGGGGGTGACCGCCGCCATTGCAATCGAAAACCCGCAACTGGCCTGGAACGACGTCGCCCAAATACCCCCGGGCGAAGCACAGACACAAGCCATGGCCGTTGTGGCTATAAAATGGTCCGCGCAGGATCCCGTGCAAGCGGCGCAGGCCCTGGCGTCGATACCCACCGGCACCTCGCTGAACTACGCCACCACGAACGTGGCCAAAAGCTGGTTGGCCATGGACCCGACGGCAGCTTCTGCCTGGGTTAACACACTGCCGGCGGGCGATGCCCGCGACGGAGCCGTCGCGCAAATTATAAATAACGAGGGGGCTAACAGCCCCGCTGCGGCGTTCAATTGGGCTTTGACCATCAACAATGAGGGCACCCAGCAAGTACAATTAAACAACCTCGTGCAAACTTGGGCGAAACGGGACCCGGCTGCGGCGACCGCAGCGGTGAAATCGACGAACTTGAGTGCGCAGGAGCAGACTCTGTTGCTCAACACCATCCAAAAGCAGTCCACCAAATAGGGGAATCAACTCCGAAAAAGTAATTTCTGGGCCATAGTATTGACCTTGCCAGTCTGGCGGATAACGGGCAGGTGAAATAGTTATCGTGCTTTCCAGTTTTACCATGCTTCCGCTGGGTGCGGAGATGCCGCTGATTTCTCCAGTCAGCCTCGTGGAGTTGATGCTGGTGTTGTTAATCGCCGTCATCGCGCTGGTGCTGGTCGCGCAGAAAATTGAAATCCCCTACCCCATCCCGCTCGTTATCGGCGGCCTGTTGCTGAGCTTGATTCCCGGCCTGCCGCGGGTGCATCTGAATCCCGACCTGGTGTTCGTCATGTTTCTGCCGCCCCTGCTTTATTCGGCGGGGCTGTTAACGTCCTGGCGGGATTTTCAAGCCAACCTTAAGCCGATTCTCTCCCTGGCCATCGGGCTGGTCTTGCTGACCATCGTGGTCGCCGCGTGGTTTGCGCATCATTTTGTCGGCTTGGACTGGGGGCCGGCGTTTGTGCTCGGGGCCATCATCGCGCCGTCCGACGCCGTGGCCGCCACCGCGCTCGCCCAGCGGCTGCACATTCCCCGGCGGCTGGTCACCATTCTGGAGGGCGAAAGCCTGGTCAACGACACGACGTCGTTTGTCGCCTATCGCTTTGCCATTGCCGCAGTGATGACGGGGGTGTTCTCACTTGAATCCGCCAGTGTGAAGTTTGTGCTGGTGGGCATCGGCGGCACACTCATCGGACTGCTCATGGGTGTGGTCGTTACCAACGTGCAGCGCCGCCTCGACGATCCGCCGGTCCAAACCACCCTCTCCCTGCTAACGCCTTTTGCGACTTATTTGGCCGCGGAGGAATTGGGCTGCTCGGGTGTGCTGGCCGTGGTAATCTGCGGATTGTATGCCGGCTGGCGCGCTCCGGAAATTCTCAGCTCGCGGACGCGGCTGCGGATCCGGCCGGTCTGGGAACTCGTTAATTTTATTCTCAACGGACTGATTTTTATTCTCATTGGCCTGCAACTGCCCGAAGTGCTCCAGTCGCTTTCCGGCCACTCCTGGGGGCAGATGCTGGGGTTCGCCAGCGTCATTTTAATCCCGGTGATTTTAATCCGCCTGCTGTGGTTTTATGCGGCCAGTTATATCCCCCGCGCCTTTAGCCGACAATTTTGCGCGAACAATCCCCCGCTTAACTGGCGGCAAGTGGCGTTGATCGGCTGGACGGGGATGCGCGGGGTGGATTCGCTCGCGGCGGCGCTGGCCGTGCCCTTGTTCGTCAAGGACGGGACGCCATTTCCCGGACGCGATTTGATTTTCTTCCTCACCTTTGCCGTGATTTTCGGCACCCTGGTGCTGCAGGGATTGAGTCTTGCGCCCGTCATCCGCTGGCTGAAAGTCGTGGACGACCATGTCCATGAAAAGGAGGAGAAAAAAGCCCGGCTCAAGGCCAACCAGGCGGCCCTCGCGAAACTGGAGGAAATCGCCCGGAGCAAGCCCGCGCATATCCAGACCATCCAGCGCTTGAAGATTGAATATGAAGACCGCATTGACCAACTGGAAAGCGAAACGATGGAAGAGGGCGAATCCTCCCGCGGATTGTTTACCGCTGAATACGAAAGCCTGACCCGCCTGACGCTGGAGACCGAACGGCAAGTCATCCTGCAACTGCGCAACGACCGCGTGATTAACGACGAAGTCCTCCGCCACATCCAGCGCGACATTGACCTCGCGGAAGCCCGCCTGCGGCAGGAACAGGCCTAGTTCAGTTTATACCCTTAACCACCCGCGAAACCCCCGGCCGCTGTAGTAGGACTCCGCGCCGTTATGATAGATGAAAACCCGGCCAAAGCGGCGATCGCCAAAAATGGCGCCGCCGAGTTTTCTCACTTCGGGCGGGGTTTTTAGCCAGCCCGATGTTTTCGTGTCGAACTCGCCCAGCAGCTGCAGTTGGTGATATTGTTCTTCCGTCAGCAGGTCGATGCCCATGGCCGCGGCCAGCTCCGTGGCGCAGCCCTTTGGCGGAAACTTTTTCCGGCCATCCAGCGCCTCCCGGTCGTAGCAAAGGTTGGCGCGGGCCTGGGGGCTCTGCGCCGAACAATCAATAAAGAGAAACTCGCCGGTCTTCTCGTCTTGGCCCACGACATCGGGTTCGCCGCCGGTGTTTTCCATTTCCCGGAGCGACCACAGTGTCATGGGCCTGGCTTCGAGCCGGGCTTTTACCCTGACCCATTCGAGACCGGCGTGGCGGTGGCGGTTTTTCTCAAACCGGCCTTGCAAGGTAGCCAGCAGTTCTTCGCGTTGCCTGGACGACAGCTCCTTTTTGATTTTGGCGGTTTTCATGGAGGCTTGGGTTTGGGCAAGGCAAAGTCGAAAATAACGCTTAATCCCCTCTCCCCAACCCCGGCAACCCCAAAAGCAACTTCCTGCCAGCAAGACCCTCCTCAGTGATGGCTGTGACCCAAGAGTTTGATCAACTGCAGAATCAGATTAATAATATCCAGATAGATATCAATCGCGAGCTGCATCGCCGCAGTCCAGGTATTCGTCCCGGCAGCATTTTTTTGAGCGAGTCGGTCAAAATCAAAAACCAGATATAGTGTAAAAAGGGCAACACCGAAAACGGCCGCGAGCCGCTGCGAAGTGCTCGTCAACGACTTGAACAGGCTGACCGTATTAAAAATCACCAACCCGATTAGCCCGATAAAAAGCGGGATCTGCAGAAAATTAAAGTCAATATGCGAATAAATGCCAATCAAGGCGGCGCCCAGAACTATGCTGGCTGTAAGCGCCAATACCTTCCGGCCCACGCCATGATCAACGCTGAGCAGAACGAATTCCAGTTGAAATCCGGTCATGATGGACCAGACCGAAAAAAGGGAAAGAGACACCGCCAGCGATTGGTTAATCCCCCAAAACAAAAGTATCAGGAAGACAATGATGCTGCCGATTAAGTCCGCCAGGTAAAGCCGGCCCAACGTGGCAAATAAATCCGGGTTGGATTGTTTCAGTTCCTCCAGGGCGGAGATGGGCTGTCCTTCCAACTGGGGATCTTTTCGCTTTAGAAATGAAAACAGAATTTGCGTCGTGGCCCAGGTAATAAAGAGCTGGGAACTCAAAACGAAAAATGTTTTCGAGAAAAGATCGGGGAAGAAATCATCCATAATGCAAAGCCTCATTATTTAACCCCCTCCCCCCAACCCAATCAACCTCCAAAAAACAATTCCCTACCAGTAACGTCGCATTAGGGCGCCTTAGGATTTGGCGAAACGTTGGGGTTGACGATGGCCGGGGGCGCGAGTTTGTCCGCCAGGTAAATGTCCACCAGCAGATACGCCAGACGGTTGGCGCTAACATTCGGTGTGCCCTCCGCGTTGGCTAGGACGACCACGGTGAATTTTTCATCTGATAGCCTCAGCAGCATGCTCGTGAAGCCGGGTCTTTCGCCACCGTGCGAAATGTCCCGCAACCCGTGGTAAGGGCCGACATACCAGCCGAAACCGTAGCCGTTACCCGAATTGACCTGGCTGGCCTTCGTCGCGACCGGAGTGAAGGCCGCTTTGAGGCTGGCCGCGTCCAGCGCCCGGCCGTTGAAGATGCCCTCGTTCCAGCGATACAGATCCTCCACCGTGGAGTAAAGCGCGCCGTCGCCGCCACTATGCGACGGTTCGATGTAAAACGGCGGCTCGAAGCCGTTCTTGCCCAGGCTGTAGCCCAGCGCCTCGTGCGGCAGACCCAGATTCTCGCGGTAAACGCCAGTGTCGGCCATGCCCAGCGGCTGGAAAAAATTCGCGCGCAAAAAATCCCCGAAGCTTTGCCCCGATACCTTCTCCACGATGTAACCAAGCAATTCATAGCCCGAATTGCTGTATTTCCATTTCGTCCCCGGATCGAAATCGTAGAGAGGCTTCTGCATCTTTATCAACTCGACGTCGGCCTCGGTGGTGGTGGGTTTGGCCACGTCGCTCAAGTGGTCCGGCTCCGGGCTGTAATCGTGAATGCCGGAGGTGTGGTTCAGCAACAGGCGCAGAGTGACCTCGTCCCCACGCGGAAAATCCGGGATGTATTTGGACAGTTTATCTTCGACACTCAGTTTTCCCTTCTCCTGCAATTTCAAAATCGCCGCCGCGGTGAATTGCTTGGTGATCGAAGCAATGCGGAAGATGGTTTGCGGAGTGACAGGAACACCATGCTCCCGGTCGGCCAGGCCATAGCCCTTTTCAAAAATAATTTTGCCGTCCTGCGCCACCAGAACCGCGAAGCCAGGGTCGTTGGCTTGAATCAATCCAGCCAGCAACGCGTCGGCCTTTTCCGACGGCGTACTCGGGGCGGCTGGTATAGCCGTGCAGGAAGACCCAGCCAGCGCGATCAATGCGCTGGCAATCAGTCCACAGAATCGGGTCAAACGCATAGGCACATCACACCCGCCACTCTGGGTGAACCCGCGCGTAGTTGTTCACGTAGGTCTGAAAAGCGGTTTTTAGTTTTTGCGTGAAAGTATTTGGGCCGAGTTGAAAGCGCTGGGCGCCGATGGTGGCGACGGGCACGACATCCTGCGTGGTGGAGGTCACGAAACATTCGGCAAAGCGGGGCAAGTCTGCGGGCGTCAATGCCGCTTCGCGCAATTTGAATCCGGTCGCGGGCGCAACGTGCTCAAATAAAATCCGCCGGGTGACGCCCGCAAGCAGTCCTTCCTCCAACGGCGGAGTAAAGGCCGTGTCGCCTTCGACAAACCAGAAATTACGCACGGAGCCCTCGGTCAACCGACCGGCGAGATTGACCATGAGCACTTCCTGGGCGCCAGCGGCCAGGGCCTCGCGGAGGGCGAGCACGTTGTTCAAATAATTGCCGGTTTTGAGGCCGGGGGGCAATGTGCGGGCGTCGTTGCGGCGTACCACTGTGGCCAGCGCGACCTTCATCCCGGTGTGAAGTTCGCTCTCCGACAAATCCGCCAGCGGCTTGACCAGCAAGACCCATTGGGCATGCGGCCCGGCCAATTCAGGGTCGAGGCCGATGGGGCCCGCGCCGCGGCTGATTTGCAGGCGGACATAGAGTTCACCGGCCCACCGGGTGTGTTGCCGGAAGGCGGCGACCGTGCGGCGGATTTCTTCCAGCAAGGCGGGCCAGTCGAACGGCAGGCGCAAACCGAGCCCGGCAGCCGAGGCCCCAAGGCGCGACCAATGTTCCTCCGCCCCGAACAACACTCCACCATAGGTGCGCCAGACCTCATAGACGGCGTCACCGTACAAAAAGCCGCGGTCGAGGGGGCTTAAGGAGGCCTCACGGGCGTCGTGCAAGCGGCCCTGGGTGTTGGCCTGGATATAACCCTCGGTGGACATGGGTCCAAACAGTGCCGCGCACGGGTGGGACGGCAAGGAGAAATCAATCTAACCCGCTCAAAAAAATTGCAGTTGAGCCCCGGTGGGGATAGGTCTATACATAAACCCTTATGTCTCCGGCTTACCCCACCCCTCGCCAAGCGCCTGGCCGCCGCGGCTTTACCCTGGTTGAATTGCTGACGGTCATTGCCATCATCTGCGTGCTGAGTGGCATCGCGTTTCCCATCATCGGCATGGTCGCCCGCCAGGCCAACAAGGGCCGTTCGCAGGCACTCTTCAACGACATCGCCACTTCCTTTGAGCAGTACAAGCAGGAGTACGGCCGTTATCCCATTTTCAAAGAGTTGAGCGCCACCGCCACGCCCTGGTCCACGAACAAGAACGAAATCGATTATTCGTTTCAACTCAATGACGGGGACGCCATCCTGCGCCGGGTATTGACGGCGGACAACAAATACCTCGCGGCGGCCAGCACCCCCGGGTCGGTCAATTACAACCGCAATGGTGACGTCTTTCTGGTGCTGCCGGAATCCTTCCTCCTGCTGGAAAAGGAGGGCACCAGCGCCTCAACTGGCAACCCGTGGATCATGGATGGTTTTGAAAACCCCTACATCGGCATGATTGTCCACACCGGCGATAGCAAGGAAATTGACCAAGGCGCGTTTTCCACCGCCAAACCGGTGCCCGATGCCGATGATAACGGTCCCATGCTGCCCAAAGTGGTGCACAATCTCCAGCAAAACATTGCCGTCTATTCGTTGGTTCAGAACCTTAATGACGACCCGGTGAATTCGCCTTGGATCACCAACTGGTCTTACGACCAATATAACCGCTAACCTTCCACCCCGCTTTTTTTGTATTCATGAAATCACCCCTCCTCCCTCCCGCCCGCCGGTTGCGCTCCGCCGGTTTCACCCTCGTCGAGCTGCTGACGGTAATCGCCATCATCGCCATTCTGGCGGCGGTGCTGGTGCCGACGGTTGGCACGGCCATGAAGAAGGCCAAGGAGAACAAAACCCATGTGCAGCTCCTGAATCTGGTGGAAGCCTGCAAACAGTACAAACAGGCCTACCGTCTATGGCCCACTTTCGCCCCGCCCACCCTCAATGCCGACACCGCGTTTTCATTGAAGGATGCGCGACCGCGCTGGGTGGCCATCATGAGCGGCCAGCCCGATACGCCAGACGTAAAATACAACAAGCTCAAAACCCCTTTTTACAACTATACGGAATCTGAAGTTAGTGCGGATGTCGTCACCCGGACCCCCATCGACTCATTTGGTAACGATGATATTTACCTGGTGTTCAACACCAACCTCTCGACTCCCAACCAAATTGATCCGGCGATAGTCAATGGCATCACCATGGTCAGTGTCGATGACAAATCCCTCCAGTTGAATCCGCCGCAAAACCCGGAAATCCCGATTATGCAACCCTGTGTGGCCATGTCCCCCGGAGAGGGTTTGGCCGACTTTGACATCATTACGACATGGAGTGTCCAGTCGGCCAGCGAGTCGTCCGGACAATAATCATGACTGGCGCTGACGACGTCTAAAAAAGCTCCATTTGCGGGATGCCCGATTCGGCAAGCAAATTTGGCTGGTCGCCAGCGGCGGTATCTGGCGGATTTTTATAAGGTGCGACCGGTTGCGCCGCCTGCCCCAATGAACGGCGCACATGGGCTTGCAACGCCTGCCCTTCCGCTTCCAGTTGGGTTAAAATTTCCTGGGCACGCGTGATGACTTCGCGGGGCAGCCCGGCCAGTCGCGCAACTTGGATGCCATAGGAGCGATCGGCCGCGCCCCGCGTGACCTGCCGCACAAATATAATCTGGTCATTCCATTCCTTGACCGTCACCGCGTAATTGCGCAACCGCGGCAGGGATTGGTCGAGCTGCGTCAACTCATGGTAGTGGGTGGCAAACAAGGTCCGCGGTCCCGCCGGCCCCGACCCGTGCAGATGCTCAACGACTGCCCAGGCGATGGAAAGGCCGTCATAGGTGCTGGTGCCGCGGCCGATTTCGTCCAGCACAATCAAACTGCGGGTGGTGGCATGATGCAAAATATTCGCGGTCTCGTTCATTTCGACCATGAAGGTGGAATTGCCGCGCGCCAGTTCGTCGCTCGCACCCACGCGGGAGAATACCCGGTCCACGAGGCCAAGCCGGCAGCGTTTCGCCGGCACCCAGCAGCCGGTTTGCGCGAGAATCACGCAGAGGGCCACCTGGCGGATATATGTGCTTTTGCCGGCCATATTGGGCCCGGTGATGAGGGCGATTTGTTCGCCGGAGGCGGACAACTGGGTGTCATTGGGCACAAAGGCGCGGCTGCCGGCCAAGCCTTCGATGCTCTCGCGCAAAATCATTTCGACCACCGGATGGCGGCCCTGGTCAATTTCCAAAATATCGCTCTCGTCCAATTGCGGCTGGCAGAAATCGCGCTCGCGGGCGATTTTCGCCCAACCTTGGAATACATCAGCCTCGGCGAGCGCGGCGGCCGCCGCACGCAGGTCGTCCGCTTCCGCCAGCACGGCTTCCACGAGGCCGCGAAATAAATCCTCCTCGCGCGCAAGGGCGTTTTCCTCGGCGTGGAGAATCTCCTTCTCGCGCTGGCGCAATTCGTCGGTAATAAAACGTTCCGCATTAGTCATCGTCTGGCGGCGGACATAATCCGCGGGCACGCTGGCGAGATTGGATTTGGTGATTTCGATGTAATAGCCAAAGGCGCCCGTGTAACGCACCCGGAGATTTTTAATGCCCGTGCGCTCCTGTTCGGTGCGCTCGAAATCGGACAGCCACGTTTTGTGGCCGCTGGACAGCGCCCGCAGGCGGTCCAACTCTCCATCATGACCATCGCGAATGATGCCGCCGTCCTTCGGGTCAATCGGCGGCTCGTCGGCCAGTGCTTTCTCGAGCAATTCTGCGAGAGCGGCAAAGGCCGGAATGCGTTCCGCCAGCTTGTTGGCCGGTTCCGGCAGTGAGGCCAGGGCGGCACGCACTTCCGGCAACACGCGCAAGGTTTCTCTTATCCCGGAAAGTTCGCGCGGATGGCGCAGCCGGTTTTGCAGTCGCGAGAGGATGCGGGCCAAATCGCGCACGGTACCCAAACCCTCCCGCACGTGGGCGGCCAGGCCCGGTTCCTCGACCAACGCGCCCACACAGCGCTGGCGGCGGCGCAATTCCGTCAAATCAAGTAGCGGCGTGGCCAGCCATTGTTCAAGCAAGCGCGATCCCGGCGCGGTGCAGGTCGCGTCCACCGCGTGCAAGAGGGTGCCATCGCGTCCGCCGCGTGCGGAGCGTAAGACCTCCAAATTTCTTAGCGTGGCCGGATCCAGCAGGAGCGCATCGCGCGAACGAAACTCACGCAGTCGGCGCAAATTCGCCGGACGACCGCAGAGGGTATCCGTCGCATAAGCGACTAGCGCGCCCGCGCAACCCAGTGCCGGATGGGTGTCGCCAAGGCCAAAGCCATCGAGATTGAGCACGCCGAGCGTTTCCTTGACGAGGCGCGCGCCCGGGGCGCGTTCAAATTGAAAATTCGGCAGTGGTGAAACGGGCCGTTGGGCGCGCAGATTCTGCCAGGCTTCGCCCCAGGGATTATTTTCCACCAGAGATTCGGGCAGCAAAATTTCGCGCGGGTCGAGCGCGTGGAGCGCCGGCCACAAGCGCGCCGGATCGCGGTCGCTCGCCAATTGAAAATCACCCGTGGTCAAATCCAGCCACGCGGCGTGCAGGCCCATTTTGTCATCGGCGAGTGCGAGAAGATAATGTGGTCGGCCCGCTTCCAGTTGATGGTCTTCCAGAATGGTTCCGGGAGTAAGCACGCGGGTCAGTGCGCGGGTGACGAGCTTGCCGGGCGTCGCCGCCTCCGTCTGGTCACAGACGGCGACTTTGCGTCCGGCATCGAGCAGTTTTTTGATGTAGTTCGGCGCCGCGTGGTAAGGTATACCCGCCATCGGGTGGCCCTGGCGCTGCGTCAAGGTGAGACCCAATAAACGGGAGCCCTGGGTGGCATCGTCAAAAAACAATTCGTAAAAATCGCCCAAACGAAACAACAGCAAAGTGTCGGCGGACAACTGGCGGCGCAGTTCCCAATACTGCTTCAACATCGGAGTGTCGGCGCCGGGCAGGGACTCCGCCGCGCCCTTGGAGGCAGCCGTGGGGTCGGCGGTCGGGGCCTTCAATGAGCGGTTGGCGGGCATGGCGGCAACGTCACACGAAAATTTCGCCCACGGCAAAAATAATCTTCAAATTCCCTCGCCCTTGACGCCTTCGGCCTTGGCCGCCACCCGGGCTTTGAGGAATCCGTAAACCGCCGGCAGCAGGGAAATGGCGATGATGGCCAGGATGACGATGTGAAAGTTTTTCTTCACAAAAGCATTTTGCCCGAAGCCGTAGCCAGCGAGCACAAACGCCGGCACCCACAACGCCGCGCCCGTGAGGCAAAAGGTAATATAACGCCGGTAACGCATTTGCCCAATGCCCGCCACAAACGGCGCAAAGGTGCGCAAAATCGGCGCGAACCGGGCGATGATGACCGCTTTGCCGCCATGACGGTCGTAAAAGGCGCTGGTGTAGTGGAGATAGTCCGGATTGAAAAACCATGATTTCGGGCGGGTAAATACCCGCGGCCCCACGGCCCGGCCGATGAAGTAATTGACGTTGTCGCCCAACAGCGCCGCGCCGATGAGCAAGGGTATCAGCACACCCGGCTGCAAAGGCGAACCATCACGCGCGGCAATCGCGCCGGCGGCAAAGAGCATGGAGTCGCCCGGCAAAATAGGTGTCACGACCAGGCCCGTTTCACAAAACACGATGACAAACAGGAGCAAATAAACGAGCGCGCCGTATCGGCCCACCAAATGATCCAGATGGACGTCGAGGTGGAGAAACAGGTCAAGGAAGCGGTGGAGCAGAGACATAAGAGAAAGGCCGCAGTAAGAGGCAAGAATGCGACCATGGCAAGACAGCCCTGAGTCCTCACCCCAACCCCGGAAAGACCATGCCGGTCAGTTCACGCGGCAACCCCGCAGCATTTTTTGTATTTCTTGCCACTGCCACAGGAGCAGGGGTCGTTGCGGCCAATCTTCGGCGCTTCGCGGTGGACCGTTTTGCCGGGTGCATCGGCCGTGCCAGCATACACCCACCGGCCATCCTCGCGGATAAAATGCGCGACTTCATGGTGCTCGTGCTCCTGCCCCTCGGTTTTGAATCGTGCGGTGAACTCTACCACGCCGGTGGTGTCGGCGGGGCCGCCCTGCTCGGTGCGATGAATCGTGAGGCCAATCCAGTCGGAGTTTTCGGCCCAGCGCTTCGTGTCTTCGGCGGAAAAATCCTTCCGCTGCCCGGAGGAGAGCGAATTGGCGAGATGCGCGTAAGCGCGCTGCACAAAGGCGGAATAGCGCGAACGCATCAGGGCCTCCGCCGTCGCAGCCGGGGCGCCGGCGATCAGCGGGCCGCAGCAGGCGTCAAAGGCGAGGCCGGAACCACAGGGACAGTTACTCATAGCCGCCACTTATCCCGGCCCGGGCCGTCGCCTGCAATCCTAGAAAGGGGAAATTAAAATCCAGCATCTTGACACCTGCGCTTGATTCGCCCATGTTTATCCATTCGCCTCATAGCGAGGGTGGCTTTAGGGCTGCCTGCGGAATAATGGTGGTAGTAGCTCAGCTGGTTAGAGCACCAGATTGTGATTCTGGGGGTCGCCGGTTCAAATCCGGTCTACCACCCCATTCTCCCGAGGGAGGATGGAAGATGGAAGAAAGGCGGTGGCAAGTTGCCCACGGAGAGCTCAAGTCTCAGTCTAAACCTTCAACTTTTTCGAGGCCGGCAAAATTGAGTCCCAGCCCGGCGGCAATTCCGGCTCAATCCGATACAGCACGCCGAATTTAAAATCCGGGGACTTATGACCGGCCCCGGCGACGCGTTCCGCGCCGCGGCGCACGTTGTCCGCCATCCAGGCCGGGAGAGTCAAATGATATGGGTTGCGCGCAATTTCACCGCGATGGCAGCACAGCGCCGCGACCAGCAACGCCAGTGAATCCGGCGCGCACTCGACCAGCAGATTGGGCGTGGCGTGGGGCTGCCAGTATTCCGTTTGGACCCGGTGCGCCGGCGACTGCTGTTCGACTTTGCCCAGTGCTGCTTCCACGAGTTTGTGGACGCCGCGGTGAGTCGGATGCCAGTCTTCGGCATGCGGGTAAAAAATCCACTTGGGTTGCCAGCGTTGGATGATGTGTCCAACGCTGTTGACAAAACCCTGCCACACCGCCGGGTCGCGTTTGGCGTTGTCAGGGGTGACGCCTTTCCAGCCCAGCACTTCCAATTCCCAACCGAGCAGGGCACAGGCGTTCTCTAACTCTTCCCGGCGTTCCTCGCGGCGGGCGGGGTTGGAGCCCAAGGTGACGGCCACATTAATCACCCGGGCGCCGACTTCTCGCTGCAAACGCAAAGCCAAGGCTCCCATGAGGACCTCGTCGTCGGGATGGGGAGAAAAGATTAACGCCACCGGCGCCTTGTTCGCGGCAACCGCAGCCTTGGGCATCCCCGGCTTGGGCGTCGGCAGACGGGTGTCCAAAACGTCCTTATACCGCTGCACAAATTGACGATAGGCATCCATGACCCTTCCAGAAGAAAGGAAAACTCCGGCAAGTCAATCCGCTTACCGGCCCCTGCGATGATGGTTGCCATTTTGCCCCCTTAACGTCATATAATTGTCACTGGCCTGGATTCTCCCCTGCCCGCCCCATTAGGTACCTCTCGTGAAAAAAATATTTCCCTTTCTACTGCTTGTCCTTGGATTGCTCTTCGGTGGCTGTGCCATGACCGTACCGCTCAATCCATCGCTTTTGATGTTGTTGAAGGACGACGGTCCGCCGCCCAAGCTGGAAATGACGCCCAAGGCCAATGAACCGACGCCCGCAACCCTTTCACCGGCGGAAATCGCGCGGAATCAGGCTGCGGCGATGGGTTAGGCGCATTTTTCCGGGCAAGGTTAAGCTGCCATTAGCACCCGGATAAGCATTGCTGTTAGCGGAGGGATGCAAAGGGTTCCGGCTTGTCAGTTGGAAGGCTGGATTTTAGAAAAATTTCTTGTTAAATGCGCTGCGTTCAAGCAGTGTATTCCATTTGCCAGCTTAAATGTCGCAACCGACACCACTTCATAAAGTTAGCCACCGCCTGCGGCGTTTGACGCCGGGGGCTGGCGCACGCGGACTCGCCTGGCTGTCCGCCACCTGCCTTTCGCTGCTACTGGCCGGCTGCAGCTTTAAGCAGCCGCAATCCACGCTCGACCCTCACGGACTGGTTTCGCGCGACCAACTCAGCCTCTTTTACATCACGGTTTGGGTTTCGCTGTTTATCTTTATTTGCGTGGGTGGCACCATGGCCTACGCGGTCTGGAAATTCCGCGAACGGCCCGGCGATGAAAACAAACCGATGCCCGAGCAGGGCCACGGCAATCCCTTGATTGAAATCGGCCTCATCACCGCCTCCATCGCGTTGCTGGTCATCATCGCGGTGCCGACCTTGAAGGCTATTTTCCTGACGGATGCTCTGCCCACTAACCAGCCTTACTGGCAGCCGTCATTGCTAGGCAGTTGGTATAAAAAAGCCGGTGGCACCCTGCCTGATCTAGCCACCAATGAGCCGTTGACCATTACGGTCCGCGGCAAACAGTGGTGGTGGGCGTTTGATTATTCCCAGTTCGGCGTCACAACCTCCAACGAGTTTGTCATTCCCGCCGGTAAAGTCGTCAAGTTTGACCTCCGTTCAGACAACGTCATTCACTCCTTCTGGCTGCCGAAAATCGCCGGCAAGGTGGACTTGATTCCGGGCCGCGCGAATTGGATGTGGATGATGGCCGATGACGGCAAGGTCGCCACTGACTACGACCACGGCACCATGGCGGCCGATCAGTACGAAAACGGCCTTTATTACGGCCAATGTGCGCAGTACTGCGGTGAATCGCACGCCTTCATGCTGTTCCGCACGCGCGTCGTCAGCGATGAAGATTTTGCCAAGTGGATTGCCCAGGCGCAGCAGCCCGTCTTCCCTCCCGGCTATCAGGCTCCCGCCGGCGGCACGGATCCGAAAAAGAGCCCGAAGGATTTGTCCGCGCAAGCCTGGGCGGACTTCGTGCAAAACGCTCTCAAGAACCCGGCCAGCTTGACGACGCCGGAACAAAAAGGCGCAGCACTATTTTTCGGTCGGGCGACCTGCATCCTGTGCCATACCATCAATGGCAGCTCCGCCCAAGGCACGCTCGGACCCAACCTCAGCCTGGTGGCCAGCCGCACCGCCCTCGCCTCCGGCTTCCTCGACAATCTCGACAACGACGGCAAGAAAATTGACCCGGCCCGGCAAAAACAAAATTTCGTCAAATGGATTTCCCAGTCCTACGACGTGAAGCCCGGCAACCTCATGTGGCATCCGGCGACACCCGGCGCCCCGAGCCTGAGCGGCATCGTTGCCACCAACGCCGCCAACCACACCCCCATCACCGACGAGGACTGGCACAACATTGCCGCCTTCCTGATGACGCTCAAATAACCCCCTTCCTCCATCCTTGCACTTTGGCTAAACCAGCGTAAAATTTATTCCGCGCGACTATCGCCCCTCCACCCATGTCCTCCGTCCTCGTTAACGACAAAGCCGAACTCCCAGTCCTGCGCAGCGGGTTGGGGTTGCCCCGTCCGGATCGTTTCGTCGGCGTGCGGGACTGGATGACCACGGTGGATCACAAAAAAATCGGCGTGATGTACGGTGCGGCGGCGTGTTTCTTTTTTCTGGTCGGCGGCGTGGAAGCCCTGACCATCCGCACCCAGTTGGCGCGGCCCATGCAGCACATCATCACTGCGCAGCTGTACAATCAGCTGTTTACCATGCACGGGACCACGATGATCTTCCTGGGCGTGATGCCCCTCTCGGCCGCCTTCTTCAACTTTGTCGTGCCCCTGCAAATCGGAGCGCGTGACGTGGCCTTCCCGCGCTTGAATGCCTTCAGCCTCTGGACCTTTTTCGCCGGCGCTTCGCTGTTGAATGTTTCTTGGTTCCTACAAGTGCTGAATATAATCGGGATCCTCAATCCCGTGGACGGGCGCACAGACATTGTTCCCGGCGGCGGCTGGTTCGGTTATGCCTCCCTCACCGAACGGCCCTACACCGGCATCGGCACGGATGTCTGGGTATTGAGCCTGCAAATATTGGGCGTGGCCTCCCTCGCGGCGGCATTCAACTTCATTGCGACCATCATTAACTTGCGCGCCCCGGGCATGACCATGATGCGCCTGCCGGTGTTCTGCTGGATGACGCTGGTGACCTCCTTCCTGATTATTTTCGCCTTCCCACCCATCACCATTGCGCTGGGTGAATTGCTCTTCGACCGCACCTTCCAAACCAATTTCTTCCGCGTCGAAGGCGGCGGCCAGCCCATCTTCTGGCAGCACTTGTTCTGGGTCTTTGGCCATCCGGAGGTGTACATCCTTGTCTTGCCCGCCATGGGCATCGTGTCAGAAGTCTTGCCGACTTTTTCGCGCAAGCCGCTCTTTGGCTATCCCATCATCGTATTTTCCGGCGCAGTCATCGGCCTGCTCGGCTTTGCGGTCTGGAGCCACCATATGTTCGCCACCGGCTTGGGCAAAGTCGCCACTGCCGCGTTCTCTCTTTTGACGATGGCCATCGCGGTGCCGACTGGCGTCAAAATCTTCAACTGGGTCGGCACGCTCTGGGGCGGGCGCATTCGTTACACCGTACCGATGATTTTTTCCCTCGGTTTCGTCTGGATGTTCATGCTGGGTGGATTCTCCGGCATCATGCACTCAGCCGCGCCGGCTGACGCCGAACAGCACGACAGCTATTTCATCATCGCGCACTTTCACTACGTGCTGCTGGGCGGCATTCTGCTGGGTTTGCTGAGCGGCATTTATTACTGGGTGCCCAAGATTTTCGGCAAGATGATGAACCAAAAGCTCGGCTATTGGGTGGCGGGGATGGTCATCGTCGGTTTCAACGTCACCTTCGGGCCGATGCACTATCTCGGGCTCATTGGCATGACGCGCCGCACCTATACTTACCTTGGCGACAAGGGCTGGAATGATTGGAACATGGTCTGCACGATTGGCGCCTACATTCTCGGCTTGGGCGTTTTCCTTTGTTTCATGGATCTGCTGGTAACTGTTTTCAGCAAAAACCGCGCCTGTGGCCCTGACCCGTGGAACGCTCGCACGCTGGAATGGTCGCTGCCCAGCCCGGTGCCAGCCTACAATTTTACGCGTCTGCCCATCGTCTCCACGCGCGACGCCTGGTGGATGGACAAACACGCCGGCATTCCGATTGAATACGACCAGGCCGATGTGTCGCACGGCGTGCATATGCCCAGCCAGTCGTGGATGCCCATGGGCGCCGGATTTGGATTTTTCATGTTTGGCATCGGCATCGTGCTGATGAGCGCCGGCATACCGTATTGCGGCTACCTGGCCATCACCGGCCTGGCCACAGTTACCTTCTTTATTTATCTGTGGGCACTGGAAGGCCCCGGCGGGTATCATCTGGCGGTGCCGGCTGAAGCCACCCCGCCCTCGCCTACTCCGGCGCGTAGCCACACGCCCGTTTCCGCTGGCCACCACTAAACCGGCTTTATTACGACTATGTCCGACGCTGCTGTCATTGCCCACGCCGACGATTCCCATGCCCCCGCTGAGGCCCATGCGGAGCACCCGACCGCCACAGGGATTGATACCAAAAAGCTGCTGATGTGGCTCTTTCTGGCGTCCGACTGCATGTTCTTCGGTACCTTGATTTCGACCCACCTTGTTTACCGCAAGGTCTATCCCTACGGCTCCAACGAAAAGGGCATCATCGACATCATCAAGACTTTTGACATTCAACTCACCTCCTTTTCGACCTTCATCCTGCTGATGAGTTCGTTCCTGATGGCGCTGGCGGTGTCGGCCATGCACAAGGGGCAAATTAAAAGTTTCCGCCGCGCCTGCATCGGCGTGATGATTTTCGGACTGATCTTTTTGACCGGCCAGGTTTACGAGTTCACCCATTTCTTCGACGGCCACGCGCTCTACACCTTCTCCGTCAAAACGCCGCAGGGTGAAACCATTTCTTCGACTTACGAAGGCCCGGCCGACCAAGTCCGCGCCAAGGCCGACCTCGCCCGCCGCCTCTATGCCGAACACTCGGACTGGATGGCCCTGCCCGCCACGGCTACCGCGGAAGAGAAGGCTTTGACTCCCGCCGCCCAGTTAAAGCTTCACCCCGACTGGATGGTAACGGCGATGAAGCAGGTCAAAGTGGAGAAGCCTTCGCTCTCGATGCAAAACAGCGTCTTTGGTTCGACCTTCTTCCTGATGACCGGCACCCACGGCTGCCACGTCGCCATCGGCGTGCTCTGGCTCGCCTCGATGTATTTGTATTCTTTCACGGGACGGATGCAGAAGAACATGCATGGGGCCGCCATTGATATCGAAATCGCCGGCCTGTACTGGCACTTCGTGGACATCGTGTGGATTGTCATTTTCACTGCCGTTTATCTCGTCGAGTACATCCCCGGTTATAACCCGACGCAGTAGCATTCCCGCCTTTTTCCTTCATGAGCGCCGAAGTCCATCATCTGAGCCACGCTGAACTCCTCGATCAGGAGAACAAGCGCTATCACGCGTTCATCAATCTGGCGCTGTTCCTCTCTGTCTTTACCGGCGTGGAAATCGTCGTCATCTTTCTGCCCTTTCCGCCCGTGGTGCTGTTTACCACGCTCATTACTGTTTCATTGGTAAAGTTTGTCTGCGTCATTCTCTGGTTCATGCACTTGATTTACGACGCGCCCTTGCTGCTCATCTTGTTTGTCGGCGGAATGCTTTTGGCCGCCGGTACGATGGTCGCTCTCCTGAACCTCCTGGCCCGCAGCGATGTGGATCCTGCCGTCTTGCACGATAGCGGTGTGGTCATTCATTCCGCCACCAGGGTGGATGGAACCTCCATCAGTTGACCCCCTCGGGTCGGAGCCAATCAGGTCTGTTGGGTAAGCGGCTTAACGTTAAAGTACACCTGGTTTCTTCAGCGCCGAAGGGTTGCTTAACGGACCTGACTTGTTCAAGCTCACCCATTCCGCGCCATGTTTGAAGCATTAACTGACCGCATGAACCTCGCCCTGCGCCGCCTGCGCGGGCTGGCCCAGCTTACGCCTGAAAACACGGCGGAGGCCCTGGCGGAAGTGCGCACGGCGCTACTTGGGGCCGATGTTCACTTCAAGGTGGCCCGCGAGTTTGTCGAACGCGTGCAGACCCAGTGCTCCGGCCAGGAAGTCTTAAAATCCGTCGAGCCCGGCCAGCAGGTCGTCAAAGTCATCCACGACGAACTGGTGAAGCTGCTGGGTGAAGGCACGGCGGAATTTTCGTCCGCACGACCTTTGCGTGTGCTATTGGTCGGTTTGCAGGGTTCGGGTAAAACCACCACCGCCGCCAAGCTGGCCAAACTGCTGCAAAAACGCGGCTACACTCCCCTGCTGGTGGCATGCGACGCCCAGCGCCCCGCCGCCATTGACCAGTTGGAGACGCTCGCCAAGTCGGAAAATTTCGCCTTCTACGCCAACCGTGCCACCAAGGACGTGCCGTTGATTGCCAAGGGCGCGCTGGCCCACGCGGCCACGATGCAGCCGCCTCCCGACGCGCTGATTTTCGACACTGCCGGCCGTCTGCAAATCGCCGAAGATTTAATTGAAGAAATCAAACGCGTCCGCGACGTTGTCCAGCCGCAGGAAGTTCTGCTCGTGGCCGACTCCGCCCTCGGCCAGGAAGCCGTCAACGTCGCCAAAACTTTCCACGAAGCGGTAAAGCTGACGGGCATCGTGCTCACGAAGCTGGACGGCGATGCGCGCGGCGGCGCGGCCTTGTCCATGAAGTCTGTGACCGGCGTGCCCATCAAGTTCGCGGGCACCGGCGAAAAAATCGCGGACTTCGATGTCTTCCACCCCGATCGCATGGCCCAGCGCATCCTGGGCATGGGCGACGTCGTCTCCCTCGTCGAAAAGGCGCAGGAAAATCTGGATAAGGACGAGACTGAGCGGCTCGCCGCCAAGATGCAGTCCGGCGACATGAATTTGGAGGATTTTCTGGCCCAGATGCGCCAAATTAAAAAAATGGGCCCGCTGGGCAATGTGATGAAGATGCTACCCGGCATGGGCGGTATGGAAATCGGCGAGAACGAGGAAAACAAACTCAAGCGCACCGAGGCCATCATCCTTTCCATGACGCCGCTTGAGCGGCAAAAGCCCCAGTTGCTCAACGGCAACCGCCGGCTGCGCATCGCCAAAGGCGCGGGTGTCGAAGTGCGCGACATCAACCAACTACTCAAGCAATTCGAGCAGATGCGCAAAATGATGAACATGTTCAAGGGCAACAAGGGCAAGCGCCTGATGGCCGAGATGGGCCGCAAAATGGGCCCCGGCGGCATGGGCGGCTTTCCCGGCATACGCTAAATTTTTTTATGAAAAACGCTGTTCGCAATCTCGTGGCGGTTTCCGCCGCCAACCCCCAATCCGCCGCCGACGCCAAGGCCGCTGTGCTGGCCCTCGCCCGCGCCAAAAACGCGGAAGACATCGGCGAGGACTCCGCCGGGCGCGTGACTTACACCGTCGAATGGGAACCGACCTTCAAGGACATCAAGGAGCTTTCCACCAAGTTCAAGGAAGTGACCTTCACGCTCTACGCCGATTCCTTCGCCAAACAGCACTGGATTTGCAAGGCCGTCTATCTCGCCGGCAAATCCACCGAAGAAAACACCTTCTCCCGCATTGATGGCGATAGTTTCCGCAAGGTTTACCAGGAGATTTTTGGCGTGGCGTATGTGCAGGGGCAGTAACTGGCTCTCCTCCGGTCACCGTTGTTTCGGAATAGTAATTTGGCGTCTGTTTAGCAGATGAAACCCGCAATTCGACCGATGGTGCAGGGGGATTACGACGAAGTCGTGGCGCTATGGCGCACGACCGAGGGCGTTGGACTCAGTGAAGGCGATGATCAGGCGGGCATTGAACAGTACCTGCGGCGCAATCCGGGCCTGTGCTTTGTCGCCCACGATTCCACCGGGAAATTAATCGGCGCGGTGCTTTGCGGCCATGATGGCCGGCGGGGCTATATGTACCATCTGGCCGTCGCCCAGAACGCCCGCAACCAGGGCCTCGGTCGCAAGCTGGTCGAATCCTGCCTGACGGCGCTGCGTTTGGCAGGCATTCAGAAATGCACCATCTTCGTGTTTGCCCATAACGCCGAGGGGAAAAAATTCTGGCACAAGCTGGACTGGAAAGAACGCGCGGATTTGCAGCCCATGCAGGTTTCGATTTCAACCGCGCCCCCAAAGTGAACAGCCTACCCTCGCAACTTCCAAAAAGCCGATTCTCTGGCAGTTTAGGCCCGCGCGGAAGGTCTGATTGTTTCACTTTCGGCGAAGTTGCAGCAACGCCAGCAGCGAGGTGAAGCCCATCGTGAAGAGCATGACGATAACGGCCGTCTCGCGTAGATCGTGAATGCTCCAGATGTGGCCTGCAGCGTCGGAAATTTGCCCGCGACCATCGATCAGAAACGCCGTCACATGGGTGGCGCCCGCGCTCAGATAGAACAGAATCGCCACCAGCGTGAGATCTCGTCGTCTGGCCGGTCTTTGCGCGGCAGGCTTGCAGCTGAGATAGAGGATGAATGCCGTATAGAACAGCCAGGATGTCAGCAACCAACCCAGATAGTTCGACAGCGGAACGCCGAAATCCGCGCCGCCGTTGTGCCATAGCCAGACTTTGGAAATCGTCGACTCCGGCGGATCCATCACCAGATCCCATTGCGTCATGACGAAGGCGGCGACGATGGGCAAACCGATCATTCGCAACCACGACCGTTGATCGATGTCGCCGAGCAAGGTCTCGGCAACCATTAAAGAAAAATACCCCATGCCGAACCAGAGGGGGCCGACAATGATCGGAATGACTCCAATATGCGGCAACCCCGCCCCGACGACGAAATGATAGGCGCCGAAGGGAAATCCCGTGGTGGCGCCGATGTTTTCGATGGTGAAGGAGATGACCAGGCAGAGTACGAGAAAGACGAGCGCGTCTTTCCAGCCGTAGGTGACGATGGCGTGGGCCAGCGCGCTGGCGATGGCGATAACCGCCAATCCTTGTGCAAACGGTGTTGGATTCCACGCGAAACCTACGAACAAAATCAGATAGAGGGCGAGGCTCACCCACAGCAGGGTGCCGCGCCACGCAAGCGGCCGGGTTCTCGATGCGTCCACCTGCGGTATTGGGGTCATGAATTTTCCCGCTCAGGGCATCAGTGCGCCGTTGCGGTCGGCGTCTGCTATTTCCTGTCAGCTAAATATGAATCGCTTCGCCGTGGGTGGCGGCGGTGGCTTCAGCCACCGCTTCGCCCAAAGTCGGGTGCGCGTGGATGGTGGCGTGGATTTCCTCCCATGTCGCCTCCAGTTCCATGGCCAAACCAAATTCCGCAATGAGTTCGGTGGCGTCAGAACCCAAGATGTGCGCGCCAAGAATTTCGCCTGTGGCGGAATCAATGATAACTTTGACAAAGCCCTCCGGGTGATTGACGGCGACGGCTTTGCCAGAAGCGGAAAAAGGAAATTTGCCGACGGTGTATTTTAAACCCTTCTCTTTACAGGCGCGCTCGGTCAAACCGATGCTCGCGACCTGCGGCTGGCAATAAGTGCAACCGGGGAACAGATTCACGCGCTTGGGCGCGCCGTGGCCAAACATGCCATTGACCGCCTGCACGGCTTCGTAAGTCGCCACGTGGGCCAGCCAGGGCGGGCCGATGACGTCACCGGCGCCATAGATGCCTTTGACGTTGGTTTGGTACTGGCCATCCACAGTGAGAAAGCCGCGGTCCTGATTCAGCTTAACCTTCGGACTGAGCAAGCCATCGGTATTCGCGCTGACCCCCACGGCGACCAAGAGAGCCTCGGCGGAGATGGTTTCCTTTGCTCCACCCTCGACGGCAATAAGATCCAACTTCACTCCCTCGGCTTCAACGCGAATGTTTTCGGCTTTGACGCCGGTGCGGATTTCGATGCCCTGTTTCTTAAAGGCGCGTTCCAAAGCGGCGGAGACTTCCTCGTCCTCGACCGGGAGAATACGCGGGAGCATTTCCACGATAGTTACATAGCAGCCGAAGGCTTTGAGGAAATAGGCGAATTCAACCCCGATGGCTCCCGCGCCCAAGATAACGATGGAGGCCGGCACTTTTTTCAGTTGGAGCGCCTCGAACGAAGTCAGCACGCGCACGCCGTCGGCCTTGAGTCCGGGAATCATTTTCGCGCGGCAGCCGGTGGCCAGCAGGATGTTCTTGGCCTGCAGCAAGCGGCCCTTGGCTTCACCCGAGGTGATTTCCACCAAGCCCGGCACGTTCACGCAACCCTTGCCGATGACGTGCTCGACCTTGTTTTTCTTGAACAAAAAGCTGATACCCTTGGACATCTGGTCGGCGACGGTGCGTGACCGCTGCATGACCTTGGCGAAGTCCACGGTAATCTCGCCGCACTTCAGGCCGAAGACCTCGGCGTGCTTCATGGTCTCATAGATTTCCGCGCTCTTGAGCAGCGCCTTGGTCGGAATGCAGCCCCAATTCAGGCAGGTGCCACCCGGGCGTTCCATTTCGACACAGGCGACCTTTTTGCCCAGTTGCCCGGCGCGAATCGCCGCGGCATAACCAGCGGGCCCGCCCCCAATCACGACCAAATCATAAACGTTGTCTTCGGACATAGACCGCAAGTTAAACCCGCCGCGTGCCGCGCGTCAATGCGCCGCTTTACAGTTAATCGGAGGAGCTGGCCTTCTTTTCCGTGCCAGTCGGCGGGGCGGGAGACGGCGCCGGCGGGTGATTCACCCCCAACCCCTTGCGCGTGGCCCCACGGTTGAAAATAAAACTCAATTGTGGCTCCAACCGGCTCAGCAAAGCCGGCGGGCTGGCCAGTTTCACCACCAGTTGATATTGGCCGTTCAAATCCAGGAACCAGTCGTGGTGCAACATCAGCGTCGGCAAAGTGGTGGCATAGGTCACGCCTTGACCGCTAAAACCCGCAAAATGAGTACCCGGCAACGACAGCATGTCCTTGGTGAGGGGCGTGGTGAGAATAAATTCCTTCGGGTTGTCCTGGCGCACGGCGGCCAGGTACTGGATAATGGAGGCCGGGGTCAAATCCGGCATGAAGTCCTTGCCATTATACAGGCAAAAGGACAGGCGCGCCGCCGGGTCCTTGGCATAGACCAGGGCAAAAGATTCATCAAAGCTTTTGGGCGCCTGAATCCAGTCATCGAGGGAATCAAACTGCCATTCAAAATCCGGGCCTTCCACAAAAAATGTCTGTATGCTGGTGCCGTCAAACTGGAGCGCGCGCATATCCGCATTCATTGCCGCGCAGCTGATATTTATTGTCGGCAGCGGGGTCGGTAAATTGCGTTCATCGGCAAACGGATTCACCGCGTCCGGCACGGAGTCAGGTGGCGGAATCGCCGGGGCGCCCGAGGATTTATCAGCGGTGGCTGGCTTTGAGGCGACTGTGGTGGCGGCCGGAGCAGGCGGCGCAGGCGTGGTCGCCTGCGTAATGGCGGGTGGAGGCGCGATGGTGATGGTGATCGGCGGTGGCACCGCTGGGGCTGTGGACGTGTCCTGCCCGAATACGGCTGGGACCAGCAAACTGGATATGATCAAACCAATAAACGTAAACAACAGTCTCATATGATTAGGATGCGAAAATCCCATCCCTTGATTGTGCAGCCTCGCGGGTCCGGCGCAAGCAAATCGAATTCAGTTCTACCCGTCCGGGCATGGCTAGCCTGGGAACCCCCTTTACAATCCGGTGATATCCGTAGTATAGACAGATTTGGACAAATAGGAGAAGTTGACCCGGTAATAGGAACGCGCATTGGGCGTCCCCGGCGGATAGAACCCCTTGGCAAATTGGTTGTAGAAGCCCCATTCGCGGCTGGGTGGAGAATAATAAGTACCGCCCCAGGGCTGATTGGCCAGTTCGCTCTCATACATGCAAACCATGGAGCCGCGATAGCGGAAGACTACGCCGCTCCAATTTTCCAAAAAGCGCGGGAAGTTTTGCACTCCACCACTTTCTCCAGTGGAGGAGACTTTTTCCGATGGCACAATGCCGGCCAGGACGGCGGCGTTGACCTCGGTTGGCGAAGCAGTTCCTTCGCTGCCGGAGCGGCTATTCCAAGAGCCTGACAATGATGTGACCGAATCCGCCGCCAAACAAACCACCGGGTCAATATTGGTTGCGTTGTCCGACATGCTGGAATTGTAAGTCGTGTTGCCGGAGGTGTCTGACTTCGGGGTGTTCATGTTGCCATCCGCATTAAAGTTGCCGATCGTGTACAACGCGTTGTTCGTGCCGACCGTGAAGCCGGATACCCGTCCGACGGTTCCTTCCGTGGTCGTGGCGTAATTGGGGTTCGGCACCCCGGTGACGGAACTGTTCGAGGTGGACATGGCGTCGTAAAGCACCAGGCCCACGGGTATGCCGGTGGTGTTCGTGCTGGTGTTCTGCAGCGAAGTGTTCCCGTTAGAAAGCGCGGTATTGCCACCCACACTATCGAGGACATAGTCGCCCGGGTAGGTGGTGTTGCCCGTGCCAGCGACCGAATTCATGCGGGTTGCGTTGCCCGGTTCTTCCGGAAATTCCACATAGACCACCCCATTGTAAGAATTAGCGGGATTGAAGGCGAGACTGCCGCTGCCGTTGAATAAATTGGTGGCATTGGTTGCCTCACCCGACACGTTATTATCCACGTAATTTTTTAATTGTTTCACGTCCAAGTTCAGCGTCGAAATCGTCGTCCCCCGACGGCCATCATAGAGTCCGTTCCAGATGTCCGAGGTATTGCCCGTATAGCCGTTGGTATTGCCGACACCACTGGTGGTGGTGTTCATGTTGCCAATCCCCGGCTGAAACCAAAGGAGATTGCTGTTGGCCAGTTCCGTGGCGCTTACCTGAATCGGCACAATCTTCACGTCACCGGGATAAGTGACATCGCCGTAAGAATCGGTGACCGTGGTGCTGCCGTTGTAAACCGGTTGCAAGGTATTGCTGGTGGTATTGACCGCCGTCTGGACGGTCTGAAACTCCACCACCGCAAAGCCGACATACCGGGTGGTGTTGCCGGTCGTGTTGCCGAGGGTGGAGTTGCCAAGGCTGGCGTTGGAAGCCGGGAGTTCCATCAAGGAACCCGAGTTTAATGCCGGCGTGCCCGCGCTGCTACTTTGCTGGTTCTGGGTCACCAACAATACGGCGTGACTATTGGAAGTCAGGTAGGGATTGGTCCAATTGCCCGAAATGGACTGCACGACGCCGTTGCTGAGTTGCACGGTGCCCGAAATCGTCTGGTTGGCTGAAGTCGTCAGGCAGCCGGTGCTTTGAAAACTGGTGACCGTCGAGTTAATGAGCGGGTCAATATTGGCAGTCATGCTTGCCGAGCTGACACTCGCAGTGGGAACGACGACGCTTTGCGTAATATTGGCCGTGCCGTAGGCGAGCACCTTGACAATGATGCTGGCGTTGCGCTCGAATTTGTCGAGTTCCCCGGCCTGGAGATTCCAGGGGTTGGCGCTGCCATTGGCCATGGCCGTGCCGTTGGAATAAAACGCCGTGGTGTTGGTAATATTGGTCGTCTGGGCCGGCTGAATAATGGAGTAAGCGTAGTTCAAATCCTGCCCGCCGACGGAACCATTAACCTGGTAAACCAGGCTGTTGTATCCGGTCACCTGTTCATTGGGGACGCCATTGGCCGAAGATTGCAGGTTGCCGCCCCACAAGTTGGCCGACATTTCGCGCCAATTGGTGTAGGTCGTGTTGCTGTAGCTGGTTTGCCGGCTGTCGTAGTACGAACTCGAAACATTCTGCGCAAGGTTGCCGCCAATGTAGGGCGTTGTGTAACCGCCGGCTGAGTTGGGAATGTAAACGACCTTGCCGGTTTGGGCGCTTTCTGAGGTGCCGCCCCAATTGGTCGGCCACATCAGCATCCCCACGTTGAAGTTTCCACTGGTGGTGATGGTGCTGGTGAAGGTCAGACCGTTTTGCCCCACCGCCCAGATGTTGCCATTGCAATGCACCGGGCCGGTAATGGTCATGTTGGGACCGGGGTGAAACTCGAGGTCCATGTTATAAAAAATGGCGTTGGTGAACAGCGGCGTGTCCCGCACCTCCAGTGCCTGGGTGCCGTAGGCTGTCTGCGTGCCCCAGCCATTGGCTGCGGTCGCCTGGGCATAAATATACACGTCGCTCGCCGTGACGTTTTTGCCGCGATCCGGGTCGAAAGCATTGGCCGGATTGGCCGGGTCAACGAACACCAACGCCGGGGTCGGCACCAGGCTGATTTTAATCGAGACGTTACTGGGGCTCACATCCGTGCCATTCCAGAGAAAACCACTGATGGTGGTGGGAATCGTGATGGGATTGTTGAGGAAAAAATTGCCCGAAATGTTGGGATTGTTGTCAAACTTCTGCCGCACCACGGAAATGACATACTCCGTGGCGGATTCGACGGCGTTTTTGGCCTCCAAGCTCAATTGCGCCCGCTGGTTCATCTTCATCTCCGTCACGGTCGAAGACAATAAAGTGGCGATGATGTAGGTGAGACCCACGACCATGAGCAAGGTCAGCATCAGCACCGAGCCCCGCTTGGCGCGGGTCAACCGTTCGCGGGTGCGAACAATCCAATTGGACCAGGTTTTCATGGGATGTATGCGGTATTTGAAAAAACGGCCTCAGCCGCGCGGGGAGATCGTGAAATTATAAGTGTCCGCGGTGCTGAGGTAGTTATTGCCCTGAACGATCTGGCCATTGAGCATGATGCTCTTGCCCCAGAAATTATGGAACAGGCAACCATCGGACAGGCCTTGGGCAAGTTGGACGACAATCGTGTGCGTGTCTATCGTCGCCTGGGCGGCATCGGGCAGCAGGGCTTCCAGCGTGGTGGAGGTTCCGCCGGTGGGCAGCCCGCTCGCCTCCAAATACTGGTTGGCGGCGAGGGTTCCTTTGGCGACGCTGATGTCGAAGCGGCGCACCGGTTCCAACCCCAATGAAGTGGGCTGGTTGGTGATGGGATCCAGCGTGGTTTGATTGGCCTGGTAGGGCGCCCGATAGTAGCCGACAATTTCCGAAACGGGGCGGACATTAAACGACCCCCCTGACGGCGGAGTGCCATAAAATACAAACACCACAAAATCTCCGGAATTCGCCTGACCTAATTCCAGACTGGCCGAATTACGGCTGGCGACCGCATAACCACTGTATAACACAAAAAAGTTCGCGTAACGGGCATCATCGGACAATTGTGAAGTCACGGTTCGCATATCTTTGTTGATGATGGATTTGTCCGTGCTCAGCGCCATGCTCCGCAATGATTCATACTGAAACTTGACCAGCATGCCAAAGAGCAACCCCATGATGCTGGCGGAAATCATCATTTCCATCATGGTAAAACCAGCCGCCGCGCGGCCGCGCAGGCGACGACGGAAACGAACCGGATGAGATGACTGGATCATGGAAGGAGAATGAGTTTGTCTTATTCGCGACAATGCCATCATGGACCCGCGATATCCGAACGGGACATACGCAGCGAACCGCTCAACCAGCCGACGGTCGGATAGCCGGGGGATTGAAACTGAAAATCAAGTTTGACCAAAAAATAGCACGGTTGGGTCGGAGACTGAGGGACTTGATACACGGTGCTGGTGGTGGTGGTGGTGACGTTGGTGGTGATGTTGGTGGTGGTGGTGGTGGTGGTCACAGGCGTCCACGCGCGCGACACCTGGATATCAAAGTATTCGTTCATCACAATTGGCGTGGCATTGCCACCCGTGCCATTGGTGGCCAGGTCAATCAGGATTTGTTTGCAGTTCCAGGCATCACCGGTCAGCCCCGTGCCGGTGCGCCAGGTCATGTTGGCGGGCAAATTGCCGGTGATGGGGCTCACATACAATGGATCGCTTTTTTCCACCAACGACGCATTGGAGGTGAGTGAGTTCACGGCTTCCGTTGGGATGGCCGTGCGACTACCGGCATTCCCGGGGTTCGAGGCGGTTTCCAAATCCGCCGGATTGATGCTGAAAATCTGTTCCATATAACCCTGCGCGACAGTATAAGCGGAGGTGCGCAAAACATTGAGTTGGGAAAGCCGGCGCGATTGGAGGACGCCCGCCGTAATACCCAAGGCCAGGAGGGTGAAAGTCGCCATGCCCACCATGACTTCCAGCAGCGTAAATCCACCCACGAAAACCCTCCGTGGTTGAGACCCGGTCAAAACCGAAATGCGAAAAAACCGCTGGAAGCGAAAGGAAGACATTGGCAGCGAATTAAAATTAAGAAGAGAACTTGCACTCTGCCGGCAAAATTTGTCGTGCCCGGTGGGGTCTCCTCTTTCGTTTTTCACTATCACCTATGCTAAGAAAATCACCCCGACCTTACAACCTCATTTTCCCGTCCGTCTAATTTTACTATATATTTTACCGTTCTGAGGGAAACCCCCGTTAATCAAGAGATTGTGTGAGTAGAAGACAGGCCAAAAACATCAATAATTCGTTAATTTTTGGAGGGTTTTTTGCAGCCTGACTCACGGCCGGGACAGCAGGGTTGGCTGAATTTTCAGGTGGCATGATGGCGGCAATCCGCTAAAACAACCGGGTGCTCTGCTGCCGCAATTTGACCGTTCGTCCGGAAGGCAACCCCCTGGCGACGCCCATCCTGGATCGGGCCACGGCCACTTTTGTCCCCCGGGCGATGAACGCCATCATCGGCCCTTCCGGCTGTGGAAAGACCATGTTGGTCAAAGCCATGCTCGGATTGATTCCGGTGGATGCCGAAGGTGAAGTCTGGCTGGAACAACAAAGCATTGCGCGGCCGGAAGATTTACTGGGCAAGGTAGCCTTTGCCCCTCAATTCAGCATTGCCCAGCCCAAACTTACCGTCGCCGAATGTTTGCGTTTTGGACTGGAGTTGAGTGTGGCCGATTCATCCATTCACGCCGAACGTCTCGAATACGTCCTGGGTGTGATCGGCCTGGCCGAGCACCGCCACAAGCGCGTGGAATCCCTTTCCGGCGGCCAATTGCGCCGCCTCGGCCTCGGCCTCGAATTGCTCGTGGATCCCCCCACCCTGATTTGCGACGAAGTGACGTCGGGCCTCGATCCCCGTTCGGAAAATACCATATTGGATTTATTACAAGAGCTCTCCCGTCTGCGCGGCAAAACCTTGCTTTGCATCATCCATAATCTCGCGAAACTAAATTATTTCGACTGGATCACCGTCCTGAACGCGGGGGAAGTTGTTTTTCAAGGCACGCTGCCGGAGCTGTATGCACATTTTGAAATTCCCGATGCCCTGGGTTTGTACGATGCGCTCAATGCCCACCCCCAATCCCATTGGCGTGAACGCTGGGCCCAAATCAGCGGGACAAAGCCCTTGCCCCAGTTGGAGCAATCCACCACGAATGGCCGCGACACCACGCCTGCCGGCATCTCCCGACCCGGTCACCTCAGCCAGTTTGGGACCTTGATGCGCCGGCGTCTTTGTCTGCTCCTGCGCGACCATGGTTATCTGGCCATGGTCCTGGCCATCACCTTCGGGTTTCCGGTCATGGTGGTTATCTTCGCCTTGGATGGGCTGCCCCAACTTTCCTCACCGCCCTTGGATCCACACAGTCTGGCCTCCATTCAGGCCTCCATTGACTACACGCGGGAAACGGCGCAAACGGCGTCCCTGGTTACGAGCTTGATCATGTTCCAAGTCATCCTGCTGACCCTGATGGGAGCCAACAACGGCTCGCGGGAAATTGCGGGGGAACGTTTGCTCTATGAAAAGGAACGGTTGACGGGTTTGCGGCCCGGCGCCTATGCCGCCTCCAAATTAATTTTTACGGGTTTGCTGGCCGCCTTTCAGGGCGCGTGGATGACGGGCTTTGTCAAAGTTATCTGTGTTTTTCCCGGGCCGTGGGAAACCCAGATGATCACCCTGGCGCTGGTTTGCCTGGCCATGACCTGGGTGTGTCTGGCTTTTTCCGCGTGGATGACTTCAGCAGACCGGGCTTCGACTTTGTCCATCTATCTGGTGGGATTCCAACTTCCGCTTTCCGGGGTGGTGCTGGCGCTGCCGGCGTATTTGGTTTGGATTTTCCGACCCTTTATCAATGCTTATTGGGGCTGGGCCGGCTATTTTTCAACGATGCTGCATGAACATCTCTATGACGCCTACACGGACACCTATCCTCATACTTACATCAGCAATCCATTAATTTCCGGCGCGGTGTTGCTCGCGCATGCCGCCGTGGGCGCGGGGCTGGTCTGGTATGGTTGCCGCCGTCGGCGTTGGAATGCTTAAACAAATGGTCGGGGCGGCCGGATTCGAACCGGCGACCTCTTGGTCCCAAACCAAGCGCGCTACCAGACTACGCTACGCCCCGCATTGGACAATTTGCCAAGGGTTGATAATCACCTGCCCGCCGGTCTTTGTCCAGCCTGGAAGCCAACTAAGTTGCACGGCCAAGTTTTTCTCCTGAATGCAGGCTCACTTTCTTTAACCGCCAGCGCCACCGCCGCCGCCACCACCACGGCGACCACCGCGACCACCACCATTGGTGATAACAGTCGGTCCAGTCGGCAGACCTGTGGCAGGATTAGTGGCTCCACCACCAAATCCACCACCAGCGCGTCGGCCACCGCCGCCGCCAGCTCCACCACCAAAACCGCCACCGCCAAAGCCACCACCGCCAAAACCTCCGCCGGGCCCACCACCGTATTGCGCCGCTTGCGCCATTTGCTGGGCCTGGGCTGCTGGTAACGTGGCTAAATAGGCATTGAATCCGGCGGGATCAACTTGATTCCATTGGGCGGCCACTTGATTGGCCGCACGTTGTTGCAAATTCGGATCGCTGATGGTGTTGACCCACGCCATTGAACCAGCCGGGTCTTCGGCGCTCGAACCACTGACAAAGGCTGCCACCGCTTGATCCTTGCTCGTCGAGGCAGGCAGTGAATTAAGATACGCCCCGGCATCATTCACTCCGCCTTCGGCCACCCACTGGCCTACGGCCGTGGCCAAAAGCCCGTTATTTCGCCCACCACGGCCACCACCTGGACCACCCGTGCCATTGGCATTAGACGCCTGCAACGTTGCGTCGGCCTGTGCGGCCCAAACCGCCGCCGCCGCTGGATCCGTCTGGGCCCAGGACGCTGCGATGGTCGAATCATACTGACGCTGCTGCTGGGGCGTGGTGCCGGAGCCCGCCACCCACGCGGCGGCATCCGCCGGCGAACTCTGCGCCCATTGAGCGACAAGGCTGCCGTACGCCTGGTTTTGCAATTGTGTGCCGGCGGGCAGTTGGTTGACCATCGCCACCGCGTCACTAAAGTTTCCGTTTGCACCGACCCCGCTAATCAAAGCTTGGAAAGCGGCCAGCTTCGCGCGTGATTCCGGACTAAAAGCATTGGCGCCATCCGGCATGGTATTGACCATATTAAAGGCTTCCGCCGGATTGTTGGCCGCATAGCCCGCGACAATGGCATTGTACTCCTGCGTATTCAACGCTGAGGTAGAGCCGGGATTATCCTTGAGCCACTGGAGTGCTGCTTTCGGATCTTGCGTGGCCAAGGCCGTCAACGCAGTCACAGTGCTGGATTGCTTGGCCAACGGACTGGCCACCTTGCCGGCCGAGGCCAAAAAGCCTTTCGGATCCGTCTTGGCCCATTGGTTGGACAAGGCGGTCAACATGGCGTCGCGCTTGGCGCCAGCGGGCATTTTTTGCAAATCATCCAAATTTTTCGCGCAATCGGCCGGGCTGAGGCTTGCCGCCCAAATCGCCAGACTCGCCGGGTCAATCTTGTTACCCTTGGCGCGCAAAAGTTCTTCGATCGTGGGCACCACCAAATTCTTGCCGGCGGCCAGCTTCGCCTGGTCAACGGCGCGGCCAAATGCATCCACCGTCATCGAACCTTTGCCCCCCTTGCCCGAAGACGTCAAGGCGCTCCCGCTCACCCCATAGTTCCGGCCGGCCCAAAAGGCCAAAGCGCCGGTGGCGCCCCAAAGGCAGACGCCAACAAACATTGCTGATTTAAAGGACTGGACTTTCATGGATATAAACTTGAGGGAGAGAATTTAATGGTGAGGCAAAAACCCGCCGGGACGGGTTCGCTGGGCGAACTCGGAACACGACGTTCTGACCATGAAACCGTGCCGACTTTTCCAAGTTGCAACTATCTTTACCTTTTTTCGATGTCAGGACCCCTTGAGCTTAATACTTAACTCGTTTGTAAATAATAACTTAATAAACAATTTCCGTTATTCCAGCCGTTCCTCATCATACTCGATTAAATCCGCGAAAGACCGGAGGTCGTCCCGGTGTTCAATGGCCATCTTCTTTTTGGTCGCCTGGAGCGCTTCCCGGCCCATCTCACTCATGCCCATTTGGACGACCTGGCGGTTCCATTTGGCCGCCTTGACATCCGCCGGCAGCAACACCCGCAGCCGTGTGGTCAATTCCTCCTCGGTCGTCGTTTCTCTCACTGCGGCGACAACCGCCTGCGGGTCAACCCCGAGATGCAGGCACAAAAATCCGTCAAATCCCTTGGTGAAATTGCGCTGGTAGGACGGCGGCAGCGCGCCGGCCAGATGCTTGCGCGCCTTGGCAATAAACCGCGGCAGGTGCAACAAACCAAAGACCGGATGCGGCACATACGGCGACGGCAAATCGTACAGAATGCCGCCCGTGTCGGGCCGCGGTGCTTTGGGTGCAGGAGTGGGAGAATCAGGCATGGGTGATTAAAGCAACGGTAACGCTATGCCTTTGCGAATGAAATGAAAACAGGAAATTTTTGCCTGATTTTGAATTTCCGACTTTGTCCTGCGCCTGGCATCTTGGCGCAAAAAAATTTCGATCCGGTTGCTCGCGCCGCCAATCTAATCTTGCGCCCACAGCGCCGTTTCTTTTACATTCTCCCTTCGGGCCACTGCCAGGTCCCCATCGTCTAACGGTTAGGACGGAAGATTCTCATTCTTCAAATCGGGGTTCGATTCCCCGTGGGGGCACCAATTTTGATTTCTAGAGTTACGGTTTCTAGAGCGATAAATACCAGAATTGACCTGTCAGATTGGTTAATATCGGTAGCAAATAGATGCAAGGGCTCGAATGTACCGGAATGGATCGAGCAACGATAGTCCGGCGAAAGTTTGGCGGAATTACTCCCGCAAGACGGACTTCAATGGCGAGAGTGCCAACGCGGTAGCAATTTTTCCAAACCGTAACATGAATAAGGAATCAACCCTACGTAAAATACCTTGCTGATAATTTAATGACCGTTAACTTCCCGGATGAGATTAGGCTTTTTCTTTATTTTTCGACCAGTTAAACAACCTAATCCCATGACCGTGATGCGTTTTAGTTTAGCAAGCCAGTCACGCGGTGCTGTAGTAATTTGTTCGTACGCGGCTTTTGCCCAAAACATGACGGTAGGATTTTCATCTTTTAAAAAATAAATTTTCACCTTCAATCGCAATCAGACCATGAATCTATCGACGACAACGTTTGCACGCATTGGAAATACTTTTGTCTTGGGCCACCGGCGCTTACGCTGGTTATTGTTCTTGGTGTTATTCTGCGCGGCAACTCATGGGCTGCGGGCCCAGACCGTTTATGGAGATGGCCTGGATATTGGTGGTGACGGCTTAGTTTCCGGCAATCTTAGCGCGGGCACTTTCTTTCTAAACAGCGACCAGAGTGACTATGTTCTTTATTCCATGTCGATTTATGCTGGGACAAGTAGCAGTAATACTACGAGCTATGTTAATATGTTGGGAGTCGGAACCGATGGTACCGTGTGGAGTTGGGGTGGTGTGACAAGCGGCAACCAAATGACTTTGGACGAGACGAACGTTTTATCCCTTTATAGTACGGGTGGCAACCTGGTGATGGATCCAGGCAACCAATCGCTATTTTTTAATGACGATCTCGCGATTAACGAAGGCAATAGCTCGTTTGCCATGAGTGGCAACTCGGGCAATATTGTTTTTAATCCCAATGCCCAAACCATCCACTTCAGCAGCGGACTGACCTTTAACGGCAGCAGCGGTAACTGGACAGTTTTTGCCGGCAGCAACGGGTTTGCCGTTGGCACTGGCGCAGCGGCCTCAGGCAACTACTCGGCGGCATTTGGCGGTGAAGCCTCAGCGACGAATTTGTACACTGTCGCACTGGCCAACGGCACTGCTTCGGGCATTGGGTCAGTAGGCATTGCCCAAGGCTCGGCGAGTGGAGATTGGTCAGTGGCCTTGATTGGAGGAACAACCAGCGCGAACGCTACGGACGGATTCGCTCTTGGATCGGGTGCTTACGCCAATGCCACGAGTGCTATTGCCCTCGGCAATGGCACGACAGCACAAGCTTGGAGTTCGGTGACTGTAGGCCACTACAATGCTAACATCACTGGAAATAACACGACCTTGGTGGCGACAGATCCAGCGTTTATCGTCGGTGTCGGTGGCAACACTTCAACTCGTGCAAATGGCTTGGTGGTACTAAACAATGGCAACACGACGATTGGGGGCAATTTGTCGGTCAGCGGCAACGTGACTGGCAACGTGACCATAACCGGCAACGTGACGGTGACCCAACCCCAGGGCGACATCCCCATGGGGATGTATGGCGGCGATTAAGTGGGATGCACAGCGGTCTGCTCGCGTATGGCCAGCCAAACCGGTTGGCGCAGCGTGAGCGGGCTTAATTCTCCATCCACAATCCCCCAAACTTTTCGCACCCCTCCCATGCGCAAGCATCATTTTTTGGCCTTTGGTCTGCTGACGGCATTTATTTATGTGGCTGGCTGGGCTTTGGCCACTCCTCCACAACCGGGTTGGTGGACGGATACCACCAACGGCACCGCCATCCTCAACGGCAACACGGCCAACGACCAGGCCCTGGCCAACCTGGGCCAGGTAAAATTCGTCGCCAGTCAGGCGAAAAAATATCTGGATTTCAAATTGAGCGGCAACGGCGGTGCCGGACCGGATATTAACGCGCTGGTTTTTAGTTTTTCACCGGATCCGCAACTCAACCTCTCCGTCGTCAACAACGGCCAGCTCAAGTATGTCGCGCAGGTGTTTTACGACCGGCTGTTCGGTTTGGGCTACAATATCTCCGGCAACATTTCGAACACCACTTTCACGGTGGACGGCTTGCCGGGCAATTGGACCTTCACCAGTGGCAATGCCACGGGCAGCAAGTATCCCTGGCGGTGGGTGGCGCCGGGCGGTACCTCGCCGCCCCTGGTGCAACCGGGCCCGCATGACGTCGGTTACAATGGCACGGTCTATGCACCGTGGCTGCAAAACCAATACGCTCCGGCCAGCCTCGGCCAGTTGAAATTCGTGTTCTCTTTTGACTTGGGGAACCTCACTTCCAATACGGCCCCCACCGGCCCCACTAGCGGCAACTTTCGTGGTCGGGTGCTGAGCAGCCCCATTAGTGGAACCGATGACGGTGATGATGCCGACGACACCTTCACGATTGACGGCACCGGTGTGGACATGCCATCGCTGCCCATTCCCCAGTACGCCAGAACCGATATCGGCACCGGGCAGTTGGTGGATATGAATGATGCGGGGAATGTGTTAATCAAACAAACTTACACCGACGATTTCCTTGGCACCAACTACACGACAAACTACACCTACTGGTACGGCGACCAGGAGTTTACTCCCCCCAATGATGGGACGTACATCAACTGGTGGGTTAATCCTTTACCTGGCAACTACTACATATATATACCCAATGCTTATCACTATTTATATATCCCGACAGATGACACCATCCCACTAGCCGACAACCCCAACACCTATGCCTGGTATCGCGTAACTGACGACGGGGGTCTTGCTGGCTCGATCAATCCAGCATACACGATCGTTCCATTCACCTATCCGGCCTACTGGTCTCCGGGCATGAGCGAGCCAACAGTATTGGATATGGATTTCGTTCAAAGCGTTGGCCTTAGCGCGAACGTGGGTTGGACTTTTGTTTATGCCGACAATTTGGACAATCAATATTATGCAACACTTTCAGATGATACCTATGGCAACATTGTGCAAGTGATAAACTGGGCGGCCGACGGCACCCTTTCTGTGCTGGCGACCCATGATTTTGGCAATGATACCGGCGATGCGAATGTCACCATCAATCTGGCCACAGTAGATGGCCATACCTTGGATGCAGTCATTCCTTTTAATTATACTTATTATGCGCTTAATCTTGAGGGCGGCGATAACTATGGCAATATTAGCGCCCTGCTTGTGGACGGTACGACGGTCGCGGGTTCATCAAGTCTGGCTGCCGACCCTGCCTCATTGATTAGCTACGCCCACCAATTTACCGAGTGGGCGGATGAGTCCGCTCTCGGGGGCAGCGCTCCCAGCGCGTCCATCCGGCTTGGTTCATCCAATGTCACTCTCTATGACCACAGCGGGGGTACCTCCCAATACATCACCAGCCTGAGTGCCCAAGGCATCGCCACAACCGGAAACGGAACGTACTGGGCGGACAACCAGACCTGGGGTTTCGGCAATCTCGGCATTTGGGTGGATCAAGTCACTGCGGATGATGTCACCATGGTCGGCCATTATGGTAGTAGCTCAACGATGGACAACAGCACCGGGATTGTGCTGCTCACGCCAACGGGGGTTAGTAGCGATGGCATGGCCACCACGCTTTCCACCAGTGAGTTTTCCGGGGCGAGCCATCGCAAGATTGCGCTGAACGGCCGTCCCCTACCCGATGGCAAGCCGCAAACCGCCCCCGAGTCCGACCACCAGCCGGAAGAAACGTTTATTGACGCACTGACGCTGGGCTTGCGGCACAATGTGACCGACCTTTACACACCGGTGGCGGGCACCGAACTGCCGTTGAGCGTCACGCGGGTTTATAACGAAGAGGTTTGGGACATCGGTGCGGGCTTGCAGCCGACGGAACACTATCTGCCAATAGGCATCGGCAATACCGCCGTCGCGCACACGGACTGGCCGTTTGGGCCGGGCTGGCGCTCGAACATCACACCGAATGTGCGGCTGGAATACAAGAATGCCAACCTGCTCGACGCGTTTGTGACCGATGAAGATGGCCAGGAGTACCACTTCATCGGCGGCTATATCCATGCGGATCTGGGGAACGGGACGTTGAGCGCCAACGAGACCTTTAATTTCGTGCCTTACCCGACCGGCCAGCACGAAAAAAACACCTTCCTCGCCACGCTGAGCATCGCGGAAAACAACACGCTTTACGTGGATCCCTTCACCGGCTTGTTCTTCGATGGCAACGCCACGCTGACTTTCGCGAAAAAATACGGCACCAGCGTCACCTACACCTACGCCTCGAACCTGACCCAGGCCACCACCACGGCGGGCGGGTCGCCTTATGAAACGTTTGTGTATTTCCGGGCCGAACACGCGGACGACCGCCTGGGCTACCGGTTGAATTACGACTACCCGAATAATTCCACGCTGGTGCCGGAGGACATTTATATGGGCGATGCGACAGCGAACCACACGGCCATCCCCGGCGCGTACATGAACATCACGACCTATAGTGGCAACGTGGCGTGGAATGGGCTGGTGGAGAACATCACCGACGCCGACGGCAAAAAAACGACCTACACCTACGGTACCTTTGCCGACAGCACGAACACCACCACGGCGGAGCTGACCAATGTCGAGGATGCTGCCAGCGGCAATGTCAGCTACGATTATGATTTTATGACGGAGCACGACAGGGCGTCCTACTCCTTTGGTTACCCGGGCCACATTCCCTTCTACAACCATCTGGCGGTGGCCAACATCACCGACCAGAACGACCACAAATACCATTTCGACTATGGATTCAGTTACACGACGAATGGGGCGGAGGGGTTTTATTCCACTTCGGATGGCGTCTTTTTCCCGGAAACGGGCCGGCCACTCGTGGTGCAGGACGTGGTGCTGCCGAATGGGGCAATGACGGATTTTGACCCGCACACGATGGTCAAGGTGGTCAACAGTGGTGCCCGGTTGAATCTGGTGCGGGGGCCGGATGGCTTCAGCCGCAACCTGACCGTGACCGATGCGGACGGGAACAAGGTCGTTTATACCTGGGCCCAACCGAAGGTGGTAGCGGAAGACCCACCCCCGGCCTTGCAAAGCGGTACGTCGGGCGCGTGCGTGGTGCTGTACATGGACATGACCATGGATTACCTGAGCAGCAATGGCACGGATCTGGGAATGGAGTCGTTCACCTTCAGCCCGACGGCGGGCATGGCGGTGATCAAAGCCACCGACTTGGGCGGGGCCACCACGGAATACACTTACGGCGACACCTGGAACGCGCCCAAGTATTACAAGCAAATCCTGCCCGACGTCGCCGAGCTCACCGGCAATTACGATGACCCGACGGAGGAATTTGACGCGAACTTTGGCATCAAGACTTTCAAATACAATTCGTTCCGCCTGATGTCCGACATCGTGGATCCGAACGGCAACCTGACCCACTACGTTTTTGACAACGGGGGCAACCTGTCCAAGGGCTTGCGCACCGCGGAGCAGCATTACGTGGGCAACACCACGGGCGGCACGCTGGTGGCCGAGACGGACTACACCTACGGGAACACCACTTTCCCGGCGGCGTTAATTCAAAAAAATATCAAAAGCCTCAGCGGCGACCCGGGCTGGGCGGCGAACCTGACCACGAATTTCACCCTGACCAGCGCCGGGCGCGTGGCTTCCGAAATTGTGGACCCGAGCGGTCTGGCGCTGACGACCAGCCACACTTATTCCAACACGGGCGATTTGCTGAGCACGGAGGACGCGCGCGGGAACTTCACCAACATGACCTACGACAACCGGCACCGGTTGACGGAGGTGTCCTACGTTACGGCCGGAACGTCCAAAAACTACACTTACGACGCCCGGGGCAACGAACTTTCCGAGGAGGACGAGAACGGCCACTTCACGAACAAAGTGTATGACAGCCTCAACCGCGTATCCAACATCACGCGGGTGGTGACCGGCGGGAACCTCGTCACCGCCTATACCTACAGCAACACGAGTGTGCGCCTGAGCGTCACCGACCCCCTCGGCGGCACCACCAGCTACACCTACGACGGGCTCAACCGCCTCACGAAGATGAGCACGCCGGCGGTGAAGGTCAACGGGGGTTCGACGGCCATCGCGCTGAACACGACCTACAGCTATGACAGCGGCAATGTGGGCGGCAGCGTGTTCGACACCAGTTCGTTCAAACCGACGAGCGTGACGGACGCGCGCGGGTTTGTGACCAACTTCACGTACGACGGCCTGGGCCATGTGCTGACCCAGAGCACGGAGTACGACACCAGCGGCTATGGCACCTTTGCCAACATCACCAATACCTACGATCCGAATGGGAATTTGCAGAGCAAGACCGACGCCGTGCAAACCGCGAACTTCACCTACGACGCCTTGAACCGTTTGATTGTCACCACCCACCTGGCGGACAACTCGACCATCACCGCCAACTATACGTCCACCGGGCTGGCGTATTTGAAGACGGACGAGCTGGGCCGCGAGACGCAAATGGAGTACGACCATGCGGGCCGCCCGACGGAGGTGCTCCAGCCCGATGCGACCTACGGCAACATTTCCGGGAATTCGCCGACGACCACCACGACTTATGACGCCAACGGCAACGTGCTGACGGTCACCGACCCGGACAGCAACGAAAAGACTTTTACCTATGATTCCCGCAACCGGCGGACCAAGACTACTTTCCCGGCGGCGGCGGACTGGCTGAACAGCGGCACGTCCACGGCGGGGAACATCTCCACCACCTACGATGCGGCGGGGAATGTGCTGACGGTGACGAACCAATTGGGCCAGGTGACGACGACCGCCTATGACGAGGCCAACCGGCCGACGGATGTGTTCACGCCGGCAGTCAATGTGTGGAACGGCACGGGGACGACCAGCCTCGACCTCGTCACGCACAGCGTATTTGACAAAAACGGGAACGTGCTGCACGTGGAGCAGGGCACGGCGACCTCGGCCAGCACGGGGGCGGAAACCCTTTCCCGCAACACGACGGACAATGTGTTCGACGCCTTGAACCGCCTGTCGCAGACGACCGACGGCGCGAACGTGACGGTGGCTTATCAATACGACGAGAATGGCAACCGGATTACCGTCACCCAGGATCCCTCGGGCCTCAACACCAGCACCACTTACACCTTTGACGGGCTGAACCGGGTGCTGACGATTGACTACCCGGTGGGGAATGAAACGGTGTACACCTACGACCCGACGCATGTGGACAGCGTGTCTTTCGGGCCGACCGGATTTACCTACTACTTCGACGAGCGGGACCGGATGAGGTTCGACGGGATATATTATTACTTTCACGACTACGCGGGCGAGGTCGTCGGACAGCAGGACTACTCCTCTGAATTTTACACGGGTGGTGGGGGCGGCAGTTTTTACCCGAGCGTGTACTATGTGTACGACGGGGACGGACGGGTCATCCAGGAGAGCCAGGCGGGCTATTACACGGGCTACCAGAGCGGCAACACCATCTTCAATCCGGGCACTTACGGGGATACCGGGAATTTTAGCGGAAATATGTCGGGCGGGGTGCTCAACTCGTACACTTATGACAAAGCGGGGAACCGGCTGTCGGCGGTGTACGGCGTGGGCACGGGGAACCGGACGCTGAACTCGGCCTACGACGCCTTGAACCGGCTGGGGAACATCACGGATGTGACGAGCGGCAACATCGTCACCACCTACCACTACGACCTCGCCGGGCACCGGGTGGGCTTGCTGTACCCGAGCGGGAGCAACATCACCACGACGTTTGACGCCGTGGGGCGGCAGACGGAGATCAAGGGCACGGGGAACGCGACGACGACGCGGTACGACTTTAATTTGAGCTACGACCAGTACAACAACCTGGGCAAGCAGGCGGAGACGTACGCGAACGGGACGCTGGTGAGCCGGAACGTGACGCTGGCCTACGACGGGGCGGACCGGTTGACGCAGGAGGCGCTGGTGATTGGGTCCACCAACATCACCAGCAATTATACGTATGACAAAGCCTATAATCGGACGGGCAAGGCGACGCTCCAGATTATCGGAGGCAACACGGGGAACGAGACCACGGAGGCGAACATCACCTACCACTACGACGCGGCGAACGAGTTGACGTACTACCATGACACGGTGGGCAACGTGACGGCGAATTTCACGTATGACGGGGCGGGGAACCGGGTGAAGAAGTTTCTGAGCACGGCGACGTGGCCGAACGCCACGGTGGCGGCGAACCTGACGACGGCGGCGTTTGCGCAGAACTACGCCTACGAGACGGACTATTACTATGACGGACACAACCGGCTGGATCTGGTGGACTTGAAGGGGAATTATACCATCGACCCGTTTACGCATACTTCGTTCGATGAACAGTTGTCCTATGGGTACGACGCCCAGAACCGTCGGGTCGGACGGGTGGACTGGCATGGGGACTGGCCGTCGGGCGGCAATACGACGGACACCTGGCAGCACGAAATCTACGACGGGGACGGCCCGGTGCGGGACTACAGCGCGTTGTACAGCTATGACAACACGACGGTGGTGGGGGATTATGTTCGGGGCTCGGACTGGGGTGGAGGCATTGGCGGCGTGCTTTATTCGGTGCCGAGCAGTGGGAACGGCACGAACACGGCGAAGTATTACCATTATGATGGGCGCGGGGATGTCGTGGCGCTGACAAGCAACACCGGCGCGGTGAGCTATCAGGCGGCGTATGATGCGTATGGCACGCATGGGAATATTTCCACCAAAGGCACGGAGGAGTCAGGGACGGATGCCGATATGTTTCGGTTGACGACCAAGGAGGAAGACCCCTGGGGTGGAAGCTACCAGTGGAATCGGGAGTTGTTTTTGGACTCCAATACCTGGGGAAGCAAGGACCCCATGGGGCAGGCCGCCGGGGCCAATGTGTACACTTATGTGAATCAGAATAATTGGACCAAGACTGATCCGGAGGGGGAGTTTGTGGGCGAAATAATTGATGGAGGCTTCTTTGCTTGGGACACCGTCAGCTATGGTTATTATGCCGCCACAGGCCAACACGGCAAAGCCGCGTTGGCGGCGACTAATGTGGGTATTGACGTTGCGGGTGCCGTCCTCGACCTTGGCGATGGCGGAATGGGAGGCGGTACGGCAGCAATTGCTGTAGCTCGTACAGCCGCAAAGGCCAAGTTTGCGTTGCAAGCGGCTTCGGCTGTCGGTCACACCATACAAGCTGGGCAGCAGACAAATGCAGCGGTCAATGCGGTTAAGGCAGACTCGGCAGGTGACAAACCGAGCGGTGATCCTAGCGCAAGTGCGAAGAGCGATAAAGAAGGCCAAACTCCACAAGATCGCGGTAGAGAATCGGAAAAGCGCGTCTTGGATGATAAGGGCGAGGCTCCCAACAAAGATAAAGTTAGTGGAACTGAAGGAAATTCAGTCCCAGACTTTATTAATGATAAAGAAATTGGAGAAATTAAGGACACCAAAAAAATAAGTGACTCGTCGCAATTACGCATTCAACGCGAGGTGGCGCAGGCCCAAGGTAAAGATCACACAGTGGTAACTGGGGATAACACAAAAGTCTCGAAGACTGTTTTAGAACAAAGCAAAGTAGAACGTCGAAGTGACCTCGGGCCTCAGAATCCTGCTCCAAGTCAATCGGCTCCATCTAATTAATCTAATTCGTCATGCAACATAAAACAACAAAAGAGGAAGTCGAGGAGTTGATGAATGATCTTCTCCCATTGGCCAAAAAGATGCTTCAAGAGCATGGCGAGTTTTATCCATATGGCGGCTATATGGAATTGACCGGGAAAATTACACATGTGGGCGCACAAATCAAAGGTGCAGACCGACCACAATCGGCTCCTTTGATACAACTCTTGCGAGATTCATTTAAAAAAGGTGCTAAGGAGGGGGCTTACAAAGCAACTGCCATTATTTTTGATGTGCATATTAAGACGCCTGGTTCAAACGAAAAATCGGATGCCATCCAAGTTTGCCTAGATCATAAATCTGGATACTCGGCCGAAGTTCTTTTTCCATATAGAATAGATGGTGGCACCGTCACTTACGGCAAAATTTTTGCCCAAAAAGGTTCGGGAGATATCTTTCTGGCGCCTTAAATGAAAAATGAACCCACGAGCCAACCATAAATGAACCCACGAGCCAACCATGGCAGCGGAAGTGCCACGTAAATGAACCCACGAGCCAACCATGGCAGCGGAAGTGCCACGTGCCACTTTCCTTGATCCGTGCCATTAAATGCGTCACTGGGCAGCGTCTCGGCTACAACCCTCCATATTTGCAGGAGCAAACTTCGCCTACATCTGACTGAACATCCCAACACAAAGCCCGCCACGAATGTGCTTGTCTCGGTCAACCACCCGAAAGTCCAGCGGCCTCTTTCATCCGCCATGGCTCCGGTCGAAAATGGATAGGGATGCGACTGTCCAAGCTATGTCGAAAGTGAGCTTGTCTCCGGCTTACCGCCCGTCAAACATTCCTGTTAGTTTACTGCGCAGAACCAGTCGCTCATAAACACCCCAAACGCATTGGGGTATTTGACCCACCACGGGTAAAATTAATGGTAAAATGTTTTTTCGGCAGGGATATAACGACGGCAGCCATTTAATTTTTCGTGAATAAGGTTTATAGTAACGTGGTTAGGATAAGCGTCACCCCACTTACCCTAATCTTAGTCCGTCTTACCCCATGAAATCGGTTCTACCCTCGCCCCCGCCCTTCCCGCCGCACGCCCCACCCGCCCGCCGCACGCCGGCGTTGGGGCGGTTAAACGAAGAACAACTCGCCGCCGCCCTCAAGCAGCACTGGCGCTTGATTAAAACCGTCCTCAAGGAGCAATACCTCGCGCTGACGGATGAAGACCTGCACTACGTTGAAGGGGACGAACTCCAATTGCTCGAACACCTCGAGAAAAAAACCGGCCGCGACCGCAATGAATTTTTCCGCCTCATTTTAATCTGCGGTTCAACCGATCCGCGCTAAAACTTTTCCCACCATTTTAATCCACCCGATGCACACCCGCGATATTTCTGCGCTTTTATTTGGCCAGGGTCGGCCACCGGCAGATCCATCGCACCGCTTTGACATCCACCTGCCCGGCCTGGCCGAGGCGCCCAGCGAGCCCACCCATGCCGGCGTCTTCGAACAACACTGGCTGCGCACCCTCGCCCACGTCCTCGTCGAGGAAGTGCAGGAACTGCACTGCGTGGAACAGTTGCAAAACGACCACCTGGGCCCCGCCGCCGTTGCCGCGACCGAACCCATCCTGCGCTATCTCTACCAAATGCACGCGCGGCAGACCCGGGATCATTTGCAGAAACTGGACCAAGTCCACCAGATGCTCGGCCTCAGCCCCGATGGCCGCGTGAACTTGGACATGGAAGGCCTCATCATCGGCATGAAGGAGACCATCAAGGAAAACGCCCCGGGCCGCGCGCGCGACCTTTCGCTGCTCGCCGCCACCCTTAAAATCAAACAGCGCGAAGTGACCGGCTATTGCAACGCCCGCGACTATGCCCAGTTGCTGGGCCTCGAACCCGTGGCCGCCGTCCTGCAAGCGACCCTCAATGAAGAAACCGCCCTCCTGGAGCGATTCACCGCCCTCAACACGCTGCTCACGCCCCATACCAACGGCCACGTCTACAATTGAGGGTTGATTTTGAAAGAAGGCCCGGACGGAGCCGGGCCTCCATGGGTGGGGCTACCGCTATGTCCTCCTCGGCAATCGCAGCTGACCCTCGCCCCGTCAAAATTCAAATTTGCCTTTGCCTGCCCAAGCCGTATCTCTTGTCCCATGCATTCCTCCATTCTGACCGCCTCACCCGTCCTCCGGCGCACCCTCGTCGCCCTTTTCCTCACCGCTTCGCTCGGCGCGCAAACCACCCCCGCTGCCGCTCCCGCCGCCGCCCCGCCCGCCGCCGCCGCTCCTTCCACCAGCCTGTTTGCCGTGGCTGAGGCCCAGTACGAACACGATTTCTCCGCCGGCATCAAAAACACCGGCAGCGGCGAATTGAACGTGGACCATTTCGGCCTCGGCGTCAAAGCCAGCCAGGATTGGGATCAAAACCACCTCGTCAGCGAACTGGGCTACACTTTCGTCCATTACGATTTTACCGGCGTGCAGGCTCCGTTCAGCAGCGTGAACAAAATCGGCGGCAGCGTGCTCTATACCCGCGACATTGACGCGCAATGGGGCGCGTTCGGCTACCTTGGCGCCATGATTGCCGCCGACTCCACCACCAACTTTTTTGACGGCTCGCAAATCGCCTTTGCCGCCGGCCCGACTTATAAATTCAGCGAAGACCTGAACGTGGACATCGGGCCCATGATTTACACCCGGCTCGAAGACTCCGCCACCTGGACGGCCTTTGCCGAAGCGCACTGGAAGTTCGCGCCCCAGTGGGAACTGCACGCCTACGCCGGCGCCTCCAACGGCGTGACCGTGGCTTATGATATTTTCAACAACCACGCGACCGTGGCCGACGCCACGGTGGAATACAATTCGCACTGGTTCGAAGTCAGCTCCGTCGCCGGCGGCAGCCGCTCGGTCAATGAAACGGAAACCGTGTTGAAGCTCGGCGTGCGCCAGATGTTAAACGAAAGCTGCTTCGTGCGCGGCTACGTGTCCATGCTCCTGAGCCGGGAATACCAGTTCCACATCGCCGGCAACTCCGCCAACAGCTTTGACGTGAACGACACCCTCGGCCTCGGCATCGAAATTGGGACGGCGTTTTAATTATCAGGGGTTCTTCCGAAAATAGTCGGCTGCCCGCCCCCTCCTCCCGGGCTTGACTCGTCCGGGGATTTCGGGTGCTATGTTTCGTTTTAGCCCCTGACCCGCATGGTTTACCGTCCTCCCAAGAAAAGCCCCGCCGGCCCCCGTTTCCCGGGTTCGCCCGCCTCCTCCGACCCCCTCTCCGGGCCCTTGTCCCGCGCCGCGGATGGTGAAGAAATCGTGCCGGGTGACGACCGCAACCTCGTCGTCGTGGACCAAAGCTATGCCGGCGGCGACTTTGAAGACCGCCTCTGGCTCTTCTGGCGCCGGCAAAAGAACAACCTCTTTCTGGCCGCGGCGCTCGTCTGCGTCGGCGTCATTGGCTGGCAGGGTATGAAGCTCTATCAGCAGCACGTGGCCGATGCCTTGCAGGCCGAATACCAGGCCGCCGAGGGCGCGCCCGCCCTGCTCGCCTTTGCCCAAAGCCACGCCGACACCACCTTTGGCAAGCTGGCCCAGTTGGAAGCCGCCGACGCCTTCTACAAAGACGGAAAATTTGCCGACGCCGCCAAAGCCTATGCGGATGCCGCCACGGTGTGGGGCCTCGAAAACTACGGCCAGCGCGCGCGCGTGGGCGTGGCGATGTCCCTGCTGCGCAATAACGACGCCGCGGGCGCACACAAGCAGTTCGAAGCCCTGGCCAATGACACCCAGTCCGTGGCCTATTACCGGTCGGAAGCCGCGTTTGATCTGGCCGTCCTCGACTCCCAGGCCGGCAACCCGAAAAGCGCCGCCCAGTGGATGGATCGGGTCAAGAGCTTGAAGGATCCCACCTGGCTGAGCGAAATAACCACTTTCACGCAATTGATCTCCACTTTCCCCGGCGCCAATCCGCCCGCCACACCGACTTCCGAAAAACCGCTGGTCTTGACCAACACGACCGCTCCGACCAAACCGGCCGCGTCTGTTTCGGCCACGCCCGCCGCCGCTGCTCCCACGGCCAGTGCGCCCAAAGCTCCGGCCGCCAAGCCCGCACCGGCTCCGGCTGCAGCGACGACCACGGGTGGGTTCGACCTGACGCCCCTGCTGAAGGCAGCCGGCAGCACATCGCAGTAATTTAAAAAGTTTGGCGCGCTGTTTTTTAAACAGCCAAAACCATGAACAGGTTGGCGCGGTCCGCGCTTTGTTGGCCTACTCTTTGGCCGCGGACAGGGTGGACGAAGCCGCCGGTTGCTCCGGCCGCAGGGTGAAAAACGAATAAAGCAAATAGATGACGACGCCGACCGTGATGCCGGAGTCCGCCACATTGAAGGCCGGCCAACGGTACCCCGGCAGGTGAAAGTCCAGAAAATCCACCACGCGCCCGTGCCACGCGCGATCAATCAGGTTGCCGATAATGCCGCCGCATAGCAGGCCAAAGGAGTATTGCAGCAACGGTTTGGACAGTTCCAGTTGCCGGCGGAAAAAGAAAATGGCCGCCAGCGCCACCACGCCCAGCCACTTCAGCCACGGCGTGAAACTGGAGAACATGCCCCACGCCGCGCCGGTATTGGTCACATTGACGATATAAAAAAATTTCGGAATGATCGCAATCGGTCCCGGTTCAAAATACGTGTTGGCGGGCAGCTGGCCCGCCACCCACGCCTTGCTGAACTGGTCCGCGACCAGAATCCCGAGCAGCACCACCCAAAACCGCCCGTAAGCGCGAAAGCCGCGGAGCGGAGCGGCGGGAATTCTCTGCACCGCGCTGCTCATGCTGATTCCGAGTCGTCCTCGGCGATGGCAGCGGCATCCTCACTGGTCGCTTCGCCAAACAAGCCCACGGCATTGCTGCGCTGCACGCCATAACGACGCTGCTTTTCCAGTTCCTTCTGCCCATCGAGCGAATAGCGGGTGAACGGCACGGCGGCGAGGCGGTCGGCGGAAATCGTCTGGCCGGTGATTTCGCAAACCCCGTAAGCACCGCTGCGAATGCGCTTCAACGCCTCTTCAATTTCATAGAGCAGTTCCTGTTCGCTCGACACGAGGCTGAGCGCGAAATCGCGGTCAAAGGTGTCCGTGCCGGCGTCGGCCATGTGCTGGCTGTAGCCGGACAGGTCGCCGGAGTCCTCCTTGGAGGAACGCTTGAGGGTTTCCGAGGTGTGCAAGTCCAGCCCCTGGCGGATTTGCTCACGCATTTCCACGAGCTGCCGGTAATAGCGGCGGAATTTCGGGGCGATGTTTTCATTGTCCATCATCTGTGCGACAGAAATGGCCTTCTGCGTTTTCGGCGGAGCCGAGACGCCGAGGATTTCCGCCAGCGAGGCCGCGCCGAGCACGCGGCTCTTGTGCGCCTTGGCCATCGGGGGCGGGGTTTTGCCCTTGGGCGTGGCTTTTTCGGCAATATGTTTCGCCGCCAAAAAGGCCGCCTTGGTATCGCTCTTTTTCGCCGGCTTTTCCTTCTCGTTCTTGCGCGTTTTGATGAGCTCGTGAACGTCATCCAGCGTAAAGACAATGGGCGTGTTTTTTCGCGATTTGATTTTGAAAATGGCGGGCGTGCTTTTGCGCTTGCGAGCGTTCAGCATGATGGCCTTCGCGGCGGATTCCGCCTCGGGCGACACCGGCGCAACCACGGGCGCAACCGGCTTGGCGGGAGCCTTCCCCGCGACCTTGGCCGGGGCTTTAGCCACCGGCGCCGGCTTGGCGGGAGCTTTAGCCGGAGCTTTGACTGGAGCCTTGGCGATGGATTTGGCGGCGGGCTTGGCAGGGGCTTTTTTCGGTTTGGTCATGGTGAAAGGGATTAAGGGTGGGAGTTAAGTTTTTTGTGGAGTGTATTTGGCCTGCAAAGCGGCGTGGTCGCGGGGTGAGACTTTTTCCTCAAAGCCATCTACTGCGACCAGCTCAGGCACCCAGCGCCAACTGCGCGGGCAGCGCACACCACTGGCCGGGGCCACGGTGATTTCGATTTCGTTGTTCGAACCGCTGACGAGGTGAACCTGCGAAACGATGAACAGTTCCGGCAAATCATCCACATGGCGGCGCAACAGGGGCATGGCTTCCGCTGTCTCCGAGGCTTTTAAAGTCACCTGGGCGTCGAGGAATTTGCCGATTTTCTTTTCCTGGCGCAAAGCCTCGAGCTTTTCATAAACGCGTTCGCGGAATTTCAAAATCGTTTCAATTTCCGTCGCAGCTTGCACAAAGTCCGGCGACGACCAAACCGCGTCCATCTGCGGCCAAGGCTGCAGATGGATCGAGTCTTCGGCAAATTCACCACCCGTGGCCAGGTAGCTCCAGCCCTCGTCGGTGGTAAAGGGCAGCACCGGGGCCAGCAAGCCCAACAAGGCGCGCAAGATGGCGTGCATGGCGGTTTGCGCGGCGCGGCGCTCGGGCCAATTGGGGGCGAAGGTGTACAGCCGGTCTTTTAAAATGTCGTGGTACTGGCGGGAGAGCGTGACCGAAACAAATTGATCCACGGCTTTCACGCCGAGGTGAAAATTGTACGCGTCAAATTCCCGGGTGACTTCCGTCACCAGCGTAGACAGCTTGTGCAGTGCCCATTTGTCCAGCGGCGTGAAATGCTCGGGGCCGACGGCGTCGCGTGCGGCGTCAAAATCCGCGAGATTCCCCAGCAGGTACATCAGCGTGTTGCGCACGCTGCGGTAGGTGTTGGAGGTCTGGGTGAAAATATTTTCCGACAGCGTGATGTCGTGGCGGAAATCCTCGGAGGCGATCCAGAGGTGGATGAGGTCCGCGCCGTACTTTTTGACATAATCATCAGCGGTCTGCGGCTTGCCGTCGCTCTTGGAAATCTTGCGGCCATTTTCATCTACTACAAAACCGTGCGTGAGCACGGCGCGATACGGCGGCGCGGCATCCGTCGCCAGCGCCGTCCACAGCGAACTTTGAAACCAACCGCGATGCTGGTCGGAACCTTCCAAATACAGATCGGCGGGCCAGGTCAGTTGCGGGTCGCGTTTGAGCACGGCGGCGTGCGAGCAGCCGGAGTCAATCCACACGTCGAGCGTGTCGGTGCTCTTTTTCAGCGGTCGCGGCCAGTTTTTTGCCGCCGGAACTCCTTCGAGCAGTTTTTCGGCGTCCTGCTCAAACCAGGCATTGCTGCCCTGTTTTTCAAATTTGTCCGCCAGTGCACGGATAACCTCCGCGTCGAGATGCGCGACGCCGTCCGCGCCAAAGAAAGCGGGAATCGGCACGCCCCAGGCGCGTTGGCGTGAGATGCACCAGTCGGGCCGGGTCTCAACTGCGCCACGAATGCGATTCTCGCCGCCTTCGGGAATCCATTTTACCGCACCGATGGAGGCCTTGGCCAAATCGCGCATGGAATTTTGCGCGCGGCCTTTCGCATCGGTGAAAGATTTGTCCAGCGCGATAAACCACTGGTCCATGGCGCGAAAGACGACCGGGGTTTTCGAGCGCCAGCAATGCGGATAAGAATGGCGGAAATCCTCCTTATGCAACAACGCGCCCTTCTGCTGCAAAATTTCGAGCACTTTGTCATTGGCCGGGCATTTTCCGTTTTTCTCCAAGACGGTCACGCCAACCAGGTCCGCGGGAATTTTGCCGTCGTTGACGTAGCGGCCATGGTCATCGAGCGGGCAATAAATATCCAAACCGTATTTGAGACCCGTCTGATAGTCTTCGAGGCCATGGCCCGGCGCGGTGTGGACGGCGCCCGTGCCGGTGTCGGTGGTGACGTAGTCAGCCAGCAGCACGGGTGAGGCGCGGTCAATAAACGGATGGCGGGCCTGAAGGCGCTCGATTTTCTGCCCGGGAAAAGTTTGGCCAATCGGAGTCGCTTCCAATTTTGCGGTTTTCACCACTGCTTCAACGAGCGGCTCGGCGACCAACAAATATTGGTTGCCAGCTTGCAAAACACGGTATGGCACCTGCGGATGCACCGCGATGGCCAGATTCGCCGGCAGTGTCCACGGCGTGGTCGTCCAAATAACAATGCTCAGTGGCTTGTCCGTGGGGAGACCAAACTTTTTGGCTTCGTCCACCAGCACTGGAAATTTCACATAAATCGAAGGACTGACGTGGTCCTTGTATTCGATCTCGGCTTCGGCGAGCGCGGTTTCGCAAGGGATGGACCAATAGACTGGTTTCTTGCTGCGGTAAACGAGACCACGTTCCACGAATTGGGCAAAGGCGCGCAACTCGGCGGCTTCGTAGCCGGGATTCATCGTCTTGTATTCGTGCTCCCAGTCGGCCTGTACGCCCAGGCGCACAAACTGCGCGCGCTGTTTTTCCATGAAACGCGCGGAAAAGGCGGCGCACTCGGCGCGCAACTCGGCGGTGGTTAATTCTTTTTTCTCGGCGCGAAGTTCTTTCGAAACCTTGTGCTCGATGGGCAGGCCGTGGCAATCCCAACCCGGGACGTAAGGCGTGCGATAGCCGCGCGAGGTTTTGTAGCGCAGGACGGTGTCCTTGAGCAATTTGTTCAGTGCGGTGCCGATGTGCACGTCGCCATTGGTGAAGGGCGGGCCGTCATGCAGGATGAAGGACGGCTGGGTGGCGTTCTGTTCCTGGCCGCGCTTGTACAAATTGGTTTTCTGCCAGTGCTCGAGGCGGGCGGGCTCGCGCGTGGTCAGGCTGGCCCGCATGGGGAAGCTGGTCTGCGGCAAATTGAGCGTATCCTTCAGTTGCATGAGTGCGCCGCGCGGTTAAAAGAAGTTTGGGAAAAAAAGTGAATTCGCCCCAGCAAAAATGCCGTGCGGCAACCGCACAGCATTCCAGTATTTGGCGCGTATAACAAAGGGGTAAAATTCTGGACTTTTCCCCGGGCAAGTCAAGGGTTGAACAAGCGGGACAACGGACGGTTAACGACCGCAACGTAAATCCAGAGTGGCCTTTTCAGGCCAGGTAGGCACAGTATTGAGACGATTTCCCTTTATGGCCACGGACTACAAATCTGCCACGCGCGAAGCTCTCGAACGCTTGGGCCCGGCCCTCGGCCAAAAGCTCTCGTTGGTCGGCTTTGACGGCTTTATTGACCGCATCATGCACGCGGTGAAAGAGCGCCACGGGCTCGGCGCCAACTATGTTGCTTTCGACAGCCTGAAACCCTTTGGCGAGCGTATCCTCGCCGCCGCGGGCAAAAGCACCAACGTCGAACTGTACCTGCTGCGCGAGCAACTCGGCGGCAACGGCCCGCTCATGGCGCGCGCGATGTTGAACGCCGGGGTGCCGGTGCGCTACGTCGGCGCACTGGGCCGTCCGGCGATTCATCCGATTTTTACGGACTTTGCCCAGAAGACCACCGCCATCAGCCTCGCCAACCCGGGCATTACTCACGCGCTGGAATTTTCCGACGGCAAGCTGATGCTTGGCGAACCGGCCTCGATGGAGGAACTGACTTATGCCCGGCTCGTCGAAACCTGCAGTGAGGCCGCCTTGCTCGATTTGCTGGAACACGCCGACCTCATCGCACTCGTGAATTGGACGCAAACCCCGCATATGACGGAACTGTTCGATGACTTGCTGACCAAGGCCTTGCCCAAGCTCAGCGCGCGCCCACGCCGTTTTTTCTTCGACCTGGCCGACCCGGCCAAGCGCCCGCGGGAGGAATTGCGCGCCGGCTTGGCAGCGATTGCCAAATTTCAAAAATTCAGCGACGCGGTGCTCGGTCTCAATCTCTCCGAAGGCCAGCAAACTGCCGCTGTGCTCGACGTGCCATTTGCCGACGTTACGACTGGCGGTGTCCAGCAAGCTGCGGCCGGTATCCGTGAAAAATTGGGGATTGGCTGCGTGGTCATTCACCCCCTCGAAGGCGCAGCCTGTGCGACCCAAGAAGGCACCTGGTGGGTGGATGGCCCGCATTGCGGCAAACCCGCCATCACCACCGGCGGCGGCGACAATTTCAACGCCGGCTTCATGACCGCACATCTGCTCGGCCTCCCCCCACCCTGTTGCCTGACCACCGCCGTCTCGGTCTCGGGTTTTTACGTGCGCAATGCGCATAGCCCGAGCTTGGCGGAATTGATGGGGTTTTTGAGGGAGTGGTAACGTAGGAGTGTAGGCTCCCTTCTGCCCCACCCCTGAGGCATTTCCGCTTTACAAAGGAGGCTCGGCGCGTAGGATTGTTCTTTGCAAATTTAACCTTCGTCCAACCGCGTCAGCGCGCACCCATTTTCCATGGCCCTCTCCTCGCTCCAGCAGCTCAAACAATTCACCAAAGTCGTGGCCGATTCCGGCGATTTTGCCAGTATGCGGCAGTATTCTCCGCAGGACGCCACGACCAACCCGTCGCTCATTTACAAGGCGGTCGAGATGCCCGAGTACCGGCCCATGCTGGATGCGGTGATCAAGGACTGCCAGGGGCTGAATCTGCCCAAGGATCAAAAAATCCACCTCGTGGTGGACCAGTTGCTGGTGGCTTTTGGCTCGAAAATTCTGGAAATCGTGCCGGGCCGCGTCTCCACCGAAGTGGATGCCCGCTTATCTTTTGACACCGAGGCCACGATTGAAAAAGCCCATACCGTCATCGGCCTTTACGAAAAGCGCGGCATTCCCCGCGAACGCGTGTTGATCAAAATCGCCTCGACCTGGCAAGGCATCAAAGCCGCGGAAGCGCTGACCAAGGAAGGCATCCGCTGCAATTTGACCCTGCTGTTTTCCATGGCCCAGGCCATCGCCTGCGCCGAGGCCAACGTCCAGCTCATTTCGCCGTTTGTGGGCCGCATCTATGACTGGTACAAGGCCAAGGAAAAGAAGGACTACACCGGCGCGGATGATCCGGGCGTGCAGTCCGTAAACAAGATTTACGCCTATTACAAAAAATTCGGTTATAAAACCGAAGTCATGGGCGCCAGCTTCCGCACGGTGAACCAGATTGTCCAGTTGTGCGGCTGCGACTTGCTGACCATCAGCCCCGCGTTGCTGGCCGAGCTGTCTAAATCCGAGGCTCCCGTCCCGCGCAAGCTTTCCCCGGAATGGGCCGCCACGCAGGACATCAAGCGCATTGAGCTGACGGAAAAGACTTTCCTCTGGATGCACAACGAAGACGCCATGGCCGTGGAGAAAACCTCCGAGGGCATTCGCGTATTCGCCGCCGACATCAACAAGCTCGAAGCCATCATCGCCGGAGCGTTGAAATAAACCTTTCCTGAGTCGCCAACTTTCCGAACTACCACCCTTTCATGTCCACCGTTTCCACCGCTCTTCCCGGCAAGCCCAGCTTCGGCGGCTTGCTGGCCCGCATCATCCTCATCGCCATTCTCTGGGCGGGTCTCGTCGCCGGCACGTTGCATTACGTCGGCTACGTCTGGCCCAAGGCGTACCAAATCAGCCTGGCGGAAAAAGCCCAGGCTGAAGAGCGCGAGAAAACGGCTTTGAATCCACCGGCAGCGGCGCCTGCGGCCACGACGGCAGCTCCGGCCACTTCAGCCACCACGGCGGCGCCTGCGGTAGCAGCAAGTTCTCCCGCTCCGGCGGTTCCTGCCTCCACTGCGGCCCCGGCCGCTGCGAGTGCACCGAAGGCGACCGGCGAACAGAAATTGCCGTTTGATATCCGCCTGGCGGGCTTTAACCGCACGGCGCTGGAAAACGTCTCCATTTTCTTCTCCATCGTCATCAGCGTCTTTTGCGTCGGCGCGATTATTTTGCAGATTTTCAAATACAAGCGGATCGAGGCGTAAACTGAATTGGGCTTGGCCTGGGAGAGATATTGGGGGAATGTGGTGAGCGTGGACTCATTCGCCCAAAAGCGCTGGACGGTGCTTATCGCGCTGTGCGTTATCGTGCTGATGCTGGCGTTGATTTCCGCCTCCTACGGCCCATATGAAAAGGTGCGCGCGGGCGAAGTGTTGCAGGTGCTGGCGCACAAAGTTGGACTGAGCCAGACCGCCGTGGATGGCACGACCACAAACGTCGTCATGAATTTGCGTCTGCCGCGAGTGGCTTTGGCTATTCTGGCCGGTGCGGCCCTGGCGATGGCTGGCGCGGCACTGCAAGGGCTGTTTCGCAATCCCCTGGCCGACCCGGCGCTGATTGGCGTTTCCAGTGGCGCGGCCTTGGGTGCCGTGGCGGTCATTGTGCTGGGTGGAACTATTTTGCATGGAATAACAAGCGCACTGGGCGTTTTTGCGTCACCCCTGGCGGCATTGGGCGGCGGCGTGGCCGTGACCTTTTTGATTTATAATTTGGCGAAGGTGGAAGGCCGCACCCATGTCGCGCTGATGCTGCTGACCGGCCTGGCGCTCAATGCGCTGACGGGCGCGGCGATTGGACTGATGGTTTATCTGGCGACGGATGAGCAATTGCGTGCGTGGACTTTTTGGTCGCTGGGCAGTTTGAGCAAAGCCGGGTGGCGCGAAATTGGCGCGGCAGCGGTACTGGCGATTCCCGCGATGGTGGTGCTGCCGAGTTTTGCGCGGGCACTGAATGCATTGACTCTAGGCGAAGCGGAAGCCCACCACCTCGGCGTGCCGGTGCAGCACGTCAAACGCTGGCTGATTTTTCTCTCGGCGGCGATGGTGGGCTCAACGGTGGCGGTTTGCGGGACAATTGGTTTTCTCGGTCTGGCCGCACCGCATTTAATTCGACTGGCCTTGGGCCCGGATAACCGGCTGCTGCTGCCGGCGTCAGCGTTGCTGGGCGCAGCACTATTGCTGGCGGCCGACATTGCCGCGCGCGCTGGCACAGCGGGATTTGAAGAACTGCCCATCGGTGTAATCACAGCCTTGGTGGGCGCGCCGGTGTTTTTGGCGCTCCTATTACGCGCACGAAAGAAGGGGGAATTTTAAAATGCTCTCCGTACGCGATATTTGTTTTTCCCGAGGCAATCGCAAGATTTTGGACGCAGTCACGGGGGAATTGCGTCCCGGGCGCGTCACCGCGCTGCTCGGCCCCAATGGCACAGGGAAATCTACGTTGTTAAAATTGTTCGCCGGCGAATTGACGCCCGCGAGTGGCATCATTGAATTTGGCGGAAAAGCGCTCGAACAATGGAACCCGCGCGAGTTGGCCCAGCGCCGAGCCGTGTTGCCGCAGGAATCCCACCTGGCCTTTGCCTTTCCTGTGCGCGAAGTAGTGATGATGGGGCGCTTTCCGTATTTGTCAGGGAGTGAAACACCGCGGGACCACGAGATTACTAACGCGGCGTTGGCCCGGCTTGAACTCACCGCGCTCGCCGACCGGCCCTACCCGGCTCTGTCTGGCGGCGAGAAACAACGCGTGCAACTCGCCCGCGTGCTGGCGCAAATTTGGGATACACCAGCCAGCGGTCAGCGCTATCTTTTACTCGATGAACCGACGGCGGGGCTCGACCTCGCGCACCAGCACGCTATTCTCCACGCCGCACAAGAATGGGCCCGCGCTGGTGCGGTGGTGCTGGCGGTGCTGCACGACCTCAACCTCGCCATGACTTATGCGGATGATGCGTGGGTGCTGGAAAATGGCCGCCTGGCAGCGACCGGGCCAGTGGAAGGAGTTTTGCAAGCGCCGTTGATCGAGCGCGTGTTTCAAGTGCAGGCGGAACTGCTGTCGCAACCCAATTCTACACGCCCCTTTATCATTACCCAGCCCGGTGCCGCGCAAAATCAATAATCGTCAATCACCACGAGCATGTGCCAACTGAACGCCGAAGTAAAAAGCAGGAACCCGGCAACCAAGGGCACAAAGGTGTAGGGGTCATGGGAAAAGGAAATGGCCGCATAACCTAAAAGGGAATCAACGATCACCAGAATGATCAGATAGTCACGCAGGCGGCGGGATTTTTTCTTCACCACTGGCGGGCTTTGGTCGAACACCGTGCCCGCGGCTTTTTCTTGCGCACGGTTTTGCCGCAAAATATCCATCGGGTCGTGGCTGAGCGGCTCGCCCGCCACCGTCGGCTCATTCACGCTCTCAAACTCCGCTTTCGTCAACGTCAGCTTCTGGGGCGGCGGGTCGGGTTCATTAAAGGCAGGCACCCCGGCAGAGTAAAAACCCACCGGGGCTGTCGCAAATATTTATTTTGCCTTCTCCGCGCGATTTCGGCATTTTTTACCGCTTCATGCCCCAGCCTTCCGTAGATATTGATTACGTGGCCAACCTCGCGCGGATCGACCTGACCGCCGAGGAAAAAACGCGTTTTGCAGCGCAGTTGGGCGACATTCTGGCCTATTTCGAAAAGCTCAACGCGGTGGACGTCACCGGGGTCGAGCCCATGGCCCACGCCTTTCCGGTGTTCAATGTGCTGGAAGAAGATGTCGAACAACCCGGCTTCACCCCTGCCGAAGCCCTGCTCAACGCCCCCGCGCAGCGCGACAACCAAATTCTCGTGCCCAAAGTCGTGGACGACGCCTCCTAAGCCATGTCCGAACCTTTGCATACGCTGACCCTGGCTGAATTGAGCCGCCGACTCGCGGCCAAGCAGGTTACCTCCGAAGAAGTGACGCGGGCCTTTGTGGAACGCACCCGCACGGTTGAACCGAAAGTCGGCGCGTTTCTCCACCGGGATGAAGCGGACACGATGGCCCAAGCCCGCGCCTCCGACCAACGCCGCGCCGCCGGGAAATCGCTCGGTCCGCTCGATGGCATTCCGATTGGCATCAAGGATGTGATTGCCGTCAAAGGCCAGCCGCTGACGGCCGCGAGCAAAATCCTGCAAAAATATATTTCGCCCTACGATGCGACGGTGATTGAAAAGCTCAATGCGGCCGGCGCGGTGCGCTGGGGTCGGTTGAATCTGGATGAGTTCGCGATGGGTTCGTCCACGGAAAACAGCGCGTACCAAACCACGTCGAATCCCTGGGACTTGACGCGTATTCCCGGAGGAAGTTCGGGTGGCAGCGCGGCGTGCGTGTCGGCTGGCGAAGCTCCGGCGGCACTCGGCAGCGACACCGGTGGTTCGATTCGCCAACCGGCTTCACTGTGTGGTATCGTCGGACTCAAGCCAACTTACGGACTCGTCTCGCGCTACGGTCTGGCGGCCTTTGCGTCGTCGCTCGACCAAATCGGCCCGATGACCCGCACGACAGAAGACGCGGCCTTGTTGATGCAAGTTTTGGCCGGGCATGACCACCGCGACTCGACGTCACTCAAACAAGCCGTGCCCGACTACACCGCCGCGCTCCATGCTCCCGCGAAAAAATGGAAACTCGGCGTACCCCGCGACTTTTTTGGCAACGGACTCGACCCCGAAGTCCGCGCCAGCATCGAAGCGGCGATTAAATTTTACCAAGGCCAGGGCTGCGAAATCGTGGACATCAAGCTGCCGCACGCCGAACTCGGTCTGCCAGTTTATTACATCATTGCGACGGCCGAGGCGTCGTCCAACCTCGCGCGCTACGACGGCATCCGCTACACCCACCGCAGCACCAAAGCCGCGGATGCCGTGGACATCTACTTCAAGAGTCGCGCCGAGGGTTTTGGCCCCGAGGTCAAGCGCCGCATCATTCTCGGTACTTATGTGCTGAGCAGCGGCTACTACGACGCCTATTACCTGCGCGCACAGAAAGTCCGCACGCTCATCCGCCGTGATTTCGAAAACGCCTTCCAACAGGTGGACGCCATCCTCACGCCCACGGCGCCGACGCCCGCTTTCAAACGCGGGGAAAAGTCCGACGACCCGCTGGCGATGTACCTGAGCGACATTTACACCATTTCGGTGAACCTCGCCGGGCTGCCGGGCATGTCCATCCCGTGCGGTTTTACCAAGAGCAATCTGCCCATCGGCCTGCAATTGATTGGCCGGCCCTTTGCCGAAGCGGATTTATTGGCGATGGGCCGGATGTTCGAAACCGCCCACGATTTTCATTCGCGCCGCGCCACTCTCTAATCTCCATGGAATTTGAAGCCGTCATCGGTTTGGAAGTGCACGTCCAGCTCAAGACGCGGACGAAGATGTTCACGCGTGTGGCCTACCACTACGGCGAACAGCCCAACACGCTCACCAACCCGGTGGTGCTCGCGCTGCCCGGCGTGCTGCCGGTAATGAATGCCGAGGCCATCCGCAAGTCCATCAAGGTCGGCCTCATGCACGGCTGCAAAATCGCCGAGGTCTGCAAATGGGACCGCAAAAATTATTTCTATCCCGACAATCCGAAAAATTACCAGATTTCGCAATACGACCAGCCGCTGTGTCTCGGCGGCGGCGTGGAAATCGAGCTACCCGGCGCATCGCGCAACATTCAGGGCGCGCACCGCATCGTGCAGCTCACGCGCATCCATTTAGAGGAAGATGTCGGCAAGTTGACCCACTACAACAACGACAGTCTGGTGGACTACAACCGCGCCGGCGCGCCGTTGATAGAAATCGTGTCCGAGCCGGATATGCATAACTCGGACGAAGTCTTTGCCTACCTCACGGCGTTGCGCACGAATCTGGTCGCGGCCGGAATTTCCGACTGCGACATGGAAAAGGGCCAGTTGCGCTGCGACGCGAATGTCTCCGTGCGGCCGAAGGGAGAAACGAAGCTTGGCACCAAAGTGGAACTGAAAAATCTCAATTCCTTCTCCGGCGTGCGCAACGGGGTGGATTTCGAAATCAAGCGCCAGATTGCCGCCATCCAAAAAGGCGAGCGTATTTCGCAGGAAACCCGCCGATGGGACGCCCAGCTCGGCTTAACGCAGTCCATGCGCTCCAAGGAACAGGCACACGACTACCGCTATTTCCCCGACCCGGACCTAATGCCCGTGCGCGTCACGCCGGAGCAGATTGAAAAGCTGCGCAAGGAACTCCCTGAGCTGCCTTTCGACAAACAGCGCCGCTATCAGAAGGAGTGGGAACTGCCCTACACGATTACGTCGGTCATTTGCCCGGATCGCGAGTTGTCGGAATATTTTGAGGCCGCAGTGGCTGCGTGCGGCAATCCCAAGGCCGTCGCCAATTACATTGCCAACGATTTGTTGCGCGAACTGGCTGCCGCCGCGCCAATGGGCGAATCGCCGCTGACTGTCTCGCAGAGCAAAATCACCGCCGCCACATTGGGTGGGTTGGTGAAGCTCGTGGACAGCGGCGCGATTTCGAAGCAAATCGCCAAGGATGTCTTTTTGGAAATGTTCCAGACCGGCGAAACCGCCGAAACCGTGGTGGACCGCAAGGGTCTGCGCACGCAGAGTGACACCGGTGCGCTGGAGAAAATCTGCGCGGAAATCGTCGCCGCGAATCCGAAACCCGTCGCCGAATACAAAGCCGGCAAACTCACGGCCATCAACGCCCTCAAAGGCCAGGTGATGAAACAAACCAAAGGCCAGGCCAACCCGGCGACGGTGGATGAAGTGTTGAAGAAGTTGCTGGGGTAGGTAGTAAAGCACTCCCTGCCACTCGCTTATCCGCCCTTGCCCCCGGCCCTAGATTTGCAATAATCGGGTCTTTATGGGCAATGTTTTCGGCAAGCTTTTCACGATTGCCACCTGGGGCGAGAGCCACGGGGGCGGGGTCGGCGTCGTCGTGGACGGCTGCCCGCCCAACCTGCCGCTCAGCGTGGCGGACATCCAGCCCGACCTCGACCGCCGGCGTCCGGGCCAGAGCGAATTGACCACCCAGCGCAAGGAGGCCGACACCGTCAGCATCATCTCCGGCGTTTATGAAGGCCGCACGCTGGGCACGCCGATTGCGATGCTCGTGGCGAACACCGACGCCCGCCCGGAGGCTTATTCCGAGATGCGCGAGAAATTCCGCCCCTCGCACGCGGATTATACCTATTTGGAAAAGTTTGGCCTGCGCAACCACGAAGGCGGCGGGCGCTCGTCCGCGCGCGAAACGATTGGGCGCGTGGCCGCCGGGGCCATCGCGAAGAAAATTCTGGCTCTCGGCGGCGGCGTGGAAATCCGCGCCTATGTCGAACAGATTCAAAATATCGCCCTGCCCGATGCGGCCAAGTTGACCGCCGGCGGCGCCGTGCCCTTTCCCACCCTCGCGCAAGTCGAGGCCAACCCCGTGCGCTGCCCCGATGAAAAGACGGCGGCGAAGATGGCCACACTGATTAAAAAAATGCGCAGCGAAGGCGACTCCGTCGGCGGGTTGATTACCTGCCGCGTGCACGGGCTGCCCACGGGCCTCGGCGAACCGGTGTTTGACCGACTCGAAGCCGACCTGGCCAAGGCGATGCTTTCGCTCCCCGCGACGAAGGGCTTTGAAATCGGCAGCGGCTTTGCGGGTACCGCGCTGAAAGGCTCGGAGCATAACGACGCGTTTGTAACGCGCGGCGGCAAGGTGCGCACGCTCACGAACCGTTCCGGCGGCGTGCAGGGCGGCATCAGCAACGGCGAGGAATTATTTTTCCGCGTGGCCTTTAAGCCCACCGCGACGATTTTACAGAAGCAAAAAACCGTGGATACGAAAGGCAAAGCCACGGAACTCATGGGCCGCGGACGTCACGACCCGTGCGTGCTGCCTCGCGCCGTGCCGATTGTCGAAGCCATGACTGCGTTGGTGCTGGTGGATCACTGGCTGCGGCAGCACGCGCAGAATAAGGTGTTTAAGTTTGGGAAGTAATTCCCAAGATAGAACCTACTCCGCCTTTTCCATCTCGGCTAATTTGGCGGTGGCGGTTTCCCATTCGACGTTGGCGGCGTGGAGTTGGTCCACGACGTGGGTGAGCTCGCGGTTCAAATGCTGGGCTTTGCCGGGCTGGGTGTAGGTCTCGGGCGCTTCGAGCGCGGCGGTGAGTTCGTTCTGCTGCGCTTCGAACTTTGCGACTTTCTCTTCGAGGTGGCCGACCTCGATGCGGAGCTGGCGCACGGCGGCCTTGCGGGCACGTTCTTCGTCCTTGCTGATAACCGGGCGGGAAACGGGCTTGGGCGCGGCGGAAATATTCTGCACCGGGCGCGCATCGGTAAAGCCGGCGGTGAGCGCGGCGCGCTCGTTGGTGGCGCGGGATTTTTCCAAATAATAATCGTAATCGCCGGCGTAGGGCGTCAACCGGCCCGAGTGGACGTGCAGGACATTCAACGCCAGGGCGCGGATGAAATAAACGTCGTGGCTGATGAAGATGAACGTGCCCTCGTATTGCTTGAGCGCGTGGACGAGCGCGTCAATGGACGTGATGTCCAAGTGCGTCGTCGGTTCGTCCATGAGCAGCAAGTTCGGCGGCTTGACCAGCAGGCGCGCGAGGGCGAGGCGGGATTTTTCGCCACCGGAGAGCACGGAGACTTTCTTGAACACGTCGTCCTTGCGGAACAGAAACGCGCCGAGAATTGTGCGCACCTTTTGCTCGGACAACGGATTTTCCGAGCTGTGCAGCTCCATGACGTTATCCAACACCGTGGCGTTTAAATTCAGATTATCCGCGCGGTTTTGGGCGAAGTAACCCGGGACGACGTTGCTGCCCAGCTCCATCGTGCCTCCTTTGATGGGCACGGCTCCGGCGAGAATTTTCAGGAAAGTGGATTTGCCGGCGCCGTTGGGGCCGACCAGCACGATTTTTTGGCCGCGTTCGGCCTGGAAATTCAAATCGCGATAGACGACGTGGTCGCCATAGGCCTGCTGCACATGCTCGAGCGTGACGACCTTGAGGCCGGAACGCGGGGTCGGCGGGAATTTGAAATTCACGCGCTTTAAGTCCTCCATGGGCTCTTCGACGGCGACTTCCTTGAGACGCTCGATTTGCTTTTCCTTCGACTTGGCGCGGGAGGCCATGGAGGCCTTGGCGCCGAAACGGTCCACGAATTTTTGAATGTGGGCGATTTGCCGCTGCTGGTTCTTGAAGACCGACTGTTGCTGGGTCTTGCGGGCTTCCTTTTCGACGAGGTAGTCGTCGTAATTGCCGGTGTAACGGTTGAGCGTGCCGTTGCGCAGCTCGAGGATGCCGGTGCAGAGGGCATTGAGAAAGGCACGGTCGTGCGAAATGACGACGAGACCGCCGGGATAGCGCGTCAGGTATTCCTGAAACCAGATGAGGGCTTCGAGGTCGAGATGGTTAGTCGGCTCGTCGAGGAGCAGGAGGGCCGGTTCGCTGACGAGCAGGCGGGCGATGTGGGCGCGCATGACCCAGCCACCGGAAAAAGTCTTGGCCTGGCGGTCGTGGTCGATTTCGCGAAAGCCCAGCCCGGCGAGGATTTTCTTGGCGCGGGGCTCGAGCGTGTAATCAATGTCGTAGTCCTCGTCGGAATCCGGCAGCAGCTTTTTGCCGCTGGTGGCGATTTCGAGGATGGATTCCTCCCCGATGGGGGCGCTTTCCTGAGGTAGATAGCCGAAGTCCGCGCCGCGTTCCCACTCAATGGTGCCTTCGTCGGGGGCGTCCTTGCCCAAAATCAGGTTAAAGAGGGTGGTTTTGCCCGCGCCATTGGGGCCGACGAGGCCATAACGGTCCGTGCGCGCGAGAAAAAGCGACACCTCGCTGAAAAGCGTGCGGGTGGCGTAGGACTTGGAGACATCAGCGAGCGTGAGCATTATGAGGACAAACCGACAATCGAATCGAAAAGAGGGCGGTTCGTCAACGCCGCAACGAAACTCATTTTGCGGCGGCCGGCCCGGCGAATCGGTTTAAGGCCGCATTCAGCCCGGATCATTTGGCCGCAGGCGCAGCCGGGGCGTCGGCGTCGGACTTTCTTTGGAAGACAAACAGACCGCTGCTGGTAAAAACTGTCTCGGGCAATATTTCCCTTAAAACATACTGCTGACGAAAATCTTTGCTTTTAAGCAGATGATTGCGGCCAAACACTTCCAAAAACACCACCAAGTCAGGTTTTTGATCGTGAATCATCTGCGGAGAAATGAGAAAGGTTGGCGATAGCTCCATGCCCGGCATGGGGTAGTAGCGCGTGATGTCGCGGAAAGCCAGGCCATCCAGCGTGAGCAAGGGCCCGCCGTAGGTGTAGCCAAAGATGCCGTCTTCACAAACCGCCACCGTGGGGGCGCCACCGGTTATTGCTTTGAGGCGCTGGGCGAGATCCCGATAGGTCAACAAGCGATGGCGCAAATCGTTCCAGATAAATAGCGGACAGGGGTAGACGGCTTCCGATATATGAGACTGCATGATGGGATAGTCCAGCAGCGGGAGACTGGCCACGAGAGCCATCACCACGGCCATCAGCCAAATGCGCAACGCGCCGGTCTGGCGGATCCAGCCCAGCACCCGATCCAATAAAGCGGGCACGACGAGGATGGGCAGCATGCCATACCAGGCAAAATACCAGGGGAACGAAATGAGCTCCACTTTTTTTACAATCAAGGCCAGCGAGATCAAGACAACCGCCACGAGATAAACCCGGGTGCCGCGCGAGCGACCCAGCACCCAGATAAGCAACGGAATGATGATGGCCATGCCCACCCAGCCTTCGGTCGTCATGCTCTGGCGAAATCCATTATTACAGCCGAAAATGTCGGCTAAAAACCAGAGGATAATATTCAGCACTTCGCCATATGATTTATGCGGATAGGTGAGGGCCTTGGCCACCATGCCTTGCGGCCAGATGGTGCCAAAATGCCCCAGCAGAAGGACGTACCAGAACCCCGCGACCACCCCGGGCAAAATCCAGTACTTGAGCGAGCGCCACCCGTGCACATACAGCGCCCAGCCTCCAGCGACGGCCGCCACCAGCACGCCTTCCGGTCGGGCCAGAAAAATAAGCACCGCGGCCCAAGCCACCCCGGTCAGCCAGTTGGTTTCAATCGCATAAATTAAAATCAGCAACAAAAGCATCACCAGGGAGGATTCCTTGCCCTCCGCGGCGGAATTGTAGAGGTAAATGGAAAGCGCCAGCCAGACGGAACCGGCCAGCGCCGCCAGCCGACTCAGCTTTAACTGCCGCCCCAATTGATAGACCAAACCAAAGCTCAACAAATCGCACAGAATGTTGAAGTTTTGGGACCACCGCGGCAAGGCGTCGAATCCTCCCAGCCAGCCCAGCAACACCAGAATCCATAAATGCAGGTGCGAGGTAAAGCCCATCACCGGGTCGCCGACATTATAGTCCAGCGAGCCCTGCAAGACCAGATTTCGCGCCTGCCGGAAATCAATGTAGGCATCGTCAATGCAGAAAGGGAATTGCAGCGCGCGAATCACCACCAGCACACACGCGAAAGAAACCAGGGCGGTAAAAACCATATAGGCCTCGGGCCCGGGCCGGCCCAAATCAAAATAGGGTTGCACCAGCAGAAAAAAAATCACCACGACACCGAACCAGATCCGGGCCTCCCCAAACGCCGGGGCCACATAAATGGCCAACCGGGCATCGAGGCGATCCGCCGCAAATTGCTGCTGCATCACGTGCGCCAACCCGGCCAACAGACATTCAAAAACCACCAATACCGCCAGGCAGATGAGAAAACCTATAAGGGGTCGCGTAGAGGCATCGCGGCGCGGACGAAACATCCGGCCGAAGCTAAAAAAATACTGCATCCCTGTCAAGGAACTGACGGTGACGGCTTGCAGAAACCGTGGAAATGCCCACCATCAATGATGTTCTGTCCGTCAAAAAATTCCAGGCCCCACCCCTCCGGATCCATCCCTGACCATGCCCTGGCGGAAAATTCTGCGCAATATGTTCGGCCTGGATTGGCGCTCACTGGCGCTGATGCGCATGGCGCTGGCGGTCGTAATCCTGGCCGACCTCGCCATTGGCGCGCAACACCTCGCGGCCTTTTACACCGATGACGGCGTGCTGCCACGCACGGATTTAATCGCGCAGACGAATCCGGTTTTTAGTCTGCATTTAATCAGCGGCTCCTGGTGGTGGGCCGCCGGATTATTCGGGCTGGAAGCCATCAGCGCGGTGATGATGCTGGTCGGTTACCGCACGCGGCTGGCCACGGTGGTCTGCTGGTTTTTGCTGGTGTCGCGACAAGCGCGTAATCCACTACTGCTGTTTGGGTCGGACATCGTCCTGCGCGTAGCGATGTTTTGGGCGATGTTTCTGCCGTTGAACCGGCGGCTCTCGTTGGATGCGGCATGGGGTCGGGTGCGGCCACCGATGGAATCCAGCTATCTCGGCGCGGCGGGCTTTGGCGCGATTGTCCAATTTATTTTGGTTTATCTGATTAGCGGCGTGCTAAAATCGGATCCAGTGTGGTGGGTGGATCACACGGCGGTTTATTATGCGCTGTCCATTGACATCTATAGTCGGCCGCTGGGCACGTGGCTCAACCAATACGACGGCGTGACGGCTTTTCTGACCATCTGCACACTCTACTTGGAAATTTACGGGCCGGTCTTGTTTATCCTACCCGTCGCCAGTGCGTGGGGTCGTTTACTTGGTTTCGTTTTGTTCGCCGGACTCCAGGTCGGTTTCGCCCTTACCATGCAAATGGGCCTGTTCTGGGCCGTGATGATTGCCTTCAATCTCATGTTTTTGCCGACGGAGTTTTGGAACTGGCAGCCGAAGCCCGTGGATCGCTTTGAACGCTGGTGGCGATTCTCGGCCAACTCCTTTTTTAGTCTGCGCATCTCATTTCAAAAACGGCCCATTAACCCGCCCAACCTGCCGCCGCCGGACGGATGGTTGACCAAGATTTTGCGACGCGGTGGCGCACTGGTACGCGATGCCGGCCTGCTCGGCCTCACCCTGGTGATTGTTTTCTATAATATAGACACCGTCCCCGGACACGATCCACTGCTGCCTCGTCCGTTGAGTGCACTGGTGGACGACCTCGGCCTCGATCAATTCTACAACATGTTCGCCCCCTCACCGCAAACGGTGGATGGCTGGTTTGTCCTGCGCGCCTGGCTGGAAAATGGCCGGAATGTTGACCTGCGCACGGGCGTCACCGCGACTTTGGCCAAGCCGGATTCAGTGGCCGATACCTACGGCGATGAAATCAACGCCAGCCTGCTGATTGACCTCACTTTCGACGATTACGCCCAATTTCGCGAAAACTACCTGCGCTACCTTGCGGCGCAATGGAATGAAAATCATCCACCCGCCGAACAAGTCAAAACGCTGGAGATGATTTTCATGCAGCAAATCAACGGGCCCACACACACCAAGTCGGCCCCGGCTCCGATTGTATTGTGGACTGAAAATTTTTAAATTGTCGCACTGCGGAAAAATCGCGCTCGATCAAAAAACTCACGCCTCCACAGCGGATTCCGTGGTCACTTCGCAAGCGGCATCCAGCGCCTGATTCAGCGAGGCGATGATTTCGTCGGCCGAGTATTGCTCGAGGTTGCGCCGGCCAAAACCGGATTTTGACTCATACCAACTGCGCTCGAGCGGTTTGTCCAGCACCCAGGAGCGTTCGCCCAGCGGGGCCCAGCGGCGGCCGGAATTGGTGGGCTCGGAATCAATCATCAACGAAACGGTGGGCGCGCCCATGGCGGCGGCAATATGCGCGGGCCCGCTGTCCCGGCCAAACACCACGGCGGCATCGCGGAGCAAAAATGCAGCCTCGGCCAAATCCGTCTGTCCGTCAAAATTGTGCACCCACGGCGCAGCGCTGCCCAGGCCCGCGAGAATCGCGTCAATGGCCTGCGCTTCGTCGGGCGTGCTGAGCAGCACCACGTACATCTTCCGTTCCTTGACCAACCAGCGCGCGATGGCGGTGAAAAATTCCGGCGTGATGCGCGGCTTCTTGCCATGCGCGCCGACATGCAGCACGGCATAGCGGCCCTGCGTGATGTCCGCGGGTAATTTTCCCGCCAGGCGGTCCGCCGCTTCAGGATTGGGCTTCAGGCAGGCCTTGAGCTTCGACGGCGGCGATACGCCCAGCAACTCGAGCAAATCAAAATTATAAAAACCCTCGTGCTTCTCGCCGAGTTTCTTTTTGACCGGCAGACACTCGGTGAGCCACTTGTCGCCGTTTTCGCAGAAGCCGATGCGGCGCGGAATATCCGCGGCGGCGGCAGCCCACTCGACTTCCGGGTCCGAATGCAGATGCACGATGCAATCCGCATTGAGCCGGCGCAATTGGTCGGCGAGACGCTCCTGACGCCAGACGGGATCCGGATGCGTGGGCATCGGCACAAAACTTGTCAGTGCGGGATGTTCGCAAAAAAGCGGGGTCATACGCGACTGCGCGACGAAATGAATTTCCGCTCCCGGCAGAGCCCGTCGCACGGGTTCCAAACAGGAACTGGTGATGACGACGTCGCCGATACGATCGGGACGGGCAAGCACAAGGCGACTGGTGCCATTTAACTCAGGAGGCATAGCTGAGGGTTTCGCCCTAGAAATGAGCTTCGAATCGTTAGGTGTAAAGCCAAATGATGGCATAGAGTTACGCATTCGCCGCAATAACCCCGCCGATGGAAATGAGCACGGCAGCGGCCAGCAGGCGCACGGAGTTGACGTTCTTCCATTCGGAGAGCACCACCAGGCCGATGACGACCGAGATGAGGGTGTTCATGTTGTAAATGGAAACGATTTGGCCGATTTGGCCGTTGTAGCGTTTCAGGGCAATGGCGATGCAGACCATGGCCACCGACCACATGACGCCGAAGACGGCGATGTACGCGCCATTGCGTGCCGTGAAGGCGAGGTCGCGGTCCCACAGGGCATAGAGCGCGCCGCAGACAAAAATAGTCGCGCCGATGCCCATGAGGTACGGCCCCAGGCCGATGGCTTCCTTGTTGATGACCTTTTGCAAGGTGGCGCCAACGCCGAATAAAACCGCGGGAATGAATCCGCCGATGAGCAGGGAAAGATGTTTGTCGGTCATAAGGAAGGTGGGAAAAGTCACTAAGGGACTAAGGCACTGAGCCACTAAGTTCAAGATAAGGAATTCCTCTCCATGTTCCCATTGACGGCGCGGGTTTTATTTGTCACCTAGTGGAAGCAAGCCGCACGCATGAACATTTTTCGCCGAAAAAGCGTCGCCGACCTCCAGAGTGAGGCCTTGACGGATACCAGTCTGAAACGCGTGTTGGGGCCGCTGCACCTGGTGCTACTGGGCGTGGGCTGCACGATTGGGACGGGCATATTTGTGCTGACGGGCACGGTGGCGGCGCGCAACGCCGGGCCAGGCGTTATTTTATCCTTTGTGCTGGCGGGGCTGGCCTCCATTTTCGCGGCGTTTTGCTACAGTGAATTTGCGTCGCTGGTGCCGATGTCCGGCAGCGCCTACACGTATAGTTACGCGACGCTGGGAGAGCTGTTTGCGTGGATTATCGGCTGGGACTTGATTCTTGAATACGCGGTCGGCGGCATCACGGTGGCCATCGGCTGGTCGGGTTATGTGGTGTCGCTGCTGCACGACTTTGGCGTGGACATCCCGCCGCGTCTGACGGCGGCCTATGGCACGCTGGTGCCGCTGGCGGACGGCACCCAGGTACCGGCGCTGTTCAACCTGCCAGCGGTGCTGATTGTGGCAGCGGTGACGGTGCTGCTAGTCATCGGCATCAAGGAATCGGCGTGGTACAACAACTTTATCGTCATCGTCAAACTGGCGGTGATTCTGGCGTTCCTGGCCCTGGCGGCGCACGCGGTGAACCCGGCGAACTGGCACCCCTTCATCCCGGCCAACACCGGCGAATTCGGGCATTTTGGGTGGAGCGGCCTGATGGCCGGCGCAGGCACGGTGTTTTTCGCCTACATCGGCTTTGACGCCGTGAGCACCGCGGCGCAGGAAACCCGCAACCCGCAACGCGACATGCCGCTGGGCATCATCGGCTCGCTGATTATTTGCACGATTCTGTATATCGCCGTCGCGGCAGTGGCGACAGGCGTGGTGCCGTACGCACAGCTCGACAACCCCGCACCGATTGCCCTGGCGGCGGACCGCGCGGTGGGCGGCTGGATGTCGGTGCTGATTAAAGTCGGCGCGATTGCCGGGCTGTCGTCCGTCATCATGGTGCTGATGCTGGCGCAGACGCGGATTTTCTGGGTCATGTCACGGGACGGGTTGCTGCCGCCGTTCATCGGGAAAGTGCATCCGAAATTTCAAACGCCGTGGATTACGACGATCATCACCGGGGTGTTGGTGGCCTTTATCTCGGCTTTTCTGACGGTGCGCGAGGCGGGGAACTTATGCTCCATCGGGACGCTGCTGGCCTTTGTGATTGTGTGCATCTCGGTACTGGTGTTGCGGGTGCGCGAGCCGCACCATCCCCGCGCCTTTCGCACACCGTGCATCTGGGTGGTCGCGCCGCTCGGCGCGCTGGCGGCGCTGGCGTTGATGATTCCGCTGCCGAATGCGGCGTGGCTGCGCCTGATTGTCTGGTTTGCCATTGGGATGGTTTTGTATTTTACTTACAGCGTCCACCACAGCAAATTGCGGGACAAAACTCCGTAACGACCTTTACCACCCCTCATGGGTCACGACTATCTCCACGCCTACTGGCGGTTGCCCTATGTGCAGGCTCCCAAGCCTGTCTCGGGCGGCGAGGATATTTTTCTGGAGCTGCCGAAGCTGGGTGACGATCGCAAGGCGCTGATTCTCTGGCGCGGGCCGACGAGTTATTTGATTTTAAACAAGTTCCCGTACAATGTCGGCCACCTGATGGCCATTCCGTTCCGCGAAGTCCCCACGCTGGCGGAATTGACCCCCGCCGAGCGCGCAGACTTGATAGACGCCATCGTGAAGGCGCAGGATATTTTGACCAAGGCACTGAAGCCGGAGGGATTTAACATCGGCTTCAATTTCGGGCGCGCCGCGGGCGCAGGTATCCCCCGACACCTGCACGCGCACATTGTGCCACGCTGGACGGGCGACGTGAATTTCATGCCCGTGGTGGCCGACACCAAAGTGTTGCCCGTCGCGCTTGACTCGTTGTGGGAACGCCTGAAGGAACATGTTACCTAAAATAATTTCATGGAACCCCGCATCATCAAATTCGCGAATCCCCGGCACCTGAGCCAGCTCTACTGCGGCAAGGAGTCGAACATCGCGCAGGTCGAGCAGGCGTTTGAGGTGAAAATCGTCACGCGCGAGGACTGGCTGCAAGTCGAGGGCCCGCCGGAACAGCAGGCGCTCGTGGCGCTGTTATTTGAGTTTTTGAATACGGCCCGCACGCAGGGGTTGAATATTTCGCAGGTGGATTTTGACAACATGCTCGGGCAGGTGAAACGCGGCGACACGGCGCAGTTGCGCGAATTGTTTGAAAATCCCCTGGTGCTGAAGCTCAAGCACCGCGGCACCATCGTGCCGAAGACGCTGAACCAAAAGCGCTACCTGCAATTTATAAAAAAGTCGGACATCGTGTTCGGCATCGGCCCGGCGGGTACGGGCAAAACGTATCTCGCGGTGGCGGCGGCGCTGGCGGCGTTGCTCGAAGGCCAGGTGGACAAATTGATTGTCACGCGACCCGCGGTGGAAGCGGGCGAAGCACTCGGGTTCTTGCCCGGCGACTTGGAAGAAAAGATTTTGCCCTACCTGCGACCGTTGTATGACGCGATGTACGAAATGCTCGGCAAAGAAGAGAGCGAGCGGATGATTGAAAAAGGCGTCATCGAAATCGCACCCCTCGCCTACATGCGCGGGCGCACACTGTCCAACGCGTACATCCTGCTCGACGAGGCCCAGAACACCACGCCGGAGCAGATGGTTATGTTCCTCACGCGCTTGGGCGACCGCTCGCGCATGATTATCACGGGCGATATTACGCAGGTGGACTTACCACGCTCGAAGACCTCCGGATTGAAACAGGCGGTGCAGGTTTTGCAGGGAGTCGAAGGCATCAAGCTCTTCTATTTCGACGTGGGCGACGTGGTGCGCCACCCGCTGGTCAGCGCCATCATCAAGGCCTACGATGCCTTCCGGGCCGAAACAATGTAAAGGGATTATAATATCTAACCCATTGCGGGATAGCAGGTTGAATTGTAAAGGCCGGTTCTGACTGGTAGATTCTGGCGAATCACGTAGAATTGGCCGTTTTTAAGCTGCATGGAGCCACTGAACGGCTACCCGGCAGCGGAGTCCAACGACCCGTAGTTTTCCCATTATGTCCTGGTTCAACAAGCCAAAGACGAAGAAAGAGCAGATTGAGGAGCAGCGCCGACGCCGGCGCGGCGACACCGTGGTGTTGTCCATGCGCTGGTTCAACCTGCGGCTGGTCTGGAGCGGGATACTCTTTGTGCTGATGGCGCTGGCGGTGTGGTTTATTTGCTTTGCCGGGCTGTCGCCGGTGACCCAGCAACTCGTGGCGAGCCAGCGCGAACACGTGCGCGTGGTGGCGGCCTTCCCCTTTAAATATCAAAGCGACGTGCAAACCCTGCACGCCAAGCGGCTGGCCTCGGAACTGGTGGGCCCGTCCTTTAAACAGCCGGATCACGTGCTGGAAGATAATATGAAGCAGGCGGTGTTGGAGTTGGAGACCGCCCTGGCCCAATACCAGCAGGACTCGGCCGGAATGTCGGCGGAAGAACAGACCACGGCCCGTGAGAAAATGGCCCGCGAATTTAGCACCAAGCATGGCTTCGACCTCGATCCGGCGGATATTGACGCGATGGCTGAGGTGAGCGACCCGAAGCAACTCGCCCAAGCTTTTGACCTGGCCCTGGCGACCATCCACACGCTCGTAAACCGCGGCATCTATGATCCGGCGCAACCGGGCTTTCAGCCGGTGACCACCCAGGGCGAGATGTACACGGTGGATGTATCCGGTCGTTCCAGCACGGCTGCCGTGCTCCCGGAAGACGAAGCCCTGCGCCAATTTCACATCAACCTGGCGCCGCTGACTGTCGAAGCTCCGGCCCGCGCCGCGATTTACAATCTGGTCAAACAGACGCTGGTGCCGAATATCCAATTTGACCGCGAACGCACCGAGCGGGCCAAAGCGGTCGCGATGGATACGGTGAAGCCGACCACCGTAATGGTCCGCGAAGGCCAATTGCTGGCCGACCCGAATTCGCCGGACTATAATTCGGACGAGCAGAAGGAATTGCGCGACGCCTATTTCAGCCAGCTCAAGGAACAGGGCGACCTGAACATGGAGACATCGCACCTGTCGCTGCTCCGGTATCTTTATACGACGCTGCTGTTGCTGGCGGCGTTGATTTTCATCAAATGCGGTTTGGGACAATTTGAACGCACGCCCAAGGTCATCGCGCTGGGCGCGGTGCTGCTGCTCGTGAATCTGGCGCTGGTGCGCCTGATTATCGCTCTGGGCTCGACGGGGATGTTTACGAGCCGGCCGGAATATCTGGCCGTGCTGCCCTGGCTGGCGCCGACGATGCTCGCGCCGATGCTGGTGACCATCATGGTTGGCGCGGCGCCGGCGGTGCTCACCTCGCTGCTCATCAGTATGCTCTTTGCGATGATGACGGGCGACACCCTGGAGGTCTTTTTGCTCAACTTTCTGGCGTCACTGGTCGTGGTGTATTTCTGCCGTGACGCGCGATTGCGCGCGCGATTGGTGCGAGCCGGCTTGCTGGGTGGACTTGCCGCTGCGGCGTGCGCGGCGTACCTGGGCCTGCTTAATTCCTCGGCGTTGTCAGCGTCCGACGTCAGCCGGCAGATGTTTGTAGCGGCCTTTACGGGCATCATGACCGCCGTGGTGGCGATTGGCCTGCTGCCAGTGTGCGAAAATCTTTTTAAAATCAGCACGGACATCACGCTGCTGGAACTCACCGACTACAACCACCCGCTCTTGCGCAAACTGCAAATCTCCGCGCCGGGCAGCTACCACCACAGCCTGATGGTGGCCAATCTGGCCGAGCGGGCCGCTTCGGAAATCAGTGCCAATCCCCTACTCTGCCGCGCCTGTTCGCTCTACCACGACATCGGCAAAATCGTGAAGCCGGAGTATTTTGCTGAAAACAATCGCGACGGTTTTGACCCGCACCTGCAAGTCAGCCCCTCGATGAGTGCGCTGATTATCAAGAGCCACGTGGACGAGGGCCTGAGCCTCGCCCGGCAATATAAATTGCCGAAGGTCGCGCAGGATGTCATCGCCCAACATCACGGCACGACGCTGATTAAATTTTTCTACCACAAAGCGGCCAAGCAACAACGTTTGCTGACGCAGTCGCCCTTTGGCAAGCAACGCGCCGCTGAGGCCAGGACCTCCGCGCCCGAAGCAATCGAGAAAATCGGCGAACCCGGCGTGGATGAATCGTTTTATCGTTACGAAGGTCCGAAACCCAATTTCAAGGAATCGGCCATCATCGCGCTGGCGGACTGTGTAGAGGCCGCTTCGCGTTCCCTGCGCAAAGTCACGCCGCAGTCGGTCGAGGAACTCATCGAAACCATTATCAACGACCGCATCGAGGACCACCAACTCGACGACAGTCCGATAACGATTCTCGAACTGAAGCGCATCAAGGAGAGTTTTACGATCACCCTGCTCAATATGCTGCATTCCCGCATGCAGTATCCGGGGCAGGAGGAATCCGAATCACCCGCCCGAGGCAAGGGCCGCGACAAGAATATCGTGCCGATGCCTGCGCCCGCCACCCCGCCGGTGCCACCCACCCAGCCTTCTGCGGACAATGGTTCAGCCTCCGCCTCGGCCTAAAGTCCGCCGGATCTGGTCGGCCGCCCGCCGCCACCCCCGCCTGCGCTTTACCCGCGCCCGACTGGGCCGCTGTCTGGAGGTTTTGGACGCGCAACCCGGGCCACAGCCACCTGCTGGTGAACTCTCACTGGTGTTTTTGACGGACGAAGCCCTCGCGAAAATCCATGACGATTTTTTAAATGACCCGGGCAAAACCGACGTCATAACTTTCCCGGGCGACAAAAAGGAAAATTTTGCGGGAGAAATCTGTGTATCCGTGGACCGGGCCATTCTCGAAGCGAAAAAACGCCGGCGGAAATTCGCCCAGGAATTAACGCTGTATCTCGTGCACGGCTGGCTGCACCTCGCTGGGCTGGACGATTTGACCGCGAAAGGCAGACGCGAAATGCGCTTGGGCGAGCGGCGTTTGCTGCGGGCTGTTGCGCAGGCCCGGGTTTGGCCGGATTTTCGATTAAATGCTCCAGTTCGGCGGCGGGTTTAATTTGCTTAACATCGCGGCTGGGTTTATTTTTGGCGGAGTTATGAAGCCGACGACCATTGCTCCAGCCAACCCGCCCACCCCCAGCCGATGGCTGCGGCTGCGCAATGCGTTTGTGACCGGGATATTTTTGCTGGCGCCGGTGGGAGTCTGCGCGCTGGTGATTAATTTTTTGATTAAAAACGTGGGCGACCCGGCGAGCCAAATCTTTTTCGGCTGGGTGGAAGGCGGACCGATGGTGTCGCCCGCTGGCACGTTTATTTTGTCGGCCTGCTCGATTCTTATTGTGGCAATTCTGGTCACGGCGCTGGGCTACGCCTCGCATTACTTGTTTGGGCGCTGGTTGTTGCGGCTGGCGGAGCGGTTCATTCTGCGCGTGCCGATCATGAGCCAGGTTTACCAAACGTCGAAACAGATTGTGGACACTTTTCACAGCCAGCAAAAGAGCGGCTTTGACAAAGTCGTGATGGTGCAATTCCCTCGGGTCGGCTTGTATTCGATCGGTTTTATCACCAAGCCGGCGGAGGGCGAAGTGCGGGAAAAAACCGGCGAGGATTTTGTCAATGTCTTCATCCCGACGACCCCGCTGCCGACCAACGGATTTCTGGTCGTTTGCCGCGAGGCGGAACTCATCCGCCTGGATATGTCGGTCGCGGACGGCATGAAGCTGATTATTTCCGGCGGAGCCATTGTGCCGCCGCCGGGAAAATTGTCGCGCACGCCTTTCACCAATTAATTCCCCCTATGCCGCGTTACGTGGAAGCCGAGGGCCTGGTGCTGGACAGCAAGCCGTCCGGCGAAAAACACCGGCGCCTGACTTTGCTGTCACCGACGCTGGGGTTGGTGACGGCCATGGCGCGAGACTCACGAGCAAGCGCCAAACCAGCCACGGCCCGAAAAGGCAAAAACCCGCCATCGCGTCCGGATATTTTTGACCAGGCCACGGTGCAATTGGAAATTCCCGATTCCGGCACGGTGCATGCAAATTTTTATTTTCTCCGCGAATACAAATTGCTGCACCGCCACACTGGCTTGGGCAACAGTTATGCGGCCCTCGAAGCGGCGGCGGGTCTGGCGAGACTAATTGCCCATAATGCCGCACATTTTGAAACCTGCGCGCCGGTGTATGAATTATGCCGCAAGGCGCTCGAGGCACTGGAAAAAGGCGCGCTGCCGGAGGCCGTGCGGATCAAGGCGTTGTTTTTACTCGCCAGCGCGGAAGGCTATGCCGCCCGTGAACAATGGCTGCCCGCGCTGCCCGCGAGTGACCAAGCGGTGGTGATTACCGTCCTGAACCGTCCTGCAAGCGAAGCCGCCCAGTTGCTTGCGGAAGCGGCGGGCCGTCTGCCGAAGTTAAGGGCGGCCTTCGAACGCTGGCTGGAGCAACACACGGATTTGGAAGTGAAATAAATTTTGCACGTTTAAGCGTGCCGCGCATCCACCCCGCGTTTATTTTGCGTTATGCGTCTCGTTACGGGCCAGCGCTCCGTGGTGATGAGCGTCGGCGAGTTCGCCACGTTCAATCCCCTGCCCACGGGCGGAAACTATGGCCGCACGGGCGCCTGGCGGGCTGCGGCGGGAACGGCCTGGCACCAGACCATGCGCGAACGGACGCTGGCGGCACAACCGAATGCGCAATTTGAAGTAAACATCCAGGGCCGCCTGCTGCATCAAGGCTGGAGCGTGGAATTGCAAGGCCGCGTGGATCAAGTGTTGCCGCTGGCCGGCGGCTGGGTCTTGCGGGAAATCAAAACCATTTCCGAATCGCTGCCACGCACGGAGGAAGAACTGGAACAGACCTATTCTGAGCATTTTCGCCAGTTGGCGACCTATTTACGCCTGGCGGAACTGGGCGGCCTGCCGGCGGGAACGTCGCTGGCCGGCGAATTGGTGTTTATTGATTATTCGACGGGCATCGTGCAAACCGTGCCCATGGCCCTGGCCGAAGCCAGCGGCTGGATTGAATTACAACTGACAGCTTTACGGAAGTATTGGGAATTTCGCTGGAATTCGCGGCAACGGCTGTCCGAGATGCCGGAACGCTCGGCCTTCGCCGTGTTGCGACCGGGACAGGCCGAAGCGCAGGCGGGTTTGGCGGCCATCACGGCGTTGAGCGGCGTGTTCATGTTTGAAGCGCCCACGGGCTTTGGCAAAACCGGCTTACTGCTGGAATACGCGCTGACACGCTTGCGCGAGGGCCACTCCCATCGCCTGCTCTATCTCACCGGCAAAGGTTCCGGCCAGGGCCCCGTCATCAAACAATTGCGCTCGCTGCTCGGAACGGAACCCGAATTGCGCTTTATCCAACTGCGCAGCCGCGCGGAACACGCGATTGAATCGCCACTGCATACCTGCGATGTCCGGCGCTCGTGTCGCGAAGAACTGGAGGAACGCTGGCTATCGGCGGGACTGGATGTCTTTACGCTGTTCGAAGACGGCACGCTGCCCGTGGAAAAATCCCGGCGACTCGGAGCCGTAACGGGCGTTTGTCCCTACGAAATCACGCGGGCTGCGCTGCCCTGTGCCGAAGTTTGGGTGTGTGATTACAATTACGTGTTTTCGCCCGCGCACCGCGGCGTGCTATTTAATCTGCAAGGGTTTGATGCGATGAACACCCTGCTGCTCCTCGACGAAGCGCACAACCTGCCCGCCCGTGCGGCGGAAGCGCGGTCGCATATATTTTCCGCGCCAGCGGCCATGTTTGCCGTCCACGCCTTGCGCGAAGTGCTGGCCCGACCGGGGTTGCTGCGCGCGGCGGAAAATCTCGCGGAGTTTTTGGAAGAACTTGCACCGACGGAAAAACTCGATGCCACGGCGAGCTATCTATTGGAAGACCACCTCGATACCCTGGCCGCCGAGTTGATGGCCGCACCGCTCCCGGAACAACTGCCCGAGTCTGCGGCGGACTTTTTGTGGGGTTGTGCCAACGCGCGGGAAACACTGCATGACCAAACCCTGCAATTACTACCCACGGTGCCGACACGGGGCGAACTGCGACTGGCGTGCGTGGATGCCGCCCCGGCGATTGCCGCGGCCCTGCGCAGTTTTGGGCAATCGGTGCTGACTTCCGCCACGTTTGGCCCGCCGGAAATTTTTGCCAGTGCGTGCGGGCTGGAAAAACACGAAGCTCACTGGATAGCCGCCCATGCGCCATGGCGCGATGGCGCCTACGATGTGGCGGTGGACGCGCGCGTGGACACCCGCTTCAATTCCCGCGAACGCTTTTATGCCACCACCGCTGAGACGGTGCGTTTGTTTGCCGATGGACAACCGCGGCCCATCGCGGTGTTTTTTCCCTCCTACGATTATGCGGAAAAAATTCGTGCTTATGTGGAAGCGCTGGATCCGGGCCTGCGCGTCAATATGCAGCCACGCGGCGCGAGCCTCACCGAGCAGATGGAGTTTCTCGATCAATCCCTGCTGACGGCGCACGCGATATTTTTGGTGTTGGGCGGCAGTTTTGCAGAAGGCATTGACCGGCTGGGTGGTGAAGTGGAACGCGCGATGGTCGTCGGCCCTGCATTACCAGAGCCCAATGCGGTGAAGAAAGCCCAGTTGGCGAAATATGAGGAAACCATGGAGCCCGAGGAGGCCTTTCGCCGGGCGTATTTGGCACCGGGGTTGTTGAAAGTCGCGCAAGCACTCGGCCGACTGGTGCGCGCGCCGGGTCAACGAGCTAAAGTGCTGTTGCATTGCCGCCGCTTTGCCGATGAGGCCACCCAGTCGCTGCTACCGGAGGAATACCGCGGTGGCCAAGTTTTGCGCAAGGACACCGATTTGCTGGAATGGTTGAAAAAGTAAACCTGGCCGGATATAGCTCAACGTCATGACCGCCCCGCATCGCGACTTTCGGCCCATTCTGCTGGGTGTGCTTGCGCTGGTGACCGTAGTTGGAGTGGTTAATGATGAGGTCATCGCCACAATTTCGCCCAAGCATTTCGATGTCTTTTATCCGCCTTTGCTTTCCATTCACGCTCCATGGGTGCAGGCGCTTTGTATTGCCCTGGTAGTGACGGGTGGGAGCGGATTCACCTGGGGCAGTCTGCTCTATTGGGTGAGTCATTACGGCCCGGGTCCGCAGGTCGGCCCACGCGTCATCTTGAAAGGCGCGGTTGCGGTGGTAGTCATCACGCTCGCAGTCGCGTGGGGCCTCGGCTGGCGCACGTGGATTACCGGGAATCCGCTCTATTCGGAATTCTTTTACCCCAGTACGGAACCCCGGCTCGTTTTTTCCCAGACGGTGCAATTGACGAACGAATTGGTCGGGCTCGTCAGCGCGGGACTCTGGCTGGCGGCGATTGCCCTCTGGCGCTGGTGGCATCGGGCGGAAACCCAAAAGAGCAGTTAACGATTGCGCGAAAAGCCATTGCTGCCATCATCTTTCCATGCGCGAAATCGCCAAAATCGAACACGAACGCATCGCGAAAGCTCTGGAGGAAATCGTGGAAAAAATCGTCGCCCGGCACCGCGACACACCGGGTCTCGCCGTGGCTGGCATTGCCCATGGCGGCGTGGCCTTTTCGCGGAAACTCGTGCAGCAACTCACCCTGCGCCTGTGTCGCGATGTGCCGTTGGGCGTGGTGGACATCGCCTTTCACCGCGACGACATTGGCCGACGGCCCATTCCACTCACCAGTGCGACCACCGACCTGCCTTTCGCGATTGACGAAGCGACGGTCATCTTGGCGGACGATGTGTATTTTTCCGGACGGACTGCGCGAGCCGCATTAAATGAAATTTTTGACCAAGGTCGCCCAGCGCGGGTCGAGCTGGCGGTGTTGTGTCAGAGGAGCGGACGACTGCTGCCAATTGTACCGGATTATGTCGGGATTGACTTGGAAACCACTATCCAGCAACGGGTTGAGGTTAGTCTGGATTTTGACCATCCCATGCGCGATGGGGTGCGGATATTAGGAGAATGAAGAAGTCACGGTCGGGATAAAGTTGACTTCGACCCGACTTCTTTTTATTCGAGACTTCGCCCGTTACAGTTTCTGTCACCGGCACCATGACCGCTGCTGCTCCCCTCTCCCCACCCGCGCACTGGAAGCGCAAGGACCTCCTCGGCATTGAGGATCTCTCATGCGAAGAACTGGAGTGTATTTTTACGACCGCCGAACAGTTTAAGACGACCCTGGGCCGGACGCAGAAAAAGGTCCCCTCCCTGCGCGGGCGTACCATCGTCAACCTCTTCCTCGAGCCTAGCACGCGCACGCGGGTGGCCTTTGAAATCGCCGCCTCGCGCCTGAGCGCCGATGTCATTTCGATTTCCGGCAACTCGTCGAGCATCGTCAAGGGCGAGACCTTGCGCGACACGGCCCAGAATATCCAGGCGCTCAATGCGGACATGCTGGTCATCCGCCATAGCGCAGCCGGCTCGGCCCACTACTTGAGCAAAATTGTGAATATCCCGGTCATCAATGCCGGCGATGGCGCGCACGAACACCCAACCCAAGCCTTGCTGGACGTGTTTACCCTGCGCGAAAAATTTGGCCGTGACCTGCGCAAGCTCAAGGTCACCATCCTGGGCGACATTCTTTTCAGCCGTGTGGCGCGCTCAAACATCTGGTGCCTGCAAAAACTGGGCGTGGAAGTGACCCTCGCCGGGCCGGCAACCTTGGTGCCCGATACGTTTAAAAAATTTGGTGTGCGCGTACTGCACGACCTCCGCGCCGCCCTGGCCGAGGCCGACGCCGTCATGCTCCTGCGCATCCAGCACGAGCGGCAGACCTCGACGCATTTCCCCTCGCTCGGCGAATACACGAGCATGTTTGGCCTGAACCGCCAGCGGGCGTCGTGGCTCAAACCCGGCGCCATCATCATGCACCCCGGGCCGATCAACCGCGGCGTGGAAATTGACAGCGAACTGGCCGACTCCAACCGCAGCGTCATCCTCGAACAGGTAACCAATGGCATCGCCGTCCGCATGGCGGTGCTCTATCTGTGCGCCTCGGCTTCACCCGCGGCCAAAATCTGATTTTTCATGACCGATATCCTCCTCATTCAGGATGGGCGCATCATCGACCCGGCCAACCGCCGGGACGCAGCGGGCGATTTGTGCGTGGCGAACGGCAAGATCGTCAAATCGTTGACGGCTGAGCAGCGCAAAAAAGCCAAAGTGGTGGACGCGCGGGGGCTGATCGTGGCGCCGGGCTTGGTGGACATCCACGTGCATCTGCGCGAACCCGGCCAGACGCATAAGGAAAATATTGAAAGCGGTTCATGGGCGGCGGCGGCGGGCGGGATTACCTCGATGGTTTGCATGCCGAACACTGCGCCGGCGTGCGACAACGCGGGCACGATTCAACTGATCAACGACGTCATCCGGCGGCAGGCGGTAGTCAATATTTGGCCGACCGGTTGCATCACCATCGGGCGCGACGGCGAAAAGCTGGCGCCCATTGGCTCACTGAAACGCGCGGGCGTGGTGGCCATCACCGACGATGGCGACTGCGTGCAGAACAACGAAGTGATGCGCCGCGCAGTGGAATACGCGCATATGTTTGGCTTGATGGTCATGGACCATTGCCAGGACGAAAAACTGACCGAGGGCGCGGTCATGCACGAAGGCGAGTGGTCGCTGCGGCTGGGCTTGCGCGGCTGGCCGAGTGCGGCGGAGGACATCATCGTTGCGCGCAACGTCATCCTGTCCGAACACACCGGGGCACACATTCATTTGCAGCACATTTCGTCGTGGCAATCGATGGACATCATCCGGCGGGCGAAACAACGCGGCATCCGCATCACGGCTGAAGCCACGCCCCACCATCTCGCGCTGACTGACGCATCCCTGCATAATTACGACACCAATTTCAAAATGAATCCGCCCTTGCGGACCGAAGTGGACCGGCAGGCGATTATTGAAGGCCTGCTCGATGGCACACTGGACATCATCGCCACCGACCACGCACCGCACACGGATTATGAAAAGGATGTCGAGTTCGACTACGCGCCCTTTGGCATCATCGGGCTGGAAACGTGCCTGCCCATCAGCCTCGAGGTTCTTTACCACAGCAAGCGTTGCGACTTGTCCTTCCTCATCTCGCGCTTGACCCACAAACCCGCGGAATTGCTGGGCCTGCCCAAAGGCACGCTCACTGAAGGCGTGGATGCCGACATCTGCGTGTTCGATCCTGACGAGCGCTGGACGCCGACGGTGGAAAATACCTTCAGTCGCTCACGCAATTCACCGTGGCTGGGTCAATCATTGCGTGGCCGCGTGAAACATACCTTTGTCGGCGGCGTGGAAGTTTTTGACGGCGAGAAAATTCATTCGCCGAAGGAACCGGGCAAAATCACCCTGCCCGGTGGACGCGCCGCCGCCGCCCAAGTGTAATGTCTGCCGCCGCCATCGAAACGACTTGCACGATCGTGCTGCTGGCCGCGGGCGTGGGCACTTTGTTTCGGCAGATTATTCAAGCCCGGCGGGAGCCACCCAAGGGGGTAACAGCGTGGAAAGCTGACTGGCTGGACTTTGGTATTTGGTTTTCTGCCATATATTGCGCGATCTACGTCGGAGTTTCAGTTTTTAAACTGTTCTTCGGCAATCGCGGACAGAATCCGGCGGACGAATTTGGTCTGATCCTGTACACGGCGTCCTGGCAAATCGCCACGCTGGCGACCCAATTGGCCCTGCTCTCGAAATGGCGTTCCTGGTCGCCATGGCCGGTGAATCAGGCGCCGCTTACGGCCCGTCAGGTGTTGAAAACTGCCGTCTTGGCATGGCTAGCGGCCTATCCATTGGTCATGATCGCTTCCTTGGTCTGGCAAGGAGTGCTTTACCTGTTGAGTCACGAGGCGGCTCCGCTGCAGAAGGCCGTGCAATTCCTGGGCCATGCCTCAAGCCCAACGCAAGTGGCGGTGCTGCTCTTTTTCGCCGTGGTTGTTGCTCCAATTAACGAAGAACTTTTTTTCCGCGCCGGACTTTACCGCTTTGTGAAAAGCCGGCTGCCGTCACGCTACGCGTTGATTGCGGTCAATTTGCTCTTTGCCGCGGCCCATGCCAACTTGCTGATGTTTCTGCCCCTGTTTGTTCTTGGCGTGCTCTTGACGCGATTGTATGAACGGTGCGGAAATATCGCGGCGCCCATGGCCTTTCACGCGCTGTTCAATCTCATGAATGTGGCCGCAATCCTGCTGTTTCCCGATAACGCCAGTCCGCTCCATTCGCCATGAAACCATTTACGACGGCACCCGCCGAAGCGGTTTCTGCCCTGCGGGAGATTGCGCTGCTGCGCGCCATGCGCGAATGGTTGGGGGTGGTCTCGCCGGCCTCTCCGCAAGGCATGGGCGACGACTGCGCAGTGCTCGATTTGGGCGCCAGCCATGCCATTTTGGCCAAGAGCGACGGTATTGTTTATGGACGACATTTTGATGATTCAGCCAAGCCGGAAGCAGTGGCCGCCAAATTGCTTAAACGCAACCTGAGCGACATCGCTGCGATGGGCGGAACCCCCAAACACGCGCTCGTACATTTGGTCATTGGCCGCAATTTATCATCCGTTTGGTTAAAAGAATTTTATACCGGCTTGGCGGAATGCTGCCAGGAATACGGCATCACAGTGGCGGGCGGCGGCACCGCACAAGGGCCGGATGGTCTGTTTGCGGCGGACCTGACACTCTTGGGCATTTCCGGCGCGAATGTCCTCCTGCGTGCGGGCGCGGAAATCGGCGACGCGATTTTTGTCACCGGCGAGCTGGGCGGCAGCATCCTGGGCAAACACCTTGAATTTACCCCGCGATTGATTGAGGGCCAATGGCTCGCGCAGCAAAGCGGTGTGCGTGGCGTGATTGATATTAGCGACGGGCTGGCCAAGGATTTGCCGGAAATTTTACCCCCTGATTCCGACGCCCAAATTGATCTGGCAGCACTGCCCATCTCCGCGGACGCGAAAAAACTGGAAAAACAGGACAAACGCCCGGCCCTGACCCACGCGCTGACGGATGGCGAAGACTACGAGTTGCTCTTTGCGCTTAATAGTTCGGTAAACCCAAAGATCTTTGCGGCAGACTGGAAAAAAACGTTTTCCACCAAACTTACGAAAATTGGCAAAACGCGCGCACCTTGGTCGGCTGGCCAAACAACCACCACAGCAAGTCCAACTGGTGCGGGCATTGATTGAGCAGCACCCCGCCGCCTTCGCCCGCCCATGTTGCGCGCCAGCCGCCGGCGTTGTAATAAGCCTGGGTGCGAAACCAGTCCGTGATGGTCCAATGAATGCGCCGCACCGCGCCGAGCTCACCGCTTTGAATCAATTTCCGCAAATGCTGGTAGCGCGGGTCCGTGCGCTGATTAAATACCGTCGCAAAAACTTGTCTCGGGTTGGTATGCGCCGCCAGCAGGCGTTGGACATCTGCTTTATGGACCGAAACCGGTTTTTCGACGAGCACATGGAGCCCGGCCTTTAGCGCGGCGATGCCCAGCGAGGTATGTTGAAAATGTGGCGTGGCAATGAGTACGGCATCCACCGTGCCGCTGGCCAGCATTGCGCCGGGCTCCGTAAAGGCCTTGGCCGTCGGGTGGACGCTCAAATTTTCGGCCCGCTGGTCACAGACCGCCGCCAGTTCCACGCGCGTCACCTTGCCTTCTCGAATATGGCGGGCGTGCACCGACCCCATATTGCCCAGGCCAATGATGCCGAGTCGGACAGACTTCATAGAAGGGTCGAAACTGCGGTTTATCTGGTCCAGTTTCAAGCCGTCATTTGTCCGCTAGGGCGAAAGCCGTTCAATTTTCCAGCCGGACGATTTTTTCTGATAACGAAAACGGTCGTGCAGGCGGTTGGGGCGGCCCTGCCAAAATTCCCAGGTGTCGGGCGTTACGCGAAATCCGCCCCAAAACGGCGGCGGGGGCACCTGGCCTTCGGGAAATTGTTTTTTCAGCCTGGCCAGCTTCTTTTCCAATTCTCCGCGGGTGGTGATGACGCTGCTCTGCGCCGACACCCATGCGCCTAATTGACTACCATAAGGCCGTTGGGCGAAATATTCCGCCGATTCCTGGGCGGACACTTTGCGCACCCGTCCTTCGACGGCCACTTGTCGCTCCAAGGGCAGCCAGGCAAAGAGCAGGGCCACGTGCGGATTCTTGGCCATTTCCACGGCTTTGCGACTTTCAAAATTGGTGAAAAACACCAGGCCGTCTTTATCAAATGATTTCAGCAACACAATTCGGTTGCTGGGCCGGTTTTGTTTGCCCACCGTGCTGAGTGTCATCGCATT
>Ga0206925_1002_pt2 | contig 73283 bp, 64 predicted proteins | sample Alteio_BWOrgHeat_62_FD_152944 | JGI IMG/M metagenome (GOLD analysis project Ga0206925, IMG submission 152944) | Enriched cells from forest soil in Barre Woods Harvard Forest LTER site, Petersham, Massachusetts, United States -... | ecosystem: Environmental > Terrestrial > Soil > Temperate forest >...
GGCAAAAGCAAAAGCAAAAGCAACGTCAACAGCACATTCCCGCTTTCGCGGGAATGACAAACCAAAAAATACTGAGATCCTTCGCTGCGCTGGGGATGACGTCGCAGCTAAATGACGGTGTAGCTAGGTGACGGCGTAGCTAGATATGGATGCCGGTGTAAAACAGAGTATTGCTAGCGGCCTTCAGTGAGACGCCAGGCGAGGCGGTTGGGCAGACCGGCGTCGAGGATGGCCTGCTGTGCGGCGGCTACTTCGTAGGGGATGCGGTGGAAGGTGATCTCGGCATCGGGGTCGCCGTCGTGATCATCGAAGATCGCGAAGGCGGCGCGCCAGTCGAAGTCGCGCGGCTGGCCGACGGAGCCGGGGTTGATCAGATAGCGCGTGTTTCCGTGCAGGTTGAGTTTCAGGTTCCAGCTCACGGCCTGATCTTCGTTCGGATAGCTGGGAACGATCTCTGCCCAGTTGGTGCCGTCGGTCGAGAAGCCGCCCTGCAGGTGGGTGTGGCCGAAGAAGGTGATCAGGCTTGTCTGTTGGCGGATGGGATCGTAGGCGTCGTTCAGGCTGACGATGTACTCGTCTTCATCGAGCGGCGAGCCGTGTACGCAACCGACGGCGCTGCCCTCCGGATAGACGGGGCCCTTCGGCATCTTCTGCAGCCACTCGAGATTTTCAGCGGTTAGCTGCGTGGTGGTCCAGTGCGCGGCCATGGCGGCGATGGGGTTGAAGCCTTCTGAGGATGCCATGCCGCTGGCGACGCGATCATGATTGCCACGGACATGCAGCGTGCCGAGGGAGCGCATGCGTTCCACAATTTGATTGGGCCAGGCGCCATAGCCGACGGCGTCACCGAGATGCCAGAGCTGATCGTAGCTGCCAGCGGCAGCGGCGAGCACGGACTCGAGTGCGTCCAGATTGCCGTGAATGTCCGAGAGAATGAGAGCGCGCATGAATGGCTGATCGTGTTGCAACAATCTTAGCTGGAATTGTGGGGCAGGGCTATCAAGGGGCGGGCGGAAGTAGTGAATTTGTTTTGATTTGGTATGAAAGATTCCCGCAGGGCTAAAGCCCCCCGGCTGTTACGCGCTTTGCGGCGCGGCTGAAGCCGCGCCCTTTCAAGCCAAAGGCAACAACAAAAGCAACGACAGAAGCAGATTCCTCCGCTGCGCTGCGGAATGACAATAAATAAAAAATTCAGATGGAATGCCAATACAGAGAAGGTTCAGATTAGGACAGTACCGTCGTCAGAGGCCGGGTGCAGTCTGTCTGCATAGTGGGGATGGCGGCGAGCAGGCTGCGCGTGTATGCGTGCCGGGGTGCGTGGAAGAGCTGTGCGGCGGGGGCCTCCTCCACGATGTGGCCGTGCTGCATGACGGCGACGCGATCGGCTGTTTGCGAGACCACGGCGAGATCGTGCGAGATGAAGAGCATGGCGAGGCCGTGTTTCTCGCGCAGATCGCGGAGAAGCGCGAGGATCTGGGCCTGTACGGTCACGTCAAGCGCGGTAGTGGGCTCGTCGGCGATGAGCAGGCGCGGGCGGTTCACGATGGCCATGGCGATCATGATGCGCTGGCGCTGGCCGCCGGAGAACTGATGGGGATAGTCGTGCAGGCGGCGTTCGGCGTCGGGCAGGGCGACCTGCTGCATGGCTTCGAGCACGCGGTCGCGAAGCTCGCTGCGGGCGATGCGCGGATGGTGGGCTCGAACGGCCTCGGCGATCTGTTCGCCGACACGCATGACAGGGTTGAGCGCGGTCATGGGCTCCTGAAAGATCATGGCGATCTCGCGGCCGCGGTGGGAGCGCATCTCTTTTTCACTGAGTGTGAGTAGATTGCGGCCGTTGAAATCGATCTGGCCGCTGGCGACGGCGTTGGGCGCAAGTAGCCGCAGAATGGCGAGCGAGGTGGCGGACTTTCCGGAGCCGGATTCGCCGACGAGACCGAGGACTTCTCCGGGTGCTATCTGGAAGCTGATGTTGTGAACCACGGGCTTTGCTCCCGCCTGGGTGCGGAAGGCGATGGAGAGATCGCGGACATCGAGTAAAGGGGTCACAGAGACAGGGTATAGGGGTTAGGGATCAGGGGCTAGTGGGCTGTGTAGAGGATGGTGATACAACATGAAAGATATTCGAGGATGCGATGGCAATGAAGCGTTTGTGTGCGGTGGTGATGCTAGGTTTTGCGGTGAGTGCAGCGGCGCAGAGTGCCAGGGTGATGACACACGGTGAGGCGGCGCCGACTGCGGCTGTGACCGACCCTGTGCGCATGCCTGAAGCAAAGTCGATCCTGCTGGGGCCGGCGCAGATGCGACGTTTCTACGGCATCGACAAGATCCCCGGCAATACCTGGGGTGCGGGGCAGACGATCGCGCTGATGAGCTCGCATCATGATCCGTACCTGGAGAACGATCTCGGGGTATTCAGTGAGAGGTTCGGTCTGCCGGCGTGTACGGTGGCGAATAAGTGCCTGGTATTTCTGCCGACGGGCAATGTTGCAGATGACGGCAGCTGGGGTCCGATCCGGCAGCAGGCGCCGGAGCTGCGCACGCCGGATCCGATTGCTGCCGATGGCAAGACGCCGGTGCCCTCTTCCGGCGAGACGATGATGGATGTGGAGTGGGCGCATGCGATTGCGCCGGCTGCGCGCATCATGATGATCGAAGTGCCGGTCTTTACGTGGGTGAATGCGCTGCACGGGATCGATGCAGCGGTGGCGGCGGGCGCGACGGTGATCTCCATGAGCTTTGCCGAGCCGCAGAAGGCAGAGCACATCGGCTACTATCTGCGCGGCAATAAACACTTCCTCTCGGACAAGGCGAGTTACATCGCTTCGGCGGGCGATCATGCGCATACGGCGCGGTGGCCGGCTTCGTCGCCGGACGTGGTGGGCGTGGGGGGAACGACGATCCGGACGGATGAGAATGGCACGGTGATCGAGGAGCACGCGTGGAATGCGCGGCCCGTGGGCGACCGCTCTGTGGGTGGCGGTGGCGGATTGAGCCTGGCGGAGACGGAGCCACCGTATCAGGTGGCGTATGGCATTCCGGGCGATGAGAAGAAGATGCGTGGGACGCCGGATGTGTCGTATTACGCGTCCTCGCTGACGTCGATCGCGGTCTACAACACGGCTCCGCATAAAAAATCGGATGATGAGGAGCATGAGTGGCATCCGGGCTGGCATGGCAGCGGCGGAACGAGCGCGGGTGCTCCGCAGTGGGCGGGGCTGCTGGCGATTGCGAACTCGATGCGCGCGAAGCAGCATAAGGTGCCGCTCTCGCAGTACGTGGGCAAGGGTGAGGATGCGAAGTTCGGCAAGGGCACGCTGGCGGCGCTGTATACCGTGGGGAAGGCGCATCCGGAGGCGTTTCGCGATATCACCGAGGGGCAGAATGGCACCTGCGGAGATGAGTGCAAGGCCGGGCCGGGATATGACTATGTGACGGGGCTGGGGTCTCCGTTGGCGGATGTTTTGATTCCGGCGTTGGTGGCGCTGCCGTAGCGCCATTGCCGCGAATGAAGGAAGGCGGTCGAGCTTCGCTCGATGCCCACCTTAGCGACGATAAAGCCGTCGCGAAGATGGGGCACCCGGAGTTTCGTATGCGCAGGAATATACTTTAAGCATGGCATCGCATCTGGACAAGATTGTTGGGCACACGCGTGAGGTGGTTGCGATTCGCAAGGCCTCCGCGGATATGGCTGCGCTGGAGCGGCGTGCGCGGGAGCATACGCCGCGCGGCTTTGCTCGCGCGTTGAAGGCTGTGGCTGCGGATGGTCCGGCGGTGATTGCGGAGCTGAAGAAGGCGTCGCCGTCGAAGGGGATGATTCGCGAGAACTTTGACGTGGTCTCTCTGGCGAAAGAGCTGGAGGCTGCGGGTGCCGGAGCGCTTTCTGTGCTGACGGAAGAAAAGTTTTTTCTCGGCGGGCTGGAGAATCTGGAGAAGGCGTCGGCGAGCGTGAAGATTCCGTGCCTGCGCAAAGACTTTATGGTGGATGAGTTCCAGATGCTGGAGGCGCGCGCGTCGGGCGCGGATGCGATCCTGCTGATCGCGGCATCGCTGACGGATGCGGAGTTGCGGATGCTGCGTGATGCGGCGAAGGCGATGGAGCTGGATACGTTGTGCGAGGTGCACAATCGCGAAGAACTGGATCGGGTGGTCGATCTGGGCTGCGATGCGTATGGCGTGAATGCGCGCAATCTGAAGACGTTTGATGTGAGCCTGGATATCAGCCTGGAGCTGCTGGCGATGTTGCCGAAGAGCGCGGTGCGTGTGGCCGAGAGCGGAATTCATACGGCTTTGGATCTGCAGAAGCTGCGGGCGGCGGGGTATGACGCGTTCCTGGTGGGTGAGTCGCTGATGCGGCAGGATTCTCCCGGTGCTGCATTACGCGCGCTGTTGGCCGAACCGGCGAGGGTGTGACCATGTTCGTAAAGATCTGTGCGCACACGAATCTTGCGGATGCGTTGCTGTCGGTTGAGGCAGGCGCGGATGCGGTGGGCTTCGTCTTTGCGAAGAGCAAGCGGCAGGTGACGGCGGCGCAGGTCGCGGGGATCACGCAGGCGTTGCCGGAGTCGGTGAAGAAGATCGGCGTATTTCATGCGCGGACGGTGGAAGAGATCATTCACGACATTCATGCGGCGGGGTTGACGGGTGCTCAGATTCACTTTGCGTACGATCCGGCGGTCATCGCGAAGCTGCGTGCGGAGTTTGGGCCGGAGTTTTTTATTGTGCAGACATTGCACTGGGTGGTGGATGAAGACCCGGATGCTGCCGAGAAGGATTTTCGCGAGCAGCTGAAGGTTGTTGCGAAGGCAGAGGGTATCGATGCTGTGCTGCTCGACGCGAAGACTTCGGCGGCGAGCGGTGGCACGGGGAAGAGCTTCGACTGGAAGCGCGCGCGGGCTGTGCTGGATGAAGACGCGGGTGGGCTGAAGATCATCGTGGCCGGTGGGCTGACGGCGGAGAATGTCGGCGAGGCGATTGAGGCGTTGCATCCCTGGGGTGTGGACGTGGCCAGCGGCACGGAGTTTATGCCGGGGATGAAGGATGCCGGGAAGATACGAGCTTTTGTGGCGGCTGCACGGTCGGCAAAGGTCTGAAAACCGCAGTTTTGGGCCGGATTTGCACAATCCGGCTGGCCTGTATATCCTGAATGGGATGACACACCGCTTCCACTTCGCCTTTATTGTCCGCTACTGGCCCACAGTAGCGGCTCAGGTGGAGTGCTTCCGGTAAGGTCTACGATTTAGCAAGAGACTGAACAGGTAAGACCCAGCGAGCCGCGACCCCAAAGGTTGCGGCTTTTGTTTTGCGTTTTGCAGGAGACGAGATGAGACCAGAGACGATTACTCCCGGCCGGTTCGGCGCTTACGGCGGACGCTATGTGCCCGAGACGCTGATGGCGGCGCTTGAAGAGCTGGAGCATGCCTATGCTGCGGCCCAGGCCGATCCGGCGTACCAGGCGGAGCTGGCCAATCTGCTGCACCAGTATGTAGGCCGGCCGACGCCGCTCTACTTTGCGAAGCGGCTCACGGAGACGCTGGGCGGCGCGAAGATCTATTTGAAGCGCGAGGACCTGCTGCACACGGGCGCGCACAAGATCAATAATGCGCTCGGGCAGGGATTGCTCGCCAAGCGCATGGGCAAGCAGCGCATCATCGCGGAGACGGGCGCGGGCCAGCACGGTGTGGCGACGGCGACCGTCTGCGCGCTGCTGGGGCTGGAGTGCGTGATCTATATGGGCGAAGAGGATATGCGGCGGCAGGAGTTGAATGTCTATCGCATGCGGTTACTCGGTGCCGAGGTGCGCGGCGTGAATTCGGGCTCTTGCACGCTGAAGGATGCGATCAACGAGGCGATGCGCGACTGGGTCACGAATGTGCGGACGACTCACTATCTGCTGGGAAGCGTGCTGGGCGCGCATCCGTATCCGACGATGGTGCGTGACTTTCATCGCGTGATCAGCAAGGAGGCGCGCGCGCAGATTCTCGAAGCTGAAGGCAAGCTGCCGAACGCGATCATTGCGTGCGTAGGGGGCGGTTCGAATGCCATCGGTGCGTTCTTTGAGTTCATTCCGGATGCGAATGTGCGGCTGGTCGGAGTAGAGGCAGGCGGACGCGGCACGGGACTGGGCGAGCATGCGGCGCGTTTCATGACCAAGGGCGGTGGCCTGCCCGGTGTTCTGCAGGGCACGTACAGCTACGTGCTGCAGGATGAGGCGGGGCAGGTGTCGCTGACGCACTCGGTTTCGGCGGGGCTGGATTATGCATCGGTTGGGCCGGAGCATGCGGCGCTGCATGATTCGGGGCGCGCGACGTATACCTCTGCATCGGATACCGAGGCTCTGGAGGCGACGGTGACGCTGTCGCGCACGGAGGGAATTCTGCCGGCGCTGGAGTCGGCGCATGCGGTGGCCGAGGCGATCAAGCAGGCGCCGAAGATGGCGAAGAACGATGTGCTGCTGGTGAATGTATCCGGCCGCGGCGATAAGGATATGGGCATTCTGGCGCGTGAGCTGAATCTGCAGGGTGCAAAGCCGCTGAACGAGGTTGCGAACCACGGAACGGGGAAGAACTAATGCCAATCAATTTCACGAAGAAGCCGGGCATTGTGGCGTACATCACGGCGGGTGATCCGGGGTTGGCGGAGACGCGCGATATCGCGCTGGCCGCGATCGACAATGGCGCGGATGTGATCGAGCTGGGCGTGCCGTTCAGTGATCCGCTGGCGGACGGTCCGGTAATTCAACGCGCGATGGAACGCGCGGTAGCAAAAGGCACGCGGCTCGTCGATGTGCTGCAGATCGCGAAGGAGGTTCGTAAGGCGCGTCCTGCGGCGGGGCTGGTGATCTTCTCGTACCTGAATCCGCTGCTGCGGATCGGGCTGAAGGATTTCTGCACGCGTGCGGCCGATGCCGGCGCCGATGGTGTGCTGGCGACGGACATGATCGTGGAAGAGGCGCCGGAGTATCTGGCGCAGATGCACGCGAACAAGCTGGCGCCGATCTTTCTGGCGGCGCCGACGAGCCCTGACGTCCGGCTGAAGAAGATTGCCGAGGTCTCCGAGGGGTTTATTTATGCGATCTCGCGCGTGGGCATTACGGGGACGCAGGACAAGGTCGCCGGGGATGCCTCAGAGCTGGTGCAGCGGCTGCGGCAGTTTACAAAGTTGCCAATAGCCGTGGGCTTCGGCATCTCGAATGCGGAGCATGTGCAGGCGGTGGGTAAATTCGCGGATGCAGCGGTGATCGGCAGTGCGATTGTGGCGCTGATCGAGAAGACGGAACCGAAAGATGCTGCCGCGGCTGTGGGGCAGTTTATTGCCGGGTTACGTGGATAGCGATATGCGGGTTTTAGCGGCCAAAGACGGTATCATGATGGTTGCGCCACAGGTGCGCATCGACGAGGCAGGACCATGGAAATTGCAGACTGGCGACGGAAGATCGACGAACTGGACGGGCAGCTGGTACAGCTACTCAATGAGCGCGCGAAGGCCGCGCTTGAGATCGGCAAGCTCAAGAAGAACGCAGCGATGGCGATTTACGAACCCGGACGCGAGAAGACTGTCTTCGATAACGTCTTCGCCGCGAACCCGGGACCGCTGCCGAATGAACAGCTGCAGCACATCTACGAACGCATCATCGACGTAATGCGAACGGTGCAGCAAAAAGACAGGGATTAGGAAACAGGACTAACAAATTCTTCGCCTGCGGGCGTGATGGAAAGACAAGGAAAAGACAATGATCGTTGCAATGGCAAGTGGTGCAAGTGAAGAGAGCATTCAAAACGTAATCGAGCGCATGGTGGAGCTGGGCTTCAACGTCCATCGCACGACCGGCGCGCAGCAGACGATTCTCGCCGGCGTGGGTTCGCCGTCGTCGTTCGATGTGGCAGAGTTCAAGGTGCTCGGCGGCGTGCACGAGGCGTACCGCATCTCCTCGCCGTACAAGCTCGCGGGCCGCAGCTTCCGCCCGGAAGGCACCACGATCACATTCAAGAACGGCGTCGTTGTGGGCGGCAAGCAGATCACGATCATGGCTGGGCCGTGTTCGGTTGAATCGCGTGAACAGATCCTGCTCTCGGCAAAGCTGGCAGCTGCTGCCGGTGCGCAGTTCCTGCGTGGTGGCGCCTTCAAGCCGCGCAGCTCGCCGTACTCCTTCCAGGGCATGGGCCTGGAAGGCCTGAAGCTTCTCCGCGAAGTGGCGGATCAGACCGGCCTGCTGGTGATCACCGAGGTGATGGAGATCTCGCAGATCGAGATGATGCTTCCGTACATCGATCTCTTCCAGGTGGGCGCGCGCAACATGCAGAACTTCAACCTTCTGCGCGAGCTTGGCCATGTGCGCAAGCCCGTACTGATGAAGCGCGGCATTGCAGCGACGATCGAAGAGGTTCTGCTCTCGGCTGAGTACATTCTCTCCGGCGGCAACTACGACCTGATGCTGTGCGAGCGCGGCATTCGTACCTTCGAGACGGCTACGCGTAACACGATGGACATCTCGGCGATTCCGGTGCTGAAGAGCCTGACGCATCTGCCGGTGCTGGGTGATCCGTCGCATGGTGTTGGCATTCGCAACTTTGTTCCGGCGATGGCTTTGGCATCCGTTGCAGCCGGCGCAGACGGCCTGCTGATGGAGATGCACCCGAATCCGGATAAGGCTATGTCCGACGGCGCGCAGTCGCTCTTTCCGGAGCAGCTGGAGAAGCTGGTGGCTCAACTGAAGCTGATCGCGCCTGCTGTTGGCCGCACGGTCTAAAGAAACGAAAGAGGAAGCGTTGCTACAACGCATCACCATTATCGGTACGGGGCTCATCGGAACATCGGTGGGCCTCGCGCTGCGTCAGGGTGCTACGCGCACGGCGGGCGACGCTTTGCGTTTCAGCGGAAAAATAATTGGCTGCGATGCGGATGCTGCACAGGCGGATACTGCGCTGCAGATGGGCGCCGTGGATGAAGTCGTACGCGGGCAGGAGAAGACGCTGGCTGCTGCGGCGAACTCCGATGTGGTCGTGCTCGCCGTGCCGGTCTTTGGCATTCTGGACTGGATGCCGAAGCTGGCCGCGGTGATGAAGCCGGGACAGCTGGTGACGGATACGGGCAGCACGAAGCTGGAGATCACGAAGGCGGGAGCGAGGCTCTTCTTTGGCGATGGTGCGGCGTTTCTTCCTGGACATCCGATGGCAGGCAAAGAGTCTGGCGGCGCTGCGCTGGGTGAGGCTGCACTCTTTCAGAATGCGATGTGGCTGTTTACGCCGACGGGTAGAGCGGTTGCTCCGGTGGAAGCGGAGTGGCGCGGCATGGTGGAGAAGTTCGGCTGCCGCACGATGGATCTGGATGCGGAGCGGCACGATGTGCTCTGCGCGTGGGTGAGTCATCTGCCGCAGATGGTGTCGACGGCGATGTCGGCGCTGCTGGAAGATGAGTTCGGCGATGCGGCCGATATGCGGGCCATTGGCGGACGCGCTTTGCGCGAGATGACGCGCCTGGGGGCGAGTCCGTACAGCATGTGGCGCGATGTAGCGTTGAGCAATACCAAGCCACTGGGCGATACGCTGCTCGCACTGGAGCAGCGGTTGACGCATATGCGCGAGAATCTCAAGACGCCGGAGCTGCGAGAAGAGTTCGCCAAGGCCAATAAGTTTCGGTCCGGCGGGGCGGCCGTCTTGCCGGCAAAGGCTGAGGAACGATGAAACTTACCATCGCCGCAATCCGCTCCGGTACCGATCCTGTTGGCCCATTGCCGATGGGCGCGTTTCATCGCACGCTGGAAGATCCCATCCACTGTCCGAAGTGCGATGTTACCTATAATCTCGTTGTCGATTGGGACCAGGCGACAGACCGCTTCTTCGCAGAAGACTCACGCCAGCTCATTACCATGCTGCGCCGCACGATCCTGCGGGGACACGATGCCGGGCATCGCATCACGCACTTTGAGACATCAGGCGCCGTCGTTCGCCACTACACCAAAGACGATGCGATGCCGGAACCAAAGCCGCGCACCACACACATCATGTAGAAAGAGCCAGCGTTCGGCTACCATCTAAATCAAATGACCAGTGCCAATTCACCGATGCTTCAGCTTGCCGATATCGTTGCCGCGCGCGAACGCATCCGCAAGTCGATCTACCTGACGCCTTGTGGCCACTCGCAGATGCTCTCTGCGCTGACGGGGCAGCAGGTCTACCTGAAGCTGGATAACCTGCAGATGACGGGCGCGTTCAAGGAGCGTGGCGCGCTGAACAAGATTCTGCAGCTCTCGGAGCAGCAGCGCGCGAAGGGTGTGATCGCCGCGAGCGCGGGCAATCATGCGCAGGGTGTGGCGTATCACGCGACGAAGCACGGAATCCGATCGGTGATCGTGATGCCACTGGCTACTCCGCTGGTGAAGGTGACGGCGACGAAGAACTTTGGCGCCGAGGTGGTGCTGCACGGCGCGAACTACGACGCCGCATTCGAAGAGGCGACACGCATCTGCAAGGCCGAGGGTATGACCTTTATTCACCCCTTTGACGACGCGCAGGTGATGGCTGGGCAGGGCACGATCGCACTGGAGATGCTGGAGCAGGTGCCGCAGCTGGAGGCAGTCGTCGTGCCCATCGGCGGTGGCGGTCTGATCGGCGGTGTTGCCTGCGCGATCAAGGAGAGCAATCCGAAGATCCGTGTGGTTGGGGTGCAGACCTCGCGCCTGGCGTCGATGGTTGCGGCTGTGGCCGAGCATGAGCCGGTTACGATCGATGCGGCCACGACGATCGCCGACGGTATCGCGGTGCGGCGATCGGGCGACCTGACGCTGCCGATGGTGGAGAAGTATGTCGACGAGATTGTGACCGTCGACGAAGACGAGATCGCGAGCGCGATTCTGGTGCTGCTGGAGCGCGAGAAGACGCTGGCCGAGGGTGCAGGCGCCGCTGGACTGGCGGCGCTGCTGCAGAAGAAGACCTCGCTGCAGGGTGCGCATACCGGCGTGCTGATCGGCGGGGGCAATATCGATGTGACGCTGCTCTCACGGATCATCGAACGCGGCCTGGTGCAGGATGGCCGTTTGATCCGGCTACGTATTCATCTGCTGGATAAGCCGGGTGCGCTGGCCGACCTGACGCGGCTGATTGCGGAGCATCGCGCCAACATCGTGGATACGCTGCACAATCGCGCGTACTACGGCGTGAACCTGGGCGATACGGTGATTGACATCACGATGGAGACGCGTGGCCGCGAGCAGGTGGAAGAGCTGCTGGCCGTTCTGACGAAGGAAGGCTACAAGCACAGCCGCGTCGTGTAGTTTTCAGCCGGACACAAACAGAAACGCCCGCAAAGTTTGCGGGCGTTTTGCATGGAGCTTAAACGGAGCTTGCTGAAACTTAGAGGAGTTTACGCGGCACGTCGAGGTTGTAGGGGTAGAACTTGTCGTGCGAGGCGTAGGTCTCGGCGAAGCCGGCGACGACGGCCAGCAGAAGCAGCCAGACCAGAGCGTACTTCAATACCGTATCGAAGTTGCGGTCACGAAAGAGCGCGACACCAAGCTGCTTCTGCATGCGCGCCTGACGGCGGGCATTGCTGACCTTCTTGGGTGTGCGGCGAGTCATTGTTTCGTGTCCAGCGACGTTCATGGGTAGGGTTGACATGGGTAGCTCCTAAAGAAACTTTAGTACCCGCATCTGTTTGTCAGAATCCCACGAAGGATGGAACCTATGCAACTTTGGTGGGAGGCGCATTCCAAGGGTATCAGTCTGATTAATAGGTAGCTATGTGGAATAAATCTATTATTTATCAATAGTTTACGTGAATGTTTCGATCAAAGCGGCACGGATTGCGGCATCTTGAAACAAGCTCAGAGAGCGGGAATTTTGGGTACAAACCTAGTAACCACTTTGCAATACGTTTAGTAACGTACTTCGCCGATGTAGACGCCGTAGGGCTGGAGTTTAACCGCATCCAGATCCATGGGGCCCATACCGTGATCGGTGCGGGCGATGGTGCGGAGAAAGCTGCCGCGGACGCCGTTGGTCTTCATGTCGGCTTTGAGCGAGAGCGTGACCGGCTGAGCGGAGAAGTTGCAGGCGACGATGACGGCGGGGTTCTCCAGTGAGGGCTTGGTAGGCTTGCGCAGCCAGACGAGGGCGTTCTGCGCATCGTGGTTCAGCATCACGTTGCTGCCGGTGTGCAGCGCGGTGTTGCTGCGGCGCAGCGCGATGAGCTTGCGGTACCAGTTCAGCAGCGAGTCAGGGTTCTTGTCTTCCGCAGTGGTGTTCACGGTGGTGCTGCTTGCGGGAACGGGGAGCCACGGTGTAGCCGTGGAGAAGCCGGCGTTCTGCGCGGCGTCCCACTGCATGGGCGTGCGCTCGCCGTCGCGGCCCTTATCCTGCGGCCAGCCGAGGATGCCAATGGGATCCTTCACGTCTTCCTTGCGCGTGGGCGGCGTGGTGGTCATGCCGAGCTCCTGACCGTAGTACATCAGCGCAGCGGATCGTGTGGTGAGAAGAACGGTGGCGAGGACGCGTGCGATGGCCACTTTCTGCGCCGGATCGGTGACGCCGGCGGTGTAACGGTCCCAGCTGCGGATGCGATCGTGATTATCGAAGACGAAGAGAGGCTGGTTGCCGTTGAGCTGCGTTTCGGCCTCGGTGATGCGTGTGCGGAAGGTGGCGACGTCGAGCTTGTTGATGAAGCCGAGCTGCGTGTCCATGGGCAGCTGCAGTTCATCGCCGTGGCCGTACATCTTCGCGAGCTCGGCGGGGGTCTGCACGTAAGTCTCGCCGACAAGAACGCGCTGACCTGCGGCGGAGTCGGTGACCTTACGGAGACGGCGCAGCCAGTCCTGCAGCTCGGGGAGATTGGTGTAGAGGGAGTCGTCCTGGTTGGTGTCGCCGAAGGCGTTCTTGCCGGTGGCCTCCTGCGCGTTCTTGAAGCTGGGGTCTTCGTAGAGCTGGGTGACGGCATCGAGCCGGAAGCCGGCGACGCCGCGGTTGAGCCAGAAACGCACGGCGTCAAACATGGCCTTCTCGACGGCTGGGTTGCGCCAGTTGAGGTCGGGCTGCTGCGGATAGAACTGGTGGAGATAGAACTGGTTTGTTGTCGTGTCGTATTGCCATGCGGAGTGGCCGAAGATGCTGATCCAGTTGTTGGGCGGGTGGGTGGCGTCGGTGCCGTCGCGCCAGATGTACCAGTCGCGCTTGGGATTGGTCTTGCTCGACTTCGCCTCCTTGAACCAGGGGTGCTGGTCAGAGGTGTGGTTCATGACCATATCCATGAGGATGCGGATGTTGTGGCGGCCGGCTTCGCGCACGAGGGTGTCGAAGTCGTCGAGGGTGCCGTACTGCGGATCGATAGCGGTGTAGTCGGAGATGTCGTAGCCGAAGTCGACCTGCGGCGAGGGGTAGACGGGCGTGAGCCAGATGGCGTCGATGCCGAGGGACTGCAGGTAGTCGAGCCGCTGGGTGATGCCCTTCAGGTCACCGATACCGTCGCCGTTGGAGTCCTGAAAGCTGCGTGGATAGATCTCGTAGATGACGGCGTGCTTCCACCAGGGTTCGACGGCGATGCCGGAGCCGGACCAGCCGGGGCGCGCGAGCGTCTGCGCATGGGCGAAGACGGCGAAGGCGAGCAGGAGGACGGCAAACGGGCGGTGAAAGCTGCGAAGACTCATGCTGGGGATTTTACTGCGCCGCGGTGAACAAAGTGAAAGGTGGCGGTGTCTATAGCTGTGGTGCTCGCGCGCTTGAAGAAAGCGAGGCGCTATGTTCGACGATGCATTGGTGGAATCCGCAGGCCGTTTGAAGACGCAGTCGAAGTACTGGATGATGGGAACGCTGTTACTGAATGCCGGTGTTCTGGCGCTGTTCATCCTGATCCCTCTACTCCATCCGGAAGCACTCTCCAGAACGGCGATGATGCCGATGCTGATTGCGCCATTGCCACCGGCGCATGTGGTGCAGGTGGAGACGGCACGTGCCGCTGGCTCACAACAGGCGCACACGACGACGTTGTTTACAGCACCGCCCACAATTCCTACGGGTATTCATGAGAGTCACGACGATGCTCCCGCTCCCGATGGACCCATTGGAGTGATGCCGGGCTCTGGCACGGATGTGGCGGGCAATGATCTTCTTGCGAAGATGCTTGGCCCCAGCCCGGCTATTGTTGTGGCGAAGGTGAAGCCTCCAGCGATCCCGCGTATGTCATCCGGCATCACTAACGGCAACCTCATCGTGAAGACGGAGCCGATCTATCCGGCGATCGCGAAGGCGGCGGGCGTACAGGGCACGGTGATCCTGCGCGCGATCATCTCGAAGAGTGGCACGATCGAGAATCTCGTGGTGCAGAGCGGACCTGCAATGTTGCGGCAGGCGGCGCTGGATGGTGTGCGGACATGGCGGTACAGACCGTTTCTGCTGAACGGAGAGCCGACGGAGGTGGACACGATGATCACCGTCAACTTTACAAACGGTGGTTAGGAATACCTCAGGGGCTAAAGCCCCTTCTTATGGTGAATATGGGTGTCAGGGCTAAAGCCCTGACCCACCTCAAAGCAACGGCAAAGCAAAAGCAACGACAACTACAGGGGGTCCTTCGACTGTGCATCGCAAATGCGCGATGCTGCGCTCAGGATGACGATTTAAATCTGTTGTTATTTATGCGGGGATGAGGTCGGCGTAGGCGAAGCCGTCGCGCAGCACAGTGTGCGTGTGCTGCACCGGGATCGGCTGCGTGAACATGGGACCGGCGAAGCAGAAGGAGTGAAACTCGCCGCGTTCGCCGCAGGGATCGACGCCTGCGGGGAGCGCGGCGAGCAGCTCTGCATTGAACTCGCGACCGGCGAAGCTGGGGTCGAGGTGGCGCGGGTCGACTGTTGTGAGACGAGCGCGGAGGCCGCCGTCGAGCATCTGCTTCGCAAGCTTGTCGGTTGGAATGCCCCAGACGGGAAAGAGTGGCTCCAGACCGGTGCCGTCGAGCCGGGCGATTCGGTAGGCGCGGATGTCTTCGAGAAAGAGATCGCCAAATGCGACGGCATCGATGCCTTCTGTCACCATGCGCTCACAGGCTACGGCCATCTTTGCTTCGTAGATCTCGTTGGTACAGGGGAAGGGCAGGTCGATCTTCCAGAGAGGCAGCCCTGCGGCGATGGCTTGCGCATCCAGCAGCTCTTCGCGAAAGCCGTGGATGGCGACGCGGCGAAAGGCTTCGTTGATGGTTGTGAGCAGAGCGACGACCTCGATGGATGGATCCTGCCGCAGAAGATGCAGCGCCCATGCGCTGTCCTTGCCGCCGCTCCAGCTCAGCATGACTCTCTTTCGTGCCATGCGAACCAGTTTACTTGGGCGGCGGCGGCAGCGGACCGTTCTGCTTGTTGTCTTTGTCGTGCAGATCGAGTCCGAAGTGCGGGGCATCTTTGGTGCCGCTGATCTTCACGGGAATCTGCGCTCCCGCACCATTCTTGCTGAAGAAGGGATCGATCGGTTTCAGCAGCGCGGATTTGAAGCCGGTGGTCATCTGCGAGATCTTCGCCTTGGTGCGCACCATGCCCTTGAACTCGAAGGTCTTGCCGTCCATGGTGTACTGGCCGTTCAACAACACCTGTGCACCGGGCAGATCGTACTGCAGGTTCGAGATATTGATGGCGCGATCGCCGACCTGCATGTGACCACTCATGTGGGATGCGGTCGTAATCGCAGCGGCGCCGGTGGCGTTGGCCTCTTTCGGTTTGGCCTGCGCGCGCAGACTGAGCATGTCGACCTTCTCCTGCACCTTTTGGCTGTTGAAGGTGGCGCCGGAGACGCTGAAGTCGCCGTTGAGCCGCATCTTCTGCGAGACGGGAACCTTACCCTGCGGAATGCTGAGGTGCGCCTTCAGACCAAGCGCGCCGTTGACGAAGGGAGGAGTCGTCTTGAAGCCAAGTACGAGAAAGTCCTCGATGCGCGCCTTATCCATCATGACGTTGAGCTCCACATCATGCCCGGGGATGCCCTTGACGCGGGTGATGCTGCCGGTTGCGGTGAAGGTAGACTGCAGCAGCTTCGCATGCACGGGCGCAAGCGTTACGTCGCCAGTAGTGCCGTCGACGATGGCGTGGAAGGTCGTCTCCAGGGGCACCGCGTGATCACTCACGTCGAGTGCAAAGTCAGGCGTCTTCGTCTGCCCATCGACGATGATGTTATCGAGCGTGCCCTGGTAGTCGCCGGTGGACGAGAGGATGCCGCTGATGCCCTTGGTGGTGCTCAGGTCGGCGTTGGAGAAGGTGTAGTGACCGCCGACGGGCGTGTCGCGCGGACTCTCTTTATCGAACGGGCCAAAGGTGCCGCTGCTGAGGATGTCGCCAACCGGTTTCGGGTTCTTCAGGCTCGCTTCGAAGTGAAAGGGTTCACCAGCGCCTACGTTCGTTAGTGTGATCTTGCCGAGCTCGAACTCGAGCGGGAGTTTGTTCGGCTTATTCGTCTCGATGACGAGCACGCTGTCGGTGCAGACGATAGTGTCGGCGACGAGCGAGATCTTGCCGTTGCCCTTAGGCTGCTGCGGCATCTTGCCGCGCTCCTGTTTGGGCGGCAGGCTGAACTCCATGCCCTGCACGTAGACGGTGTTCACGTGCGTCGGCGTGTGGAGCAGACCGTGCAGTGTGGTGTGAAACTCAAAGCGCTTCACGCGCAGCAGAGGGACGGGCACGGTCCTGTCCTGCGTGGCGATGCCCTGGACGACGAGTCCTTCCCCCACCACGCCGAGGCCGTGAAAGACGGAGATGTGCAGAGCGTCGAGCTGCACCTGCGTCTGAAAGCGCGTGGAGAGTGTTTCGATGACGCGTTTGCGCAGGATCGGCTCGGTGTTGTGCACGACGTACTCCAGTGCGATACCAGCTCCGAGCACCAGGACGGCAAATACTCCGCCAACCCACTTCCATATCTTTTTGGATTTAGTTGAGCTTTGCGATCCGGCATGAGTTTTCTTCGTTTCCACGTACATTCTCCCAGGGACAGTTTTCCCCACTCTTTAGGATGCGATTTCGCCTGTGCGGGTGGTCGGTGCCGATTGGTTCGTGGGAAGCCTGCGCGAGTGAGAAAATAGAAGCATGCTGCAGCTCACCGGCGCGGGAAAGCGCTTTGGACCCAAGACATTATTTGAAGACGCAAACTGGCTGATCACGCCGGAGGAGCGCACCGGCCTCGTCGGTGGCAACGGCACGGGCAAATCGACGCTGCTGAAGGTTCTCGCTGGTATGGAGCAGCTGGATTACGGCGAGCTGCAACGCACCAAGGGCATGACGCTCGGTTATCTGCCACAGGATGGGCTTGCGTTGAGCGGCCGGACAATCTTTGAGGAATGTCTCAGCGTCTTCCACGCGACACAGGAGATGGAGCGCGAGCTGCAGACGCTCTCTGCGCAGTTGGCCGAACTGCCGCATGATGGCGAGGAGTACGCTGTCGCGGCCCGCAGGTTCTCACAGATCGACGAGCTGCTGCGGCATCATGACGGTTACGCACTGGATGCGCAGGTGGGCGCGGTGCTCGGCGGCCTGGGATTCGGCAAAGAAGACTGGGCGCGCCGGACAGAGGAGTTCTCCGGCGGTTGGCAGATGCGCATTGCGCTGGCGAAGCTGCTGTTGCAGAAGCCGAGTCTGCTGCTGCTGGATGAGCCGACGAACCATCTGGATCTGGAGACGCGTAACTGGCTGGAGGATTATCTGCGGAACTATCCGCAGGCCTTCATCCTGATCTCACATGACCGGTACTTTCTCGATGTGACGGTGAACAAAACCGTCGAGATCTGGAACAAGCGCATTCACTTCTACAGCGGCGGGTATGAAAAGTATCTGACGCAGAAGACGGAGCGCCGCCTGCAGCTGGAAGCCGCGTACAAGAATCAGCGCTCGCAGATCGAGCATCTTGAGGCATTCATCAACCGCTTCCGCGCGCAGGCCACGAAGGCTAAGCAGGTCCAGAGCCGCATCAAGGAGCTGGAGAAGATCGAGCGCATCGAGATTCCGGAGGAGGAGTCGACGATCCATTTCAGCTTTCCGCAGCCGCCACCATCCGGGCGCACGGTGATCGAAGTGGCTGGAATGGATAAGGCGTACGGCGAGAAGAGCGTGCTGCGCAACGTGAACTTCACCATTGAGCGCGGTGACCGCATTGCGCTCGTCGGCGCGAATGGAGCGGGTAAATCGACGCTGATCCGGCTTCTCGCCGGGCTGGAGCCGCCGACGGCAGGCGCGATCAAGCTGGGACACAACGTGCTGGCGGATTACTTTGCGCAGGATCAGTACAAGGTGCTGAACGGCGAAGCGAAGATGCTGGACGACATTACGGCCTCGGCGCCGAAGATTCCGCAGACGGAGCTGCGTGGACTGTTGGGATGCTTTCTCTTCAGCGGAGACGATGCGTTCAAGAAGCTCGGCGTGCTCTCTGGCGGAGAGCGCAACCGGTATGCGCTGGCGCGGCTGCTGGTGAGCCCGGCGAACTTTCTGCTGTTGGATGAGCCGACGAACCATCTCGATCTGCGCGCAAAGGATGTTCTGCTGGAGGCGATCGCGAACTTTACCGGCACAGTCGTCTTCGTCTCGCATGATCGGTACTTCATCGATGGCCTGGCAACGAAGGTGCTGGAGGTGGAAGGCGGCCATGTGCACGTCTATCCCGGCAACTATGCGGATTACCTCTGGCGTAAGCAGGGAATGGCGGCGGAGCCTGTTGTTGCGGAGAAGGCAAATGTCTCTGTAACGAGCGATGCGCCGACGGAGTCTGCAGAGAGCGCGAGTCGCACGAAACGGTTGAATCCGATCAAGCTGAAGCAGATGCGCGAGCGCAATACGTTTGTGGAGGAGGAGATTCCGCGGCTGGAGTCGTCCATCGCGCATACCGAAGCTGGGCTGGGAAACTTCGTCTCGGTGGAAGAGACGCAGCGGCAGACGGCGCTGCTGGAGGATCTGCGCGCGCAGCATGCGGCGCTGCTGGCGGAGTGGGAAGAGCTGGCGATGACGCTGGAAGAGCAGGACGCGCTCGTTTGAAGTTAGGTGCACGGGCCGGGTAGCTGCAATAATGCAGATACCGGATTCACAGTTTTGCACTGCAGGAGTGGCACGTGAACTCACTTTGGAAGCCCGCTGGCTGGCCGGAGCGGCTTGCTGAACTCGAAGCCCGCACCGGAGAAGCGAAGGATGCGCCCCTGCGGCGCGATGTGCGCTCGCTCGGCATTTTGCTGGGCGATGTGCTGCGCGAGCAGGCGGGCGACGATCTTTACGCGCTGGTCGAAGAGTTGCGGCAGACCGCGATTGCGCGCCGCGAGGCTGATTCCAGCGAAGACTGCGCCACGGCGACGAGCAATCTGCAGCAGATGCTGCTTTCGGTGAGCACGCTGGATCTTTTGCAGGCCAAGCAGCTGGTCCGCGCCTTTGCGTTCTACTTTGAGCTGATCAATCTTGCGGAGACGAACCACCGTAAGCGCCGCCGGCTTTCCTTCCAGCTGGATGAGAATGCGCCGCCGCAGCGTGGCTCTTTGCGCGGCACCCTGCGCCGCATGCGTGCCGCTGGCTACACCGCGGAGCAGGCGATCGAGCTGCTGGAAAAAGTTTGCGTGATGCCGGTCTTCACGGCGCACCCCACAGAAGTGGCGCGGCGTTCGGTGATGTTCAAGCGCCGCCGCATCGCGGAGATTCTCGAGGGTCTGGATCGTATTCCGGTTCCGCCGGAGCAGATCGCCGCGTTTGAGCAGGATCTGATGGCGGAGATCACCGCGCTCTGGCAGACGGATGATGTGCGCAGCGAGCGTCCTACCGTGCGTGACGAGGTCCGCATGGGTCTGGATTACTACGATGCTTCGCTGCTGGATACGCTCCCCGGACTTTATGCCGAGGTAGAAGCTGCGCTGGCGCGTGAGTATGGCGTCGAGAGCAATCTTTCAGCAACTTCGAAGCTAGTCCGATTCGGCTCGTGGATCGGCGGCGATCGTGACGGCAATCCTTTTGTGACGCCTGAAGTAACGCGCGAATCGCTGGAGATGGCGCGGCAGCATGTGCTGAAGTATTACCGCACGCGTCTGCAGAATATCTTCGAGCAGCTTGGCACCTCCAGGCAGCAGGTGCCTGTGAGCGCTGCGCTGGAGGAGAAGGTTGCGCAGTATATGGAGCAGCTCAGCTCCGCTGGGGAGGCCGGGCTGGAGCAGCGCTTCCACAACGAGACATCGCGGCTGATGGTGGCGTGCATGATGGTGCGTCTTGGCGGTGTGCCGCTGAGCAATGCGGCGATCCTGTCGGAGAAGGCGCTTGCGCCGTACACCCGTGCGGCGGAATTTATTGAAGATCTGGAGCTGCTGCGCGCGAGCCTTGCAGAGAACAAGGGCATACGGCTGGCGAAGATGCTGCTGGATCCGTTGCTGATCGAGGCGCGCACATGTGGTCTGCATCTGCAGACGCTGGATATTCGTCAGCATGCGAAGTTTCATGCAGCGGCCGTGAAAGAGATCTCGGCTTGGCAGTCGAAGCCTGGAAGCGAGTTGAATATTCCGTCGGCGCTCACGCCGCAGTCGGCAGAGGTGATCGATACCTTCCGCGCCATCGCCGCGCTGAAGCAGACCTACTCGCCGGAAGCGATCCGCATGTATGTGATCAGTGGCGCGAGCTGCGTGGAAGATATGCTCGCCGTGGTCTGGCTGGCGCGGCTTGGCGGTGTGCAGGTGGAGGCGAGTGAGAGCGATCCGGGTCTGATGCCCGCGCCGCTCTTTGAGTCGATCGAAGACCTGCGCAATGCGCCGGAGATCTGCCGCGCGTTGTGGACATCGAAGGCCTATGCGCCGCTGCTGGAGTCCTGGGGACGCCGGCAGGAGGTCATGCTTGGCTACTCGGATTCGAACAAGGATGGCGGCATGATCGCCAGCACGTGGGAGATCTACAAGGCTCACCGCGCGCTGCACACCGTCGCACGCGAGTGCAATGTGAACCTGCGGCTCTTCCATGGCCGCGGCGGCACGGTAGGTCGCGGCGGCGGACCGACGCATCGCGCCATCTTTGCGCAGCCGCTGGATTCGTTCAACGGCGAAATCCGCATCACCGAGCAGGGCGAAGTGCTGAACTGGAAGTACTCGGATGTGGTGCTGGCCGAGCGCAATCTGGAGCTGATGATCGCGGCGTCGCTCGATGCGATGGCGCGGCCGGATGTGAAGCTGCTGGCGAAGAGCGAGAATCCGCTATATCTCACGGGCGAGCTATTGCCGGAGTGGGAGGCGGTGCTCGATGAGCTCTCGCAGACATCCTACGAGTACTACCGTGCGCAGATCATCGACGATCCCGAGGTCTTTGTGTACTTCGAGCAGGGAACGCCGATGGCGGAGCTGGAACACGCGCGCATCGGTTCGCGCCCGGTGCGGCGCACGGGCAAGCGTACGTTTGCCGATCTCCGTGCGATTCCGTGGGTCTTTGGCTGGATGCAGAGCCGCCACCTGGTTCCGGCGTGGTTCGGTGTTGGCTATGCGCTGGAGAAGTTTGCGGCAAGGCCCGGCGGTCTCGACAAGCTGCGCGCCATGACGAAGAGTTTTCCGCTGATGCTCGACATCATCCGCAACGTGGAGATGGCGCTGGCGAAGTCAGACTTTGGCATCGCCAAGCTCTATGCGTCGCTGGTGGAAGATGCTGCGCTGCGCGATCGCGTCTTCAAGAAACTGGAAGCTGAGTTCGATCGCACGCGGGAGATGGTGCTTGCCGTCACGGGACAGAAAGAGATTCTACAGACGAATCCCGTGCTGGCGCGCTCGATCAAGCTGCGCAATCCGTACGTCGATCCGCTGAGCCTGATCCAGGTGGAGCTAATGCGGCGCAAGCGTGCTGGCGAAGATACCGACGAGATGAACCGCGCGATCGCATCGACGATCAACGGAATCTCGGCTGGTCTGCGCAACACGGGCTGAGATAAAAAAGCTTTCGGCTGAATAGCTAAAAAGTTGTCGGCTGAATGTTGGTCGCCTTATCGTGCTCAAAGGTGACGCTGATCGATTTGCCGAGGTTGTAGTAGCGCACGGTGCGATTGCCCATGTCGTTGCTGCCGCTGCGCAGTACCTGTCCCAACGCCATCATGGTCTGCCGCTCATTCATGCCGGGGATCGCTTCGTGGCGCGCGATCGCATCCCATGTTGGCTGGGGCCAGTGGTAGAAGGTGTGCGGATCGTCATAGAAAAAGAGCGTATCGAGATAGAAGGTGTAGCCGGTCGCGTCCTCATAGCCTATGGGCGCGGCAAACTTTTTCGTATCGTCGCCCGGCCTGGTGAAGATCATGAAGAGCTGCTTGTCCCCTGCGGGGATGCGCACGGCGGTCGTCTTCGATGCTTTGGCGAGGACGAAGTCCTTCACATGCAGCTCGTCTGCGCCGAGCAGCGTGCCAGCCTTATGGGCGAAATCAGGCGCTCCGCCGGTATACGGGAAGTAGTCGATCTGTCCGCCTGCGCTGACCCATACCGAGGTGCCGATCAGTGCCTTCGCATCCTTCAATGAAGAGGGATAGATCTGCCGCGGGCTTTTAAGATCGTCGTCGGTGACGTGGTAGTTGGTGACAGGCGCTTCCACGGGAGCGTTGGCTGCTACGCGCTCGCGATGGATCATGTAGACGCGAAATCCGGCGATGAGGGCGAAGAAGAGTGTGAATCCAAGGGCGATCTTGCGGAAGTTTTCCATGCTGCTTCTCCTAGCTGACAGGCTCCTGACTGTTCTCATCAATAGATGTGGCGAGGAGCGATTCGGCTGTCAGCTCATCCGCTTTCCGTAGCTGCGGGAACAGGACAGCCCACAGGCCGGTTACAACCAGGGAACCGATGCCGCCGATGATCACGGCGCGAACGGCGCCCCACCAATAAGCCGTCATACCGCTCTCGAACTCGCCAAATTCGTTCGATGCACCAATAAAGATCCAGTTCACGGCGCTCACACGGCCACGCATCTCGGGCGGTGTGGCCAGCTGGAGCAGAGACGATCGCACCACAACGCTGATCATGTCGCTTGCGCCGACGATAAACAGCGCGAAGAGCGCCATCGGCAGCGTGCGAGCCATTCCGAAGAGAATAGTTGCTGCACCGAAGATGCCGACACAGGTGAGCATCATGGCACCCGCTCTGCGCTTGAGCGGAAAGAAGACGAGAGCAAGCGAGACCAGCAGGGCGCCGACAGAGGGTGCGGCACGAAGCATGCCCAGACCGCTGGGTCCGCAGTGCAGGATGTCGCTGGCGAAGATCGGCATAAGATTTGCCGCGCCGCCCAGCAGCACCGCGAAGAGATCGAGAGAGATGGAGCCAAGCAGAAGCTTTGCGCTCCAGACATAGTGAAGCCCCGCAAAGACAGTCTTCATGGTGAAAGCGCGGCTATCTGCAATGCCTGGCCGTATGTGCAGCGAGGTGATCAGTCCAAGGAAGACGAGCATCGTGATGAGAGTGAAGAGAAATACGATGGGTGCGCCATGCAGAGGCGCCAGGCTGCCACGGAGCGGAAGGGTGAAAAGGATGCCGCCGACCGCAGGGCCAATCATATTCGCCGTCTGGAATGTCGTAGCGCCCCAGGTGACGGCGTTTACGAAATCTTCCTTGGGGACAAGCTGCGGTACAAGAGCCGAACTGGCCGGCCCACTGAACGCGCGCCCAAGGCCGATGAGAAACAGCACAGCGTAGATAGAAAAGATATGACGCGTGCCGTGATACGAGAACCAGAAGAGGAGCGCCGAAGCGATGCTCTGCAGCGCGTAGCAGGCAAGGATAAGAAGCCGGCGGTCATAACGATCCGCTGCGTGGCCTGCGGGTAGGACAAAGAGAAGCCCCGGGATAAAGAGTGCGAGTCCGGTAAAGCCGAGCATGGCGGCGCTATGCGTGATCTGGTAGATCAGCCAGGCAACAGCAACTGTCTGAGCCTCCGCGCCAATGATGACGACAAACCGGGCAAGCTGATAAAGACGAAAGTCCCGGAATCGAAAGGCTTGTGTGACAGAGGCGGACGATAGATTCGGTGTAGCAGAGTCAGCCATTCTTACTATGCTGCGGCATGCGTGCAGGTTTGTGCAACTCGCAGAGTGTGAAAGATTCGCCTCACCGTAGAACCGGCGTACCGCTTTATGAGGCGCGACCCGCATTTTTGCTAGCCAATGCAAGCAGTGGATTGATAGATTTGCAGCGCGAGAGTGAATCCATGTTCAGAGTTTTATCCGTTATTCTTCTGTCTTTCTTTGTGGTGTCACCTGCGCAACCAGCGCGGGCGCAGGACCAGCCCTTTACGATGAGCGTCAAATCGCACCTGGTGACGCTGCCGGTCGTCGTGCGCAACAGCAAAAATGAGCTGATGGATTCACTGACCAAGGACGACTTTCAGCTCTTCGAAGACGGCCGTCCGCAGACGATACGGTACTTCGACCTGGAGAAGGATCGTCCGCTGACGCTGGGCCTGCTTGTGGACATGAGCGGCAGCGTGCGGGAGTTCGTGAAGAAGGAGCATCAGGCGAGCGACGTCTTCTTCGATTCGATGCTGCAGAAGAAGGACGACACGGCCTTCCTGGTGCGCTTTGATACTGCCGTGACGATGATGCAGGAAGCGACAGACTCCCGCGAGAAGCTGCACGCTGCGGTGGAGAAGCTGGAAGGGTCGCATCAGCCGCAGCCTGCCTTTGCAGTCCCTCCGGGCACAAAGCCGGGAATGGCGCCGGGAACACTGCTCTACGATTCGATCATCGTGGTCTGCGATGGAGTCACGAAGCAGGTGCCGGGACGCAAGGCGCTGGTGATCCTCTCCGATGGCGAAGATTGGGGCAGTCAGAAGTCGCTACCCGCTGCGATTGAAGCGGCGCAGCGAACGGATACGGTGATTTACACGATCCTGTATACGAGCCGCGGCGGCGATAAGGATCCTGTGCACTTTGCCGGAGCCCCGCACCTGGCATTCGATAAAAAGACGAGGCTCAACGGAGCTGGTGTGCTGGAGCTGCTCTCTTCAACCACGGGTGGGCACGCGTATGAGATCTCCAGCTCCATGCCGCTGGAGACGATCTACGCGAAGATCGCCGAAGAGATGCGCATGCAGTACACGCTGGCTTACGTCCCTGTGAAAAATGGGAAGCCGGGTTACCGAAAGATTGAACTGAAGACGAAGGCCAAAGGACTGCAGATCCAGACGCGATTCGGATACTACTCGAAGGAGTAGTTACTGGCCTAAATAGGCCTGATACTGCGTCTCGACGACGCCAGTGTTGCGTGCCAGATTCAGCTTCGCCTGGTTGTACTGATAGAGAGCATTCACCAGCTGCGTCTGCGCACCGGCGAGGGCGGCCTGTGCCTGCACTACGGGTAGATTATCGTCGACACCGGCGGTGAAACGGTCGGTGCTGTCCTGTAGCTCCTCCCGCGAGAGATCCACGTTGCTCTGTGCGACCTTCACCAGCTGCTCCGTCGCCTGCACGTCCAGCACGCTGGAGCGGATCTGCGATTCGATGGTGACCTGGAGGTCGGCGATCTGCGCGCGCAGGCGCGAGAGCTGCGCGGCTACGACTTCGCGGTCGCCCTGAAACTTCGCTTCGTGAAAGACGGGGATGTGGAGCGTGCCTTCGGCGACGAAGTCTCCGTGATAGAGGCCGCGGGTCTCGCCGATCACACCGTAGTATCCGCCGAGCGAGAGATACGGCAGGCGCTCATACTTTACGGCCTTGCGATCGAGCTCGAAGGCCTGCAGCTGCGCAAGCAGAGCAAGATAATCCTTGCGGCGGCCGTAGGCGATCTGCTTCGCCTGATCGAGTGGCTGGATCGTGAAGGCATTATTCGGCGAAGGATCGGTGAGCTCGACGGGTTGATCGGCGGCCAGACCGATCATGCGGTTCAGTGCGATCTTGTCCTTGGTAAATGTGTTCTCGGCGTTGATGAGGGCCTGCTGCTGCGTCTGGTACTGTACGCGCGCGCGCAGCTCGTCGAGATTAGTGGCGACGCCGGCTGCGTGCGAGTCCTTCGCCTGCTCGAGCGATCGCGCATCCACGGCGAGCAGTGCCTTTTCATTTTCGAGCTGCGCGGCGGCAGCCAGGGTCTGCAGATAGGTGGTGCTTACCAGCAGAACGACATTGCCGCGTACGTTCAGCGTGTTCAGCTCGGCAACGTGGATATTGGATTTTGCGGCGCGGTAGAGCTCGATGGCAGGCATGTTGAAGAGCTGCTGGCTCAGGTTGATCTGCACGCTGGTGTTGTCTACCTTGACGATGGTCGGGATCGAGCCGGGCGGCAGGTTCAACGGCGCGAAGGTCGATGCCTTGAAGCCCATGGCGACGAGATCGACGGATTGCGTTGCGGTCTTCGCCTCGACGCTGAGGTCGGGCATCAGGGCGTTGAAGGCAGATTTTGTCTGGCCGGCCTCGACGCGCTGGTTCTGCTGGGTGGTCAGCAGCGAGAGGTTGTGCTGCAGGGCGCGCTCGACGGCGTCGTTCAGTGAAAGCCGGATGGGGGTGTCAGTCGCGGGAGCAGACGCCACACTGCCGTAGAGCGAATTTACGAAGGAGCTGGTAGGCAGCGTGGCCCCCGAAGGAGCGAAGCTCGGCACGGTAAACGTAGGCACGTTCTGTGCCTGCAGCGAGGTGCTGGCCAGTAAAACGCCCAGAATCAGCGTGGAATTCTTCAATTTGTGTGCCGATGCGATCAGAGTCTGTCCATCCCGTAAAGATCCGTTGTTAAAGAGATGATCGCGGCACCCGTGTGGATGCCGCAAATCTCTGTCTTTTTCAGTTTCGCTGCTGCGGGCGTAGCCGTCCAGCTAGGCCGGGTTGCTGAGGCCCCAGCGGTGCGAGATGTAACGCTCGGCTGTGCGAAAGACGAGGGTGTCCACGGCCCAGCCGAGGACGAAGATGACGCCCATGATGGCGATAACCTGGCTCATATCGTTCAGATCGCGGCCCATCATCAGCAACTGGCCCAGTCCGAGCGAGATGATGATCATCTCGGCGGAGATCAGGGCGCGCCAGGCGAAGGACCAGCCTTGCTTCAGGCCGGAGATCAGGTTGGGCAGGCTTGCCGGCAGCAGAACGTACCAGAAAAGTCTCCAGCCCTTGGCGCCGAGATTGCGGCCTGCCATGGGGATGATGCGCGGGATGGTCGCGAGGCTCGATTCGAGGCTCATGGTGATGGAGAAGACCGAGCCCATCACGATCACGAAGTAGATGGCTTTGTCGCTCAGGCCGAACCAGAGGATTGCGAGCGGCAGCCAGCCGATGCTGGGCAGAGACTGCAGGCTGGTGAAGAGGCGGCCGAAGGTGTCCTCGAGCGTCTTGCTGGTCGAGAGGATCAGGCTCAGGATGAAGCCGATCACGACCGACATGAGATAGCCGAGGATGACGCGCTGCATGCTGACGCGAATGCCGATCCAGATGCTGTGGTCCTTGAAGCCGTCATGCAGCGCGAGATAGACGTCGCCGGGTGCCGGAACAAGATACGGCGGCCAGATGTGGGCGCGTGCGATACCGTACCAGATGCCGATCAGGGCGGCGTAGAAGACGACGTTCTTCAGGAAGCGGTTCATCGTGTGTACTCCGCTTCCATGGACTTGGTGATCTCTTCGCGCATCTCGCAGAGGATGGTGGCGGAGAGCTGTGCGACGGCCACGTCTTCAATGTGACGCGGACGTGGAATATCGACCTTCCACTCGTTCTTGATGCGTCCGGGACGATAGGTCATCAGCACGACGCGATCGCCGAGACGGACCGATTCGCGGATGTTGTGCGTGACGAAGACGATAGTGCAGCCGGTCTCGCGCCAGATGCGCTCCAGCTCATCGTGCAGAAGATCGCGCGTCTGCGCGTCCAGCGCGGCGAAGGGCTCGTCCATCAGCAGAACGTTGGGCTCGGTTGCGAGTGCGCGTGCAATGGCAACACGCTGGCGCATGCCGCCGGAGAGCTGGTGGGTGAAGCTGTCTTCAAACTGCTCCAGATGCACGAGCTTGAGATAGTGCTTGATCTTCTCTTTGCGGATCTTCTTCGGCACGCCGTTCATCTTCATGCCGAACCCGACGTTCTGGCCGACGGTGAGCCACGGGAAGAGTCCGTGCTCCTGGAAGATAAGGATGCGGTCGGTGCCCGGTCCGGTCACAGGTTTGTTGTTCAGCTGGACTTCGCCGCGAGAGGGAAAGGAGAGGCCGGCGATCAGGGAGAGAAGCGAGGTCTTGCCGCATCCCGAAGGGCCGACGATGCAGACGAACTCGCCCGCAGCGATCTCGAGGTTGATGTTGTCCAGCGCGAGCAGTCGCGGACCCTTGTTGGACTCAAAGGTTTGCTCCACACTCCGCAACGCGATGTTCGCGTTGTGCGGAGCGGGAGCAGGCTTGGTGACAATGCGCAGAGGTTCGACTGCGCTGGGCTGAGGAAGGCTCATTGAATCGGTTTCTTCTTCTGCTCCACCAGTACCTGGTTCAGGAGCGTGAGGTCATAGAGGTGTGACAGGTCCGGCAGCCTGCGTAGAAACCCTGCGTCCACCGAGTGCTGCGCCGAGGTGTAGAGCGACGAGGCAATGGGGTCGTAGGTCACGGAGAGCCGCGAATACGCCTCATCCAGAATAACCGCTGGTAGGGCCTTGCCGGTGGCTTTTTGTATCTGTTGATTGATCAGTAACTTGGCGTCTGCCGGGTGGGCAATGATCCAATCCGTCAGCTCCACATGAGCCTGCAGGAACTTCTTCACCAGATCGGGATGCTGTTGCAGAAACTTGGTGCTGACGATCACATGGGCAGCCACGAACTGCTTGTTCGGCCATAAATCCCGTTCATCGAGGAAGATATGGCCGCCGCCGTCATGCACCAGGCGGGTAGCCCAAGGCTCCGGGGCCCAGGCGGCGTCCAGCTGGCCCTTCTGGAAGAGCGTCAGCTGATCGGGGTTTGCCGACGGAACGACCTGAACGTCACCGCCCTTGTCGATGGTCTTGTATCCATGCACTGCGAGCCACTCGCGCAGGGCCACATCCTGCGTGTTGCCAAGCTGGGGCGTGGCGATCTTTTTGCCGTGGAAGTCTTCCACCTTATTGATATTCGACCCGTTGCGGACGACCAGCGATGCAGCGCCGGAGGTGGAACCAGCGATCACACGCAGCGCCTCACCGTTCGACTTCACATAGCCGCTGATCGTCGGGCTTGGGCCGATATAGGCGATGTCCAGCGCGCCGGCATAGATGGCCTCGATTACGGCCGGGCCCGCATTGAACTGCTTCCAGTCCAGCCTGGCGGAGCTGCCAAGATCCTTCTGGAACTGGCCATTTGCCTGGCCGACGAGCGCCTGTGCGTGAGTGATGTTGGGGAAGTAGCCCACGCGAATGGTTTGTTGCGCCTGTGCCGCGAAAGGCAGTGCAAGAAGGATGGCGGCGGTGCGGATGGTTTTCAGGAGTTTCATAGCATTCTCTCTTTGGATGATACGGGGCGGGCTCCCGATGCAGGCAAACCCGCCCCGTTTCGCTGGTAAGTCTAGAAGATCAACTTCAGGCCGAGCTGGATCTGCCGGCTTGTAGCTGCCGACGTAATAACGCCTGCAGTGGGGCTGACCACGGGCACAGTGTTCTGTGCTGTGGCATTGCCCTGCGTTGGGCCGGAGGAGTAGACCAGCGGGTTCGGTGTCTGCAGATTGGTGTGATTCAAGATGTTGAAGAACTCGGCACGGAACTGCAGGCCCAGGCCCCGCGAGAGCTGCGTCTTCTTGGCCAGTGAAAGGTCCCAATCCGCATAGCCCGGTCCGGTAAGCGTATCGCGACCCAGGTTGCCGACGACACCGAAGGCCGGTGCCGAATACGCTGCAGGATCGAAGAACTTCGCAGCGCGCTGTGCCGTAGTGCCTTTGGTGTAGCGGCTACCGGTGAAGGCCGGGTTCACATCCGGGCGCACTGGGTTGCGTGTATCGCCCGAGCCGGTGGGGTTATAGCCAAGCTGCGGCGAGAAGGGAAAGCCAGTCTGCAGATTGACGATCGTGCTGAGCGACCATCCGCCGACGGCATAGTTCACCGCGTTGCTGGCATTCCCCAGAAAATGCTTTTTCTGGCCGAAGGGAAGATCATAAGTGCCGTTCGCGGTGAAGATGTGACGCACATCGGTTGCAGCCGGACCGTAGTCCAGACCTGGCTTCGACGGGACGGAGATGAAGGCCGGGGTATTGGCCGAGACGCTCGTGTTCCATGCCGAACCGTTATCCAGGTTCTTGGAGTAGGTGTAGTTGGCGCGCAGCTGCAGGCCGTTCGCATACTGGCGGCGCAGGTCCACGGTGAGTGCGTTGTAGTTGGCGATACCCTGCGAGGTCCACGAGGTGGTATTGGCTACGGCTGGGTTCGCCTTTGTCGTCGATGGATAGAAGATACGGCCGTTGACTACCGTAAATGCTGGCTCGTTCAGATCAGCAGAGAGGATCTGGTGATACGCGTGCGAGCCAATATATCCAATCGTGATTGAGGTGCCGCGGTAAAGCTGCTGCTCCACCTTCAACGTATAGCTCAACACGCCCGGCGTTTCGATGTCGGTCTGAATCGTTGACGGAGAGATTAGGCCGGCGCTGCCACCCGTGGTGGGAGCGGCAATCGTCGTATTGGCATACGAGAACGTCGTGTTGAACGGCGCGCTCTGATCGAGACGATAGTCAAGATTATCCAGCAGCGAGTGATGCAGGCCGATGCCGCCGGTGACCGAGGTCGTCCCTGTGCCCCACACATTCCACGCAAAGCCGAAGCGCGGCTCTGGCAGGAACTTCGCGCGATTGTCCGTCAGGCCGGAAGAAGCGACAGATGGATTAGTGTTGATCACGCCATTCGTGAAGAGGTAGTTGCCGGCGCGGCCCTGCGACTCATTCCAGCCGTTGGTGGATTCAACGCGGATACCGCCACGCAGCTCCAGCCGCGACGTCAGATGAAACACATCCTCGACATAGCCCGCGCCCATCCATGTGCGCCAGCCAAGTTCGGTCGGATTCGGCACAACGGTGTAGGTCTTGACGGGTGTGCCGGCGAGAAAGTCGGAAAGCTTGGCGAACGAGATCTGTCCATACTGGTTTTGCGCCAGATTGTCGTTCGACTGCAGGCGCTGCAGCCAGCCACCTACTTCAATCTGATGACGGCCACGGGTGTAGAAGATGTGGTCGTCGAAGGTGAATAGGTTGCGGGCGATGCCGTTGTTCGAGCCGACATTCGCGCCGGCTCCGGTGATCTGCGAGACGCCATTCGAGGCAGTGCTGCCTGCGATGACAATCGCACCCGTCGGCTTGCCGGGGACGAAGGTCGGCGTGAGCGCCTGCACTGCATCCGGAATAGTTCCAAGGAAGTAGAAGCTTGCGCGCGAGAAGCCGAAGCGTGCCGTATTGAGCAGGCTGGATGAGAAGACGTGCTGCTCCTGCAGGCTTAGCACCTGTTCGCGCAGCGTCTCGCTGATGCCGCTGAGGGGATTAGCTGTCGGTGTCTGGCCGGAGGAATCGTCGATGGTAAAAGCGCCAATGAGCAGGTCGTTCGCCGCCAGGTTGGCGTCAAAGCGCGTGGTGCCGAAGTCTTCGCGGATGTGCTGCGTCGGCGAGGAGTAGGCCAGCGCAATGCCGGTCGGTGCGCCGTTCAGCAGAAGCTCCGGGCCGTTGGCGACGGGCCAGAGATTGAGAAACGGCCTGGTCGCGGCCGAGGCTGCGGCACGCGAGGTGTTGTCCGGAACATAGGTGACATCCGAGAGGCCCAGGTTCTGGCGGTAGCCCTCATAGTTGCCGAAGAGGAAGAGCTTGTTCTTGCGCAGCGGGCCGCCGAGGGAGACGCCGTAGTTATTGCGTTGGAACTCGGGAATGCGCGACTGGTCAAAGTAGTTGCGCGCGTCAAAGTACGAGTTGCGCAGGAACTCATACGCCGAGCCATGCACCGTGTTGGTGCCGGAGTTGGTGACGATGGAGATCTGTGCACCCTGCCGCTTGCCGTAGTTGGCGCCGTAGGTATCGGAGACCACGTTGAACTCGCGCACTGCGTCCACGCCCAGCAACTGACCGCTGGTGCCGCCCGGGGTCACGTTGATGAGTGAGGCACCTGTGTACTCAACGCCGTTGAGCAGGTAGAGATTGTCCTGCGGGCGGCGGCCGCTGACGGAGAACATGCTGCCGACCGACGAGTTGGATGTGCCGATGGTGCCGGAGCGCTGCGCGGTGTAGTTCACTGTAGCCGGGTTGAGCGTCATCAGGTTGTCGAAGCTGCGGCCGTTCAACGGCAGCTCTTTCACCTGTCGCTCATTCACCAGTCCGGAGATCTGTTGCGTGGAGAGATTCACCGTCTGCGGCGTATCCACCACGTTTACCTCCTGCACGACCTCCTTCGCGGAGAGCGCGAGATCAATGGTGATGCTCTGGCCGACGGTCAGCGGAATCTGCGAGCGCTTTGCCTCGGCAAAACCGGCCTTCTCCACGGTGACCAGATAGCTGCCCACGGGAACGGACGGAGCGGAGTAGCGGCCCGTAGCGTCGGTGACGAGATGACGGACATTGCCCGTCTCTTCATTGAAGACCGTGACGTTTGCGCCGGTTACAGCGCCGCCGGAGGCATCCGTGACCGTGCCATGGATCGACCCGCCAACGACCTGGGCGCGCAGTCCTGGAGCAGCGAAGAGGAAGAAAAGTGCAGCAAAAAGGGGGAATGGTGCGAAACGAAGCGTGGTGCGCATGAAAGGTCTCCTGAAAGGTGTGCTGGCCTCGCCGCTCGTTCTATCGGCGGCGGAGGGAGATGCGTGTGTGTTGTTGGTGGAAGGCGCGGAAATCAGCCACAACAACAGCGACAACAGCTACAGCGCACCATGCCGTATGTGGGATAGGGGGTAACGGCGGCGGCAATCAGGAATGTAGAAACGGGGTGCATGTTCTCTCTCTGGGCAGGCAAAACGCCAAAAGCTCGTTCAGCTGCGGGTCAAAATTGTGTAGGGGACACGGTGGTGCGAGCCAGGCGGGAGCCTAGCAACAGAGAGAACAACAGCTGCGGGATGGAGTAAATGCGCTCATCGACCGAACCTCAGACTAAGGCAGGCCCTGCCTCGTGTCAACCCGGATGCGGCTGGTTTGCCCGCGGAAGAGCCAGAAGTTACACTGAATACAGTGTCTTTTCGCGCGGAACAGGGCCTAGAAGGGTCTCCACGCACAGGCCGTGTGCGTCGTTTCTGCCACTCGGCCATCGAATAAGAGACATGGCCGAACCTTCCGGCTTCGAAAGCAAAATGAGCACATCGATTCCACAGACCGTTACCCATGCCGTGCGCAGCGCCGTCCACAACGCAGTTGCTGGCGCCGAGGCGCTGGTGCAGGACCTGCTTACACCTGAGAAGCTGAACCATCTGCAGGCGCTCGAGGCGGAGAGCATCTTCATCTTCCGCGAGGCCGTCGCCGAGTTCGCCAATCCGGTGATGCTCTACTCCATCGGCAAGGACTCGTCGGTCATGCTGCGCCTCGCGCAGAAGGCCTTCTTCCCCGGCAAGATGCCGTTCCCCCTGCTGCATGTGGATACCAGCTACAAGTTTCCCGAGATGATCGCCTTCCGCGACAGCTACGCGAAGGAGCTCGGCGCAAACCTGATCGTGCATCGCAATGAAGAGGCGATTGCCAACAACGCGAATCCGTTTGATCTCGGCACGCAGAACTGCTGCGGACTTTTGAAGACGCGCTCGCTGCTCGATGGGCTGGCAGAAGGCGGCTACGATGCAGCCTTCGGCGGTGCTCGCCGCGATGAAGAGAAGTCCCGCGCGAAAGAGCGGGTGTACTCCTTCCGTGACCAGGCTGGCCAGTGGGATCCGAAGAACCAGCGCCCTGAGCTCTGGAACCTCTTCAACTCGCGCCTGCGCAAGGGCGAGAGCATCCGCGTCTTTCCGCTCTCGAACTGGACCGAGCTCGACATCTGGCTCTATATCTACGTGCAGAAGATTCCGATCGTGCCGCTCTACTTTGCGAAGGAGCGCGATGTCGTCGTACGTGGCGGAACGAATGTTGTCGTCTATCCCGAGACGCATCTGCTGCCGCACGAGAAGCCGGTAAAGATGGAAGTGCGCATGCGCTCGCTGGGCTGCATGCCCTGCACCGGCGCGATCCAGTCCACGGCACACACGATCCCCGAGATCATCGAAGAGCTGATGCTCTTCCGCAAATCCGAGCGCGAGAATCGCGCGATCGATCACGATGAAGAGGGCTCCATGGAGACCAAGAAGCGGGAGGGCTACTTCTAATGGCTACTTCCGTGATGGATCAACAGCCCGATCTGAAGGCTTCGCCGCAGTTCCAGAGCTTTCTTGAAGAGCATCTCGACCACGAGATGCTGCGCTTCACCACGGCCGGTAGCGTGGATGACGGCAAGTCGACCCTCATCGGCCGCCTGCTGCACGATACGAAATCGGTCTACGAAGATCAGCTCGCCGCGATCCAGAAGAGCCGTGTGAACCGTGCCGCGACCGGCATGGATTTCTCGCTGCTCACCGACGGCCTGAAGGCCGAGCGCGAGCAGGGCATCACCATCGACGTGGCCTACCGCTACTTCTCGACGAAGAAGCGCAAGTTCATCATCGCCGACACCCCCGGTCACGAGCAGTACACGCGCAATATGGCGACCGGCGCGTCGACGGCTGATGTTGCCATCGTTCTCATCGATGCGAATGCCTTTGCGAAGCACGGCGGCCTTCTGCCGCAGTCGCGCCGCCACACCTTCATCGCCTCGCTGCTGCAGATCCCGCACGTCGTTGCCGCGGTGAACAAGATGGATCTTGTCGGCTACAACGAAGCAGCCTTCGAAAAGATCAAGACGGAATATCTTGCGATGGCCGAGCACCTCGGTCTGAAGAGCATTCAGGTGATTCCGGTTAGCGCACTCGCGGGCGACAACATCGTCAACGCCAGCACGAATATGTCCTGGTACAGCGGCCCGACGCTGCTCGAGTATCTTGAGACCGTTCCTGTGGCCCGCAGCATGTCCGGCGCGCCTCTGCGCTTTCCGGTACAGCTTGTGCTCCGTCCGGATGCCACCTTCCGCGGTTTCGCCGGTCAGGTTGCCAGCGGTGTTCTGCATGAGGGTGATACGGTTCTTTCGCTGCCGTCGCGTCAGCAGACGAAGGTCAAGGCCATCGTCACCTTCGACGGCAACATCAAGACTGCGATCAATCCCATGTCCGTTGCCGTCGAACTCGAAGACGAGATCGATCTCAGCCGTGGCGACATGCTGGTTCGTCCCGAGGAGCTGCCGCACGGCGTGCAGCACTTTGAAGCGAAGGTCGTCTGGATGCATGAGCAGCCGCTGCTTGTGGGACAGACCTATCTCGCCAAGCACACCACGCGCACCGTTCGCGCCAAGATCAAGGCGATCAAGTACCGCATCGATGTAAACACTTTCGATCACGTTCCCGCGCAGCAGCTGGAGATGAACGACATCGCCGAGGTGGAGTTCGAGACCAGCCTGCCACTCTTCTTCGATACGTACTCTGAAAATCGTCTGACCGGCAGCATGATCCTCATCGAGCCGCTCTCGAATGCAACTGTGGGCGCAGCGATGATCGACAAGGCTCTGGAGAAGGCGACGGGCGCATACGAGCTGCCTAACTTCATCTATCTCCCCGGCCGCGCTGTGCTGGCACAGGATGTAGGCGAGAGACTGCTTCAGCTCGGCGAGCGCGTTGTAATGCTGGAGGATGAGTTCATCCCGGCAACAGGTTTTGTCGCAGCGGTTCGTGCCGCGCAGCTTGCGGGCGCGATTGCGATCTCTGCTGCTGACAATATCTCCGATGCGAACATGCAGGCGATTCGGCGGTTTATCGCGGAAGAGTCGCTTTGCTTCCCGGTGAATCTAAAGGATGACGATGATGAAGCCTCTTCGCAGGTCTTTCATCAGTTCGGAGGACAGGCGTGAGCCTCGAAAACGATAACTCGATCACCTCGCTCGGCATCGCCGGCCTTCCGCTCGCTGCCGATCTCACTTCGATCACGGACCCCGAAGCGTTGACCGCCGAGGAGCTCACCGCAGCTATCTTTGCTGCTGCCGGTAATCATCCCGCGTGCTTTACCTCTTCCTTCCAGCTGGAAGATATGGTCGTTCTGCATATGCTGCGGAAGCACCAGCCGGATATCCCGGTCATCTTTCTCGAGACCGGCTACCACTTCGCCGAGACGATCGCCTACCGCGATCAGATGACGAAGGACTGGAATCTGAACCTCATCAACGCGATGCCGAAGACGACGCTCGCTGAGCATGAGGCGCAGTATGGCCTGCTGCATATCGTGCAGCCCACCGAGTGCTGCGCTATTCGAAAAGTAGAACCGCTGATGCGCTCCATCGAGCCCTTTCAGCTCTGGTTCACCGGCCTGCGCCGTGAGCAATCGCCCACGCGCGCCAAGCTGAAGAAGATCGAAGAGCACCTGACGCCCGCCGGCAAGCACCTGAAGAAGATCAGCATCCTGGCCGACTGGGACTGGGCGCGCGTGGAAGCGTACGCCGCCGAGCACAATATCCCCGCGTTGCCGCTCTATGCGAAGGGCTATACCAGCATCGGATGCGAGCCGTGCACGCAGATCTCTGCTGACCCGAGCAATCCCCGCGCCGGTCGCTGGGGTGGGAATAAGCTGGAGTGCGGCATCCACACCTTCTCTGAAAAAGCTGAATAAGTACGCCAAAATTTTTCTTAAACACCTGAAAGGCTGATGCGTCCAAACACCATGCGCCGATTTCTCACACTCGCCCTTCTCCTTGCTGCCGCCATCGTGCCGGCTCACGCGCAGTTCGCGCAGCAGACGCCCACCAACTTCAAAGACACATCGATGATCAAGCCGCCGGCTGGCTCGAAGGTCGCCATCTGGGAGTTTGAGGATCTCGAGTGCCCGGCCTGCGCCCACGCCGCGCCCATCGTCCGCGAGGCCGTGCGCAAGTACAAGATCGCTTACGTGCACCATGACTTTCCGCTGCCGATGCATATCTGGAGCTTCGACGCCGCGGTGAACGCGCGCTTCTTCCAGGAGAAGAATCCGGAACTGGCCGAGACGTATCGTCTCGCGGTCTTCGCCGCGCAGAACGGCATCTCCAACAAGGGTGATCTGCAGGCCTTCACGCAGCACTTTGCCTCTGGCCACGGCGTGCAGTGGCCCTTCGTCGTCGACCCGCAGGGCACGCTCACCGCGAAGGTAAAAGCGGACAAGGCACTCGGCGATCGCATCGGCCTGCAGGAGACGCCGACGATCTGGGTCGTCACCAATCACGGCATCCAGCAGGTGAAGGATATTAACCAGCTCTATTCCACGATCGATGCGGCTATGGCTTACGCTGGTGGATCCAAGCACTAGGCATGCTACTCTGAGGGCATAACGGCTCTCATGTCCCAAGACATCCAACAGACCGCGCAGCACGAGCATGCTCTAAAAAAAGAGCTGCGGCTGCGCGATCTTGTTTTAATGCAGATTCTGCTGATCATGGGCATCAGCTGGACCGGCATCGCCGCAAAGCAGGGCCCGACGCACATCTGGTTCTGGCTCTTTGGCATGCTGCTGATGTTCATCCCGCAGGCGGCGGTGGTGGCCTACTGTTCACGCATCTGGCCGCTTGAGGGCGGTGTCTACCAGTGGACGAAGTTTGCCCACGGACCAGCCGCTGCGTTCATGGGTGCGTGGAACTTTGTCATCTGGGCGCTAATCGCCATCTCCAATATCGGACTCTACTGGGCGAGCAGTCTCGCATATATCCTCGGGCCCAACTACGCATGGATGCCGGACAGCCACGCGTTTGTCGGGCTGCTGAACTTTGTGCTCTTTGGCTTCATCCTTGTCGTCAACATCCCGGGATTTCACATCGGCAAGTGGGTATCGCACTTTGGCTCTGTGATGACGGTGATCATCGCGGCGCTGCTCACGCTGCTCATCTTCTATCATCCTGCGGCAAGCGCAACGCATCCCCACGTCTCACCGCAGCGGCCGATCAGCTTCGCGTTCCCGATGTCCACGATGCTGACGCTGATGAGCCTGAATCTCTTCAGCAAGGTCTGCAACAGTGCACTCTCCGGACTGGAACAGGTGGCTGTCTTCGCCGGCGAGACAAAGAATCCCGGCCGGGCCATCATGCGATCCGCCTGGTTCGGCGCACCGCTTACCGCAATCCTGTATCTCTTGATGACCTGTGCTCTGCTGGTCTATACGCCGTCACAGCAGGTCGATCTCCTGGCGCCAATCCCGCAGGTGCTGGCCGCCGCATTCACCGGAGGCACGGGCGCAGGTGCGGCCATAGGCGCTCTTCTCAGCAAGATTGCGATCTTTGCGCTGGCTCTCACTGTCCTGGCGCAGTACTCGGTTCTTGTGGCGGAGACGGCGCGGCTCCCGCTCGTTGCAGGCTGGGACAATCTTGTCCCGGCATGGTTTACCAAGCTGCATCCGAAGCACCGCACGCCTACGCGTTCCATCTTCGTCATCGTTGTTGCCGCCGTCGTCATCTGCACGCTCGCAACCTGGGGCGCGGGACACGAAGAGGCCTTCCAGCTGATGAACGGCGGGGCGAACACGATGTACGGCATCTACTACGTGATGTTCTTTGCCGTGCCGCTGGCAGCCGTCTTCAAACATAAGCTGCGCGATCTGCCACGTCCCGGCGTCCTGCTTGTGCTCGCCTCCATCAGCGGCGTCATCATTACCGTTATGGGCATGGTTTTTGCCGAGCTGCCGATCGTTGAAGTCCACAGCAAGCTGCTCTTTGCGATCAAGGTGAGCAGCGTTTCGATCGCGGTGAATGCGATCGGCGCCTTCTTCTACTGGCGCGGTACCCGCGGGCAATCCGCAGCGGCTTAAAGAAAAAAGCCACGGCAATCGCCGCGGCTCTTTATTCTCCAAAAAAACATTTATCGAAGTTGTACGAGATCCCCATGCGCACCGGGAGTCGTGTGCGTCGTCTGCGGTGCGCGCCAGTGGTCGATGTAGCTCACCTGGTGCACGCAGCTGATGGTGCAGTTCGGCGCGCAGGACTTCTCCGTCGTGAACTCACGCACCACGTCGGCCTTCTTGTATCCGCTCAGCGGAACGCCCGGCCAGCCGCGCTGCTGCGAGCAGTAGTGCACCAGCCCGTTCTCGCAGATGTAGAGATAGCGTGCGCCCGCGCGGCAGCGCCAGTTATTCGGCAGGCCGTTGGCGATCGCTTCCTGAAAGTGGTTGAAGCGCGAGTAGCTGCGCCGCGTCAGCTTGCGGACGGCATCCCAAACGCTGCGCTCGGCTTCGCCCAGCGGCTTCAGTTGGCCGCTGCCGTCGTGGATGATGCCGATGGTCGAGCTGAATCCAAGCGACAGCGCGCGCGTGCTCACGGTAAACGCATCATCGGGATTGGCGATACCGCCGCCGACGACCGAGTTGATGTTCACATGAAAGTCGGCGTGCTCGGCCAGCATGCGCAGCTTCGCATCGAGAACCTTCAGCGACTTCTTCGAGACGTCGTCCGGCATCACGTTGTCGATCGAGATCTGCATGTGATCGAGGCCGGCCTTGTTCAGCCGCTGGATGCGTTCCGGCATCAGCAGATAGCCGTTGGTGATCATGCCGGCGATGGCGCCGGTTTTGCGGATGCGCGCGATGATCGCGTCGAGATCCGGATGCAGCAGCGGCTCGCCGCCGGAGATGGTGATAACGGATGTGCCGAGGCGGCCGAGATCGTCGATGCGGCGCAGCATCTCGTCCAGTGGCACCGGGTCGGAGACATCGTCGAACTCATTGCAGTAGGTGCACGCCAGATTGCAGCGGCGCATGGGCACGATGTGCGCCATGTAAGGGTGGCCGGTCGAGAGCACGGCGGAGGCGATGGACCCGATCTCACGCAGCTTGCGGGTGGCGGCTTTCACGCGCCGTCCGAGCGGCATGGGACGCTTGCCCGTACCTGCGGGAAAGGTCATTGTTGGCGTTGGAGATGGGGTTGTGGCAGACATGGTGTTCTCTCCATTGTAAGCGAAACGGCTGCCCTTCTGCGCTGGGTGTAAGTCGTGTGAGATGTGGCGATTAGGGCCTGCAAAGAGATTTCGGAGAGAATAGGAAATGCGCACACATGCAAAAAATGAGCCCGGCATGTCATTCGCCGCGATTCGCATCGAGCTGCTGGCCGGGTTAACCGCGGCACTCTCGCTGGTGCCGGAGGTCGTCGGCTTTGCGCTGGTCGCCCACGTCAATCCGCTGACCGGCCTCTACGCGGCCTTCATTATCTGCCTTGTCGCGGCGATCTGGGGCGGACGCCCCGGTATGATCTCCGGCGCGGCCGGCTCCATGGCGGTCGTCTCTGCAGGCCTCGTCGTCCAGCACGGCGTCGAATACCTCTTCGCCACCATCGTGCTCACCGGCATTCTGCAGATGCTCTTCGCCTGGTTCCGGCTGGGCAAGCTCATCCGCATGGTGCCGCATCCCGTCATGCTGGGTTTTGTGAACGGACTCGCCATCGTCATCGCCTCCGCCCAGATGCAGCACTTCCATGTGCACACCGCGAGCGGCGCCGTGGTCTGGATGGCGCCTGCCGGTCTGTGGACGATGCTCGGCCTCGTCGCGGTCACGGCTGCAGTCACCGTTCTGCTGCCGCGATGGACCCGCGCCTTTCCGTCAGCGCTCGCGGGCATTCTGGCGGCAACGGCCTGTGCGCTGGCTCTCGGCATCCACACGCGCACCGTCGGCGACCTCGCCTCCATCCACGGCGCTCTGCCACGCTTTCATCTGCCGCAGGTGCCCTACACGCTCGAGACGCTGCGTATCATTCTGCCGTATGCTCTGGTGCTCGCCACGATTGGCCTGGTGGAGACACTGCTTACGCTGAATCTCATCGACGAGATGACCGATACCGGCGGCCGGCCGAATCGCGAATCCATGGCGCAGGGTGCGGGTAATTTTATCGGTGCGCTCTTCGGCGGCATGGGCGGCTGCGCCATGATTGGCCAGAGCATGATCAACCTCAACGCCGGCGGCCGCAGACGCCTCTCCGGCATTGCAGCCGGCGGCTTCCTGCTCTCGTTCATTCTGGTGGGCTCCAAGCTGATCGAGCGTATTCCGCTGGCGGCGCTGGTCGGCGTGATGTTCGTGGTGGCGGCGGAGACCTTCAACTGGAAGAGTCTTCGCAGCATGACCAAGATTCCCGGGCACGACACCCTGGTGATGATCGTCGTCACCGTCGTAACCGTCTTCACCAATCTGGCCGTAGCCGTCGTGACCGGCATTGTTATCGCCGCTCTGGTCTTCGCGTGGGATCACGCGCAGCAGCTTGAGGCCGAGATTACGGAATCAGCGGATCGAAAGAACTACCGCCTGCACGGCAGTCTCTTCTTTGCCTCCGCCGCACAGTTCACCAGCTTCTTCGATCCGAAGAACGATCCCGCCAACGTGTATCTGGAGTTCGACCACGCGCGCATCATCGACTCCTCCGCGCTTGAGGCGGTCGAAGCTCTGGCAGGACGCTATCGCGAGCAGGGGAAGGTGCTGCACGTTCGTGGGTTGAGCGAAAACTGCGACAAGCTGCTGCGCCGCAAGGATGGCAATGTGACGATGCTTCCTCTGGAAGAGTAAGCATCGTCACATGAAGTTAGAAGGCCTTTGCGCCAGCCTCGGCCACGGCATGGTCCTGCTCACCGGAGCCGCCGCTTACACCGATCGCGCCGACAACCTGATCGCCGCTCTTCAACGGAATGCCGCCTGCGAAGATCATGATGCGTCCGCCGTTGGAGACGTGGATGCCAAAGAAGTCCTGCCCAGGCTGCGAAGCGCCCGAGAGATCTTTGGTGGTGATGTTGAAGGCGCGTGAGGTAAATGCCTTGTTGATGGCAATATCGATGCTGCCCAGCCACGCATCCTGCATGCGTTCAAATGCGACAAGATTGCCGCCCGCATCGACAACGGCGACGTTCATGGGTTGACCGATCGCTTCTGCCTTTTTCTCCGCGGCTGCAATAACGCGCCGTGCTGCTTCCAGATTCACCATCATTCACCTCGAAAGTATTCAGGAGACGCGCTCTGCACGTCTCCATCTTCATAAGAGCACAAAATGGATAGTAGAGTTTTCTGAAGAGGGGTCAGCGTTGATAACGCTACTTCTTTTGAAGAGCACAGCGTCCATGCGCATGTTTTAGAAGCAATTTGAGGCTAGATCAGGGTCGGGAAGACAGGATTACACTGCATCGCGATACGGGGAAACTCCCGGCGTTGCGGCCGATCAAAGCCGGAACGCTTGAAGCCGCTCAGGGTAAGCGTCAGTGGCTTTCTGTCGCGAATTACGCTCAGCGTCACCGGCTTGCCGTTGCTGTTCTGGATGGCATGCATCCAGTCGCTGCGGCTGGAGACGGTATTCGCGTTCACACGCAGCACGACGTCTCCGGCATGCAGGCCTGCGCGCTCCGCTGGGCTGCCGTGGTCAATGCTCTTTACAAGAAGACCGGTGCCGGGCTGTGCGCCGAAGTACTGAGCCAGCTGAGTGCCGAGCGGATCGAGAATTGCGCCGGTGTAGTTTGAGCTGGTCATAATGTGACCCATGAAGCCGAATCCTGGATAGCTGCGCGGACCCTGCACGCTGGGCGCCGGCATCAGCGGCTCGGGCTCTTCGGCGGCGGTGGCGTCTTCCGGCTCAGGTACGGCGAAGTGTTTGTCCCAGGCGCGCCGTTCGACCTCTTCGCGGTTAGCGAGCTGGACCGTGATCGTCTGTTGCTGGCCGTCGCGGCTGAAAATGAAATTGACGGTACGGCCAGCTGGAGTCTCGCGTAGCATGCGGCGCAGCTGCTCTTCGCCCTCGATCGGCTGTCCGTTCATGGAGAGGATCACGTCGCTCTCGCGCAGCCCAGCCTTGATCGCGGGACCGTCGTGATCGATCAGGCAGATCTCGGCGCCGCGTACCTCTTTCAGCTTCAGCGCCCGGGCGCGATCGTCGGTGATGTCCCGAATATCCACGCCGAGATAACCCTGCGTCACCGTGTGTGTGACGGCGGGAACAAAGCCATTACCGGCAAAGACGTGTGTCGATGGCGCAGCAATGGCCACGCTGCACGCGAATGCAGTCAGACCCAGTGCGGCAAGACTCGTGATGGCGGAACGCTTGCTCATTGAATGGCAGAGACCTGTTGCAGCAGTGTACGCGATGCGTTGCGGATGTACGGGTTCTGATCCTGCGTGGAGACGGTGTGCATCACCTGGCGCACGCTGGAGTCAGCCTGTACCGGCTGCAGAATATTGATAGCGGCGGTGCGGACGTTTGCATTCGAGTCGCGCATCAGCGTCTCCAGTACGGCATCACGCACGTTGCTGTCGTCAGAGACGTAAGGCTGCAGGCCTTCAAGCGCCTTCATGCGGACGGCCGGGCTCTTGTCGTAACGCAGCGAGACCATCAGCGCCTTGCGGACCGCCGTGTTGTCCAGATCGCTGTTGGTGCCGCAGTCGCCGGTCTTGCACTGATCGGCGAGCAGGCTGACGGAGTTCTCGCGCACATCATTGTCTGCGCGGTTCTGCGTCGCGAGCATAAGGAGCTGCTTGATCTGCGGATCGTCCATCGTGCCCTGAATCGTCTCGGGAACAACGCGGTTGTAGCTGACCTGCACGAGATCGGAGTCGGGCGTCTGCACGATGCCGCTGACAGAGGAGACAGCGCCGCTCTTCGTGCTGGAGAGGATTACCGGTGTCTTCGGCTTGGGTGCGCGTGCATCCTGGTACCGTGCGGCGAAGCCGCCGCCGAGAAAGCTGACGCCGACCAGAAGCGCTGCCAGCGCGGGTGCCGTGCGTACTGTGCCAACCCAGCCGAACCATGTGCCGACGATGCGGCTGGAGAGACTGCGTGCCGGCATGGCGTCGAGCGCTTCGTCGAGCGCGACGCGGGCGCGGGCTACCAGATTGGGGGAGGGCTCCAGCACGGGGGCGAGGAACATCGCATCCTGCATCGCCTGCACGCCGCGCAGCTCCTGCTTGCAGCCGTCGCACTCAGCGAGATGGCGTTCGATCTCGGGGATGCTCTCGTCTTCGAGTTCGCCGTAGGCGAAGAGAACGATCTTCTGTTGTGCCAGTTCACATTTCATATTGCGACCTCTTGCCTGCCTGAATGACTGCCTGTGCTGCCCGGGGCTTTGCGCCCTCTCGTTGTGAAGGTGCAGAACCTATGTGCGCTCTGTTGCTAGTTTGGCCCGCAGCTTACGCGTGGCCCGGAAGAGCGTGTTCTTGGCCGTCTCTTCCGTCGTGCTTAACATCTCGCCGATCGTGCGCAGGCGAAGGCCCTGATAGTGCTTCAGCTCAAAGACCATGCGCTCGCGGGGCGTCAGCGTATCCAGTGCCTCGGCGATGTTTGCTGCGAGCTGTTTCCGCTGCAGCTCCTTGGCCGGGTTCGCCATCGCCCGGTCGTCGGAGATGTTCGCGAGCATGTCGTGCTCTTCTCCACTCGCGTCGATCATCGTGGAGGAATCCTCGCGCCGCGACTTGCGCCGGCGGAGCTGGTCGAGACAGAGGTTCGTCACGATCCGGTACATCCACGTGTAGAACGAGCACTCGAAGCGGAAGTTGTTCAGGTGGCGGTAGGCCTTGATGAAGGCCTCCTGGTGCACATCCTGCGCATCCTGCTCCGAGCCGAGCATATGCAGCGCCAGCCGCAGCACGGGCTGATCGTACCGGCGGACCAGCGTATCGAAGGCCTCGCGCGAGCCCCTCTGCGCCTCGCGGATGAACTCCGCGTCTTCAATCCGCTGCTGGGCGCGCTCCTCCAGCTGCTGCTGTGTCTTCTTCGTGCCCGTGATGCGCTCCACTGTTGCCCGGTTCGCCATAGCTGGGGACGATTCTACCGTCGAAAGCATGGATGTGGCTTGTGAGCGCGTACGGCCAGACATGCCGGTTGTGGCAAGCTGCAAAACGTCTGCTTCAGTCATGTTGTAGAACTCCCCGTCGGGACTTCGAAGTACAGAATCGATTCACTTAGAAAGACGGGGGCATTCTGCAAAGGTGAGCGTTTTTCCCTGAAAACTACGCCAGCCGGCACAGAAAAATTTCACCGCCACGATTCCGGTACACTTCACCTCATGCCACCGCGTACCAGCCCGCCCCAGACCGCACTTTTTACCGCACCAGAACCGTCAAAAACCGTCACAAAAGCCACGGGTGATTGGATCTCCGCCCACTGCGACGGCGGCGCCCGCGGCAACCCCGGCCCCGCCGGCTTCGGCGTCTACGTTCAAAGCCACGAAGGCATGGTCTTGGCCGAGCTGAGCGAGTTTATCGGCTTCAAAACCAACAACGTAGCGGAATACTCTGGCCTTCTGGCCTCGCTCGATTTTGCCCTGCAAAATGGGCATCCCCGCCTCCGCGTCGTCTCGGATTCCGAGCTGATGGTGAAGCAAATTCAGGGCAAGTACAAGGTCAACAGCCCCGATCTGCGCCCCCTCTACGAAGAAGCCAAACGCAAGATCGCAAAGCTCGAAGGCTTCCAGATCGAGCACGCGCTGCGGGCTAAAAATAAGCATGCCGACCGTCTGGCGAACCTCGCCATGGACCGCGGTATGGGCAAACGCACCCCCACCATGGCGACGCCCTATCCGGAAGCAGCTAAACTGCGGGAACCGGCGCCGCGGCAGGAAGCATCGCAGCCAGTCAAGGGATTTGTGCGGGACGGTGTCGTCCATCTGCTGGAAGGCACGCTGCCCGACGGTATCTTTGTCACAGTGCATCGCGCAAAACAGGATTAGTTCAAGGAGAGAGATCATGAGCCACATCAGCCACAGCAAAATGGGAGTTCACTCCAGCAGCGCACCGGCCGCTATCGGCCCGTACTCGCAGGCCGTTCATGTCGGTGACATGGTCTACACCTCGGGCCAGGTTGCGCTTGACCCGGCAACCGGCAATCTTGTCGAAGGCGGGATCGACGCGCAGACCACGCAGGTGCTCGAGAACCTGAAGCACGTGCTGCAGGCCGCGGGACTGTGCATGGAGCACGTTGTAAAGACCACGGTCTTCCTGAAGGATCTGAAGGATTTTGGTGCGATGAACGCGATCTATGCGCAGTATCTCGCGCCGCACGGCGTGATCGCTCCGGCGCGTTCGACCGTGCAGGTCGCGGCTCTGCCGAAGGATGCTCTGGTCGAGATCGAAGTCATTGCGAAGAGATAGCGCCGCTTGCGCATCTAATGTGTAGGAGATTGATATGCCTGAAGAGACGAAAACACCAGCTGTAAAGAAAACGGAAGCCGAGTGGCGCGAGCTGCTCTCGCCTGAGCAGTTTCATGTAATGCGCGAGAAGGGCACCGAGCCACCGTTCACCGGCAAACTGAACAAGGTCTATGACGATGGCATCTACCGTTGCGCAGCGTGCAATGCAGAGCTCTTCACGTCGGACAAGAAGTTCGATTCCGGCAGCGGCTGGCCAAGCTTCTGGTTGCCGGTCTCGGCTGATGCGATCACTGCGCATGAAGACACCAGTCACGGCATGCGCCGCGTCGAGGTGACCTGCGCCAATTGCGGCGCGCACCTGGGCCATCTCTTTCCGGATGGACCGAAGCCAACGGGCATGCGTTACTGTATCAACTCGGCTTCACTGGATTTTGAGAAGAAATAGTGTTGCGCAAACGGAGAATCTTGCTTCATGTCATAAGGCCTCGCATTATGCGAGGCCTTATTTTCTACATAAACTCTGTCATCCCGACTGGAGCGCAGCGTAGCGGAGGGACCTGCCTTTAGCGATGCCAGTCCGTGCTGAGGTCTGCCCACGTAGGATTCTCCAGCTCAATTAGGAAAACCTTCTTTTCGCGCCGCCAGCGTTTTATTTGTTTTTCGCGATTGATCGCTTCCGCGATATCTCCCCATCGTTCGAAGTAAACCAGTCGATTACATTTATAGGTCTTGGTGAACCCTTCAAAAGTGCCTTCTTTATGTTGGAACATGCGCGCGGAGAGATCGCTGGTTACACCGACGTAGAGTGTGCGGGAATTACTGGCAACGATGTAAACGAAGTAGATGTATTCGCGCATCGATGTGCGCCAGCATAGCATTCAGCCCTGCATGAGCAAAAGGCAGGTCCCTCCGCTACGCTACGCTCCGGTCGGGATGACAGATTATTTTTTATAAGAACGGCGAGTAACCATTCCGCAGAAAAGAAAAAGCCCTGCGCGATGCGCAGGGCTTTTGCATGAAAGAGCTCTTGGCTTATGCCTTGGCTGCTACAGCTGCAGTCTTCAGGCGAATCGGAGCCTTCACAACCTTGCCGCCCTTGATGCAGGTGGTGCAGACGCGGATGCGCTTGTTGACACCGTTCACGGACGACTTCACCGGCTGCAGGTTTACATTCCAGCGGCGGCGGGTGGTGTTGTTTGCGTGCGAGATGTTGTTACCGAACTGCGGGCCTTTGCCGCAAAGATCGCATACCTGTGCCATGACGTTGCTCCGGTTCCGTTTTTCTATGACGGATGAATTTGCGCAGTGGGAGAGGAATCCGTAGGACTCAAACTCGCTTTTCGCCCGGGGCGCCCGCGTGAGCGGTGCACAGGCTTGCTGCTGAGTTCTTAGGATACCCGATTTTCCACTGTTCTTGCAATCACGGCTTCAGTTCCAGGCCGGAGCCGGGGCTGCAAGCCGCTCGATCTGCTGCAGATGATTCAGATCGTGACCGGCAGCGGTCTCGACCAACTCGCGAAAAACGCCGGAGCCGCGCTCCGGATGGGTGATGGTTACGGACCACTCCTGCGGCTGGATCGTCTTTAGAAAGAGCATATTCCAGTTCCTTGCAGCGATAAACATGGAGAGGGAGGTAGCCGCGTCGTAGACCTCATAGCGCTCGGCCCACAGGTTCTGATCCCAGGTTGCCATCATGGTCTCCGGCTCAGCCATGGCCTGGCGGAAGCGAAAGCTGAAGGCCAGCTCGCCGTCGGCGAGGTGGGCCAGGATTTCGCGGATGCTCCACTTGGCCGGCTCGGGGCGCTGGTTCAGGCGCTCGTCATTTTCGGCGAGTAGAGGCGCGAGCAGGCCGTAGAGCTTACCCGGCGTTGACGCCATCACGACGAGCGGATCGCGGTCGCCGGGGTGGCTTTCCAGATACTTTGCGTAGGGATTCTTCATAACAGGATGGTATCTGCGGGCACGCTGTGCGTACAAACCTCTGCGACAATGACTCGGTGACAGACTCCGCACAGAGGAACGTATTTCGCGCGCCGCGCGCCATCTTCTGGACGGCGTTTGTGGTGCGGCTCGCGTACATTCTGTTGGCACGGACGTATCACGTGCGCGTGGTGGACGATCACTTTGGCTTCGGCTGGGAGATGGGGCGTATCGCGCGTGCGCTGGTTACGTGTTACGGCTATGCCGATCCGTTCACTGGGCATACGGGTGCGACGGCGTGGGTTCCACCGGGCTATCCATTGCTGATCGCCGCGTCGTTCAAGCTCTTTGGCGTGTATACGGCGAAGGCGGCGCTGTTTCTGCTGACGCTGAACTCTCTCTTCTCGGCGTTCACGGCGGTGCTGGTCTACGAGATTGGTGCGCGGTGTTTTGGTTTGCGCAATGCTTTGTGGGCGGGGTGGTTGTGGGCGTTATATCCGGCGGCGATGCAGTATGCGGTGAAGTGGATCTGGGAGATGTCGCTGACGACGCTGCTGTTCGCGGCGGTGATCGTACTGGCGTTGCGGATGCGGGACATTGGCGAAGAGACGCGCTGTAAAGATCCGCAGACGCTGAAGCGTTGGGTAATTTTTGGGTTGTTGTGGGGGATGATTGCGCTGCTGAATCCGACGCTGCTGTTGTTTTTACCGGTGTGCGGGGTATGGATTTTGCGCGGTGTGGCACGGTGGCGTGACGGTCTTTTGCGGGCGATCTTTGCGGCGGTGGTTTGTCTGGCGATCATTGCGCCGTGGGTGGTACGGAATGAGCGGATCCTGCACGCGTTTATCCCGCTGCGGGATAACTTTGGCGCCGAGCTGGCGATGGGGGATGGTCCGGATGCTGCGGGTTTTCTAATGGAGTACAACCATCCGGAGCAGTCGGCGAAGCAGTTGAAGCTTTATCGCGAGCTGGGCGAGCTGGAGTACATTCGCATGCGCGGGGGGCTGGCGAAGGCGACGATCCGGGCGAATCCGGGGCACTTTCTGGCGATCACGGCTACACGGGTGTATTTCTTCTGGGTGAGCGTGCCGCAGCCGCTGGAGCGGCATCCGGCGCAGGAGTACGCACGGGAGATGAGCTTCTGCTTCCTGTCGCTGGCGGGGCTGATGGGTCTGGGGCTGGCGTTGCGGCGGAAGGTGCCTGCGGCGGGGCTTTTTGCCTGGGCCTTTCTGCTTTTGCCGCTGACATACTACTTTGTGACCGTGGCGGCCCGGTTCCGGCACCCTCTGGAGCCGCTGATCTGCGTTCTGGGGGTGTATCTCTTTCAATCGGCGGAAAAGCGGCGGCCAATCTGGCTTGGCGGAACTCTCTGATTGACCAAAAGGCCGGGAAACGCTACACTTTTTAAGTTTGGCGATACAGCCCATCCTGCTTACGTGGGGTGCAGTGGAAACCAGCTGGACCGGAGACGCGGTGGATTGCGGTTCGGGTTTAGCTGAAGGCGTGAAGCAGGCGCTGTTCCGGTATTAGCCCCGACTCAGTTTGAATAGATTTTGCGCGCAGGCCGCGGTTTTTCGCGCCCTCAATGCGCTGGAGGTTCCATGTACGCAGTGATTCGCACAGGTGGTAAGCAGTATCGTGTAGCTCCGGGTGATCTGGTCAAGATCGAGAAGACCGGTTCCGAGAGCGGCAAGCTTGAGTTCTCCGACGTCATCGCCGTCTCGGGTTCCGAGGGCAAGTTCGAGCAGGATCTCAAGGGCGCGAAGGTTACGGCTGAGGTTGTAGGCGAAGGCCGCGGCGACAAGATCCTTGTGTTCCATTACAAGCGCAAGAAGCAGTACAAGAAGATGCAGGGACACCGCCAGGCATTCGTGCAGGTCAAGATCAATGAGATCCTGGTCGGCGGCAAGAGCCTGACAGCTTAAGAACGAGAAGCAGGTCCCTCCGCTACGCATTGCAAAATACGCAACGCTCCGGCCGGGATGACAAATTTTGTAGTAGCCGCCAGAGCGGCAAGAGGATAAAGAAATGGCACATAAAAAAGGCTTAGGCAGCTCCAAAAATGGTCGCGATTCAAATGCTCAGCGGCTGGGCGTGAAGGTATTTGGCGGCCAGACCGTCACCGGCGGTTCCATCATCGTGCGTCAGCGTGGCACCCCGCTGAAGGCCGGCCTGAACGTGGGCCGTGGCAAGGACGACACCCTCTTCGCAAAGATCGACGGCGTGGTGAAGTTTGTGGACCGTGGCCGTACGGGCCGCTTTGTGGCGGTCGATCCGATCGTCGCTTCCGCATAACGTTTTCTCGCCTGAAAAGGTACATCGTGTGGTTCCAAAAGCCCTCCACTGGAGGGCTTTTCCACGCTTAAAACCGCTTATTTTTAGTGATAAAATAGACCTACGAAAAGCTCCCGTATTTGGGCCATAGATGCACGCATTTTGTGTATCTTACGAGGCCTGCGACGGTCGAATTTTCGAATTGGTTTGAGCCACACTGGAGCTTCATGGCAACGAAAGAGACCGTACCTTCTGAAACCGCACTTCTGGACGCAACCGACGAGCCATTGAAGGGCAAGTCTTCCGCCAAGGGCTCCTACACCGGCGATAACATCAAGATTCTGGAAGGGCTGGAGGCCGTGCGGCTTCGCCCGGCCATGTATATCGGCTCCACGGGCGAGCAGGGTCTGCATCACCTCGTGTACGAGGTCGTCGACAACTCGGTTGACGAGGTTCTCGCCGGCTACGCAACGCGCGTCGACGTAACGATCCATCTGGACAATTCCATCACGGTTGTCGATGACGGCCGCGGCATCCCAGTCGACATCATGGACACACCGACCGGCGAGCGCATGCCGGCGGTCCAGGTCGTTCTGACGAAGCTGCATGCAGGCGGCAAGTTCGATGCTTCGAACTACAAGGTCTCCGGTGGTCTGCACGGTGTCGGTGTCTCGTGCGTAAACGCACTTGCGGAAGAGTTTGACGTCGAGATTTGGCGCGACGGTCACACCTACGAACAGGACTATTCGAAGGGCGCCCCGATCAGCGAGCTGAAGCAGACGGGCACGAGCAAGAAGCGTGGCACGAAGATCCACTTCCTGCCCGACAAGAGCATCTTTACGGTGACCGAGTACAACGGCGATACGCTCTCGCAGCGTCTGCGCCAGCTGGCGTACCTGAACAAGGGGCTGGAGATTACGCTCACCGATGAGCGCGTCACTGATCCGAAGACCGGCGAAGCCAAGAAGCAGGACTTCAAGTACGCCGGCGGTATCGCGGAGTTCATCAAGCATCTGAACAAGGGCAAGGTCGTTCTGCACGACAAGCCGATCTACATCGAGGCCGAGCGCGACACGACGGTGATGGAGATCTCGCTGCAGTACAATGACGGTTATTCCGAGAACGTCTTTAGTTTTGCGAACAACATCAACACGGTGGATGGCGGTACTCATCTCTCGGGCTTCCGCACGGCGCTGACGCGCACGATCAATGCGGCGGGCCAGTCACTGGGATTGTTCAAGGATGTGAAAGAGAATCTCTCGGGCGACGACGTTCGCGAAGGCCTCGTCGCCGTGGTCAGCGTAAAGCTGCCGCAGCCTCAGTTTGAGGGCCAGACGAAGGGCAAGTTGAACTCGGATATCTCGGGCCTAGTGCAGCAGGTGGTGAATGAGCGCCTGGGCATGTTCCTGGAGCAGAATCCTTCGGTCGCACGCAAGATCATCAACAAGGCGATCGAAGCGGCACGTGCGCGCGAGGCAGCACGCAAGGCTCGCGATCTGACACGCCGCAAGGGCGCGCTGGACGGCGGCGGTCTGCCGGGCAAGCTCGCGGATTGTTCCGAGCGTTCGCCGGAGCGTTGTGAACTGTATCTGGTCGAGGGTGAGTCGGCAGGTGGCACGGCCAAGCAGGGCCGCGATCGCCGTTACCAGGCGATTCTACCGCTGAAGGGCAAGATTCTGAATGTGGAGAAGGCCCGCTACGACAAGATGCTGGGCCACGAAGAAATTCGCGCGATGATCACGGCGCTGGGCGCGGGCATCGGCAAGGATGATTTCGATCCGGCGAAGCTGCGCTACGGCAAGCTGATCTTGATGACCGATGCCGACGTCGACGGTTCGCATATCCGCACGCTGCTGCTGACGTTCTTCTTTCGCCATATGCAGGAGCTGATTACCCGCAACCACGTCTACATCGCACAGCCGCCGCTCTTCCGCATCAAGAAGGGCAAGTTCGAGCAGTACATCAAGGATGAGCGCGAGTTTGTGAAGGTGATGGTGAAGCGCGCGAGTGATGGCATGGTGGTCCGTTACGGCGAGGCTGCCGGCAGAATCGAAGGCGCGGCGCTCACGAAGTTCATGGGGCAGCTCAATGACTATCTCGGTTTCTACGAGAAGGTCGACAAGCGTCTGCGGAACGACGATGTGAGCACGTTGCTGTGCACGCTGGAGCTGGTGAAGCGCGAGGACTTCCAAGGAACGCCTGAGACCGCGCCGCTGAAGATCAAAAAGCTGCATGACGCGCTGGAGAAGATGACGAAGCTGCATCAGTTCAAGGGTGTGCAGGAGCCGGCGTTCGACGAAGAGCACCAGACGTATTCGGTAACGTTTGTCGACGCGCAAGGCTCCGAGCGCCGTATCGATTGGGCTATGGCCTCCTCGCCGGAGTATCGCCAGATGATGGCGAAGTACGGCCAGATCCAGGAGCAGTTGCAGCCGCCCTATTTCATCGAGTATGCGAAGAAAGACGCGAAGGCTGAAGCCGCCGCGGAGGATGAAGCGGAAGCAGAAGAGATCGAGTCTGAGACGGGCGTGGCCGATGTGGCTGCGGCTCCGGGCACTGTCGATGAAGTCAAGCCGGAGAAGCGTGGCAAGAACTCCAAGGCGAACGCCGAGCCGGTCGAGAAGAAGACGGCACGCGAGCTCTTTGAGCACGTGATCGAGCAGGGTCGCAAGGAGTACCAGGTGCAGCGTTATAAGGGCCTGGGCGAGATGACCTCATCGCAGCTGTGGGAGACGACGATGGATCCTGAGAAGCGCACGCTCCTCCGTGTGAAACTCGAAGATATTGCGGCAACAGAGCTGATCTTTACGACACTGATGGGCGAGGATGTAGAGTCACGCCGGAAGTTTATTGAAGAGAATGCGCTGGATGTAAAGAATCTGGATATCTAGAAGGTATCTCTGAGTGTGACAAGCCCGTTTTTATTTATCGAAGCTGTGAATGGGCTAGGCTGTTTCTCACATAAGCTGAGAATATTAGGCAAAGCAGTTCTTAGCGCAGCTCCCATTTCTGCTCCGCTAACTGTGTTGGTAGAAAAATAGAACATTCGTACATGATTATCGCGTACGGCTTCTTTTTCCAATATATGTTTACGTATATTCTTGTCCGTTGTTAAAAGAACCCAGCCTTTTTTTCCGACTTCCGGTAGCCAGGCGGTATCTTCAGTTCCGGCAGGAAAGTGATCGGAATGGCTCTCAAATGAAACACCTGCGTCCGCTAAAGCGGACCGCAGGTGTGGATTGCGGCAGTGGTTTTCATCCAGAAAGATTGTTGGCTTATCTAGGCTGCCTGTAGGCGCGGGTTTTCCCATCGGATGGCGTCCTCGATGACCTTCCCACTAACCCCATATTCCCGAGCTAGGTCGGAAATTGAATCTCGGGCAGCAAATCTTCCCGCAACTACGGAAGTAGATATCCCAGTTCCGGTTAGTACCGACTTTCCGAATGAAACTTTCGGGCTTATGCTGATGTGTTGTGGCTCTTTAGCCGTGTTAGTTACGACGAAAGGATATAAATGCGTAGCTACTCCCTGTGCATCTCTTCCTATCCGATGGAGATAAAGCTGAACGATATCTCGAATGGCATGTTGTCCACTTCGGGACAAATTGATGATGCTTTCATCTGCATTTCTAATAAAGAGATCAATTCCATCCGTCTCAAAGGATTGATGGAGCAAAGGATGATCTGATTGATAGTGCTTGCCCAACTCTTTGAGTGCTTTCCTGACACCTTGAAGAGAGAGATTATGAACCTTACGCATGGACTTCAAAATATGCAGCTCAAGAAGGTTATTGAAAGATAGATTATTGGGTCCACAAGGCACTATTAGGCCTGCTCCAGAAGTCCAATTTTTTATTGTCCCATACGGCAGGCGTACATACGCAGCAGCTTCTGGGTAACCGTATGCTGGGCGATCAAAAATACTTGGCTGAGAGCTGCTCATAATAGAAATAATACCCTGAACCGTTATTGGTGCAGATAATGAATCTGTAACTCAATGATTCAAAGAGGTTGAAAATTTGATGCTCGTTTCTGCGAAGAATCTGGTGAAGGAGTATCCGCGCGATGGCGGTGTGAGCCGCGTTGTGGATGATGTCTCCTTTGAGATTGCTCAGGGGGAGACGCTGGGGCTTGTCGGCGAGTCCGGCTCGGGGAAGAGCACGGTAGCGCGGATGATTCTGCGGCTGATTGAGCCGACATCGGGCACGGTGGAGTTTGCAGGAGAGAATATTCTGCGCGCCAGCACTGCAGAGCTGCGGCGTTTGCGGCGGCGGATGCAAATTGTCTTTCAGGATCCGTATGCGGCGCTGAATCCGCGGATGAGTGTGAGCGAGATCGTGGGCGAGCCGTTTGCGATCCATCGAGAAGAGGGAGTCACAAATAAGGCGCAGCGCGATGCGCGTGTGACGGAGCTGCTGCGCGAGGTTGGGCTGGATGGTTCCGCGATGACGCGGTATCCGCATGAGTTTTCGGGTGGGCAACGGCAGCGCATCAATATCGCGCGTGCGCTGGCGTTGCGGCCGGAGTTTCTGGTGCTGGATGAGCCGGTGTCGGCGCTGGATGTGAGTGTGGGTGCGCAGGTGATCAACCTGCTGCAGGAGCTGCAGCGCGCGCGGGGGATGACGTATCTCTTCATCTCGCATTCGATGCCGCTGGTGCGGTATCTGGCGGATCGCGTGGCGGTGCTGCAGCATGGGCGGCTGGTGGAGATCGGCGATTGCGAGCAGGTGTGCGAGCGCCCGCGCGAGGCATACACGCAGCAGTTGATCGCGGCTACGCCAGAGATGCTGTTGCGGGCGTAGCGGACATCCTGCGAAGGTTGCCTTTGGCGATGGCCAACTTAGTGACGATAAAGCCGTCGCGAAGATGGGGCACCCGAACTCATCGCGCATGCAGAGCACTACAATAAAAAGATGCCTCTCCTTCACCAGATCCCGCAGGGTTATGAGTATGCGTGGCTGGTGCTATGCGCGTTTATCGCAGGGGTGATCAACGCGGTGGCGGGCGGCGGCGGTTTTCTGGCCTTCCCCAGCCTGATGGCTGCGGGCATTCCGCCGGTGCAGGCGAATGCGACGAACACCGTGGCGCTCTGGCCGGGGCAGTTCACGTCCATAGTTGGCTATCGCCGTGAGCTGCTGGTGCATACGCGGCTGATTCTGCCGTGTCTGGCATCAGCCCTCATCGGCGGAACGGCGGGCGCCTGGGTGCTGCTGCATACAGCGCAGGGAGCGTTCTTCAAGCTGATCCCGTGGCTGTTTCTGCTGGGTGCAGTGATGTTCTCCATTAGCGGACGCGTTTCGCGTGCGATGCAAGCCCGGCGCGAGCGCAGCGAGGGCAAAGAGAAGCATCTGCATCCCTTCTGGCTCGGGGTCATGATGACGGTGGTGTGTTTTTACGTCGGCTACTTCGGTGCGGGAGCGGGATTCATTACGATGACGGTGCTCTCGCTTTTCGGTGTGAGCAAACTGGCGGAGATCAATGCACTGAAGGTGATCTCGACGACGACGGCGAATGGTATTGCTGTGATCGTGTTCATCGTGAACGGTGCCGTGGTGTGGCACTATTGCGCAGCGATGATGACAGCGTGTGCTATCGGTGGATACGTGGGTGCGCATAACTCACGCAAGATCAACGATCGCATATTGCGGCCCATCATTGTGACATTTGGATTTATGGTGTCAGCCTATTTCTTCTGGAAGGCATACGCATGATGAAACAGAGCTGGATCGACATGATTGGGTTTGCTGCGGCGGTGTGTACGACGGTCTCATTTCTGCCGCAGCTGATCCGCGTGCTGAAGCTGCGTTCCGCGCGCGATATTTCTCTGGGGATGTTCAGCATTTTTTCATTTGGAACAGCGTTGTGGCTGACGTATGGCGTTCTGTCGCATTCTTTGCCGGTGGCGCTGGCGAATGCGGTGACGCTGGTGCTCTCGGGCTGGATTTTAATTTTAAAGATAAAGTATGACGCGGCGTATGAACGTACGCTGCATAGGGGCGAGCAATGAGTCACGAGGGAATACGGTTTGTAAGCGCGGAAGAAGCAGCGCGCACCGATAAGACGAATGTAAAGCTTCCGCCGGATGCAGTGACGCCGGCGAAGGTGCGTGTGAAGAAGACGGAAGGCACGGGCGTCGAGATCGACTGGAAGGACGGGCACCGGAGCGCGTGGGATTTCAAGTGGCTGCGCGATGCGTGTCCGTGTGCGACCTGCCATGAGGCGCGCGAGGCCGAAGGGCGCAAGCCAGGCGAGCCGAAGCGGGAGCCGGCGCAGCTACTGCCGATGTTCAAGCCGGCGGCGCGTCCGCAGACGGTGACGCCGGTGGGCAAGTACGCGGTGCGCTTCAAGTGGGAAGATGGCCACGAGAGCGGGATCTACTCGTGGGAGTACCTGCGGCGGGTGTGCCAGTGTGCGGAGTGCTTGGCTAAGGGCTAGAAATCAAATTCCGGCATGCGCCGGAATGACAAACAATCTAGCAGTAGGCGAGGCGGAAAATTTTAGGCGAGGCTGAGACCACTATTGCGTGGGATCGGCGCGTGTGTGGACCAGAGTTGCTCGATCTGCGTCAGCGCGTCCTCGACGGTATTAGCAACGCGCAGGATGCCGCGATTGCTGCCGCGGAACATGTCCTCATCCGTGATGTACTGCATGAAGTCCAGCAGTTTGTCGTAGTAGCCGTTGCTGTTCAGGAAAAGACAGGGCTTGATGTGGATGCGGAGCTGGGCCCAAGTCATGGCTTCGAAGATCTCTTCGAAGGTGCCGATGCCGCCGGGGAGTGCGATGAAGGCGTCGGAGCGGGAGGCGATGAGGGCCTTGCGCTCATGCATGTTGGGGACGATGTGCAGCTCGGTGAGGCCGCGGTGGGTGATCTCGACCTTTTCCAGGACGTGAGGAATGACTCCGATCACCTGACCGCCGGCTGCGAGCGCGGCGTCGGCGAGCGCGCCCATCATGCCGACCTGGGCGCCGCCGTAGACGGTGCCGTAGCCGCGACGGGCGAGGGCGGTACCCATCTCGCGGGCGACGGCCAGATACTGCTCGCCCCGCCCAGCGGAGGATCCGCAGTAGACTGCGATGTTCTTTTGGGAGGTCGTCATCTGTCTTCAGGATATCCGAAGCTGGCGGCGATACACTTGAAGAAGCGGGTTGGAAAGATTCCCTCAGGGGCTAAAGCCTTTGCCGATGGCGGTTGGCGGCGCGACTGAAGCCGCGCCCTTTCAAAACAAAGCAAAGGCCTTGGTGGGTTGACGTTCATGCAGCGATAAAGACAACTCCGGGGGTCCTTCGCTGCGCTCAGGATGACGACGTAAAAACAAAGCAACGGCAACAGCAACGACAGAAGCAGATCCCTCCGCTGCGCATCGCAAAGAGCGCGATGCTCCGGTCGGGATGACAAATTTTAGTTGGATGGATCAGCGTGCATCATCTTCTTCAAAATATGAATCCGCAGCAGCGCGAGGGTGTGGAGGTTGGCGACGGCCCGGTGCTGATCCTTGCCGGCGCGGGCTCGGGCAAGACGCGCGTGATCACGCATCGTATTGCGTACCTGATCGACGTCAAGGGTGTGCGACCGGATTCGATCCTGGCGGTGACGTTTACGAATAAGGCGGCCAAGGAGATGGCCGAGCGCGTGGACAAGCTGATCGGGCAGAGCACTCTGGCGCGGCCGGTGCTGTCGACGTTCCATTCGTTCTGCGTGCGCACACTGCGGCGCGATGTGGAGGCGCTGCGGACGAACGGTGTTGGCCTGACGAAGGATTTTGCCATCTACGACGAGACCGATCAGCAGGCGGTGGTGAAGCAGGCGATGCGGCGGATGGGTCTGGACGACAAGCAGCTGAAGCCGCGCATCGTGCTGGGCAAGATCTCGTGGGCGAAGAACCACATGATCGATCCGCAGGAGTATTTTCTGAACTCCGCGAATCCGCAGGATGAGAAGATCGCGCATATCTTCGACGCGTATCGCAAGGAGCTGGCGAAGGCGAATGCGCTGGACTTCGACGATCTACTGCTGGAGACGGTACGTCTGCTGAAGGCTGCTGGCGATGTGCGCGAGCGTTACAACCGGCGCTACAAGTATCTGTTGATCGACGAGTACCAGGATACGAATCGTCCGCAGTATGAGCTGATGAAGCTGTTGGGGTCGCATCACAATGTCTGCGTGGTGGGTGATGAGGACCAGAGCATCTACAGCTGGCGCGGCGCGGACATCAAGAACATTGTCGAGTTTGAGAAGGATTTTCCCGAGGTGAAGACGATCCGTCTGGAGCAGAACTATCGCTCGACGGAGGTGATCCTTGAAGGCGCGAGTGCTGTTGTGCGCAACAATACGCAGCGCAAGGGCAAGGAGCTGTGGACGGCGCGCGAGGGTGGCTCGAAGATCGGTTACTACGAGGCTCCGGATGGCGAGAATGAGGCGCTGTTCATTGCGGATCGCATCGCGACGTATCTGCGTGAGGCAGGAGCGACACAGGAGGCTCCGCGCTGTGCGGTACTGTATCGCACGAACTCGCAGTCACGGCTGGTGGAAGAGGCGCTGCGCCGGTACAACATTCAGTACACGATGGTCGGCGGATTTTCGTTCTACGATCGCGCCGAGATCAAGGACATGCTCAGCTATCTAAAGCTGGTGCAAAATCCGAATGATTCGGTGGCGCTGGGGCGTTCGATCAATACGCCGGCGCGCGGGATCGGCAAGGCCACGCTGGAGACGGTGGAGCGGATCGCGCTTGAGACCGGCATGAGCACGTGGGATGCGGTGAAGCGTGTGATCAGCGATCGTCTGCTGCCGCAGCGTGCGCTGACGGCGCTGGAAGGGTTTGTGCAGCTGATCACCGATGCGCGGGCGATGCTGGCTCCAGGGTTTTTACAGCAGGGAACAGGGAATAGGGAACAGGGAACAGTAGAAGACGCTGTGGAAGGGGCCGTGGCAGAGGACGATGCCAGCTTTAACTTCGGTTTTGATTTTGGGGCGAATGAGCCGGAAGCAGCGGAGCCACGCGAGAAGTCAGAGGCAGAAGAGATTGGTTTCGATCCGGCGGAGTTTAATCCATTTGAAGATAAGGCTGCGAGCAAAACCTTAGTTCCGAAACCCATTGCGGCGAAGATCGATGCGGTGGTTGCAGCGGTGGAAGGCTTCCGTGCACCGGGCGATGCGGCGACGTTGCCGGAGCTGATCAAGTTCCTGAACGATCGCAGCGGATATCTGCGCGCGCTGGAAGATGAGGGCACGCCGGAATCGTTCTCGCGCATTGAGAATCTCAAGGAACTGGCAAACGCTGCACAGGATGCGCATGCCCGCGGCGAAACGCTGGCGGATTTCCTGGATCATGCAGCGCTGGTCAGTGATGTGGACGCGTACCAGGGTGATGCACGCGTGACGCTGATGAGTCTCCATGCGGCGAAGGGTCTGGAGTTTCCGCTGGTCTTCCTGACCGGTATGGAAGAGGGGCTTTTTCCGCACTCGCGGACGCTGACCGATCCGACACAGCTGGAAGAGGAGCGGCGGCTCTGTTATGTAGGCATGACGCGGGCAATGGATGTGCTGGTCACGACGCGTGCGCGGTATCGCCGCCGTTACGGAAACGACATGCCGGAGGCGAGCCTGCCGTCGCGGTTTCTGGAAGAGATCCCGGCGCATCTGCTGGAGGATCTTGGCAGCCCACCGGCGCGCGAGTCGTACGGCGGCAGCTTTGGGAATAGTTATGGCAGCGGCTACGGCGGCAATCGCTATGGTGCGAACCGGTATGCGAAGAAGCGTGGCGATGAGGACGGCGAGCGTCACTATAGCTACGAGGATGAGGATCAGAGCGCGTCGGACAGCGCTGGGCCTCAGCAGCAGAGATCGAAGAGCGGGCTGCAGTTCGGGCTGTCGAAGGCTCAAAGTGGGGCGAAAAGCACGGATTCCATCGACAATATTGCCAGTTTCTTTGGCGCGCGGGGTGGAGCGGCGATCAAGAGTGGGCGGCCGAAGCTGGAGGTGGCGGCGCCGACCGGCGGAACCGGGCTCAAGACCGGCACCCGCGTCCGGCACCCCAAGTATGGCGAGGGTGTGATCTTCCGGCGCGAAGGGGACGGGGAAGATGCCAAGCTTACAGTACAATTTACACAGCACGGTGCGAAGAAGCTGGTGGAGAAGTTTGCCCAGCTGGAGCGCCTGTAAAAATTTATCTGGAAGAAAGTTTTGGAGACTGAAGACCGATGGCGAACACAAAGAGCATTACCGATAAGGGCGAGCGCAAGGCAGTAAAGCGCGCTGCACGCAAGAAGGCAGCACCGAAGGCTCCGCGTACCGGCGCTCGTGGCGAGAACAAGGCAAAGGTCAAGAAGGCAGCACGCGGACAGGCGAAGCGTAAGTAAGCCTTCACGGATCGCTTGCTTCGCAAGCAATACACAACGGTGGGCCTTCGGGCTCACCGTTTTTATTTGGGTGGGTGCAAGATTCTGCAAAGGCCGCCTTCGGCGATGCCCACCTTAGCCGCGATAAAGCTGCGGCGAAGATGGGGCACCCGGTTTCTTCGGCAATAACGAGAGAGCGTATTCTTAAAGCAATGGCACGAGAATCGAAGCGCGATAAAGATATTGATGTAAAAGAGTGGCTGCGGAAGCTGCCGAAGGCGGAGCTGCATCTTCACCTGGAAGGCACCATCACGCCGGAGACGCTGCTGGCGCTGAGTGCGCGGCATGATGCGTCGCCGCTGACGCGCGCAGGGGCAGAGAAGCTCTACACCTATGAGAACTTCATCGGTTTCCTGATGGCGTTCAAAGCGGTTACGGAGCGGCTGCAGACGCCGGAGGATTACGAGCTCATCACCTACGAGATGATCCGGGATCTTGCGAAGCAGGGTGTGCTCCATGCCGAGGTCTACATCTCGTTCGGCATTATCTATTTCTGGAAGAAGACGGATGTAGAGCCGTTCGTGGAGGCGATCGAGCGCGGGCGTATCCGCGGCGAAAAGGATTTCGGCGTCACGGTGCTCTGGATCATCGATGCGGTACGGAACTTTGGCGCGGAGGAGGCAGCTCGTGTCTTTCGCAAAGCTGCAGAGCTGCGGCCGAAGTATCCGAGCATCGTTGGGATTGGAATCGGTGGAGATGAGGCGAAGGGGCCGGCCGATCTGTTTCGTGAGCTCTATGCGGAAGCGAAGGCTGCGGGTCTGCGGCTGACGGCGCATGCGGGCGAGTCGGTTGGGCCGGAGAGCATGTGGTCGGCGATCAATATCGGTGCCGAGCGGCTGGGGCATGGGTTGGCGGCGCAGCATGACGCTGAACTGATGGATATTCTGGCGACGAAGCAGATTGTGCTCGAGCTGTGTCCGACAAGCAATGTTCGCACGGGTTGCTGCAAGACGATGGACGAGCATCCGCTGCGGCATTACTTTGATTGCGGATTGATGGTGACGTTGAACTCGGACGATCCGCCGATGTTTGGCAGCGATCTGCTGGGCGAATATGTTCTGGCGTACGAGCAGTTCGGTTTTACGCTGGAGCAGATGCGAGAGCTGGCGGCGAACTCGATCGAGGCCAGTTTTCTGCCGGCGGAGCGCAAACTGGCGCTGCTGCGGCAGGTGGAGCTGTACGGCTGGTAGTGGGATAACGAATCCAGCTCGTCAACATCTAAACCTTGTGCCCCGTTTGTGGGATGTGCATGTTGTAACAAGGCTGGGGTATTATCTGAGGCAAGAGAATAGACAGCGCAGACGCGGACATTGAGCCAACTGCCTGTGTGAAAGAAGGACCCATGAAGACATTGAAGACGATTGGCTGGATCTCTGTAGGTCTGGGAGCAGTGGCGGCCGGGCTGTTGGCTGGGCGCGAATTACGGAATCGCTACAAATTTAATCGCCGCACGCCGTATGACTATTACGCGCACGCGGGCGATGAGATCACCGAGATGGAGTACAGCGTCGGTATCTAAGATTTCTGCGGCATAGAAAAGCCCCGGCTATGGCCGGGGCTTTTTGTTTTTGTGGTGTTTTTGCGGCGGAGGTAGAAAAGCAGATTCCTCCGCTGTGCTGCGGAATGACAAAGTAAGAGTTAACCTTTGGCTGCCAGCTGGCGGAGTACGTACTGCAGGATACCGCCGTGCTGGTAGTAGAGGATCTCCTGCGGTGTGTCGATGCGGACGGTGGCGACGAATTTCATCACGGCGCCGTCTGCAGACTTGGCGTGGACGGCGATCTTCTTGCCGTTGGCGAACTTCGAGTCCAGCATCGCGGCGAGGCCGGGGATGTCATAGACCTCTTCGCCGGTGAGCATCAGCTTTTCGACCGAGTCGCCTGCATCGAACTGCAGCGGAACGATGCCCATGCCGACGAGGTTGGAGCGGTGGATGCGCTCGTAGCTCTCGGCGAGGACAGCGCGCACGCCGAGGAGGCGTGTGCCCTTGGCCGCCCAGTCGCGTGAGGAACCGGAGCCGTACTCTTTACCGGCCAAGATCATCAGCGGCGTGTTGCGCTCGGCGTACTTGATGGATGCGTCGTAGATCGACATGCCTTCACCCTCGGGCAGAAGACGCGTGACACCGCCTTCTGTTCCCGGCGCGAGCTTGTTGCGCAGACGAACGTTGGCGAAGGTACCGCGCACCATGACCTCGTGATTGCCGCGGCGTGAGCCGTAGCTGTTGAAGTCAGAGGGCTTCACGCCATTCTCGATCAGGTACTTTCCGGCAGGGCCGTTCAGCTTGATCGAACCTGCGGGCGAGATGTGATCGGTGGTGACGGAGTCGCCGAGCACGGCGAGAACGCGCGCGCCGGTGATGTCGGTGACGGGTGCAGGTGTGGCGGGCATGCCGTCGAAGTACGGTGCCTTGCGGATGTAGGTGGAGTCAGCCTCCCAGCCGTAGACCTTGCCGGTGGGAACGGCGAGCTTCTGCCAGTTGGCATCGCCGTCGGAGATGGTGGAGTACTCCTTGTGGAACATCGCGGTGTCGATGGAGCTGGCCAGCGTGTCGGAGACTTCCTTCTGCGTCGGCCAGATGTCCTTCAGGTAGACGGGCTGTCCGTCCTTGCCCTTGCCGAGCGAATCCTTCTCAAAGTCGAAGTCGATCTTGCCGGCGAGTGCGTAGGCGACGACGAGCGGCGGCGACATGAGATAGTTCGCGCGCACCTCAGGCGAGATACGGCCTTCGAAGTTGCGATTGCCGGAGAGAACGGAGACAGCGACGAGCGAGTGATCTTCGATCGACTTGGAGACGTCGGTGGGCAGCGGGCCGGAGTTGCCGATGCAGGTGGTGCAGCCGTAGCCGACGGTCTGGAAGCGGAGCGCATCCATGTACTGGGTGAGACCGGCCTTCTCGTAGTAGTCGGTGACGACGCGGCTGCCGGGAGCGAGTGAGGTCTTCACCCAGGGCGGCGTTTGCAGACCCTTTTCGACGGCCTTCTTCGCGAGCAGTCCTGCTGCGAGCATGACCGACGGGTTGGAAGTGTTGGTGCACGAGGTGATGGCGGCGATCACGATGCTGCCGTGATGAAGATACTTGTCGACATCGACACCGAAGCGCTCCTGTACAGAGGTGGGAGCTTCGTTCTTGGTGGATGCGCCCTTGCTGGAGACGGCGTTGCCGTGTGCGGAGGCGTGACCGCCCTCTGCCTCCCAGCCGACGACCTGGCGTGCGGTGGCCTTGTTGCCGTTCGGGCCGAGCAGAGCAGGCAGAGCCTTGTGGAAGCTCTCACCGGTCTGCGAGAGGAGCACCCGATCCTGCGGACGCTTGGGGCCGGCGACGCTCGGTTCCACGGTGGCGAGATCGAGCGAGATGGTGGTGGAGTACTCGGCCTCGGGCGCATCGGGGGTGTGGAACATACCCTGTGCCTTGTAGTAGTCCTCGACGAGCTGGATCTGCGCAGCGGAGCGGCCGGTGAGCGTGAGGTAGCGTAGCGTCTCGGCATCGACGGGGAAGATGCCGCAGGTGGCGCCGTACTCGGGCGCCATGTTGGAGATGGTGGCGCGATCGGCGAGAGCGAGCTCGCTGATGCCGGCGCCGTAGAACTCGACGAACTTACCGACGACGCCGAGCTTGCGCAGCATCTCGGTGATGGTGAGCACGAGATCGGTGGCGGTGGTGCCTTCCTTGAGCTTGCCGGTCAGCTTGAAGCCGACGACCTGCGGCACGAGCATGGAGACGGGCTGGCCGAGCATGGCCGCCTCGGCTTCAATGCCGCCGACGCCCCAGCCGAGTACGCCGAGACCGTTGACCATGGTGGTGTGTGAGTCGGTGCCGACGAGCGTGTCGGGATAGGCGACGATGTTGCCGCTGGCGTCGGGCTTGGTGGTGAAGACGACGCGGGCGAGGTACTCGAGGTTCACCTGGTGGCAGATGCCCATGCCTGGCGGTACGGCGGAGAAGTTGTGGAAGGCAGTCTGACCCCACTTCAAGAAAGCATAGCGCTCGCGGTTGCGTGTGAACTCCAGTGCGGCGTTGAGGTCATACGAGTTTGCAGTGCCGAACTCATCGACCTGCACGGAGTGATCGATGACCAGCTCGGCGGGCTGCAGGGGATTGATCTTGTCGGGATTGCCGCCGAGAACCTTCATGGCATCGCGCATGGCGGCGAGGTCGACGATGCAGGGGACGCCGGTGAAGTCCTGCATGAGCACGCGGGCGGGCATGTAGGCGATCTCGTTATCGGGCTCGGCCTTCGCGTCCCAGTTGGCGAGCGCGGTGATGTCGTCGGCGGTGACGGTCATGTTGTCTTCGCAGCGAAGGAGATTCTCGAGCAGAATGCGGAGCGAGAAGGGGAGGCGCGAGAGCTTGACGTTCTTCAGTGCATCGAGACGGTAGATCTCATAGTTCTTGCCGCCGGAGGTGAGAGTGGCTTTGGAGCCGAAGGAGTTGATGGAGCTCATGGTCGATTTGTCCTCTGCGCACAGGGCGCGGTAGTGCCGCTGCGGATTTTTGGCAGCGAAGATTGATCAGAATGACGGGGAGCGCGAATTAAAGACTGATGCGGCCGCGGTCATGACGGCCACGGCGAAAACGCTTGATAAAGCCAAGGGAGGCTTCGGCACGTACAGCACGGCGATGGCGCGGCTGTTTCACCCATCTAGTGTAACGCCGGGTGGGCCGGACGCGAAAGAGGCACTTATTTTGACGATTCACGGCTTTTGTACGTGGTCAGGGCTTGTTGACGGCGGAGTTTTTGACGTCATAGGGCGAAAGCATATTGGCCACTATTGGAGTGACGACTGGCGAGGCGGAGCCGACCAGTTCGAGAAGACGGCTTGTCTGCTCGTCCGCCAGCCAGACATTGCCGGAGCCATCGATGGCAACGCTAAATGTTATAGCGTTGCTGGGCAGATAAGCGCTTCCGATTCTGACGGGCGAGAGGCCGGCACCGGTGGAAGAGAACTCGCTGGCTCCAACGGCACCCCTACTCGACACCCAGACGCTGCCGGCGCCGTCAATGGCGAGGCCACTACCACTACTCAAGCCATTGCCGGTGATCGGAGAGTTGTGGGCGGTTACGGTGGAGTTGGTCGTGGTGGCCGCCGCGCCGGTGGAGGTGAAGATGCTTACGGAGCCACCGTTGGCGATCCAGGCATTACCAGAGGCATCAATAGCGATCTCTCTGGAGGAGTTCAGGCCATTGGTGAACTCGTAAGGACTGCCGTTGAAGGAGGGAGAGACCGCGCCGGTAGAGTTGAGAACGACCAACTCACCTTCCTGATTATCCGTGATCCAGACATTCCCGGAGAGGTCGATCGCGAGACCGTATGGCAGAAAACTGATGTTGTTGCTGAAAAAAGGTGAGCCAGGAAGGGTCCCGCCCGTAGGAGTGTAGGCGGCGATCTTGGGGGCGCTACTTAATACGTCGTAACCGACCCAGGCGTTACCACGGGTATCGATGGCAATGGCCTCGGCTTCCTGGAGTCCACTGCTGGAGACAGGGGAGTTCAAAGTAGAGTTGCTTGTGGTCGCCACTGCACCCGTGGAGGTGAAGATGCTCACGTTCGAGCTGTTCGAACCACCTCCGACCCAGGCATTGCCGGAGGCATCGAAGGCAATGGAGAGAGGTTCCACGAGAGAGTTGCCGGTGAGGGGCGAATCGGATGTAAAGATCGAGTTTGCCGTGGTGGCTGCAGCGCCAAAGGGAGTGAAGATGCTGACGCTGGAGCCGGAAGTATTTGCGCTCCAGACGTTACCGGAAGCATCGATGCCAAGTGCATAAGGGCCTGCGAGTCCGTTGCCGGTGAAGACAAGACCAAGGCTAAGGTCCGCAGGAGTGGTGGAGCGGCCGACAAAGGGTGCACCGACACCTGCGCCAAGGTCATAGATGCTTTTCACATTGGTAGAGCCACCCTGGCCCGGATTTTGTGCAAGGTAAAGGGCGGCGGTCGCGGTGTCGACAGGATGTGCGCCGGAGAGACTCGTGATGTCATTGAACAGCGTGGAGCAGGTCGAGCCTGTGGAGTTGACGCAGTAGGCAAGCGAGTTGGCAATGCTATTCAGAACGTCCGACGGAGCAGCGCCGTTGGCATTGGGGCTGAGAAGACAGTTGCCGTTGACGACAGAAGCGGTGTTCGTGCAGGCGGAGCCGGTAGAGGGCTCGGCAAGATTGAAGAAGTTAGAAAAAGCATGCTCGATGCCGGAAGCAGCGAGGGGATGGGAGCCGGGGTTTAATTGATTCGCGTCACTTGAGACGTGGGTGGCGTCCACAGCATAACCCGCTATGGCGTAGGCGGCTGCGACTGTGGTGACCTCATTGACGTTCAGAAAAGGTATAGTTGCTGCGAAGCTGGAGAGTGTTGTGGATGGACACTCGCCGAGAATGGTCATCAGCGAGATGTAGGGATTGATGTCATTGATGTTGCCATCCGTGGAACCGCTGGTGATGAGCAGATAAATCTGGGTACCTTGCGCGCAGGTGTAATCGCCTGTGATGGAGAAGTTGCCATCTTGATCTGTGAGAACGTATGCCCCCGTGGAGTCGGAGTGACCGGTACTCAAGGTGCTCAGCAAGGAGAGGCTCGAACGGCCATATGCCGTAGCATTGGCCGCAAAGAGGTAAACGTGCCCACCATAGATCGGTCCCTGACCGCCGTGAGCGATACCTTGCACAGCCAGTCCTGAAAGCGAAGACGGAGTGGCAGTGAACTTCATAGCGGAGCATCCAGTGAGCAGCACAGCCAAACCAAGCGTGGTCAGCAGGGGGATAAGGCGCATTCCAATACCTCAAAAGCGAATGTTTCGACCGAGACGCTTTATAAGTTATCTCAGGCAAAAGCCAAAGTTCCAGAACAGCGGTAAACTTTAGCCCCCACGGGGTTCTTTTGCATCTGAAATACAGGAGAAACCGCGGGCAAAAACCCAGGTTTCAGATAGAGTTCGAGAACGAGGATTGAGACATGAACAGGATTCGCGCAAATGTATTGATCGCCGGACTGGTTACAGCCATGATTGCGACCGGGTGCCACAAGAGTGTGTCCGCACAGAACCAGGCTAATGATCTGGGGCCTGATCCGGCCGCGGCCAATATGGCTCCGGGCGACGGCTCGGGAGATGCTTCGTATGATCAGCAGCAGGCTCCTGCAGGCCAGGGAACGAATGAGGCGATCACGGCGGCGCAGACGGCCTCGCCCAACGATCAGCAGCCCGGGGATCAGAATGTAGATCAGGGCTATGCCGCTCTCGACGATAGCGATGTGGACTATGACGATGCCGAGGCGCAGAGCGACCAGGCGCCACCGGAGCTGCCGGATTACGTGCAGCCGCCGCTGCCGGGCGATGGATATCTCTGGACGCCGGGCTACTGGGCGTGGGCTCCTGTGGGCTATTACTGGGTGCCGGGTGCTTGGACGATGCCTCCGTATGAGGGTGCGCTCTGGACGCCGGCTTACTGGGGTTATCGCGGTGGGCATTACTTCTTCTTCCGCGGATACTGGGGCCGGTATATCGGTTACTACGGCGGGATTAACTACGGTTTTGGATACGGTGGCCGCGGGTATGAGGGCGGTTACTGGAGCGGCAATCGCTTCCAGTACAACCGCACCGTGAACAACATCCACATCACGAATATTCACGTGTACCAGCATCCGGTGAACGTGGCTCCGGGGCGCATCAGCTACAACGGTGGACCGGGCGGCGTGCGCCAGCGGCCGGTTCCGGCAGAGCTGAATGCGATGCGTCAGCCGCGTGTGGCGCCGATGTCTACACAGCTGCGTGCGCAGCACGATGCGCAACAGAATCGCGGACAGTTTGCGAATGTGAACAAGGGACGTCCGGCAACGTTTGCGGCACCGCGTCCGATCGCGGCTGATCCGCATACGCAGTCGATCGCGCCGGCACGCGTGCCGCAACAGCGGCCGGGTGGTTCGGGCAATCAGGGACGGCCGGGCTTCCAGCAAGGCCAGCCGGGTCAACCGCAGCGTCCGGGCGTTCAGCCAGGACAAACGCAGCAGCCAGGACGTCCGGGTGGACCGGGACAACAGCAGCCGGGACAGCGTCCGGGGTTTGAGCAGAATCGTCCGCAGCCGGTGACACCGCAGCAGGCACGACCGGTGCCGCAGCAGCCGGGCCGGGTTCGTCCGGCTCCGCAACAGCCGCAGCAGAGACCGGATCAGTCGCGGCCGGAACAGCAACGTCCGCCGCAGAACTTTAACAGTCCGAATCAGCCTGTCACACAACAGCCGCAGCCGAGGCCTGTTCCGCAGCAACCGCAGCAGCGGCCTGAGAACATCAATCGTCCAGCGCCTCAGCCACGGCCTGCGCCGCAACAGCCTCAGCAGCGACCGGAGAACTTCAACCGGCCCGCGCCACAGCAGCAGCCACGTCCGGCGCCGGAGGCTCGTCCGATGCCGGCACCTGCACCGCGTCCTGCTGCACCCGCGCCGGCTCCACGGCCTGCACCCGCACCACGACCGGCTCCGATGGCTCGGCCCGCACCGGCTCCTCGTCCTGCGCCGCAGGGCGGCGGTGGTCATGAGGAACGTCCGCACTAGTTGAAGTAGATAAAAAAGGAAGGACGCGCTACGGAATCTCGTAGCGCGTTTTCTTTTAAGCGATCAATTGCCAGATCAATAGAACGTTCAGGCAGATGATGATGCTGGCAGTCAGCCAGCCGAGCGCTTGCGTCTGCCAGCCGTTCAGGAAGCTCTTCATCACGCTGGAGCGACCCGTCAGGATCAGCAGGGGAATCAGCGCGAAGGGTAGAGCGAAGCTGAGTACGACCTGCGAGAGAATCAGGATCTTCAGAGGATCCAGCCCGATCGCGATGACGGCGATGGCCGGAAGGATCGTAATAAAGCGGCGCAGGAAGACGGAGAACTTGATGTCGAGAAAGCCTTCGATGATCACCTGGCCGGCCATGACACCGACGGTGGAAGAGGCGAGTCCGGAGCAGAGCAGAGCTACTGCAAAGATGAGCGCGGAGAAGCTGCCCAACAGCGGACCGAGGGTGTGATGCGCGTCTTCAATGCTGGCGACGGGAGCCATGCCCTTCGCGGCGAGTGAGCTGAAGGCCACCGCGGCCATTACGATCATGGCGGAGTTGATGAGCCACGCGCCGTTCATCGCGACGAAGACATCGAGTAGCTCGAACTTCAGGAAGCGATGAACGAAGATGTTGCGCTTCGCCTTTTCTGACGCGGCTTCTTTCAGGCGGGGCTGCACCAGCGCGGAGTGTAGATAGATGACGTGCGGCATTACCGTCGCGCCCAGCATGCCAACGGCGATGTAGAGGCTGCCATGATCGATGGAGGGAACGAGCGTGTGCATCGCCGCAAGCTTCCAGTCGGGATGTACCAGGAAGATCTCGACGGCATAGCAGATGCCGATGATGGCGACGAAGCCCATGATGCCCCACTCGAGGAAGCGGTAGCCGGCGAGATCGAGCGCGAGGATAGCGAAGACGGCGATGGAGGTGAGCAGAGCAGCAAGAAGAAGTACGTGCGTCTTCGACCAGCCGTGGGCCAGGAGACCGTTGCCGAAGAGCAGGTAGAAGCCGAGCGCGGCGCCGAGAAACTCGGCGAGATCGGTGGCGATGGCGGAGATCTCCGCGGCGATCCAGAGCAGCCAGACCGTGGGGCGGGAGAAGTGGTCGCGGCAGTTCTGTGGCAGGGTGCGGCCGGTGACGATGCCCAGCTTGGCCGAAAGGTACTGGATGAGGATGGCCATCGCGTTCGACCAGAGCAGCACCCAGAGAAGCTTGTAGCCGAAGCGGGTGCCGCCGTCGATGTTGGTGGCGAAGTTGCCGGGATCGATGTAGGCGACGCTGGCGACGAAGGCGGGACCGAAGTAGGTCCAGAGCTCGCTACGGCGCAGTTCGGGGAAGAGACGCATCTTCTCGGCCTTGGCGGGTGTAAACGTGGATTCGTCCCGTAAAGATGAGTTTTCATCCGAAAAATTTGCCATCGGTTCCTCCTTATCGCTCAATTATTAGGTATGCCTAAATATTAGGTTAGCCTAAATCAACGAAATGAGTCAAACTAAGTAGCAGGAGCTGGATGATGCCGGTAGGGCGCAGTGGGAATGGCAACAGCGAGTCCGTAGATAACTACCTGAAGGCGATCCTGTTCCTGGGGGGACCCGAGGAGCGCCGGGTTACGAGTAAATCCCTCTCGGACCGGCTGGGCGTGGCTCCGGCCTCGGTTACGAATATGCTGCAGAAGCTGGCTGGCGCGGCTGCTCCGCTGGTGGAGTACGAACGCCATCGCGGGGTGCAGCTCTCGGCCGCGGGAAAGCGGCGCGCGCTGGAGATCGTGCGGCACCATCGGCTGATCGAGACATTTCTCTACGAGATCCTGGATTACCCGATCGAAGAGGTGCATGACGAGGCGGAGCGACTGGAGCACTTTATCTCGGAGCGGTTCGAGGAGAGGATTGCCGCAAAGCTGGGACATCCGAAGAGTGATCCGCATGGGCACTCCATCCCGACGATGAGTGGGGAGATGCCGGAGCAGCGGTCGATCCCGCTGACGGATGTGACGGACGAGGGCAGCTTTGTGATCGCGAGTGTCTCCGACAAAGATGTGCAGACGCTGCGGCAACTGAAGGCGAGCGGGATTGCGCCGGGGGTTACGCTGCGCGTGAAGAAGCATGATTCGATCGAGGGCTACTCGGTCAAGGTGGGGCACTCCGCGGTTGCGGTGGATATTGCTCCGGCGATAGCGCAGGATATTCTCATACTTCCTACCGTTGAATAAACGGCTCTCCATTCCGCATAGATAACCGAAGAGGATGACGAAACAGATGAAGGTGCTTGTGATTGGCGGCGGTGGCCGCGAGGATGCGATTGTTTGGGCGCTGAGCCGGTCGCCACGTGTGAAAGAGATCGTCTGCGCGCCAGGCAATGGCGGCATTGCGCAACGCGCGCGTTGCGTGAGCGTGGACCAGGGCAGCCTGAGCGATCTGCTGCGCGTGGTGCTCGCCGAGCAGCCGGAGCTGACGATCATCGGACCGGAGCTGCCGCTGAGCCTTGGCATCGTGGATGAGCTGCAGAAGCGCGGCCTGCGCGTATTTGGTCCGACGCAGGCTGCGGCGATGCTGGAGACCAGCAAGGCCTTCGCGAAGGACTTTATGCAGCGCCACAACATCCCTACAGCGCGCTACAAGGTCTGCAGGTCGCTCGATGAGGTGAAGAGCGAGGTCAAAAATTTTCCGGCGGCCGTGGTCGTAAAGGCGGACGGACTGGCTGCGGGTAAGGGCGTTGTGCTCTGCGCATCGCATGACGAGGCAATTCATGCGGCACAGGGAATCTTCTCCGGCGATCTGCTGGGTACTGCGGGCACGCAGCTTGTGCTGGAAGAGTTGATGGAAGGGCCGGAGATCTCGTTCTTTGCGCTCTGCGATGGGACGAATGCGCTGCCGCTGGCATGCGCGCAGGATCACAAGCGCATCGGCGAGGGCGATACCGGGCCGAACACCGGCGGGATGGGTGCGTACTCCACCGACGAGTTGATGGATGCGCCGACGCGCGCGTGGGTGATGGAGCATGTGACGCTGCCGGTAGTGCGCGGCATGCGTGCTGAAGGAACTCCATTCGCAGGCATTCTGTTTATCGGTCTGATGATGACGGTGGATGGGCCGCGCGTGCTGGAGTTCAACACGCGGTTTGGCGATCCGGAGACGCAGACGCTGATGATGCGGCTGGAGAGCGATGTAGTTGAGCTCTTCGATGCGGCGATCGATGGTCGTGTGGATGCTTTGCAGCTGAAGTGGAAACCGGGAGCGGCGGCGTGTGTGGTGGCGGCTTCTGGTGGGTACCCCGGGAAGTTCACGAATGGCTTTGCGATCGCCGGACTCGACAAGGCGTTTGATGGCGTCGAGGTCTTTCATGCGGGTACGGCGCTGAAGGATGGTGCGATTGTAACGGCGGGCGGGCGCGTGCTTGGCGTGACGTCTGCGGATGCCGATCTGCGTACGGCGCTTCGCAGAATTTATGCAGCGCTGGAAGAGATCAAGTTTGACGGCATGGTCTATCGGCGCGACATTGCAAAGCGCGCACTTAAAGATTAGTGCGACGCCGGCGCATCCGTGAGAACAACAGCAAGCCGATGATGATGGCAGCGACTGCAGCGATGACTGCATCGCGGTGCTGACGTTCGTAGCTGAGCGTGCCGTTATGCCATGCGTCGTTCACACGTAGAAAATCCGCACTCAAACCAGGAATGGTGATGGCTGCCAGATCTGTTGTGGGCAGCGAGCCGAAGATGCGCTCCGGCTCCGGCGGCTTTGCGCCGTTGCGATCATCGGGAATCTGCGCGAGGAGAGTGTTCATCTCGGCGTCACGATCGTCGTTGAAGAGCGTAATGTCGCGCGTGATGGGGAAGAGCGTGGCGTGACCGGTCATCTTCTGCTCGATGGCGGCGATGGTGTCCTGACAGACGCCGAGCGCGTAGTAGCCGCCGGCGGGAAGAGCGGGATGATCGAGATGTTCGTGCGTGTACATCAGCACGGCGAGGCCGGTGAGGCGCGTAACTTCGACAGCATCGGCGCCACGATACTCATGCGCGTGGCGGCCCATCACCCAGGGCTGGTTGAGCTGGTCGTTGGTGCGGAACTCGGCCTTGCCGTCGATGCCGAAGTAGTAGGTGACGTCGGCGTTGCGTGACGGATCGTGCGGATTGGTGACGATGATCTCGT
>Ga0206925_1003_pt1 | contig 63472 bp, 29 predicted proteins | sample Alteio_BWOrgHeat_62_FD_152944 | JGI IMG/M metagenome (GOLD analysis project Ga0206925, IMG submission 152944) | Enriched cells from forest soil in Barre Woods Harvard Forest LTER site, Petersham, Massachusetts, United States -... | ecosystem: Environmental > Terrestrial > Soil > Temperate forest >...
CTGGAACTGAACCCTGACATTATAAATGTAAACGGCGGAGCTATTGCTATCGGACACCCCCTTGGCTGCAGCGGGGCCAGGATCAGTACCACGTTAATCCATGAAATGCAAAAAAGGCAAAATGTGCGTTATGGATTGGCAACCATGTGCATAGGTGTTGGACAGGGCGCTGCGGTTATTTATGAGAAGTGTTGATAATGTTACAAAGCTAATATGTTATTAAGTTATTGCCTAACATATTAACTTGTGCCACTTAAGAATTATTTTTTTGGCTTGTCAGCTTCGATACCAAATTTTGCAAGAGGCGTTTCAGCATAAGACCGATACATTATATAATCATTTTGCATTTTGGGATAGCAGGTTTCTGAAGCGACAGGTTTGTTGTTAACGTCCACCACAGAATGTACCCTTTTTACCTCAATACCAGTGGTATCCAAATACATAATGGTACGTTCTTTAATGGCTCCGTCACCCGGCCCGCAATTGGATTTGAAAACAAAGTGCGTGATCTTAAAAGCAATCAGTTTGCCTTTGTAAAAATAGTTGTCGTATTCATGGTAAGAATCATCGGTCTGAGAAACAGGAACTTCCAGGTAGGCTATAGGCTTATCCCGGAAGTAGGCAACCGTAACGCTGGATAACAGACTGTCAGGCCATATTTGATCTTTAACCTGGATAAACTTAAGATGGTTGGCCACTTTTGCATATACTTTGGCAGTCCATCCGCCGCGCCCTGCAATGCTGTCTGCCGCCTGCATATACCTGTTTTCGAAACTGATGATACTGTCGAGGTGCTTTTTGGTCATGGGCGGATTTTGCTTGCCGGGCGGTTCATCCTTAAATGCCAAAACAAAAATGCTTAAAGCAAACATTAATAATATTTTAGTTTCGATTTTAAATGCCATGCCTATGATTAAAACTGAATCCTGTAAAGTATCATCGGAAATATACTAAGCTGGTATTCATAAACTACGCTTTTGGTTATAGGGTTGTAATCTTCGGTTAAGATATTTTTCTGGTTTGTTACATTTTGAACATCAAGCGCCCATTCTTGGGTTATTCTTTTTTGGTTCATTTTGAAACCAACTTTCAAATCAAGCTTAAAATAATCTGGATACCTCTGAGAATAAGCTTTGGTTTGGTCGGCCACAAACTCACCATATTCTTCAGAGGTCATTAAATCAATTGGCGAATAGTATCGCCCGCCGGCAAAGGTGCACTTGCCGTTGATATTGATGAGGTTATTGCCCTTTTTACCAACTTTAAATTCGTACCCCGCCAGAAAATTTGTTGTAAAATGGCTGTTGAAAGCAGTATTTCTTTCTACCCCATCGCTTGCCACATATTTCGAATCAAATAAGGAACCGGTGATCAGGAAATAATAACCATTGCTGAAAAACTTTTCCAGGGTCATTTCTATGCCATAATTTCTTGCCGTCCCTTTATTGGTAAGGCTGTCAGGAAGGTAAACGCCAAATCCATCTCCATAGTTTAATGCTGAATAACTGCTTTTGGCGATGGTAATAGGTACATTAAAGAGGTTCTGATAATAAGTTTCAAGTTTTATCCTGAAATCTTTGCCTAAAGAGCGGTCATAGCCAAGGACAAAATGCTGGCTTTTGGTAAATCCCAGGTTTTTGTTGGTAAGGATATAATTGTTTGTGTTTGGAATATTTGTTTCCGTGAAATAGGTTTCCATTTGCTGTACCTGGCCATGGAGCCCATATCCGAAACTCAGGGATGAAACATTATTTAATTGATATTTAATGCCCGCCCTGGGTTCTATGGAATAGGTATTGTTAAGAAACTGGTATTCATATTGACCACCACCCAAAATACTGAGTTTATCTGTGAAATTATGTTTTAATTCAGCGTATGCCTGGCCAAGATACGTAGTGCCTTTTGTATTTGTTAAATCAAACCAACTCTGGAGCAGACTACTGAAGTAATGCTGGCCTAATGAAAAGTCGGTTCGGGTAAAAATGATCCCTGCCCTGAAAGTATTACTGGCATCAATTTTTTGGTTATACATAGAATGCAACATCGTTTTATAGAAGGTTGCATTTTCATTATAAATATTGTAGGTGTTATTGTCACTGGCAATAGAGTCAACTTTTGTGTTGTCATTGGCAACAGATCCTGAAATGATATTTTTGATATACCCTGAATTGCCGATAGGCCAGATATGTATAATACCAAACGCGCCCATCCCTGATCCGAAATACACATTACGATTGTTTTGCCCGTAACTGAAATTGCCCGGCTTTTCATTTTTAGACAGCAGGCTGATATCGCTTATACCTCCAATACCGAATACCTGGAACTGGCCATATTTAAATGTAGGAATATTTATTTTAAATGAAAGATCCTGGTAATACGGAATACCGGCCGGCCCGAGATTAATGCCAAGAAGCTGAAAAATAACCAAATCAGAATATCTGTAAGAAGCAAGAAAAGATGCGCCGGTAGTTTTATCAATAGGCCCTTCTGCCATAGCCTCAAAGCCGTTAAAACCGATCTGACCCGTAAATTCATATTTTTCATTATTGCCATTCCGCATTTTAAGATCGAAAACCCCTGAAGTGGCATCTCCATATTCTGCCGGCCAGGCACCGGTAAAAAAATCAGAATTGCTTAATACATTATTGTTCAAAATACTGACGGGGCCACCCGTGGTGCCTTGGGCCGCAAAGTGGTTGGGGCTTGGGATATCTACCCCTTCCAATCTCCAAAGAAGCCCTTCCGGAGAGTTGCCCCTTATGATGATATCATTCCTGGAGTCATTGGACCCTGAAACCCCGGCAAAATTGCCCGCCATCCTGGCCGGGTCTCCAAGTGCGCCGGCATAGCGTTGGGTTTCTTCAATGGTAAAGGTACGGGCGCTTACAACTGCCATTTCATTCAGCGGTTTGTCTTTTGATTTTTTCTCCCTTTATGACCACTGCTTCCTGGTTGATGATTTCTTCAAGTTCTATATTCAGGATACATTCTTTCCCCGAATTAACTTCCACATCCGGAATAACAGCATCCAGGTAACCGATTAAACTGATCTTAAAATCATGCCTGCCTATAGATACATTATTGATCTTAAATCTACCCATTGAATCTGTAACGCCACCTGAGACAGGATTAGTACCCAAGATGGTAACGCGAACCCCTGCTAAAGGCTGCCTGCTTTCTTTGTCAATAACTGTGCCTCTTGTTGTTTGAGTATATTGGGCTGTTGCCATGATTGCCTGGAAAGAAAACAGAACAATGAGAAGAATCTTTTGCAGAATGGGCATTAAGAATTTGAATCGGGGTATCAACAATTGATACATAATTTAAATAAGTGCAATGCAAAGATATAGACTAAAGTGGTATCATGGCCAGGGGAAACAAATGTAACATTTCTATTCAAACGCCCTGGGTAGAATAATTTGGCTATTTGATATAACAAGAAAAAGCCTGCTGTTCACTCTCAGCAGGCTTTGGAATAAAAGAGGGTTTCAAGTGGGGAAACCCAAAAGGTAAAGGTATATATAGGTAGTTCGGTATAACTTATAGAAAGTTAAATTTTTATTTATTTTAATTGACCGTCATCCAGTATTGTAATACCAAGGACGTCATTTTGAAAATTCGCTATAACGGTATTAAGCATAACAGGATCTGCCTGAACTGCATTAATAGCGGGCTGGTTTTGTATCACATCATTGTCAATATCCGATTGCATATAAGTTCCCGGACTTGATATAATATTTAAATACAATAGAATCGAAAGTATTAATTGCATGATCTTCCCTTTTTAATTTTTTTCTGAAACTGAAACAGAGTGCTAAGTTATCCAAGGTAATTTTATAAAATAGTTTCGATTTGTATAATTTGTTACATCTAAAAAAATCAATTCTATTTAATATTTATATCCGCTTTTTGCTCTGAATCTCTCTTTTTCTTTATTTATTTACAATAGTTCTTTAAAATGTTACATCTTCGTTGACAGGCAACACTTGTTTAAAAGTGTTGCCTGCTTTCCGAAAAAAATGAGCCTCCTCCTCTGGTACATATATCTTACTACTCTTTGCGTTTGTCAAATCTTATTATTAATATTGATCCGCCTTTTGTAGCCTTTTTTCTGGTTTATTTTTTATGGGTGTTTATTTAATTCAAAGATCATCGAAATTGTAAATTGTTTAGTTGTCGAATTTTCGCAAATTGTTACACCGCAATTTTTGTTTTCATATTTATTTATATACCTTTGATTTTATTATTTAGCCATTTTTACTATGAAATCACTTCTTGAATTGGTCAAAGTTGTTTCAGATTACCGGTTGGACAATGTTGCCATATTCAGCATCCACAATCGAAAAGACAAAAATTCCAAGTACAATCAATTCCTCGACGGCGTTTTAAAAGAAAGTTTTAAAAACGACAAGGAGGCAGCCCATGTTTTATATGATACTGATAACGAAAGTATTAAATATCGGGTTCTAAAAAACAGGATCAAAGAAAGAATTTATAATAATGTCTTGTTTATTGATACCGGCAAGCGTGAATCAAATTCTTATGCCGGGGTTTATCTAAAATTGTACAGGCACCTTATTGTTTCAAAATTCCTTGTTGGCCTTAACGCCAAAACCGCCGGGTATGAACTGATGAACAAGGTGCTCAATAAAGCTATTAAATATCAGCTGCATGATATCGTTCAGCAGTGCGCCCTTCACTTTAGGCGACAGAGCCTTTTAGAAGGCAGTAACAGCCGTTTTGATTATTTCAATGATTTATTTCACAAAGCCAATGATAACCTGATGGCAGAAGTAAAAGCCGAGGAATTATATTATACCATTATGATGACCATTAATTTTAATGTCTCAGCTTCAAATTCTTCTGAACTTCTCGAAAAAGCAAAGGAATGTTCAAAAAGCATTACCGATCTCAGAGAAAAATACCAAACCTATTTTATTAATTATTATGACCATAGCATTAAAAGTATTTATTTTCAACTGATTAGTGATTTTAGTTCCGCCGTTGCATCCTGTGACCGGTTTGATACCTATCTCCAGGAAAATCCAATTTTTTATAGCGATGCCCGCCATGCCAATAACCTTGTTATAAAAGGAAGCTGTTATCTACACCTTGCAAATTATAAAAAAGGAATAGATTGTGCCAGGGAAGCATTACCTCTTTATGCTGAAGGTTCAGAAAACTGGTTTATTCTCCAGGAATTGTATTTCCTTCTATTGTTTAACAGCAATGACCTTTATGGTGCCACAGATATCTTTTGTAATATGATAACCCATCCGCGTTTTAATTATACCCGGGCTCACCAGCAGGAACTTTGGAAAGTTTTTGGGGGATATCTCTGGTTTATGATCAACTATTATAATGATGAGCGTTGCCTTAAACTCCTTGCGCAGAGAAAACAAACCTTCCGGTTCTCTAAGCTGCTAAACGAAGTTCCTATATTTTCTCGCGATAAAAAAGGAATGAACGTAGCCGTACTTATTCTTCAAATTCTTTTGTTGCTTGAAAGACGTGATTATGTAAAGATTATCAGCCGTATGGAAGCATTGAAAAGCTATACGTATAGAAATTTGGGGAAAGATGACGCCTATCGCAGCCATTACTTTATCAAAATGCTCCTTGCTATGGAAAAAATGCAGTTTGATCCCGTAAAAACCCAGCTAAAAACGACAGAACTACTTGATAAACTTCGGCTTGCTGACTTGAATTATACTTCAACTCAAACCCGGATGGAAATCATTTCTTATGAGCGATTGTGGAATATTGCCCTTGATATGGTGAAAGAGAAAAAACCTGTAAAATCATATCTTGCAGGCTGATCAGGTCATTAATAACCTCATTCCGCTCTTCTATTATTCCGGCGGCAAATCATCTACCGGGTGTGGCTTAGGCGGCTTTCCGTTTTTGAGCTTATAAGTCATACCAAGATATACATTTACTGAAATATTTTGAGTCGGCATTCTCACAAGTACATCATCATGGCTGGTCCTACTTGATTTTAAGGTGCTTAATGGATATAAATCTTCTACAGGTGCATCACCGGGAAGGGTAAAAGCATGATTTTCAATATTTGCGATGCTCCTGTCAAACCTTATACCAAGATTGGCCGCAATTTTTTCGCTGATCTTAACATTAAACTGTGCCCCAGCGCCAAGGCCAACATCAAGGGCATTGTATAGTTGTTTATAATCAAAGCCTCTATACTTATTTGCAGTAGAATCCGGAACGAGATTTACAGATGTCTTTGAAGTGACATTAAAAAGATACCCAACCTGGAACCCCATAAAAATGCTCAGGTTAATCCGGTCGTTACCGTCCAATATAGAATTGAACCGGAACATGATCGGCACCCTGATATAATCCATGGTAACTTCTGATGTGAAATAATAAGTGTTAGGATCTTTCGGATTATAAAAATTTTGAACATACCCTTCATATTTCTGTCCCTGTCCGGAATAATAAAGGCCGGTTTGCCAGCCATAGTTTTGGGTAAAATTATTGATATAGTCAAATCCGCCACCCCAGCGATAAGTTTCATCGGTTATTTCTTCACCCGTAAAAGTTACTGTTCCCTGGCCTGTGGTAGTAGTGGTATGATTGTCATCATAATTAAGCATACCCGTATATTGCGGGCCACCCCACATCTGGATATACTGGCCTGATTGGGCGTGCATTGTTTGTATTGAAATGATATACAGGCCAATAAATAATAAAAAAACAGGGATTTTTTTCAAAGGATTATTATTCTTATTCATTTTGATATATAACGGCACCGCTAAGGTATTTATTTTAACGTATAAACAATGAAATGGGTTTGGTAAAAATGGATTATGTTTATTAAAACATATCAGGCAACCTATAAATTTTATTACCGTCTTTAATATAACTACATTTGGGAGAGACTGTTTAAGGCAATACCTGTGAATTTTAAAAAATACCTGTGTTTGATTGTAATTGCTTTATGCACAATGCAAACTAATGCCCAAAAAGTAAACAGTTTTCAGAAAATATTTGGCAGTGCCAAAGATGATGCTGGTTGTTCTATCATAGAATTGAAAGACAGGGGATACTTATTTGCGGGAACTACTACCAGTTTTGGAGCAGGAGGCATGGATATTCTGGTTGTGAGAATGGATAGCCTCGGAAAAATTATCTGGTCCAAAACTTACGGTGGCGCCGATAATGAAGGATCAAATAGTTTTTTAATTACCTGGAGTGTGGATTTAATTCAAACTCCTGATTCTAATTTTGTCCTATGTACAAATACTCTTAGTTTCGGGGCTGGAGGTAGAGATATTTACCTCATAAAAATTGATAAAAATGGCAATGTCATTTGGAATCATACTTATGGTGGTGGGGCAGATGATGCAGGTTATGGTATAATGAATGATCCAAGAGGAGGTTTAATTATTGTCGGTGAAACAGGAAGCTATGGGTCCGGGAATCTTGATTTTTTTTTGATGAAAACGGACACTGCGGGCAATGTCATCTGGGCGAATGCTTATGGAAGTTCGCTGGAAGAGCGTGGCTATAGGGTTTATCCTTCTTATGATGGTGGATTTTTAGTGTCAGGCGTGGTGAATAATACAGACCTGGGATATGCATATGATCAGGTAGTTATGAAGACAGATTCGGTTGGAAAACTGTTATGGTCAAAAGTATATGGCAATCTGAATTATGACCTGACAAGCGATATAATTGAGTTGCCGGACCATTCTATTTATGTTACAGGAAGTAGTGATACAACCAATGCCGGCTCTGCTTACAGGGCTACCTTACTTAAATTCAATAATGGAGGAAAACTTCTTTGGTGTAAGGCTTGGCGGTCAGGTAATTTTAGCTTGAGAAATATCTTATATGACAAAAAAAATAATTGGTTTAACATTCAGGGGTTCTGGCATAATTCTTCGTCAATTCAGGATTTATACCTGATGCGAACCGACACCACCGGCAAACCTCAGTTCCTTAAAACATACGGGCCATTGGCTAATAGCGGATACAGTGTAGGTGGTGGTCATTCACTAATACCGCTTTCAAATCGGGGCATGGCATTTCTTGGGCTTGAATCATCTTTTGGTTTTGGAAACAGGGATGTTTATTTTTTGAAAATGGATTCTAATGCTAATACAAATTCATGCAGTGTTACAAATCAATCCTTTTCTTACACCAGGTTTGTAATGGCTGATCATTCATATCCATTTGCCACCACAAGTTTTAAGCCAATCGTCGGGCAAGGTATCACGGTTACGACCCCTGTAACTAAAGATTCTTTATTGTGCCCGCCATTTGTAGCCAACTTCAGTTATCAACTTCCTTGTTCCGGATACAAAGTGAAGTTTTTTGACAATACCTATAAGGGCGCTAAGAATTGGAAATGGGATTTTGGAGATGTTTCTTCAGGCTTAAATTCTTCTACCCTTTCAAATCCGACCCATATTTTTACGACGGCTGGCACTTATACTGTAAGATTAATTGCCGGTAACGGGATTGAAAAAGATACCATATCAGAAAAAATTACCATATCCTCTTTCCAACTCCATTCCATAACCATTGATACCACTATTTGCCAGAATAAGGGTATCTTACTCAAAGCCCCTGAACAAGGAAACAGTTATTTATGGAATATAAGCAATGCTGATTCTACGAAGGCGAGTAGTATGCAGTACCCCTCTCAGAATTCTGTTTTTACGGTCAGGATAAGTAATGGAACGGGCTGTGTTGTGTACGATACTATTAATGTAACGGTAATAAAACCTGTCATCATTAATCTTGGCGCAGACAGGTATATATGTAATGGCGATTCTGTAATTCTGACAATCAATTTACCCGATAGTGTAAAAACGATTTGGCAGGATTCGTCAACCGCCAAAACATTTATTGCAAAAGCACCAGGTATCTATTGGGCTGAATCTGAAGCCAATTGCGGCAAATACAGAGATTCAGTTACCATTACACGGTTAGGCCCGCCCATTATCCCAATCAGAGATACTATACTGTGCGGCAATGCAATACTAACCTATACTCTTGCCCTGCCTTTAGCCTCTTATCAATGGAGTACAGGGAATACATCCTCATCCGTAACGATAAATAAATCAGGAAAATACTGGGTAGTGGCAAAGAATCAATGTGCCAAAAATACCGATACCTTCCTTGTAACATTTATCCCTTTTTCTGATATTAAACTGCCTTCAGACACCTTCGTTTGCCTGGGCGATACCCTACGTTTGAATGTATTTCAGCCAGGGGCTTCTTATCTCTGGCAGGACGGTTCAACAAGCCCTGTTTTCACGGTTCGCAAAGCAGGTTTATACGCTGTGGTTTCCCGGAATGGCATTTGTACCTCAACAGATTCCATAAGGATTACACAACTTCTACCACCACAGGTATTTTTAGGCAATGACACCAGCTTTTGCCTGGGCGATACTTTTAGTTACCGGTTAAACCGGCTGACTACCGGCACCGCTATCCAATGGCAGGACCATACCACCAAAACTGTGATGCACGTAACCAATGCGGGTAAATACTTTGTTACGCTAAGCAATGCCTGTGGTATTGCCTCTGATACCGTAAATGTAAATTTAACCGATTGCAGTTGTCAATTCTTTGTACCTAATGTATTTACGCCAAATGCCGACACCTTAAACAGTATTTTTATCCCCATTGGATGCCCGCACAACCTTGAATCTTATAACCTTTCCATATATAACCGCTGGGGCGAACTGATCTTTAACACCAGTGACAGAAACCTGGGCTGGGACGGCAAATTCAGAGGTATGCCCTGCATAGAAGGGGTATATCTGTACCTGGTAAACTACAAAGCCCGGTTTGGCCATGATGAATTGCTGGATGGGACGGTGACACTGCTGAGATGATTTATTTAAATTAGATTAAGATTTCAATTTCCCCCCTTCATTCTCTCCATTTCCATCGAAATCCCTAACTTGCACCTTTAACAGCGGAAGGTAATAACCTGCCTGCGCAAACAAACTGCATGATTGCCTACGTAAAAGGACGACTGACCTATAAAAGCCCTACCTATGTGTTTGTAGACATTAATGGCCTGGGCTACAGGGTGCATATATCCATATATACGTACGAAAAAATTATTAACCTGGACGAATGTACGCTATTTACACATTTGGTCATCAAAGAAGATGCACACCAGTTATACGGTTTTTTTGACGAGGAAGAGCGGGATCTTTTCAGGTCGCTGATAGGGATTACAGGTGTGGGGCCCAATACGGCGCGGATGATGTTGTCATCTTTATCGCCCGAAGAATTAAAGCGTGCAATAATTTCGGGGGATATATCGTTAATCAAATCCATTAAGGGTATCGGGCCAAAAGGAGCTCAGCGGATAGTGATTGAACTACAGGATGTTTTAAAGAAAACATCGGCCTCTGATACCATGGTGGTTGTAAATAAAACAAGAGCAGTGGAAGAAGCGTTAGCAGCCATGGCCATGCTGGGTTTTCAGCGGGCACAGGCCGAAAAAGCTATTTCTACAGTCATTCGAAATACCGGGGGCAATATGACCGTTGAAGAAATTTTAAAACAAGCGCTGAAATTGATATAGAAGTTTACAGGATTTTATTAATTTGCATATTTGAAGACGATAAGTAAGGCCCTGCTTAAAAAGGGGGTAATAGCAATTTCAGTTTCAGCTTTTGTAGGTATGGTTTATGCATCTCAAATGCATTTTACACATGCCCTGTTACATCCTTTGTCTTCTAAACAGGCCAAAGCTGCCTATGATTCTCCACCGCCAAATCCTGATACCGTAACAGATACCCGTACCGGAGGGGTTACCGATACCACCGGCGATTATAAAAAGAAGATAAGCGCTACCCCGGTAGATACGAACAAACTTCATTATCCCATTTCAAAATCAGGCGAAGGGCGAAAGTCATCTTTTGACATGAAAAGCCCGATTGAAAAAAGCGTAGAAGTTGATTCAAGCCTTAACACTTATAAAATTACTGATAAAATTGGTAACACCCCCCTTGGTGAGCCAAAAACAGAATCATTTGACCAGTATGAAAAAGACCAGAACAAACAATGGATCGAGGACTATTTCAAGCGGCGGTCAGAATCGCAGGTAGCCGCACAAAAAGGTGGGTTACTGCCAAAATTAAACATCAGTACCGGTAACGATCTTATTGATAACCTGGCCAAACAGGTAGTCATCAGCCCGCAGGGTTCTGCCGAACTGATATTTTCAGAAGATTTCAGCCGGGTAGCCAACCCTACCTATTCCCTGGCCCAGCAAAATACAAACCAGTTTAAATTTGACCAGAAAATACAGGTAAGTGTTACGGCCAGTATCGGCGATAAAATAAAAATGTCATTCAAATATGACACCCAGGCCTCTTTCGATTTTGAAAACCAGCGCAAACTGAGCTACGAAGGCAAGGAAGATGAAATTATAAAAAGCATCCAGATCGGAGATGTTTCTATGCCGCTTTCCAGTTCATTGATTAGCGGCAGCCAAAGCTTGTTTGGGGTAAAAGCCAAACTCCAGTTCGGGAAATTGGATGTTACCAGCATTTTTGCGCAGGAAAAGAGCGATAAAAAAGAAATAACCCTGCAAGGCGGCGCCCAGGTAACCCCGTTTAATATTACGTGCGATAATTATGATGGCTTCCGAAATTATTTCCTGTCACAATATTTCAGGGACCATTTTGATGAATTTAATGCCAACTGGCCTACCCTTTCCAATATACAGATCACCCGGGTTGAAGTCTGGGTTACCAACACCGGCGCTACGACTATAAATACAAGGTCGCTTGCTGCATTTCAGGACATGGGGGAAAACCAACCCTTTAACCCGACAACTACAGCCACGCCCTTCCTTACAAGGAATCCATCAGCTGTTTTGCCAAGCAATAATTCAAACTCGCTATATAACAAGTTGATAACGAATTCGCAATTCCGGAATGCCAATTCCATTTCAAATGCACTTAATCTACTTCCTGCAAACGAGCATTTTTTGCCCACAGAAGATTATTATGTACTGAACAATGCACGCCAGCTTCAGCCTTCAGAATTTACATTTAATACCCACCTCGGTTATATCTCTTTAAACCAGCAGCTTAATCCAAATGATGTACTTGCGGTAGCCTTCCAGTACACGGTAGATGGCAAAACCTACCAGGTGGGTGAATTTGCGTCAGATGTACCGCCAAACTCAAACAACCCGAATGTGCTTTTCCTGAAAATGCTGAAAAGCGTAACGGTGGATACCAGGATGCCCGATTGGAAACTGATGATGAAAAACATATACAGCCTGGGTGCATACCAGGTGCAGCCAACCAATTTCAAATTCCAGGTAGTATATGATAATGCACAAACAGGTTCTTACCTTAATTATCTGCCTGAACCAGCCGAGCCGGGGCTCAATGGTACCCCGATCATCAGGCTTCTTGGTATGGACAGGATCAATTCGGAACAGGAACCCAAACCAGATGGCCAATTCGATTTTATTGAAGGTGTTACGATAAATTCATCCACCGGTAAAATCATTTTCCCTGTCGTAGAACCGTTCGGTTCAGATCTTAACAAATTATTTAAGGATCCGACCATTGCATCTAAGTACGTTTACCAGCTATTGTATGATTCATCGCACACTGCGGCAATCCAGGATGCTGTGCATAACAAATTCACTTTGGTGGGTTCATACCAGGGTTCTTCCGGATCCGTTATTTCCCTCAACAGCATCAACGTGCCACAGGGATCTGTAAAAGTATATGCAGATGGGGTGCCTCTGGTAGAAGGTACAGACTATACGGTTGATTATAACCTGGGTAAAGTAACTATCATCAAACAAAGTATCCTGAATTCCGGATCTGTTATAAAAGTTACTTCAGAGAGCAATAGTTTGTTCTCCATCCAGCAAAAAACAATGCTCGGTACGCATCTTGACTATCACTTCAGTAAAGATTTTACAGTTGGCGGAACCTTGCTGCACCTGGGTGAAAGGCCTTTAACCACTATTGTGAATGTAGGATCAGAACCTATTGATAATACCATTTTTGGATTTGATGGCCATTATCATACGGAATCTCAGTTCCTTACTGATATGGTTAATAAAATTCCTTTAATTTCTACCAAGGCAAAATCTGATGTAACAGCAGAAGGTGAATATGCCCAGATTATCCCTGGCCACCCTGCTACCATCAATGACCCAGGCGATCCGGGAGGTGTGTCTTATATTGATGATTTTGAGGGAAGTGTAGTGCCTTATGATTTAAGATTAGGTAACAACTGGACCCTGGCGAGTGTGCCTCAGGGTCAACCAACCAGGTTCCCGAATGCCGTTTCTCTTGGGCTGGATTATGGTTTTACCCGTGCCAAGCTGTCCTGGTACATGATTGATAACATATTTTATAGTGCTGTTCCGGGATCAACACCAACAAATATCTTAGGTAATAACACCTTGCTGTCTGACCCTTTTCAGCGGTCTGTCCAGGAAATTGAGGTATTTCCTAATGAGCAGATCCCGGCAGGTTCGCCCGGTATTCTGCAAACTTTTGATATGGTTTACCGCCCGGCAGCCAGGGGGCCTTATAATTTCGATACCGATCGTTTGAAACCAGATGGGAGGTTTAAAGATCCGCAAAACAGCTGGGCAGGTATTCAAAGAGCTATTCCTACCACTGATTTTGAAGCTGCCAATATCCAGTATGTAGAAATGTGGGTGATGGACCCTTACACATCAACCAATCTTACCGGCCCTCCGGTGACCGGTGAAGGAGAAATGTGTATTGACCTTGGTACGGTATCAGAAGACATCTTGCATGACAACCGGGAATCTTACGAAAATGGCCTCGCCTGCGATACCACCGGCACTGATCCTACCGTTTGGGGCCGGGTGCCGAGAGGGCTGCACATTACCAATGCTTTTAGCACCGATCCAACTTTAAGGCCGTGCCAGGATGTCGGGTATGATGGATTGACAGATGCTGATGAACGAACGCATTTTTCTTCTTTTTTATCTACCCTCCAAAGTAAAGTAAACTCAAATATCTGGAACAACATAAATAATGACCCTTCCGGTGATAACTTTTTGTGGTTCAGAGACCCTTCTTATGATAACGGCAGTGGCGCCAATATCATACAGCGTTATATGGAGATAAATGGTGTGCAAAATAACACCCCAATAGCAACAAGTACCGTAGTAGGCATCGGTTCTCCAAATCCTGATGATGAGGATATTAACCATGATTTTAATATTGAGACCAGTGAAGCTTATTTTGAATATGTTATTAAAATCGATAACACAGGTTCGCTTAATGTTGGTAAAAACTTTGTGGCTGACAGGCAAACATCCACGGTCACCCTTGCCAGCGGAAAACAGCAAAGTGTAAACTGGTACCAGTTTAAAGTTCCAATCACTGCCTATACCCGTGTTATCGGGCCTATCCAGGATTTTAAATCAATCCGTTTCATGCGTATTTATTTTACAGGCTTTTCAGACTCGATCAACTTAAGGTTTGGAAGGTTGCAGCTTGTGAGGGATGACTGGAGAAAATATGATTATCCCTTAACAGCTCCTGGCGATCCATTACCTACTGATACCGCTCAATCTGTTTTGGATGTATCTGCAGTAAGTCTTGAATCTGACGGTAAAAGACCTCTTCCAGGTATAAATTATGTTATTCCGCCGGGCATTCAAAGGCAGATAGATTATAGTACCCCAAGCCTTATACAGCTCAATGAGCAATCATTAGACCTGAAGATTTGTAACCTGAACCCCGGTGATGCAAGGGCTGTATTTAAAAATACGACACTGGATATAAGGCAATACAAAACGCTGAAAATGTTTGTGCATGCGGAATCACAAAATACGGCAGTTCCATTAAATGACGGTGATCTTCATATATTTATAAGGGTGGGTGCTGACTTTACCCAGAATTATTATGAATATGAAATGCCACTGTATGTTACCAAGCCCAACCAGACTGGTAATGTGGATGAAACATGGCCTTTGAGCAACCAGATGCGACTGGCTATGGAGGAGTGGGTAAACCTGAAACTGGCCAGGACCAAAGCCGGTTTATCCCTTACAATCCCATATACAGCGGGGGCTGTAAGTTCGCCGGGGACGATAACCGTATTGGGTAATCCTGATATTGGTACGGTAAAAGAAATCATGATCGGCTTGAGAAGACCCAAGGGAGACCATGGGCCTTCCCCATGTGCGGAGGTATGGGTGGATGAATTGAGGGTGGCTGATTTTGATGAACGCGGTGGCTGGGCTGCAACCGGCAGGGTTGTTGCCAAGCTTGCAGATTTTGGGCGCGTGGAACTTACGGCTACCCGACAAACCATCGGGTTTGGTGGTCTCGACCAAACCCTGCTGCAAAGAAACCAGAGCGATCTCCAGAGTTTCGGGCTTACTTCATCGTTTGAACTCGGTAAATTTTTCCCTACCACACACGGGGCTGTCCATATACCGCTTTATGTATCTTATTCTCAACAGGTAAGCACACCAAGATATGATCCGCTCAGCCCTGACCTTCCTTTAAGCGCTCTTACTGGTTTATACAATAACAACCTGGCCAAACAGGATTCCGTGATGCAGGCAGCCCAGGATTTTACTGCCCGTAAAAATCTGAATTTCACAGGGGTAAAAAAAGACCGGGACCCGAAAAAGAAAGGCAAACCAAAAATATATGATATTGAGAATTTTACTGCAACCTATGTCTATTCCGAAATTGACCGGCATAACATTACCAGTATCTATGACAATCAGAAAATATACTCGGGTTCGCTGTCTTATGCCTATTCTCTGGATCGCCCTAAAGCTTTTGAACCTTTCAGCAAGCTGCATTCCAAATTCCTGAAACTGATTTCCGATTTCAACCTGTATTTCTTACCACAGTCTTATAGTTTTATGGCTAAGATAGACCGAACTTTTTCTGAGACATTATACAGAAATACAGATAGTTATCTAACCATTAACCTGCCTTTGTATAACAAGACCTTCTTCTTTTCCCGCAAATACGATGTCAAGTACAATATTACCAAAAGCCTGAGGCTTACTTATTCAGCCCTTGGTACATCCCGGATTGATGAGCCCGACGGCCTGATTGACAGCACCTATAAACAGCAGGTTATTTGGCATAACATTTTAAAAGGAGGTACTCTTACAGATTTTACACAAACCGCCGGTGTAGCTTATGATGTGCCGATCAATAAATTGCCTTATCTCGATTTTGTAACGCTGACAACTGGATACACAGGTAACTACGAATGGAGAGCGGCGCCTCCTATTGCTTTAAATCTTGGCAACATGATCCAAAATTCTCAAACCATTACGGTTAACAGCAATATGAATTTTGCAACCCTTTATAATAAAGTTCCTTACCTTCGTAACATCCTCCAGGGAACAGGTAATACTAAAGCAGAACCTGAAAAACAAGACAGCACTTCAAAATCAGCCAAAGACAAACTTCTAAAAAACCAGCGGAATAAAAAGCAACCTAATTTTCCAAACCAGGCAAATGAAGGCCATTTAACTACAGGTGAGACCCTTATTGGGTTATTAATGAGTTTAAGGACGGTTTCTCTCAGTTATTCACTCAACAACGGTACAGCGCTGCCCGGGTTTTTACCTACTCCACAGCTTTTTGGTCAAAACTTTTATTTGAATGCGCCGGGTGCGCCATTTATTTTTGGTTCGCAGGCTGATATCAGGGATAGGGCAGCACAAAACGGCTGGATAACAAAAGACACCGGGCTTTCTCAACAGTTTTTAATGACCCGAAGAGAAACAATAACGGGCGCCATAGCTTTGGAACCTATCAAAAGCCTTCAGATCCATGTTGATTTCAACCGGAATCAATCATCAACTTTCGCTGAAACGTACCGCTATCTGGATACTGCCGGCGGGGTGCCCGGTTTTGCCCATTTAAGCCCTACACTATCAGGATCTTACTCTATTTCAGTTCTCGCCTTGGGTACTGCTTTTGTACCTGATGGCCCTAATAACAGCAACGCCACATTTGACAAATTTGAAAGCTTCCGACAGGGGATTGCTTTCAGCCTCGCTTCTGCTGACAAACGATGGAACGGCCAAAGCAAGCGAGACAGTGCCGGAACACTTTACCCCAAAGGATATACCGGAACCAGCCAGGATGTACTTATCCCAGCCTTTTTTGCGGCATATACCGGTGCTGCCCCTAATATCAGTACTATTTTCCCGGCCATACCTATGCCTAACTGGAAAATAAGCTATACCGGCCTTAGCTCCATCAAGGCTTTTAAATCATTTGCAAAACAAATTACCATTACCAGCGGCTATCACGCTACGTATTCTATTGATCAATATGCCACTAACCTGAATTATACCGGTGCACAGACAACACCCGATACAGGCAATTTCGCAAGCAAGTATAATATAAGCAGGGTAACGCTTACTGAAAGGTTTGACCCCTTGATCGGTATCGATGTATCCCTGGTAAGCAACTGGACCGCCTCTTTTTCTTTTACGAAGGAACGGCAGGAATCCCTTTCATTTATTGACCAAAATGTAACAGAGAACAATACTACAAAGGTTGTTTTCGGGGCAGGCTATGTTACCAATAAATTCTATCTGCCCTTTACAAGGAACAAAAAGTACCTGAAAAATGAGGTAAAATTCAGGCTCGATTGTTCCATTAATGACAATAAACAGGTAGTGCGTGTGCTGGACCAGGAAAGCGGGAATGCGACCGGGGGGCAGACGACCATTGCCATTCTCCCGAATGTTACCTATACCCTGAGCAAAGCGCTTACCATTAATATTTTTGTAAAACGGAATATGACCGTGCCATACACTTCTAACCAATATCCGACCTCATTAACGAGCATTGGATTCAGCCTGAAATATATCCTGACCCCATAAACTTTTTTCAGGATATTTTTCATGAAGATACATCACATTAAACATATTAATTTTTCCTAATTTCGGCCCTAAATTAATCAATACTAAAATGTCTAATTTCCCTGAAGCCCTGAAATACACCAAAGACCACGAATGGGTAAAACTTGATGGCGATACGGCCACCGTTGGCATCACCGATTATGCACAGCATGAACTTGGCGATATCGTTTATATCGAAGTGGATACCGTAGGCGACACCATTGGTCATGGCGATGTTTTCGGTACGGTTGAAGCGGTAAAAACCGTTTCTGATCTTTTTATGCCGATGAGCGGTGAGATCCTTGAACTGAATGCAGGCCTGGATGCTGAACCTGAACTGGTAAACAAAGACCCCTACGGCAAAGGGTGGATGATTAAAATAAAAATCAGCAACCCTGCTGAAGCCGGTGAACTATTGTCTGCCGCTGATTATCAGAAACTGGTAGAAGGGTAAATCAGTCAACAGTCGTTAGTCAACAGTCGTCAGAAGTGGGCAAAAAGTTGCTTGTGCTGTCTTCCATGCAGGAGATTCCGAAGGCTCAGTGAAGCTAAATCTGGCATTGCCCGCCATAGCCACAGCGAAGGCGGGTTGCCAACCAGTTAAAAGTTAAAGGTTAAAGATTTTGCTGACGCACGAGTATGCCACCAACTCAATACTCAATACTCAATACTCAATACTCAATACTCAATACTCAATACTCAATACTCAATACTCAATACTCAATACTCAATACTCAATACGCTTTGCTTAGGCAATCCATCATACCATTCTCCTGGACCCTCGTTATCGGGGTGCTTACCGGCCTGCCCGGCAAAAACTTCCCGGATATGAGTTTCTGGAAACTGCTCCAGTTTGACAGTGCAGCCCATGCTTTTGTTTTCCTGGTTTTTACATTTCTCTGGGGCGTAGCCCTGGCCAAGCAAAGAAATTTTGGTTTTCTAAGTCGTAATGCCGTTGGCTTTGCGGCCATTGTTGGTGTACTCTATGGCATCTCCATCGAGATCATGCAGTATTATATTTTCATTGGCCGCAGTTGCGAATTTAGTGATATGGTCTCAGACGCAACCGGCTGCCTGATCGGGTATTTTGTTTTTAAAGCAGTGTATGGGAAGGTGCTGCGCTTGCAGTTTGAATAAATTATTCTATTTGTCAAGCTATCAATCCTTAAATACGTACTTCATAAATACCCCATAGTGCGGAAAATCAACATTTGAGAAACTGAAATCTTTAGGAATATCAGCCATCTGCAAACGATAATCTGGTACTTCCACATCCTGTTGAAGCAGGGCTTTTAGTTCCGGGTTCACCAGTTTCATATTTTCATCAGAGATACGGTATTCCCTGTCATTAATGACAATAGGTTTACCTGTATCATCTTTATCTGCATATTTTTCACAGATGGCTACCCTGGCTTTTTCATGGTTATGATAATGTTTAATAAGCACTTCTTCGCTTTTGTCCCATGCCAGGCGCACGATAACGGGAATGGGTGTTTTTAGGGCTTTGAATTCTTTGCCCGATTGAAGCAGTTCAGGCAGCATGGCGTTTTTAATTTTGAGCATTTTTTATGGGGAATTTTATTGTCAGAATCGCAGATTAGGCAGATTAAAGGATTTCACAGTTTTCAAGGGACTTAGCTATAAAATATGAGATTGAAAATACTGGTTATCTAAACCGCGAAATCTGCGTAATCTTAAAAATCCGTGATTCAGACACCATTCTCTCATTTTTCATTTTCAACAGAATATAGTGGCATTAGATATTGCTTTCCTTTTACAACAACCGTCAACCATTCAGAAGGTGCAACAGAGACGGGCACACTGCCATGAATGTTCCCTGAAATTATTGCTTGCCTTACCTTTAGATGATCAGTATAAAATAAACTTGCGCCGTCATTTTCAATTGCTCCGGCTTGTGGTGTACTTGTTAGCCCGGTATTTGAAAAAATCATTAAAGGGGCTTCAGCAGGTATGTGGCTAACTGACAATTCATCCTTTTCTTCATCTGGTGTGTTCATATTCAATATTTTTTATAGTTTAATTATTGCTATCTAAATGTTTCAGCGAGATTGCGTTTGGCAACCAATCCCCCTGCCCCTCCCGAATAAATTACGGGACATGCTTTCCGAAAGGGGGAATCCTAAATTTCAGCATTACCTATGTGAAATAATTTTTATGCAAAGAGGGTACAATCATGTTAACTGACAAAAACCATCAACGATCAACGATCAACTTTTTTCTCATTTCCCCACTACCATCTTCCTTCTCACTTCCCCATCCCCCACCATCATCCTTAGCACATAAGTCCCCGCCGCCAGGTGGTATTTCTCGGCGTTTATATCTACCTGGTACTTACCGGGGCTTTGCATTTGCGTTGGCATAATATTTATCTCCTTACCCCCCGCATCAAAAATCGAAATACTGATATCCGTTGTTTTTATTAAATTATATTCGAGTTTAGTTATAGTATAGAAGGGGTTAGGATAGATATTAAAGCCCAGATTATCCAAAACCAGTTGCGAATTAATACCTGAGCTGGTAATATTTACTGCACTGTCAAACTCACTCTCACAACCCGCCGCATTGGTTATTTTAAGGCTGATGTTATAGATGGTATTATGGGCATACACATGTTTTACCAAATGGCCGGTACCGGTGTTTGCATCTCCCAGAGCCCATTGATACACCGTATCTGCCATACTGCTGTCTGTGGCATGAAGGTAGGTAGCAGGCCCGGCATAGCTTATTGAAAAATGTGTGTTTGGCGCCGCCCATATCGTATCTGTTACCCTGGCCGTATCATTGCCTGGCATACTGTCTGTTTGCCCATTGGGCAGGCTCGTCCAGGCTCTTAAAGTATCTGTACCGGGTGTGAAGGCATAGCTACCCAGCGATACACTTACCGCACTATCTGTAGCCAGCTTGCCGGTCCAGGTATATGGTGTTTGGTTTTTATGGTTTATACTCCAGCCGATGCTTACTTTATCCAGCTCCTGCAGGCCATAATTGCGGAGTTTTAAAGTGATGGGTTGGCTACCCGCGCAGAGGTTAGTGATTGGGTTTAGGATATTTGCAATACCTGCATCATTATCTATTTTGAAAGAGAATTTGGCGATGAAGGCATCATCAATACCTCCTCCGAAACTTGTTTGGTAAGCACCAGACGTTGCGATACCTGATGTATTGCCATTTGAATACCCGGTAATAAAAACATTGCCAAACTTATCTAACGCTATCCCGTCACTTATTTCATCACCAGTACCACCATAATAGGTACTGTACAAACGGTTGCCCGAAGTTGAAAATTCTGCAAGAAGTGCATCAGCCGTGCCCCCAAATTTGGTTTGATAGGCACCTGAAGTTACAATGTCAGAAGAGCTAAGGGTATATCCGGCCAAAAATATATTGCCGGAAGCATCTGTAGCAATTCCAATGCCCCCATCAATTTGACTTCCACCAAAATAGGTTCCCCAAATTAAATTTCCAGAATTTGAAAACTTTGCAAGGAAAGCATCAGAAGACCCTCCTCCGTAACTGGTCTGATATGCCCCTGAAGTAGCAAGACCTGTGGTGCTAGCAGCACCAACAACCATAACATTACTGTTGATATCTATATGAATGCCAAAAAATCCGTCGTATCCATTTCCTCCAAAGTAGGTACTCCATATTAAGGAGCCAGATGAAGAAAATTTTGCAATACATGCGTCTTCTTTTCCTCCAAAACTAGTCTGATACGCCCCTGCACTGGCAATACCGGTGGAACTGGAAGTAGTGCAAACTATAAAAATATTACCAACGGCATCTACTGCAATAGGGATACCTGCAGCCCTCACATCGTCTTGCCCCGGCCCTCCAAAATAGGTACTCCAAATCCGGCTGCCATTAGGGGAGAATTTAGCAAAAAACACATCAGTATCCCCTCCATAAATAGTCTGATATACACCTGTACTCGCTATGTCATTTTTACTGTTGGTATATCCTAAGATAAATACATTATTTGAAGCATCTGTGGCAATACCTCCTCCCACTTCTCCGGATTTTCCTCCAAAATATGTACTCCAAATCCGGCTGCCGTTGGGGGTAAACTTGGCGATAAAGGCATCTGTAAGGGTATCACCTGAAAGGCTTGTTTGGAAAGCCCCTGTACTCGCGATACCGCTCGCGTCTCCTGTGGTACCGTTCACCAACACATTGCCGGAAGCATCTGTAGCAATGGAACCTCCTATACTGGTCCCATTGCCAAAATAGGTGCTCCATAAGCGGGTGCCGACTGTAGAAAATTTAGAAACAAAGACATCCTGGACGCCAGCCAAACTAGTCTGAAACGCACCGCTGTTGGCCATACTATTGGCACTTCTTGTATAGCCTGTGATTAATATATTGCCGGTGGCATCAGTTGCCATACATTCACTTTGGTCAATTCCACTTCCCCCAAAATAAGTACCCCAACTTAGGGTAGGATCTATGATTAGAGGTTTGGTATTGTCATAATGTTTTATTCTGAAGCTGATTCTGTTATTTTTTAAAACAAAATTGCTTGGGATTGGTGTCTTAATGGAAAAATCGGTATTGGGTTTCCTTGATACATTGCTTTGTGGGGATTGCGGCTCAAGCCCGCAATTACGGCACAGATTGTTGTTCAAATCCGAGGGTAAGTACGTAAATGGTGCAGTTTCGGTTATGTTGCCCAATGAGAAGTGATAAAAAATGCCACCATTACTTGCCATTGCAATTTTTCGAAGCCCGTTCCATTGCATTTGTATATCGCTCACTTTGCCACCAGGCCATACCACAAATTCATATTTCATACCTCCTTCCTTGCAGTGCAATACCATATCTATATATGGATAGATATTGTTGTACGTAATGGTCTTGTAAGTATGCACATCCGTAATGCCTTCATTCGGTAAAGTGCTGGTATAGAAATTTTCATAATAAGCTTGTTGGTCCATGGCGGTTATTTCGGCATCGGGGTTTGAACCGTATAAAATAAGGTCAATGCGGTTTAAGATTAGTTTGGAAGGGCTGAATGAAGACACGTTTTTCCACTCCCGACCCCCGCCTGCGGGGGACAGCAAAGAAGTTGCTGTGGCTTCAGAAATATGGGCATCCCTATTTTCATTCTTTGCAAAAACAAAACTTATTTTGCCAGGAATGCAAAAAACAAATATGCCGTCACCATAAGCATAGTATTTTGCATTACCCCATTGGGAACCTTTCAAATTACTAGCGGCCAACTGGCCTTTGTTCTCAACAAAACTCCAGTCTTTTGTCATGTTCTGTTTTGCAAGAACCAGGTTTGCTTTATTTAGTACAATAATAAAGAAAAGCAATAAAATCGAATATTGAGTTTTGTTAAGACGCAATGTTTCATTTTTACTAAAGGACTCTCAATAATCTTAAATATATGCTGGTATATTAAATTTCGTTGGCGTTCCACCGATATTAATAGTTACCGTTAACCATTGGTCGGGGTCTGCCAAAATACCGGATGGACTTAGAGCTTGAGTATAAAACAGTGTCGGGGCTGGCGGTGAAGTTGGAGTAACTGCCCCACCTGGTACAGCAGTTACCGCTTGAGACTGGGTTGGCGTACCGACTGAGTTGGGTGTTGTAAAATAGAAGTTTTTGCCATCATATTCAACAGCACCATTCAATGGATTTGTCAATTTTGTTCCAGGCGTACTTGGTGGAGTAAATGCTAATGGTGCCTTGGCGGTTGTACTTTCATCTAAAGAAAGCCATACCTCTTGGCCTGATCCGCCAACAATTGGCTCAACACCAACCCCTACATTTCCCCCAAAATAATTAGTCCCCCCTTCAGAATAAATACTATACGTAGGGTTTGTGCCATCATTCTGGTCATCAATATAAATGCCATAAGAATCATTGGCTACGCCATTATATCCCTGGTTCTTAATATGCACACCATATATAGAGGTATTAATTCCTGAAAACCCATCAGGATAACCTGGCGACAAAACAGATACCCCTACCAAACGTGAACTGCTATCAAATGAGGCAGATTCTGTTAAAAAATTTATCCCAAATTCACCGGCTGCTATTTCACCAATTACATTGGCATTCGTGTCATCAAAATTGACGGTAAAATATCCGGCAGCAGCTAAAAATTGGTACACTCCATCATTTTCCCAATTAAATGAATCATCTCTGCTTGTTTCCAAAAGCAACTTAAAATTACCTCCGACAGAAAAATGGGGGTTAGTACCCCCTATATACATGGTTCCATCAAAAGCATAGTTTGCCAGTTGGTAGTCATAATTAGCATTATCTGTATGGTTCCATTGGGTGCCCACCGTAGAAAAAGCTGAAGCAGTATAGTAATTTTCCGAAGTTTCAGAATGATCAAACTCCCCAAAAGTCCTGATCCCGATATTCATAAATTGGGTATCAATGGTTTGGTAGGTATTTTCCAATACCTGCAGGTCCAGTTTGGCGAGGGGGCTTGTAGTGCCGATGCCGACATTGCCGGCGCTATCAATTCTCATTCTTTCATTACCTGTGGTTCCATCAAAAGTATAAAAGCCTAATGCTGATGCACCATTCATACCTCCTGTATTTTCAGCAAATATGATGGCATGGATATTTTGAATGTCATCTATTCCAAATAATAATCGTTCCTGATTGCCTATCGCGCGTGATGCTGAATTAGAAATCATAATGGAAGGGATTGAATCACTAACTACAGAAAGAAGTTTGGTAGGTGCATTTGTTCCAATGCCCAGTCTGTCATTTACTTCATCATAAACGGAATTAAGGGCTGTACCTAAATATATGTTTCCTTTGGTACCATCAAAAGTGGAGGTCAAGGTTAAGTTTTTTCCAGCACTGTTTCCACCGTATACTATTTGGCCATCCGGTGTTCCTCCATTATCATAGCCTTGCCAGATTAAAGTATTGGTTATGTAATCATCTCCAGGGTTTATTGTAGTATCATCAAAAATACCGTAGTGCGCATCATAAATTACTGACATTTTTTTGTTTTTTTAGGTTTTGCAAAAATTATTACTAAGAGATTGCTAATATATATATATATATATATATAGACAGTACCAAATTTTGAGAAATATTTTTTGAATTTATTAACAAATGTGAATTACATTGCTCAATAGATTGAGATAAACAGCTATGGATAAATTTTCATCTCTATCTATCAGCCATTTAAAAAATATTTCCAAAAAAGTACGCAACAATTTTCATCTTTCTATATATCCCTTTGTAAACCGGGATAAAGACCTTGGTATTTGGAGTTCTTTATTTATTAGGAGTCAGGGGACAGGGGTCAGGGGACAGTGAAAACACCGGCCTGTTATTTTTCCTTTTATTGTCTGTTATTGCGCCTGTTATTTTTGAATTAAAATATTAATATTCTATATTTTAATAGATTAAAAAAATATTTTTCGAAAAACACCTGTCCCGAGCGGTTCGGGAGGAGCAAAATCAGGTAATTGTAAATTTGAACCCGTAAGATTTTGAAAAAGTCTAAACAAAATAACCATAGCATTTTTCATGTTAAAGTTATGGTTACCGGCCCAAACCTCATGATTATTGCATGATTATTAGTATGGTTATTTTTAGATTAAAATATTGAATATTAAAAAATTAAAATAAAATAAAATTTAATAATCATGGGAACCATGGTTGAGGGAAGGAAATACAATTTTGAAAGCGTAAGAAATTCAGTCAATAATGATCAGTCAACAGCAAACAAAGGCACAGATTATTCCGAGGTTCGTTGCTTTGGGGGGGGGGCCGACCTACGCCGGAATGACGGCCTTGATTTGTCGTGAGTAAAGAAAGCACTAAGGGTCGACGGTTCGTTGCTTCGGGGGGATGGCGCCCGCCCGGATAACCATCTGGTCGGACGGGGATCTGCGCTTTTCGTACCTCAAAGCTTCGCCCGCTATGACGTGCTTTTAAGGAAATTTGGCTTTAACCGCGTAAGATTTTGGACGATACTATTTCAATTTTTACATGAAGAAGTATTCGTTTCTGGCAAATGAGATTGATGTTTATTGATAATGACTGCTATTTTTTTTATGAGATAGCTTTTACGCGTTATAAAACAGTAAGTTGCAAAAATGATATTTTTGAAAACATTGATATAACAATGGAATGAGATTTGGCTTTGGCGGGTAAGATTTTTGGGCAGTGAGAGACTATTCTCCCATTTTCCCATTGCACCAAAAGTAACATTTACCCTGACCCATCCGTTATATCTGATTATTGCTTCGCCCGCCATAGTTTTAACGAAGGCGGGATCATTGATAATGGGTCATGGTTTTTATATTTACTTTGCACCTTATTTCGGAATAGAATACAGCACGATTGTTGCCTTTGTGAGCGATGATGCTTAGCATGTCAGAAAATTGAAAAGGGAAAAGCTACTAAAAAACGGTTATAATGAAATCCTCTTTGAGGGCAGGAATAAGCGCTATGGTGCCTATTACCTGCGCATTCATCAGAACCGCTATCTTTTTCGGGGGTTGCTTATTGCTTGTATTTCAATTAGTATTTTGCTGCTTATGCCATCCATTATTGCTTTTTTTCAACCGGCAGCGCTTGATGAAATTGCAGTACTTGATTTTAATGCGACGAGCGCTCCAGAGCCAAAAGGGGTTTTAACACCCGAATTTGTACCGCTTCCGCCGCCCGCTCATAATGAAAACGTGCCGCCTGTCATTACCAAAGATTCTATTCCTGAACCCACAGTACCTGAAAAACCGCAGGAAAAACCGACTGAGTCAAGCAAAGATGCCACCAATAAAGACACTACGCAAAAATCGCCCGGAACAGGTACTTTAAACGGTGACCCTAACGGATTAAGCACTACCATTGACAGAAGACCGAGCCTGAGGACGGCAGAGTACACGAGCATCCAGGACTATATCAAAAAGAACACTAAGTTCCCAGAGTTTGAAAAAGTATTGGGCCACCAGGGGCAGGTAATCGTTGGTGTATTGGTAAACCCTGATGGCAGCCTGAGTGAAATACATCTATCCAAGGGGGTTAGCCCTGCCTTTAACCAGGAGGCGCTCCGAATTATTAACGCTATGCCGAGACTGGACCCGGGTATACATAATGGCAAACCCACCAAGGTATATCTTAGAATACCCATTGATTTTCAATTGCCTGGCACCGCTCAAAAATAACATGGTGATGTAAATTGTCAATTCACAATCGTAAGGTTTCCTTTCAAATGGATCTCTCTGCCATCAATACCTTCTGCATCAATCATGTATAAATAAACATCCAATGGCAATGCTTTCCCCCTGAATTTCCCGTCCCAGCCCCTATTAAGGTCATCTGACTCAAACACAAGGGTACCCCAGCGATTAAATACTTTCGCACTGAAACTTTTAATTTTATTCCCGACTGCATTATACACAGACAAGGTTGACACCTTCCATACATCATTCAACGAATCCTGATTTAAGGGCGAAAAGGCATTCGGCACAAAAACCCTTGAAGGCAGTACGGCACAAGCCCGGTTTGAGACGCTGCTGTCATGGCCAGGTGCGCTTTGGTACGCAATTACCCTGTAACAATAGGCCGTATCAATATTCGGATACACCGTATTGTCTAAATAGGTTGTATCTGTTTGTGTGGCAATGGTTTTATAGGAATGATCCTTTTGTTGTAACTGGAGTTTATAATATTGTACACCCGTATTCCAATTCCCATATCGGTTCCACGATAGTGCAATATTGTCATTGGCCACTTTTTGCTCTAAAAGTATCGAAGTTCCGATATTGCTTAACGGATTGCTATAACCGCATTTGTCCGTTGCCTTTACCCGGTAGGTATAATGATTGTTGTTAATATCCACCTTGTTATCAAAAAAGACATTGCTTTTAGTGCTTGTATAGTTGTACCACCAGCCCCGGTATGGATCATAGCGGTCAATAATATAAGATACAAGATTCTTATTGCCAGTCGTATCCCATTGCACCAGTATCCGCCCATCGGTCAGGTCTGTTACATATTCCAGATACAGTGGGTAGTTTATCCTGTTATAATCAGGGTGCAGACAAGTGGTATTGCTTTTGGATATGAGGCCTCCGATATCTTTTATGGCTTCCACAAAATAGCAGTATGTTTCATCACATAATGCAGTATCGGTATAGGTAAGGGTATTTCCATCTACAGTGTCTATCCTATTTATATTCCCATTTGCACCCGTCCTGAAAATTTGATATTGCAACGGTTGCCAGCCAACATAAGCATTCCAGTTTAGTACATTTACCGGGCCGGCTAAAGCAGTTTCGTTTAACAGGATGGTGCAATGTGAACTGCCAGCTGAAGAAACACGTCCGCAGGCATTAGTAATCTGTAAATTATAACAATAGCTATTTCCCGAAGTATTAATCTTTGGATTGGATTCTGTAAAAATAGTATCTGAAATATTGAAAGTTTGAAATACTTTAACAGGAATGCCATTTTCTACCCTGTTTAAAACGTATTCTTTAAAAAGAGGATTGGCGCTTTTTTCCCAGGAAATCGTAATAGAATTTGTGTCTTTTACCGTAACGTATGACAATGCGCTGTTTGCAGGGGGCAATGTATCATCCACAAAAACAGCGCGTTTTGCAATAGATCCCACACAGCCCTGGTCGTCAATAGCCACAAGTGAAACAGTATGCCAGCCCGGGGTATAAAACCGGAATACAGGGTCTTGCTGGCTGCTATGCCGCTCATAACTCAATGAATCATCAATGGTCCAGTACCATTGTTTTACTTTGGCTGAAGGTTGGGTAGTATTAAAAAACTGTACCGGGTTTTTGAAACAAATTACAGAATCAGAAACCGTGAAATTCGCCTTAGGAGGATCATTTACTTCAATTAAATGCACTTTTATGCTTGAATCAGAACATCCGTAAGTGGTAAAGGATCTTAGCTTTACAGTAAATATACCCGGTTTAAAGATCCAGTCAATTTCTTTGCCATAAGCATCAACAATACCGTCATTATCGAAATCCCACTCAGCCCCAAAACCATTGATACTTGTATCCGTAAAATGCACCTTTAAAGGGCTGCATCCTGAAACTACAGAAGTTGTAAACCCCGCCACAGGGGCTTTATAACCGGTAAGAGCCAATGAAAAAGTATCCGCGCAGCCAACGCCTTTAATAGCAATCATTTTAGGAAAAACACGCACTGAATCTATGGTGTCATTTGATGGTTTGAATGTATAAGTATGACTCAAAACAAGGCCCGAATCAGGCAAAGAACCGTCCCCATAATCAAAAATATATTTCGATGTATTTTTGTTTATCGGTTTAAAATTTATCTGCTCATTACCACAATAATGATTCGAAGATGGTATAAATCCGGCTACCGCATTTTGCGTAATAGTAATACCATCACTGTAAACTGTTTGCTGGCAGTTACCCATAAAACCTGTAATAAGTTTTACTTTATAATTGCCTGGTTTTTTATAGATAAAAACAGGATCCTTATGCGTTGAATCATCAATAATTCCATCTCCATCAAAATCCCATTTCCAGCTATTGGCAGCCCTGGCCACGGCATGAAATTGAATACTTGCCGGTACGCACCCACCAGTCAGATCATGCGTTATTTTTGCATCGGTTGGGGTGCGGTAAATTTTAATAGGTTCCTGGTGGTAAGCTTTGCAGACAGTATCATCCGTTTCAAGAATAAGCGGGTAATATATTACCGAATCAAGCGCAGGATCCTGAATGCTATATTTATGAACAGTAGGATTTGTACTAATTACTGGTGAGCCATCTCCATAAAAGAAATAAAACGACTTTATATTTTTGCTTGTGTTTTTGAAATTCACCGTCATGCTGTCGCATCCGGAATTTTTGTCAACTGAGAAACCAGGCAATGGCCCGACCACTTTTATCAAGTCCTTTTTAATGATGGTTTTGCTGCATCCGCTGGCATAATAAACAGTAAGTCTTATGTCATAGGACTCTTTATTTAATATAAGGTAAACATGTGCCACCGAATCTTTTGTGGTTAAAAGGCTGTCACCGTCCCCAAAATTCCAAAGATATTTTATTGGATTTAAAGAAGAATCCTTATTTTTAATAGTGTCATAAAATTTACCGATTTCAGGTGCACAATAAAATGAAGGAGTGGTTGTAAAAAAATCAGATTGCAATGATGGCACACATAGATGGTTTGCAAAGGAGGTATCAGCACAGCTAATTCCATTAATAGTTTGTTTACCAACTAGCTGTACATTATAGCAGGTATCTGTTTTAAAAACAATTTTCACATCCCTCGATGTATCATTTGGAAAAATATCTGCCAGTCCTTTCGGAGTAACGGACCATTTAAATGCTATATCTCCTGCGTCTGAATTGTTAATTACTGTAATGGTATCCCCCGGGCATTTTAGGGGCTGCACCTGGTAGCTGATATTTATCCCGGCACATATATAACTATGATAAACAATCTCTTCTACACATGTATCGTTACCAAGGTGAGTAATGATATCTAAAATAATATCATAACATCCATGATTTGTTATAATGACTTTTGTTTTTTTGGCGAAGGGGTCTAAAAATGTGACTTCAGAAGCATATTCGGGATCAACCCTCCAGTGATATACAGGTTTGTTATTAGGGTCATTCGGATCTATAGATTCCTGGCCGATAGCAATATCAGAAATAAAATCAGGATCCATGCATCCGGTTAATGGAAAAGCGGTAAAGCTGGTGGTATCTCCAAGGACTTCGAAAATATTGTTTTTTGTTGTAGAATCGGAGCAGTGTCCATTAGAAACAACCAGCTTCACATTAAATGTACCGACATGGTATGGGTCAAATTTTGTAACTGAGCCCACAAGTGTAGAGTACTTGTATGGATCTATATCACTCCACACCGTCCAGGCATAGGTATATGTAAATGAATTTCCAGCAGGCGGATCAGGTTTAGCGGTAAACTGTACACCTCCAGGTTTTAAAAAACAGCCCAGTTTATCAGTAGTAAAATCCACCTTAGGTGTCACAACTCTAACATAACGGTAAAGTACAAATGAATCTTTGCACCCATTTAAACTTGCGGCTACCAGAGCGATACCAAATACATCAGGCGAATTTAGACCGAGATTGGCCGGAGTAAAAAAAGTATCGGGGTTGGTGCTGGTCCCTAATTTTTTTTATCAGTTTGGCATAAGGCGGCGGTCCGGGCGGTGGCCCACCGCCTGAATCAAGAACATACCATGTGTATGTTACATTTGAAGCATTGGTGGTGTCAGATAAATTTTGCAAATGCACTGTATCAGTTGGTTTACACAGCTGATTATCCTTTGAGACAAAATTTGCTTTGGGGCCCAGAATGGTGGCAAATCTTGGATAATTTATAGTAATCGGACATCCGAGCCCTTTGTATTTATAACTGATTTTTGCAGGGTAAGAACCCGGATCTGTATAAGTGAGAATACCCTCCTTAGGATCAGGGTCTTTAGCATTAGTCATAAAAGTGGATGCCCCTGTAAAAAAAAAGGAATAATTATGCCTGCCTGAATCACTCAAGTCGCCAGATACCAAAAAAGAAACCCGGGGGCAGATAGTTGTAATAGAAGGATTTAAAAATGGACTAATAAACTTTTTTCTTAGGATCGTATAGCTGCAACCATCAGTCATATTTACAACTAACTTAACATCGTAACTATTAACATTGTCAACATAAGTTACTTTAACAACAGATGCGGTAGATGTTGTAGCAGAGCCAGGGGTACCGCCCGGGAATGTCCAGTTATAACTTGCAACCTTCCGCGCAGGAGGGATTGAGCCCGTGAAAGGTGTAAACGATGCAACAACATTTGTTTTATTATTTACATTAATATCTGCACAAATATCAACCGGTATAGAGTCATTTACCATTATCGTCTGGGTTACACTTCCTGTGCAGCCAAACTTATTTGCAACGGTTAAGGTAACAGGTTTGGCGCCAGAACTGGAGAAAACATAACTGACCAGTTTCGATGAAAATGTATGACCCTCCATCACCCATTGCCTGCTCACAATATTTGTAGTACTATCTCCAAAAAGAACAGGATTGCTTCCATTGCAGACATTCAATCCCTGGCTTAAAATCATATTGGGAGTTGGCGTAGGTAGTAAACTAATAAATGTATCCTTGACCACTGCAGGACATGGAGGCCCTGATGACGGGGTTGCGATCATCTGAATTTTATAGGTGCCTGGCTTAGTATAAACCCAGGTTATGGTATCGTTTCCTGTAAGATTGCTCCCCTGTAAGTTCCATTGAAAACGAGTGCCGGGTTGAAAACCTGAAGCTTTAAACTTAACCACCAAGGGGACACACCCTTTGCGGATACTGGCTGTAAAATCCAGATTCCCACATTGGCCAAAAGACAAAGTACCCACAGAAATAAACCCTGCAAGAATGATGAACCAGAGATGAAATATTATGCCCTTTATCTTCAATGTTAAAATTCTCTAAGATAATGATTTTTCTAAAACCTAATTCACAATTGTTAAATTTCCTTTCAAATGTATCTGCCTTCCATCAATACCTTCTGCGTCTATAATATATAAATAAACATCCAATGGCAAGTTTTTCCCTCTGAATTTCCCATCCCAGCCCCTATTAAGATCGTCTGATTCAAACACAAGGGTACCCCAGCGATTAAACACTTTTGCACTGAAGCTTTTAATTTTATTCCCGACTGCATTATATACAGATAGGGATGACACCTTCCATATGTCATTCAACGAATCCTGGTTTAAGGGTGAAAAGGCATTTGGCACAAAAACCTTTGAAGGTAATACGGCACAAGCACGGTTTGACACGCTACTGTCTTGCCCCGGTGGGTTTTGATAAGCAATAACCCGGTAGCAATATGCCGTATCAATATTTGGATATACCGTATTGTCTAAATAGCTGGTATCTGTTTGTATGGCAATAGTTTTATAGGAATGATCCTTTTTGCTGCAACTCGAGTTTGTAATATTGTACACCGCCATTCCAATTCCAATACCGGTTCCACGATAGGGCAATATTGTCATTAATTATTTTCTGATTTAGTAAAATTGAGGTACCAATATTGCTTGGAGGGCTATAATAAGCGCATTTATCTATGGCCCTTACCCGGTAAGTGTAACTTACATTGCTGATATCTACTTTATTATCAATAATATAATTATTTTGCGTGCTTGCATAATCGTACCTCCACCCGGTATAGGGGTTATATCTGTCAACGACATAAGATACCAGGTTTTTATTACCAGAAGTATCCCATTGTATCTTAACCTGGTTATCATTCCAGTCGGTTACATTTTCCAGATATAGCGGTTTGTTCATTCTTTCATAATCCGGATGCAGGCAAGTGATATTACTTTTTGATATAATGCCTCCGATATCTTTTATCGCTTCCACAAAATAGCAGTATGTTTCGTCACATAATGCAGTATCAGAATAGGCAAGGGTTTTTCCATCTACCGATGCTACCATTTTTATATTTCCATCTGCTCCTGCCCTGAAAATTTGATATTGCACCGGCTGCCAGCCTACATAAGCTGTCCAGTTCAGCACATTTACCGGGCCTGGGAATGCTGTTTCATTCAGCAAAATAGTACAGTGAGATGCGCTAGGATATGAAAGGCTGTCGCAACTATTAATTGTTTGTATATTATAACAATAACTTAGACCAGATGTATTGATTTTGGTATTGTTTTCAATAAAAACCGTATCATTAATGTTGGCGCTGCTGTAAATTTTTACAGGTTTCCCGTTTTCCAACCTGTTTAGCCGGTAAGAGCTAAACAGCAGATAGGCAGTTTTTTTCCAGGTAATAGATACTGAATTGGTATCATTTACAGAAACATTGAGCAGGCTGGTATTGGGTGGATGTAATGTATCGTCAACAAAAACAACACGTTTTGAAATTGTGGTCAAGCAACCCTTATCATCAATAGCGGTAAGTTCTACGGTATGCCAGCCAGGAACCGTGAACCGAAAAACCGGATCTTTTACTGTGCTTTTATTATCAAATAATGCAGAATCATCGGTTACCCAAAACCAGTGTTTTACCATAGCAGAAGGTTCTGTATTATTGATGAATTGGACTGCATTTTTATAGCAAATAACTGAATCTGAAACTGTAAAATCAGTTTTAGGCGGATCGTTCACTTCTATCAGGTTTACTTTTACGACAGAATCTTCACAACCATTGATTGTAAATGAACGTAGCTTAACGGTAAACAATCCGGGTGGGAACACCCAATCCACTTCTTTTCCAAAAGCGTCAACCAAACCGTTATTATCAAAATCCCATTCAGAACCAAAACCATTAGTACTGGTATCCGTAAAATGAACTTTTAAAGGTGCGCATCCTGAAACTGCAGAACTTATAAATCCTGCAATGGGAAGTTTAAATCCTGTAATTACTGTGCTAAAAGTATCATTGCAACCACCTGCATTATAAGCGATTATTTTAGGATTAAACATTACCGAATCAAGGCTGTCTATTGCTGGATTAAAATAATAACTATGTGTTATAATCTTATTGGTATCCGCTGTTCCATCACCATAATTAAATAAATAGTTTGAGGAATTTTGGTTTGTGATTTTGAAAGCAATATCCCTGCGTCCGCAAAATTTAGAAACAGAAGGAACAAAACCGGCATGTGTACCAGTTGTAGCAAAAATTGTATCACTATAAGTTATATAATCGCAATGCCCTCCTGTGAATCCCACAATGAGTTTTACCCTATATTTACCTGGATTTTTATAGGTAAAAAGCGGATTCTTATGTGTTGAATCATCTATTTTACCATCTCCGTCAAAATCCCACCTCCAGCTATTTGCTCCCCTGGAAATATCATGAAAATGGGCAGTAAAAGGAACACATCCCGTAGCAGTATCCATCGTAATTTTTGAATCTTTGGGTGTTCTGTAAAGCTTGATTGTATCCTTGTAATATACCCTGCAAACGGTATCACTGGTTTCTACGAGGGTAGGATAATAGGTAATTGAATCAAGCGCAGGATCCTGAATATAATAAGTATGCGATGCGGGGTTTTGCGTTAAAATGGGCGTACCATCCCCATAGAAGAAATAAAATGAGCTTATGTTAGTACTTGTGTTTTTAAACTGTACTGTCATGCTATCACAACCCATTTTAGTATCCATTGTAAAATGAGGCACCGGCCCTACAACATGGATAATTCTTTTCGTGATTGAATAATCGCACCCATCGGGGTAGAAAACTGTCAACTTCACAAAATAGTCCGGTAATAATAATTTTGTATATACATGTGTCACAGAATCACTTACTGTGAGCAGAGTATCACCATCTCCAAATTCCCAGAGATAATTTATAGGAAATTGTGAGGAATCGCCTCTATGATAAGGATCATAAAACCGGGCCACAATAGGCGCGCAATATAGATTGGGCGTTGTTGTAAAAAAATCAGTTTTAAGGGGAGGCATGCAAATGAAATTCCGGGTTAATGTATCCATGCAAGTTTGGCCGGCAATGCTTTTTGAAGCGGAAAGTTTAACAGTAAAACAAGTATCAGAAGCATTAAAAACAATACTGATATTCTTTGCAGTATCATTAGGTAAAATATCGGCAAGAGATGGGGGGTCAACGCTCCATCTGTATCCATATGCCTCCTGATCACTCTGGTTAATAACAGGCACTGTGTCTCCCGGGCAAGTAAGGTCACCTACCTGGAAATTTACAGGGACCCCGGCACATATATAATTCGTTGCTAAATATTCATCTTTGCAACTGTCATCGCCAATATGCGTTGTTACATCGAGGATAATATCATAGCAGCCAGGGTTGGTGATAATGGCCTGTGTTGTTTTGGCATGGGGATTGGTGAAAGTTAAGGATACATCTTCTCCTGGTCCCGTTTTCCATTGGTATAAAGTAGGATTATTAGGATCATGGGGATAGTAATATTCCTTGGCTACATTTAGTGTGGTGGTAAAACTTGGATTGGCGCATCCCGCACGTGGTGATGCATAAAAACCTGTGCTATCACCAATTACGGTAAGTGCCGCTTTTTTAAATGTATCGCCGGAACAATGCCCGTTTGAAACTTTTAAATAAACATCATACAGACCAAGTTTTGAAACCTGGAACACACCATTCGACCCTCCCCCAGTTATAGAATCCTGCGGATTGGCTCTTTCTTTAATTGTCCAGTTATAACTGTAAATGGCAGGTTTGCTATCTGGCGGTATTGGTTTTGACACAATTGACACTCCATCTAATATTCCATAACAGCCTACATTATCAGAAGGAAAATCCGCCTTGGGTTTGGCCACTGTAATAAAATGACATTGCATAAATGAATCTTTGCATCCGTTAGAACTGGAGGCAACGAGGGCAACTGCAAATACACGACCGAATTTCCCACTAAAAACTGAAGGTGAAAAAGAGGTATCCCTCCCAAAACTGGTCCCTAATTTTTTGATCAATTTAGCCAATGGAGGGACCGCCTGGCCACATGCATCTCTTGGCGGACAATTGTTAGAATCAAGAATATACCATGTGTACTTTATGCCAGGTGCAGAAGTGGTATCAGATTGATTGATTAAATGAACTGTATCATTTAAAGAGCATAACTGGTTGTCATGAGAAACAAAGGAAGATATTGGCCCTCTCACTGTTAAAAATCTTGGAAAATTGACTGTGATACGGCAAGGAGTTCCATCATACTGGTAACTGATACTTGCCGTATAATTTCCAGCCGGATGATACGTAAGGAATGCACCTTTAGGATCCTTTCCCGCTATATAAACACAAGGTGCATCCGGAAAACTAAAGCTATATTTATGTCTCCCGGTATCACTAAGATCTCCTATAGCACTTACAGTCTGATAATTACAAGCCAATGTAAACGCCGGGGTCAAAAAAGGGCTTACAAATCCCTTCCTGTGGCAGGTATATATACATCCGTCAGACATAGCGATAGCCAATGTGACATCATTTTTTGCGTAGTAATCGGGATAGGTAACCTGTACCTGGCTTGGGGTGGTAGTTACTGCCGATGCAGGTGTACCACCAGGGAATGACCAGGTATACTTTACCACTTGCCTGCTGGCCGGGAGCTGCCCTACATAAGGCGTAAAAAAACCGACAACATTCGTGGGGTTATTGGCATTAAAATCCCCACAAATATCAACTGGAACCGAATCATCGACAGTAAAATTATTTGTCTGGATACCCTGGCAGCCAAAGCCGTTTGTCAAAGTAAGGGTTACAGGTATGGTTCCGCGGCCTGCAAAAGTATAACTCATTTTTTTAGTTAAAAAACCGTGGCCCTCAACAATCCATTCACGGCTCGTAATGTTAGGAGTACTATCTCCAAAATATACCGGGAAACTACCATCACAAACAACGGGGCCCGGTGTGAACCGCATATCCGGCAATGGTTTGGGTAGTACCGTAATGTATGTATCCTTAACTACAGCAGGACATGCCAACCCTGTAGGAGGGGTAACAATCATCTGCACTTTATAGATTCCTGCAATGGCATAAGCCCAGGAAATGGTATCCTGACCGGCAACAAAACCTGATTGTAAATTCCATTGAAAAGTAGAACCCGGCGCAAAACCTGTCGCTTTAAATTTTACGACAACAGGTAAACAGCCTTTACGCAGGTTGGCAGAAAAATCAAGCCCATTGCATTGGGCATAAGATACCTTCCCTGCGAATAAACAAATCGCAAATATGATCAATTGAATAAGTCGTATTCTAAGACCCGATGCCACTAAAATTAATTTTACGCTGCACTGTTAATATTATATTTTTAATTCACAATTGTAAGGTTGCCTTTTAAATGTATTTCCCGCCCGTCTAACCCCAGGGCATCAACCAGGTAAATAAATACCCCCGTAGGTACAAGCCTCCCCCTGAACTGGCCATCCCATCCCATATTTAAGTCATTCGTTTCAAACACCAGCGTACCCCACCGGTTAAAAACCCTGGTACGATAAGTTTTGATCTTTTGACCTACTGCATTGTAAACAGATAATGCAGACGGTTTCCACACATCATTCACAGAATCATGATTGCCTGGCGTAAAAGCATTCGGTACATAGGCTCTCGCAGGCAATATTGCACACGTACGGTTTGAAATGCTGCTATCCTGGCCAGGGCTTGCCTGGTACGCCACCACTCTGTAACAGTAAGCAGTATCAATGCTGCGATAAACAGAATCATCTGTAAAGAATGTATCAGTAAGCGTTGCAATGGTTTTAAAACTCCTGTCCTTAAGTTGCACCTGCAGTTTATAAACCTGCGCCCCACCCCGCCAGTTCTGGTAACTGTTCCATGATAAAACTACTTTATCCATTGCTACTTTATGGTTCAGCAAAAGGGTTGTCCCAATATTGCCGGCTGCATTTGTATAGCCGCATTTATCAATCGTCCTTATTCGGTAGGTATAACTGTAATTATTCACATCTACATTGTTATCAATAAAATAATTGTATTCCGAGCCAGCATAATTATTGATCCATCCGTTGTTTGCATCATTCCGGTCAATGGTATAGGATACCAGGTTTCTGTTACCACTGGTGTCCCATTCCAGTTTGGTTTGCTGATCATTCGACACCGTGGCATAGTGCAGGTAGATCGGATGGATTGCATTAGAATATTGTGCCTGGAGGTAAACGGTATTGCTGTTTGAAATATACCCCAAATCGCTGACAGCAGTTACATAATAGCAATAAGTTTGTGCACAAAGTGACGTATCCGTAAAGGTAAAGATATTGCCCGTTAATGATCCTATTATCTTGAAAACTCCATCCGCTCCGGCACGATAGACAACATATCGGTTTGCTGACCAGCCAAGGTAGGAACTCCAGCTCAGCACATTCGCCGGCCCGGTATTGGCGATGCCTTTCAGTAAAATAGTGCAATGGGCAAAACTGGCAAAAGACAGTAAATTACAATTGTTTTCCGTTTGTACGCTATAGCAGTAGCTGGAAGAACCCGTGATTATTTGCGGGTCTTTATCTGCAAATACCGTGTCGTCAATACCAGCCAGGTACGCAATCTGCACCGGAGTTCCATTCACGATCCTGTTTACCTGGTAAGCTTTAAATTGGTTTGTTGTTGCTTTGCTCCAGGTGATAGTAACGGAATGTGTATCAGCTACCGAAATAAATAAAAGATTAACACCTGCAGGTGGTTTATTACCTTGCACATCAACTATATTTTTGATTATTGATTTTTTACAACCATTACTATCAGTGGCGGTTAAGCTTACCTGTCTCAATCCTTTTGAATAAAAGGAAAAAGACGGGTCTCTTGCATTAGATGTATCAGTTGGTGCAAGGGAATCATTAAAATTCCACGACCAATATTTAATTTTATTTATGGGTACGCTAAGATTGATAAACTGCACCGGCATATTTAAACAGGCCAACGAATCTGAAATTGAAAAATCAGGTTTCGGCAGTTGATTAACCTTTATCATATAAGGTTTAACTACAGAATCCATGCAACCCCGGCTTGATACAGATCTCTGCATAACGCTATATAGACCGGGCGCATAGATATGAGAAACAATAGAACCTGTCGTATCCGTATGATTGTTGTTATCAAAATCCCATTCTGCACGAATGCTGAATTGACTTGTATCAGAAAATAATACTTTAAGCGGAGAACACCCTGTTTCCAGTTTTGGAGTAAAACCAGGAACAGGTAACCTGTATGCAACTATAGTATCATAATGTAAATCCTTACATCCACCTGTACTAAAAACAGTTAACGACGGAACAAAAAAGCACGAATCGCTTCCATTGGCACGCGACTTAAAAAAAGAATATGTATGAGAGAGAACTCCATTTGTATCTTTTGGAGAACCATCTCCATAATCAAATACAAACCTGCTATAATACTTACTTGTATTATTAAAATTAATTTCTGAAGTACCACAGAACGAATGATTTGAAGATTGAAAAGATGCAATGGTACGAGACAAAACGGTTACTGTTTTACCCATTACCACAGCAGGGCATACGCTATTAAAAACGGTTAATTCAGGCGTAAAAGTGCCCGGCTTTTTGTAGGTAAAAACAGGATTTGGATTTATGGAATCGTCAATTTTTCCATCTCCGTCAAAATCCCATTTCCAGCTGATTGCATTTGAAGTAACTGAAGTAAAATGAACTGTTAAAGGAAAACATCCGAAAGAATTATCCTGAGAAAAACCGGCTTTTGGGGTCCTGTATATGGTAATATTACCGGTATAAAAATCACGGCATAAACTATCGTCTTTTGATTGAATTACAGGGTGAAATGTAATGGAATCAAGAGCAGGGTCCTGCAAAACATACGTATGTGGTTTTATGCTTACAGAATCCGGTAATGCGCCGTCATCATTATAAAAATAATATTTGTGTACATTAACACTCGTATTCGTAAATATAACCGCCAATGAATCACAACCCTTTGATTTGTTGACCGAAAATACTGGCACCGGCCCGGTGATATGTATTATTTTTTTAACCGTATCACTAATCGCACAACCGATACTGTCATAAGCCGTTAATGAAACATCATAGTCCCCTTTTACAAACTGGAGATACGTGTGAGAAACAATGTTATTATTATTTGTAAATAGTGAAGTACCGTCACCAAAATTCCATAAAAATTGTATCGCGCTTTTTGAAGAGGTATTCACAAATTTTCCGGTTTCAGGTGCGCAATATAATTTGGGGGTTAAAGTATTAAAAGAAGAAACCAGTCTCAGGAAACATGCCGTATCTGTTGCACTATCAGAGCAAACAGATCCGTTAATCAGTTTCTTCGCACCAAGTTTTATATTGTAACAGGTATCTTTTGAAAATACAACTTTTACATTTTGGGATGTATCATTTGGATAATAATGTACAAATTGATGGGGTTCAATTTGCCATTTCAGGTTATAGGTTTTAGGATCCTGTCCGTAGAGGTATGTAGTGTCGCTTACGCAATTACCTTTATTTTTAATAAACCTTAGATTAATACCTACGATTATAGAACTGTCTTGCTCATAAACGGTTACACAGGTATCCATGCCATGTGGCACCAATGTTTTTAAGGTGAGTTTATAACCCCCCGTTTTATCAAAATGAATCTCTGTCGTCTTTGAAGTCGGGTTATCAATAGTAACCCCCGCTGGAGGACTTACGCTCCATTCATACAATGGGATAGCGTTTCTCGGATATATTGTTTCAGGCCCAATGCTCACGGTTGTTGTCATCCCCGGGCATCCTGTTCTCTTTGAAACTGTATAAAAGGTTTCATCACCATATATGGCCATAAAACCAGGCTTTTCAATAGTATAATTACACCTCGGCCCGATTCTAATTGTAAGAAAAATATTATAAAGATCTGGAGGATAATCGAATGGTTTCCAGGGGCTGGCATTTTTCCCATCCAGGTAAAAATTTACATTTGTATCAGAAGTACTTTGCATTTGCCATGTCCATGCATAGGAAGACATACCTGAATCATCCGGTATTGTTTTCGCAGTCAGTTCATAATTGCCACCATAGCAACCAAATTTATCTGTACTAGTAATATCAATTTTTGGCCGGCTTACTGAAATAAAAAATTCTGCAAATATGGAATCTTTACAGCCGTTAGAACTATATGCTGCAAGAGCTACAGAAATCTTGCCGTATTTTCCCGGGATAAAATTCAGGTTCTTCTGGGTTGTAGGTCCTACTTTTCCATTCTTCGACAGCATTTTCCCTGATGAATCAATGAAATACCATGTGTATATTACGTTTGGAGCTCCAAAAGTATTTGAATTATTAATAATATGAACCGTGTCATAAGGATTGCAGGTATTATTATCATTTGATTCAAAAAGTGCTGTCGGGCCCAATATTGAAACATAAGTAGGGTAATGGATAACAGTCTGGCAGCTTGAAGGATTATCAGCATAATGCAAGGTTAGCACCAGGCCGTATTGTGCTGCGCTATCATACGATACGTCTACAGTATTAAAGCCCGATTTTAGTTCAGTGGTAACTTTAGGAAAATACCATGAAACGCTATCCAGTTTATTTTTTGCAGTATCCGCTTTTAGTTCAAGGCTTTGGTTTTTGCATACCTTAAAAAATACAGGGGTTACAAACTGGCGAACAAAATTTGCTCTGGTTTTAGAATAACTGCAACCATCTGACATTAATATGGTAAACGTGACTGGGTGAGGTAATTTATCTTTGTAGGTAACCGTAGGATTGAGACCGGAAAATGTTGATGGTGATCCACCGGGGAAAGACCAAACATAATTTTGAATATTCCTTCCTGAAAATGGGCCAACATAGGCTGAATAAGTACCTGTAATCAATGTATCTGTCACTGTAAAAGAGGCGCAAAAGTCCACATTCACCGAGTCATTAACCAATATATTATTGGTATATATATTTGTGCACTGATATTTGTTTGTAAGTTTAAGGCTGAGAGGTTTAGACCCAGGTGAGGGAAATTGATAATGTATATTCTGAGAATTGAAAGTATACCCGTCTACCACCCATTCCCTGCTAATTATTTGGGGTGTACTATCAATAAGGGTGATTACATTTTTATCATCACAAAGGTTAAATCCCGGATAAGCTTTAACATTGGGTACTATAGCCTGTAAAACCGTAATATAAGTATCCTTTTGGACTACACAAACGGGGCCTGAATGCAGGTACGCCTTCATTATAATGGTGTATTTGCCAGGATTAGAATACACGCCTGTAATTGTATCCTTTTTGCCTGTTAAAAAACCATTGCCAAGGTCCCAGTCATAAGAGGTACCGGCAGGAGCACCTGTTGCAGAGAAATTTACACCAAGCAGTGCACATCCTTTGGTTTGGCTGGCCCCAAAATCAATACCTCCGCATTGGGCAAAACAATTATTCCCCCAAGAACAACATAAGGTAATGATAACCAATAAGATGGTTAATATTTTAAGTTTATACCCGGTCAATTTTCATCCTTTACGCAAATAAACTACCTATAAAGATAGCAAATTTACTTCACCAATGTTAAACTTCCTCTTAAATGTATTTCCCTGCCATCGATCCCCTCAGCATCTACCAGGTATAAATAAACATCCAATGGTACGGGTTTTCCACGGAAATTCCCATTCCATCCAATATTTAAATCGTTTGTTTCAAAAACCAAGGTTCCCCATCTGTTAAAAACCCTGGCGTTATATGATTTAATTTTTTGACCCACAGCATTGTAAATTGACAGCGAAGAAACCTTCCATATATCATTCAATGAATCATTATTCCCTGGTGTAAAGGCATTCGGCACAAATACTCGTGATGGCAATATAGCGCATGTCCGGTTGGATATGCTACTGTCATTTCCAGGTGCATTTTCATAAGCTATCACCCTGTAGCAGTAGGCGGTATCTATGGAATTGTAAACCGAGTCATCTGTATAAAATGTATCGCTGATTGAGGCAATAGTTTTAAATGATTTGTCTTTGCGCTGCACCTGCAGTATATAGTTCCGCACTCCGTTTTTCCAGTTATGATATCCGTTCCAGCTCAGGGCCACATTGTCATTGTTTATTTTTTGGTTTAGTAATATGGAAGTACCGAGATTGCTTGCCGGATTTTCATAACCGCATTTATCAATAGCCCTTACTGAATAGGTATAGCTGATATTACTAATATCTACCTTGTTGTCAGTAAAACTATTGCTTTTGCTTACACCATAGTTTGTTTGCCACCCGATCCCCGGAATATATTTATCAATTGCGTATTCATCCAGGTATTTATACCCGCTTGTATCCCATTCCATTTTTATTCCGCTGTTATTCAAATCAGTGACGTAGCGCAGATTCAATGGAATATTTAATTTTTGATATTGCGCATGCAGGCAGGTTATATTGCTTTTGGATATGTATCCACTGTCACTTACAGCTTCTACGTAATAGCAATAAGTTTCATCACATAAAGCCGAATCAGTATATGACGTTACATTTACTGAGTCAATTTTATACATTTTTCCAGCTGCGTCAGACCGGTAAATCCTGTAATATTTGGGTTTCCAACCAATATATGCACTCCAATTGAGGATATTTGCAGGCCCAGGGACTGCGATTTCATTCAAAAGAATTGTGCAATGATTTTGACTTACAATTGATGCCTGACCACATGAATTGAGCGTCTGAATTACATAACAATAACTTGATGCTGATGAATTAAGTTTTGGATCCGTATCGGTGTAGCTCGTATCATTCTCATTGGTTCCAGTATAAATAATAACAGGGGCCGATGAAGTTAAACGACTGATTCTATATGCTTTGAAAAGCGGATTGCGGTTTTTACCCCAGCTTATGGATATTGAACTGGTATCGTTTACTGTTACATAATCCAGGCTGGTTTTTGGCAGGGTGGTGGTATCAACAACTATTATATCCCGCTTTTTGATACCGATACAACCTTTATCGTCAATTGCCCATAGCGTAACGATATGATTTCCGATGGAAAAGAAACGAAAAACAGGATTCTTGACATTGTTTGTATTGTAAGCTGCCGCCGTATCGCCGAAATTCCAAAAATAAGATTTCACATACGCAATGGGTTGGGTAAGGTTGGTAAATTTTACTTCACCCTTATAACAAATAATAGAATCTGAGAGGCTAAAATCTGCTTTTGGAGGATCATTCACCACAATCAAATTTACTTTCACAACTGAATCTACGCATCCTTGAATGGTAAAAGACCGGAGTTTAACTGTATATATACCGGGATAATATGTCCAGTCTACCTCTTTACCATATGCATCTGCAACCCCATCATTATTAAAATCCCATTCTGCTCCGAAACTGTTTTTACTGGTGTCCGTAAAATGTACTTTCATCGGGCTACAACCTTTTTCAACTGAAGCTCGGAAGCCTGCCAAAGGCATTTGATAAACCGTTAGAGTATCCCACGCTGTATCAGAACACCCGCCAACATTAAAGACAATTAATTCAGGAACAAGCCTGATTGAATCCGCATTGGTTTTCCTTGAATCAAAATAATAGGAATGTTTTATAATGACGTTAGAATCCATTGCGGAGCTGTCCCCATAATTAATCATAAAACGGTTAAAATCAGTACTTAAGTTTTTAAAACCAATATCCTGCCGGCCACATATTTTATTGGCAGTTAGCTCGAATTTTGCTGTGGCATTGGGCACTACATTTATGGTATCACTGTAAATTGTTACCGGGCAACTGCCATGATTTTTTACATTTAATTTTACCCGGTACTTACCCGGTTTTTTAAAGGTATAGTATGGTGATTTTACAGAATCATCAATCCTTCCATCATTATCAAAATCCCAAAGCCAGCTGCTTGCTGAAGATGATATTGCATTGAAATGAACCCTGAGAGGTGCGCAACCATTATTAATATCCGCTGTAATCCTTGTATTTATTGGCGTTTTATAAATCTTAATAGTATCACGGTAAAATACTTTGCATGCAGTGTCGTCTCGTGACAATATTGTCGGATTATAGATCACAGAATCAAGGCTGGTATCCTGTAAACTATAAAAATGGGGCTTAAGACTTATTGAATCTACATCCGTTCCATCATCATAAAAAAAATAGAACTTGTTTACCTTAGAACTGGTATTCACAAAATCAATAAAAAGGGAATCACATCCGATTTTTTTACTCATACTAAAACCCGGAACCGGGCCTGTAACTTTTACAAAACCTGTTTTGGTAATGGTATTGCTGCAGGCCGGTAAATAAGTAAAGTCCGTATCAAAAGCAGTTAATGTTACAGTATAGGAGTTTTTCTGCTGGAACTGGTAAACATGGGTAATGGCAGTATCATTTTTAGTAAACAGCGTACTACCATCGCCAAAATCCCACAAATAAAGATGGGTATATAAGTGTCCGTTTTTGAGTTTACTCGGGAGAACGGTATCACCTGCATATCCATTCTGGATATATGGCGATAAATTTTTAAAGTTTACAATTGCAGGAGCACAATAAATAGTTGGCGAGGCGGATGTAAAATTTGGTTTAGGCCCTATAAGGCATTCATAATGATATGCTGAGTCTGAGCATAAAAGATTATTTCTGAACATAGTTGCCACACATTTTACAATATAACAAGTGTCTTTCTCAAAAACAAGTTTTACGTCCCTTCCATGGTCATTGGGAATAAATTTTGTAAAGCCCGGGGGGGTTACGGTCCATTTGAATGAATTAGCGCCCCTGTCTGTAGTATTAGTTACGGTAATGGTATCACCTATACATTTCCAGGGCTTGGGACTTACTGGTGGATGATCCGTTGAATCCGTTTTAAAAGGTTCCAATGAAAAATCCACATGCACACCTACGCAAATGAGTTTGGTATAGAGTATGATACAAGTATCATTTCCAAAAACTATTCCTATATATACTGATACATTGTAGCAACTGCCCTTTGTAATTCTTATATCTGTTTTGCTTGCATTTGGCGAAGATATTATTGCATAAGGAGATTGGGCAACAGAATCAACATTGCTCACTTTCCACTTGTAAAAGGGTACAATATTGGCATTTGGCGGGTTTATCTTTTCGGGCGCCACGGTAAATGTAGTTTTAAAATCAGGATTCAGACAGCCAAGCGTATCAGTTGCTATTATATGAGTTTCATCTCCCAGTACATTAAATGCGCCAAATTTAGTAAGAGTATCATAACAGTGCGCATTAGCAATTTTTATGAAAACATCGTATTTTCCTACATTTTTTGGTGAAAAGAAAACCACATTGGTATAAGCCTGGGTAATATCATTTACATCACTTTCACTTTGAATAACCCAGTAATAAGCATAGTTTGCAACATCAGGCTGCTCAGGCGGGGTAGGCTTAGCTACAAGTACAATAGGATCGGAATTAAAACATGTTGAAGCATTTAGAACGGTAAAATCTGCTTTTGGTGCACCAGTAGTAATAAAACCTTTATTAAAGATAGAATCCTGGCACCCGTTAGCGCTTTTAGCAACAAGTATTACATTATAAGAAAAACCGGTATCAGTAAGAACGTAAAATGTGTCCATGGTTGGAGTTGGGCCCATTTTAACAATTTTTCCATTATGGCTATTCTGTACATACCAGGTGTACATAACTTTAGTGGCACCAAACAGGTTTGAGGTATTGATAAAATGCACTGTATCACCCCCTGCACATATCTGGTTATCATTAGAAGTAAAATTTGCTCTCGGGCCCAGAATAGAAATATACTTGAGATAAGTTACTTTAATCGGGCAGCCCAGAAGTGCAGGTTTACTCGGATTTTTATAACTAAATTGGAAAGACATACCATAATTGCCAGCATCATCATACAATACATCATAGGTCGAGCCTGTTATATCATTATTATCACGATTAACATTTGCAGCCCCAAGAAATGAAAACTGATAATTTAATGCAGTGCCGGAAGTTGCTCCAATAGCACTTACAACCGTCGTTTTACCGATACACTGGTTAGCAAACAAAGGGGTTATAAATGGTTGAATAAAACCATCCCTGCTCATAGTATAACCACATCCGTCAGTAGTATATACTGTCATCATTACTTTATACTTTTTCTTTGCATTGATATAAGTAACTGTTGGATTACTAAGTGTTGATGACGATGGGTACCCACCAGGAAAAGACCAGTAATATCCACTTATATTTCGGCCGGCCGGGTTTACAATATCCGGACTGAATGTAGCTGAAATATTAGTAGTATCATTAATCGTTATATCTGCACAGAAATCTACCGGAAGTGAATCATATACATAAACATGTTTTGTATTGTAACTGCTGCACCCGAAATTATTGGTTAAACTGAGTGTAATATCCTGTTCTCCCGGCTTGAAAAACTTATAGTTAATCAGGGAATTACTATAACTGTTTCCTTCTATCACCCACTGCCGCGATGTGATATTTGGTGTGCTGTCAATAAAAGTTACCGTTCTTGTTATATCGCAAATTAATGTATCAGGATATATTTTCAGGTTTGGGACAGGCTTTGGTATTACGGTAATAAAGGTATCCTTTTGTACCCTGCAGGTATCTCCATTTGGCAGGTGGGCACGCATAATAACAGTATATTTTCCCCCATTTGAATATATACCGGTTATTGTATCCTTTTTTCCAGTTAAAAATCCATTGCCCAGGTTCCAGTCATACTTAATACCCGCGGGTGTACCTTTAGCATTAAATGTAACGCTAAGTAAAGCGCATCCTTTGGTTTTAGGGAAAGCGGAAAAATCTATTCCGCCGCACTGGGCAAAACATTTAAAGCCCAGGCTAGTACCTGAGATAACAAAAATCAAAAAAATGATTAAACTTTTTAGTCTCCCCCTGGCCACTATTAAAACTTAACATTTGAATAAAAACTATTTAAAGATAGCTAATTTATTTTACCAATGTCAAATTTCCTCTTAAATGTATTTCCCGTCCATCAATTCCTTCTGCATCCACCAGATATATGTACACGTCCATTGGTGCCGGTGTACCTTTAATATTTCCATCCCATCCTTTATTAAGGTCTGTAGATTCAAATACCAGCCCGCCCCAGCGGTTAAATATACGCAGATCAAAATGTTTGATCTTATCTCCCACTGCATTATATATTGACAATGATGATGCCTTCCATACATCATTCAGAGAATCATTATTACCCGGGGTAAATGCGTTCGGCACAAATACCCTTGATGGCAAAACGGCACAAGTCTGGTTAGAAATACTTGTATCGCTTCCCGGCGCATTTTCAATCCCTATCACCCTGTAACAATAGGCAGTATCAATAGTATTATACACAGAATCATCTGTATAGCTTGTATCGCTTACGGTAGCAATCGTTCTGAATGATTTGTCTTTTCTCTGTACCTGGATTTTATAATATTGCACACCATTTTTCCACTTATGGTATCCGTTCCAGGTTAGTAATACATTATCACTATTTATTTTCTGCTTTAAGTAAAGAGAGGTTCCGATATTACTTGCAGGGTTTTCGTATCCGCATTTGTCTATAGCCCTCACAGTGTACATATAGCTATTATTATTTATATCAACCTGGTTATCTATAAAAGTATTATTCTTAGTGGATGCATAGTTATTTTGCCATCCTGTACCTGGTATATACTTATCAATTGCATATGTATTAAGATACTTATATCCGGTGGTATCCCATCCCATTTTTACCTGCTGGTTATTCAAGTCAGTAACATATCTAAGATTTAAAGGAATATTCAATTTAGGATATTGAGCATGCATGCAGGTGATATTGCTTTTTGAAGTATATCCGCTGTCGCTCACAGCTTCTACATAGTAGCAATAGGTTTCATCACATACAGTAGTATCAGTATAGGAGGTGCCATTTACTGAATCAATTTTTTGAATTTTACCAGAAGAATCAGCACGGTATATTCTGTAATATTTAGGCTGCCAGCCAACATAGGCACTCCAGTTAAGAATATTTACAGGACCTGGTGCAACGGTTTCATTCAGCAGAATGGTACAATGATTTGCACTTTGCAATGATGCATCGTCACAGATATTTATCGTCTGCACCACAAAGCAATAACTTGATCCTGATGTGTTGATTTTAGGATCAATATCAGTATAGCTCGTGTCATTTTCGTTGGTAGTAGTATAAACGGTAACAGGGCGCCCGGCAGTTAAGCGACTAATACGATAGGCTTTGAAAAGCGGAACACTGCTTTTCTTCCAGCTTATAGTTACTGAGTTTGTATCGTTTACTGTAACATAATCCAGACTGGTACCCGGTGGGGTCAGCGTATCAACCACCAGTATATTTTGTGTTTTAATACTGGTACATCCCTTATCATCTACAGCCAGGAGTCTTACAAGGTGATTACCAAAAGAATAATATTTAAATACCGGATCTTCTAATTTACTGGAATTATAAGGAGCTGCCGTGTCTCCAAAATACCAGAGCCAGTTTTGCACGGCCGCCGCAGGCTCAGTAAGATTTGTAAATTTCACTACTCCCTTATAGCAGATCACAGAATCTGAAACGCTGAAATTTGCAATTGGCGGGTCATTTACCATAATTAAATCAACTTTTACCACTGAATCCACACATCCGTGTATGTTAAATGATCGAAGTTTAACCGTATAAATACCAGGATAATAAACCCAATCCACTTGTTTGCCGTATGCATCAATCACCCCGTCATTATCAAAATCCCATTCAGAACCAAAACTGTATTTACTGGTATCGGTAAAATGTACCTTCATCGGGCTGCAACCTTTTTCAACAGATGCTTTGAAACCGGCAACAGGAGCTTTATAAATCGTTAATGTATCCCTTGTAGTGTCTGAACAACCTCCTGCATTAAAAACGATTAATTTGGGATATATTTTGAAAGAATCAGCCCTGGTTTTACTTGAATCAAAATAATAAGAATGATTGTTAAATATATTAGAGTCAACGGATGAGCCATCACCATAGTTGATATAAAAGCTATTAAAGTTTGTGCTTTTGTTTTTAAAACTGATATCCTGCCTGCCGCAAACTGTTTTAGAAGAAAGTAAAAATGCCGCCTTGGCATTAGGCACTATTTCTATAGTATCACTTAATATTGTTACCGGGCAACTCCCATGGTTGGTTGCAAAAAGTTTCACGCGGTACTTACCCGGCTTTTTAAAGGTATAGTACGGAGATTTTACAGAGTCGTCAATCTTTCCGTCATTGTCAAAATCCCAGCGCCAAGTGCTGGCTGCAGAAGAATTTGCATTAAAATGCACCCGAAGCGGAGCGCACCCGAAATTGATATCAGATGTGATTTTAGTATTAAGTGGTGTTTTATATATTTTAACTGTATCCCGGTAAAATACTTTGCAGTTCGGATCATCCCTCGATAAAAGGGTCGGATTATAGATCACTGAATCAAGGCTGGTATCCTGTAAACTGTAGTAATGAGGCTTTATGTTCAAAGAATCTATATCCGAACCATCATCATAGAAAAAATAATATTTGGTTACATTAGTGCTCGAATTCGTGAATTTGACTGTAATTGAGTCGCAGCCGATCTTTTGATTCATATCAAAATGTGGCACCGGCCCCGTAACATTTACAAAACCTGTTTTGGTTATCGTATTGCTACAGGAAGGGAAGTAGGTAAAATCTGTATCAAAGGCTGTGAGGCTGACGGTGTAGGTTGATTTTGCCTGGAACTGGTAAACATGCGAAACTACTGTATCATTTTTTGTAAGCAAGGTAGTTCCGTCACCAAAATCCCAGAAATAAAGGTGTGTGAATAAGTAAGATGAGGGATGAGGATATCCTTTCGTTAGTGAATCACCGGCATATGCATTCTGCACTTTTGGAGATGTGTTTCTGAAATTTACAATAGCCGGGGCACAATAAACAGTTGGAGAAGTTGAAATAAAATTTGGCTTAGGGCCTAAAAGGCAATGAATTAAAGAAGTAGAATCAGAACACAGCAGGTTATTTCGAAATATAGTCGCCACGCATTTAACGGTAAAACAGGTATCATCATAAAATATGATCCGGATATTCCTAGCACTGTCATTGGGCAATATTTTTGCCGATCCTTTAGGTAATACTGACCATTTGAATGAATTAGCTCCAATGTCAGTTTCATTTGTTACATTGACTGTATCACCTTTACATTTCCATGGGGCATAATCAACGGGTGGCATTTTATGCTCATCTGTCTGAAAAGGTTCCATTTCAAAGGCAACATGCACTCCAACGCAAATGGGTTTTGTAAACCTGACTTTACAGGTATCATTTCCTAAAACCACCGTTACATCAAGATTGGCACTATAGCAGCCGCTTTTAGTAATTCTTATATTAGTCTTACTAGCTGAAGTATCTGACACAAAAGCGTTTGCAGACGGTCCAGTTCCGTTTTCGTCGCTCACACTCCAGTGATATAAAGGAACTATACCTGCATTTGGAGGATATATTTTTTCAGGGGCGACACTGAGTGTTGTGTTAAAATCGGGATTCATGCATCCGATAGAATCTTTGGCTATAATATAGGTTGCATCTCCCAATACATTAAATGCCCCAAACTTGGTTAGAGTGTCATCACAATGGGCATTAGATATTTTGAGAAATACATCGTATTTTCCAACACGCTTGGGGGAAAAAAACACAACGTCAGTATAGGCTAATGTATAGTCATTAGGATCAATTTCACTGGTGATAACCCAATAATAAGTATAGTTTGATACTCCGGTCGGCTCAGGTGGCGTTGGCTTCGCCTGCAGGATAACGGGATCTCCGTTATAACAGGTAGTTGCATTTACAATAACAAAATTCGATTTTGGGGCAGCCAGGGTAATGAATGATTTTTGATTAACAGAATCAGAACAGCCGCCGGCACTTCTTGCAACCAGGCTCACATTGTATGATGATCCCGTGTCAGTAATCACAAAAAATGTATCGAACGTAGCAGTCGGTCCCATTTTGACGGTTTTTCCACTATGCGCATTTACTACGTACCATGTATATTTTACTTTGCTGGCCCCAAAAAGATTTGAGGTATTAATAAAATGCACGGTATCACCGCCCGTACATACCTGGTTATCATTAGATGTAAAATTAGCTTTAGGGCCTAACATGCTCACATATTTGGTATAGGTAACTGTTATCGGGCAACTTGCACCACCGGGTTTGCTGGGGTTTGTATTCGCAAATTGAAAGGTCATTCCAAAGTCGCCGGCATCGTTATATTTTACAAGGTACGTACCTCCAGATTGGTCATCTACAAGGTCAGGCTCTGCATCACCTGCGCCGGGAAAAGTAAACTGAAAATTTTTGGGTGAGCCGTAACTAACTTGTGAAGCAACCTTTAATGTTTTAGAAAGGCATTGTGTTGCAAATAGAGGAGTGATAAATTGCGTAATAAATTTCTTGTACTTAACAGTATATCCGCATCCATCGGCAGTATAAACCGTTAAACTGACATCATAATTCTTTTTGGCGCTTGGATATGTAACTGTAGGATTTGTAAGCGTAGAGGAAGCCGGTGTGCCGCCCGGGAACAACCATTTATAACCTGAAATTACCCGGGCCGTCGGGTTTACAACATCAGGCGAGAAAGTTGCTGATACATGTGACGTATCAGGAATATTTATCGTGGCGCAAAAATCTACGGGAAGAGAATCATAAATAAATATATTCCTTGTGTTATAACTGGTACACCCATTTGTATTCGTAAGGTTTAAGGTTATACCCTGAACCCCCGGTTTAAAGAAATTATAATTGACCTGGTTTTTACTGAAACTGTTTCCTTCTATAACCCATTGCCTTGTAACTATATTTGGGGTACTGTCAATAAAAGTAACCGTTCGGCTAATGTCACAAATTATCGTATCAGGATAAATTCTCATTACGGGTACGGGTTTGGGTACCACCGTTATAAAGGTATCCTTTTGTACTCTGCAGGTATCCCCATTAGGTAGATGCGCACGCATAATGATGGTGTACTTGCCTCCAATGGAGTATATACCAGTGATAGTGTCTTTTTTCCCTGTTAAAAAACCATTTCCCAGGTTCCAGTCATATTTTGAACCGGCTGGCGCACCGGTGGCATGAAAGGTAACCGTGAGTAAAGCACAACCTTTTGTTTGATTGGCTGAGAAATCAATTCCGCCACATTGCGCATAACCATTTTGAACGCACAAAAATCCTGTAAAGGATATAATCAGAAATACGTAGCGTAATATGTTGACCCTATTGTACAAAATCCTCTTATATAATTCTTTCTTGTTAATTCTTATTCAACTACATTAGCGTAATACTTCCATTTGTATGGATTTTACGTCCGTCTATTCCTTCTGCATCTAAAATATAAATATATACACCTACTGGTGAAGGTTTTCCCTTGAAATTACCATCCCATCCTTTGGTTAGATCATTTGTTTCGAAAACCAGCGTACCCCAACGGTTAAAAACCCGCACATTAAAACTTTTTAATTTTTGGCCGACAGCATTATAAACGGATAAAGCGGATACCTGCCAAGTGTCATTTAGGTCATCATTATTGCCGGGGGTAAAAGCGTTGGGGACAAAAACCCGGGCCGGTAATACGGCGCAGGTTTTATTTGAAATACTACTATCCTGGTCAGGCGCGTTTTCATAAGCCACTACCCTATAGCAATATGCAGTATCAATGGAATGATAAACAGAATCATCCACATAAAAAGTATCAGCTATTGTTGCTATTGTTTTGTAGCTTTTGTTTTTTAACTGTACCTGAACCTTATAATACTTAACTCCGCTGCGCCATATTCGGTAACTGTTCCAGCTTAAAGCAACATTATCCGCACTTATTTTTTGATTTAAAAGGATGGAAGTTCCATTATTACTTGCCGGGTTAGTATATGAGCATCTGTCAACGGCTCTTATCCTGTAGGTATAGCTGTTACCGCTAATATCGACATTTTTATCCGTAAATGTATTCAAGGTTGTAAATCCATAATTATTTGTCCAACCAAGATAAACATTATATTTATCAATTGCATATCCTGACAGGTTTTTATAACCCGTCGTATCCCAAGCCAACTGTATCTGGTTGTCATTCACCGTAGTCACATAGGCCAGGTTTACTGGTTTTGTCAGCTTCGTGTACAAAGTATGAAGACAAGTAATATTGCTTTTTGATAGAAACCCGCTATCACTGACAGCCTCAACAAAATAGCAATATGTTTCATCACAAACAACTGTATCCCCATAGGTAAGTGTGGTGCCACTCACGCTGTTTATCTGCACCATTTTTCCATCTGCACCTGCCCTGAAAATCCGGTAAGCCACAGGTTGCCAGCCTATATATGGGCTCCAGTTTAGTGAATTTACCGGCCCTGGCAGAGCATTTTCACTGAGAAGAATGGTGCAATGGGCATAACCGGCAAAGGATGCCTGGTCGCATGCATTTATGGTTTGTATGCTATAGCAATAGATGTTCGCGTAGGTGTTTAATTTTGTGCTGGCATCAGTAAACTGAGTATCGTTTACATTGGTTGAAGAAAATATTTCAACTGCCTTTCCGTTCTCCAGCCGGTTCAGCTTGTAAGATTTAAATAATGGATAATTGCCCTTATTCCAGCTAAGGTTTACGGAATTGGTATCGGTAACTGTGGCATAAAGGAGCTTGCTATTAGGTGGGGGTAAGGTATCAGCCACAAAAACGGCCCGTTTTTTTATTGTGCTGGTACAGCCCTTGTCATCTGTAGCAGTAAGGATTACCTCATGCCATCCCGGTGTATAAAACCTGAACTCAGGGTCTAATTGGCTGCTTGTATGGTATAAGGCAGCCGGGTCACCAAATTGCCATTGCCATGAAACTACTTTCTCAAATGGTTCAGTAAGATTTGTAAACTGAACTGCGTTTTTATAGCAAACTATACTATCGGAAACTGAAAAATCTGCTCTGGGAGGTTCATTTACATCAATCATATTCAATTTCACAACCGAATCAATACAATTATGAATTGAAAACGTTTTTAATTTAACTGAATACAAACCCGCTTCAAATGTCCAGTCCGCTTCTTTGCCATAGGAATCAATTTTACCGTCATTATTAAAATCCCATTCTGTGCCAAAACGGTTAGAACTGGTATCGGTAAAATGCACTTTCAATGGCCCGCATCCTGATACAACAGATGATTTAAAACCTGCAACAGGCACCTCGTAGGCCGTTATCCAGGTTTTAAAAGTATCTGAACACCCGGCTGCATTATAGGCGATCATTTTCGGATAAAACCTTAATGAATCAGGTTGACCATTGGCAGTAAAATGATAGGTATGGGGTATAATTACATTACTATCAGCGGCAGATCCATCTCCATAATTGAAAATATATTTGGCGGTATTTGAGTTTGTATTTTTAAAATTTATCACCTGCCTGCCGCAAAAAGTACGCGGATTCGGAATAAAACCGGCAATAGCATTCGGCGCTGCATATATAGTATCGCTATATACCGTGTACGGGCAATGCCCATGAAAACTCAGTGTAAGTTTAGCACGATATTTCCCCGGGGTTTTATAGGTAAAAACAGGGTCCTTGTGGGTTGAATCATCAATGATCCCGTCTCCGTCAAAGTCCCATTTCCATGTATTTCCGGCTCTCGAAACTGCATGAAAATGCACCGTGAGCGGTACACAACCTAAGTCTTTGTCTTCGGTAATTTTTGCATCAATGGGTGTCCTGTAAAGTTTAACGGTATCTTTATGATATACCTTGCAAACCGTATCGTCTGTTTCAAGAAGTATCGGAAAATAGGTAACCGAATCAATTTTCGGATCCTGGATCACGTAATTATGGGAATAGATAGTACCAGTACCCACCGTAGAACCATCCCCATAAAAAAAGTAGAAATCATTAACGTTTTTGCTTGTGTTTTTAAATTGTATAACAGTACTATCGCAGCCTAATTTGTGATCCATCGTAAAATCAGGAACCGGGCCGACCACGTCAATAATTTTATTTTTGATAACTGTATAGCTGCATCCATTTCCATAAAATGCAGTCAGTTTTACATTGTATTCTCCCTTTTTAATTGAAGTGTACACATGTGCAATGGTATCTTTTTTTGTAGTAAGCAGGCTATCCCCGTCATCAAAATTCCAGAGATATTTTACGGGTAAAAGAGATGGATCTGTAATCGGAATGGAATCATAAAAACGCCCGACTGAGGGCGCACAATAAAAAGAGGGGGTAGAGGTATAAAAATCAGTTTTCAATACAGGCATGCAAACATTATTTGCAATGGATGTATCTGTGCATTGTTGTCCGCCCACTATTTGAGACCCGATAAGCTTAACTGTGTAACAGGTATCTGCATTAAAAATAATACTGATATTTTTGGCCGTATCATTCGGTACTATTATTGCGAGGGCTGCCGGCTCAACAGACCATTTATACCCAAATGTATTCGCTGCTGAAAAATTATTGACAGGGATTGTATCTCCAATACATGTACGGGGTTGAACCTGGAAACTGATATTTACCCCCGGGCAGATATAGTTATGGTTTACAATGGTCTCTTTACAGGTATCAGTTCCAATATGAGTTATGATATCAAGATAAATATCAAAGCAGCCATGTACTTTAAAAATGACCTGAGTTGATTCTGCATAAGGATCCACAAAGGTTATTAAATCTTGAAAAAAAGGATCAACCCGCCAATGGTAAATCGGGGGATTATTGGGATCATTGGGATAAATGGATTCTTTTCCTACACTTACCGTTGAAATAAAGTTTGGAGTCATACACCCTACCCGTGGAGTAGCAGTAAATATAGTACTGTCACCCAGTACCTGCACCTTGCCTATTTCCATGGTATCCCCAGTGCAGTGGCCGTTTGATATGGTTAGTTTAACATCATATTTCCCGACCCGGTCTGGGTTAAACAAGCCGGTAGCACCTGATGATACAAACGTATCATTGTAATCTGTCTCACTTCTTATCCACCAGTCATATTTATAATTAATAGTTTTACCCGCAGGAGGGGTGGGCTTGGCCACCAGCCCTATACCCGATGACTGTGCAAAACAACTTATTTTATTGGTGGTAAAATCAGCTTTTGGGCTTGCTACCGTAATAAAACGTAATTGTACAAAAGAATCTTGACATCCATTTGTACTTTTAGCAACCAAAATAACCCCGAAACTGTGCCATGCATTAGATCCCAGTATTGAGGGTGTAAATGAGGTATCAGGGCCAATGCTTGTTCCAAGCTTTTTGAGTACCTTTACCGGCAAACCATCCACCCCACCGGAATCAATTATGTACCAGGTATATTTAACATTGGGTGCACCAGATATATTGCTTGTGTTTTTAAAATGCGCTGTATCACTCAACGTACAAAGCTGGTTGCTGCTACTGATAAAACTGGCAGCCGGACCCTGAACAGTAACAAAATTCGGATATCCAACAGAAATAGTACACCCAAGGCCATTGTTGTAAACATAACTTACCTTAGCAGTATAACTGCCTGCATCTTTATAGGTGACTTTTGATTCCTTGCAATCATTACATAAAGGAGGATAAGGATCTACCTCACTGGCGCCGGGAAAACTGAACTGGTACTGGTCTCGTGCCGCGTCAGAAGCATCGGTAGCAACCACAAAAGAATTGGCAGTACCTGCACATTTATTTGAAAATGAAGGCGTAATAAACGGACTGATAAAACCTTTTCTTAACATGGTATAGCTACAACCATCGCTCATCAAAACTTTGAGCATTACATTATATTTCTTTGTATTGTCAGGATAAGTGACTTTTATTAAAGATGGAGTACTGGAATAATAGGTTGAAGGTGTACCACCGGGAAAACTCCATTCAAAACTGTCTATATCTCGGTAAAAAGGTACAACTCCGGTCACCGGTCGGAAAACGGATACAACATTTGTCGGGCTATTGACACTAATTTGCGCACATATATCAACCGGTAGAGAATCACTGATATTCAAATTTGTGGTAATACTGGCGGCACATCCATATTTATTGGACACGCTCAGATTTACCGGTATGGTTCCCCGTCCGGTAAAAGTATAGGTTACCTTGGAGGCAGTAAAAAGATTACCCTCTAATACCCAAACCCGGCTTGTACCACCAACGGTGCTATCTCCAAAAATTACAGCATTGCCTCCGCTGCAAACCGTTAAGCCCGGTTTTACACGCATGTCAGGGTTGGGCGAAGGAAGAACAGTGATGAAGGTATCTTTGTTAACTGTTGGGCAAGAGCTTGTAGCCATTGCGGGTGTAACTATCATTTGAACGGGATAAACACCGGGTACCGTATATACAAATGTAATAGTGTCTTTTCCGGATACAGTATTCCCTTGCGCATTCCATTGGAATGTCGAGCCAGGCAAAAACCCTTTCGCAGTGAATTGCACCACTAAAGGCGAACATCCCTTGCGGGAACTTGCTGTAAAGTTTAAACCACTACATTGCGCAGATGCTTTAAATGCAAAACCCGTAAAAAATGAAAAAAATATACCTAATAATAATACCTTACTGTAAACCTTTACCAAATTCGCAATAATTTATCCTGTAAAGATAATAATAATTTCTTAATCGATTTAGTTGCATTGACACATTTTTAGAATTATTTTTGTTTTTAGTGTCTTTTAAGCTTTAAAACGTAACTTTGTATTTAGAATGATTCTAAATAAAAAATCCAAGGGGCAATTATTTCTTGATGAACTACGTACCGGGGAAAGCGCTATTATCGAAGAAATTATGGATACCAATATCTGTATTAAACTGATAGAAATGGGTTGCTTGCCGGGTGAATTGGTATTGGTACGGATGACGGCACCTTTTAGAGACCCGATTGCTATTGAAGTATCGGGCAACCTCATATCTTTGCGCAAATCTGAAGCACGGACCATCAGGGTAAAACATATAGATTTGTGAGCAAGACGCTGAGAATAGCACTAATTGGGAACCCGAATACAGGTAAATCCACCCTGTTTAATGCCTTAACGGGCCTCAAACAAAAAACAGGAAATTTCCCGGGTGTTACCATCGAAAAATCTACAGGCCGTTTTCAAATAGATAATTATACGGTAGCTGAAATTACCGATCTGCCGGGCACCTATAGCCTGTTCCCAAAATCAATTGATGAAGCCATTCCCTTTAAATTGCTTTTGGACCCTGCCCACCCGCAACACCCTGACCTCATTCTTTTCATTGCTGATGCTTCAAACCTGAAACGCAACCTGGTGATGCTTACCCAGATCATTGATCTGAAAATACCTACCATACTGGCTCTTAATATGATAGACCAGGCTAAAGCGAAAGGAATATCTATTGATTTGGAAGGCATGTCAGAAAAATTCGGAATGCCTGTGGTACCCGTTAATGCACGAAAAAGAATAGGGGTAGATAAGATCATTGATCAGATAAAAAAGGGCGCCGATGTACCCAAGATATCTTTTGCAGACCCTGCCCAGATGGAAACCGAAGCTTTCGAAGAACTCAGAAATTCACTGAATGCCCGTACCCGGTACCAGGCTGTTTTACAATTGCATAACAGCCTGTCTGACAAAACAAAAAACCAGGCACATAAAGCGGCGATGGACAAGTTCAGGAGCAATAACCTGTTCGATTCAGGTACGCGCCAGCGAGATGACCTGCTGCACCGTTACAAACAGATCAATGCCATCCTTGCCAGCACCGTAAAAGAAGCAGACACTACAGCTTTTAAAAGGCGGCAGGCCAAAATTGATGCGATACTTACCCACCGTTTCTGGGGATATATCATATTCTTTCTCATTTTATTTATCATTTTCCAGGCCATTTTCAGCCTGGCAGGCTACCCTATGAAAATGATAGTGGAGAGTTTTAACTGGCTCTCTGAACGATTGGAAAAAGCCATACCGGGAGGGGCGCTTAATGACCTGGTAAGCAATGGGATACTACCCGGCCTCAGTGGCATACTCGTTTTTATCCCTCAAATAGCATTTTTATCCTTTTTTATCGCCATTCTCGAAGATACCGGTTACCTGGCCAGGGTGGCATTTATTATGGACCGTACCATGCGGCGGTTTGGGCTTAATGGCAAATCCGTGATACCCTTAATTAGTGGTACAGCCTGTGCCGTACCGGCCATAATGGCAACCCGAAATATTGAAAATAAAAAAGCAAGGCTCATCACCATATTGGTCACCCCTTTAATGAGTTGCTCAGCCCGGCTACCTGTATTTATTTTATTAGTTGGCCTTATTGTACCTGAAAGGCAGATATTAGGAATTCTTGGATTGCAGGGCCTGGCACTGATGGGGCTTTATATTTTGGGATTTTTAGCCGCCATCGGTGCGGCTACTATCTTTAAGATATTGATCAAAAGTAAGATCAAACAGTATTTTATCCTGGAGTTACCTGTTTACCGCGCGCCTAACCTGAATACCGTTGGCATTACTGTGGTAAAAAAAGTGGAAACCTTTTTGTTCCAGGCCGGTAAGATCATTATTGCTATTTCCATTATTCTCTGGTTTTTGGCATCTTACGGGCCACCGGGTGCTTTTACCAAGGTTGAACAGAAATATGCTGCCATCCACCCAAAAGACGAAACGGAGCAACATAGCCTTGCTCTGAGTTTAAAGACCGAAAAACTACAAAGCTCCTTTGCAGGTGAGCTTGGAAAATTTATAGAACCGGCCATCAGGCCACTGGGATTCGATTGGAAAATTGGGATAGCCCTCATCACTTCATTCGCTGCCCGCGAAGTTTTTGTGGGTACCATATCAACCTTGTACGGCCTTGAAGGCGAAGGTTCTGATTTCAACCAGTTGCGGAACAATATGTTAAAATCGAGAGACCCTGTTACCCACAAAAAAGTATATTCATTTGCTGCTGTATTATCATTGCTTATTTTTTATGCCTTTGCCATGCAATGCATGAGTACGCTGGCAGTCACCTACAAAGAAACGGCATCCCTCAAATGGACGCTTGTTCAGTTCTTCTATATGAGCGGCACCGCTTATGTTTTGAGTTTGATTATTTACCAGGTATTCCGATAAAAAAAGTTGATGGTTGTTAGTTGATCGTTGATGGTTGTTATCAGTTAACAAATAAGTTGATCGTTGTTAGTTGATCGTTGATGCCCGCCCGGCCTGTCAGCCGTTCGGACGGGGTTTTTATCAGTTACCAAAATCGTTGACCGTTGGACGTTGATCGTTGATCGTCCCCGAAACGAGCGTTCATTGCGGACGAAGTTTTGAGGAACGAAAAATGCAGATCCGTAATCTCCTCCAAGCAACGCTACTAACTCACCTCCTCATGCTTTTTCTCATGACGCAAGACGCAGGACTCATGACCTTCCCAAGGATACCAGGCGAACACAGGTACGCACCCTACCATTCACTATTCACCACTTACTATTTACTCTTTAAGATGTCCTTAATTTCCTCAAGCAATTCTTCCTGCCTGCTCGGTGCCGGGGCAGGGGCAGCTACCGCATCGGCATCCTGCTTTTTGCGGAAGGTTTGTACGGCCTTTACCAAAATAAATACCGCAAATGCAATAATAACAAACTCGAAGCAAACCTGGATAAAATTGCCATAATTGATACTTACTCCGGCTTTTACAACCTTACCTGCAGCATCAAGCTGGGCGGCCTTGACAGGTATTTTAAGATCAGTAAAATTAACACCACCAAGCACAAAACCAATGGGCGGCATAATGACATCTGCTACCAATGAAGCCACTATTTTACCAAAAGCAGCACCTATAATGATACCTACGGCAAGGTCAATCACATTGCCTTTTGACATAAAATCTCGGAATTCTTTAATAATACCCATAATACATTATTAATTAAAAGATTGGAAGATAGAAAAATTACTAAACTGAAAACGGGTGCAATATAGGATTTTGGGGAATAATTAAAAGATTGGAAAATAAAAAAGGTGTAATTGAGGAAGCGCGTACTACGAGGGTGGGATTATCCCACTTTACTATGGTTGTTAATGGGCCGTTTCCAACAGTAAATCCATCCGGTGCCCAGGCACCAATTTGCCCAAAGACATGTACACGGTGTGTGATTAAAATAAGGCATAGCAATGCTAGGCGGGCCAAAGCCCGATTTTTTAAATTTATCATATTTAAGGTTTTAAGGTATTAGTTAATGAAGAACGCGTTGATATATTAGTGTATCATTTATAATGAACTTTAATATTCCTTGTTGAAAATTGATAAACATGTATGTACTATCTATATAATTATAGGTGCCATCAGGGGCACCTTTACATAAACTTACCGCATTATACTTGGTGTTACCAATTGTAATACTATCATCATAATATCCTAATTGATGTGCAGCATATTGAAAATCTGCTGCATTATAAGACATTCCACGTAAAGAAATATTTAATTGTGTATAAGAATCATTTGTAAGCAAGCATGTCAGTTTTTCTGGTCCAGTAATATCCGCAACCAAATAATCGTTAATTATAGAATCATTACAATTAATTACCGGATCCCAATTCGCATTTCCTGTTTCAAATTTTTTGATCATGGTATCTTTTATGATAAATGTTTCCTGTTTTCGAAAAACGTAAGGAAAAAACCGGCTGTCACGATGAAAAACATTAAATTTCATGGTGTCACCTGGTTTTATGGGCTGAAATAGCCATCTGCTCGCTGTCGAGCGAAATGGATATTCTTTCACCGGCGCCGTACATGGTTGTTCCGGCGCTGGCTTAGGGCAGGCATAAAAGGTGAGAGCTGCAAGGCTGCAAAGGATAAGAAATAGGGGTTTGTGTTTCATTTTAGTTTTCTATTGGGCGGGTTTTATAAAGTGTATATTTTCCAATTTCATAATATTTAGTTGTTTAAGTTGTTTTAATGAATTATCCGCTGGTATATCAAAGTATCATTTATAATGAATTTCAACATCCCATATTGTAAGTTATAGAAGCAGTAAGTGCTATCAATATAATTGTTAGAATTATCATCTTGTACCCCCCTGAAACTTTTAATATCGTAATATTTTTGGCCACCAATGATAAGACTGTCATACCAGTTATCTTGATGAGAGGAATATTGAATACTCCCAATGCCAAATTCTTTGCTTCTTAAATTAA
>Ga0206925_1004_pt1 | contig 61569 bp, 50 predicted proteins | sample Alteio_BWOrgHeat_62_FD_152944 | JGI IMG/M metagenome (GOLD analysis project Ga0206925, IMG submission 152944) | Enriched cells from forest soil in Barre Woods Harvard Forest LTER site, Petersham, Massachusetts, United States -... | ecosystem: Environmental > Terrestrial > Soil > Temperate forest >...
GTCGGGCGAGCCGTAGCTGTCCATACCGAGGCTTTCGCCGCAGCGCGCGCAGAGGTTTTTATGTTGGGGAAGAAGGCGGGCGAAGCAATCATCGCAGACCGGCGTGCTGGTAACGCGCAGCAGCGGACCGGAGCAGAGCCGGCAGGGAGAAGGAAAGAGGACGGAGCCGAGATCGTGCAGCGGGGTTGTTAGGGAGTGGGCAAGGGCGGCGTTTCGTGGACTTCGCAGCACACGCACTACCGCACGCCATGCGGACGCATCGTACGGTGCGCCCTGTGCGGGACCGGATTGGTTACTACTGAAGGCTCTCCTGCTGAAGATGCACCTCATCCGGGGAGGGGAAGCACCCCTCCGTGGGCAAAGTATAGCCGGAACCGGCATCCTTACGCCAATATCTTTCCTTCTTCGACGCCGGCGCGCTTGTTTACAGGCCCCACAGGGATACTCGCAGGATGAAAATAACGTGTGACCTGCTCATGTGGCGGTGATATATTCGGGGTTTCCCCAAAGGACCTATGACCATGATCCGTCGTTTCGCTGCACTTTCGTTGGCCGCTCTTTCTCTCGCTTTTATTGCTGGTTGCGGCAATGGCGGCACGCCTCCGGTTTCCGTCTCAGGGAACCTGACGTTCAGTGCAAGTGGTGCAACGATGACGTTTGCGAGCACGGCCATTGGCAGCAGCGCTGGTGCGCAGACGGTTACGGTGACGAATACAGGGAATGGCGCGATTACGTTTTCGGGCGTGGCGCTGACGGGCAATAATCCGGGCGACTTCAGTATGACGAGTAGTGCACCGCCAGTTGGCTGTGTTGGTATCACCTCACTTGCTGCCAGTGCGTCGTGCACAGCTTCTGTTAATTTCACGCCCACGGTTGCAGGGACGCGTACAGCGACGATCAACTTTCAGGAGGCCGGTGGTGCATCGCATACGCTTACATTGACTGGAACTGGTACCGCTGCACAGGCAGATTTCTCTCCTTCGCCCGCCGAACTGGACTTTGGTGTTGCGGTTGTTGGCTCGCTCCAGGCCGCGCAGACGTTGAATTTTCAGAACTCCGGTACGGGCGCGGATACGGTATCCAGCGTGCTGATCTCGGGCACAAATATGAATGATTTCGCTGTTTCATCGAATGGCTGTAGCACAGTCGCAGCAGGCGCCAGCTGCGCCATCGCAGTGACCTTTACTCCGACAGGCACCGGCCCACGCTCTGCGACACTGACGGTGACGGACAACTCCAACGGCACGAATGGAACGGCACATACCGCGGCATTGACGGGCAACGCTGTCGCTACGGGAGCGCCGACGGTTACAGTTTCGCCGAGCACACTGAGCTTTACGGCGAGTACACCCCAAGCGGTGACGATAACGAATGCCGGCGCGATCGCGGTTGCGATGAACACCCCGAATGCGACCATTACAGGCTCGAACGCGTCTTCTTTTTCGCAAACGAACGACTGTGGCACCACCATTGCGGTTGGCGGGTCGTGTACGATCTCAGTGAGCTTTGCACCGGGCAGCGCAACGGGAGCGCAGGCGGCGACTTTGAATATTGCGGATAACGTCAGCGGTTCGCCGCAGACGGTAGCGTTGACCGGGACGGCTTCGGCGGTGGAGAGTCTTGCTCCTGCGGCGCTGAGCTTCACGGAGGCTACGTCTGCCACGACAACCGCGCCGCAAACGGTGACCCTGACGAACTCGGGTACGGCCATGATGTCGAGCATTGCCACATCCTTTACGGGTGCGGGAGCGGGGAGCTTTACCAAGACTTCTGCCGGTACCTGTACGTCAACGCTCGCCGCAGGTGCAAGCTGCACCTTCACCCTCACATTTACGCCGTCGGCGAATGGTCAGGTCACAGCCGCGTTCAGTGTCACCAGCAATGCGAATAACAGCGCGCAGACGGTCGCCCTGACGGGCTACGGGCCCGGCAGCAGCTCGGTGAGCATGACGCTGGTCACGGTGCCGGACGATACCTATGCGGCCGCGACGGTGGACACTCTGCCCCAACTAGGCGCGTTCATTAACTCGGCGACGAGCACAGTCGATATGACAATCTACGAGCTGGGTGATGCAACCGTGATCAATGACATGATTGCGGCGTGCAAGAATGGCATCAAGGTGCGTGCGGTTTTGGAGAAGAGCGAGTCCGCAAATACGGCAACCTACGCTACGCTCAATGCGCAATCGAACTGCTCCGCGGTATATGCCAGCACGCACTTTTCGCTCACCCACGAGAAGTCAGTTGTGATCGATGCTGCCATACCGTCCAAGGCGCGGCTGCTGATCAGCACGGGGAACTTTTATTCGGGAAGAGACTACAGTTCGAGTAAGGGAACGTTTAATTACTACGTGACGGGCCGCGACTTCGAGCTGAATGAGAACAATGCAAATGACGTGGCGGCGGCAGAGGCGACATTTAACTCCGACTACGCCAACGGGGGCACATGTGGCGGAGGGTCGAAATGCGCCTATACGCCGGCAAACTATACACCGCCGACCGGCGACGACTTGGTATGGAGCCCGACAAATGCGGCGGACAAGATCACCAGCGTCATTAACAATGCAACGAAAACGCTGGTGGTGGATCAGGAGGAGATGAGCTCTTCGACCTGTTACGGTGCATTGGCAGCTGCGGCGCGGCGCGGCGTAAGCGTCAAGCTGACAACGCCGAATACGGCCTTCAACGCTTCGACGAACAAGATGACAATCCTGGCGAATCTGAAGGCCGCGGGCGTACAGGTCAATCAATACTTTAATGACCCTGACCACGCTTCAACAAACAACTATCTCTACATCCACGCTAAGGCGATCGTGGCCGACTATGGGACGCCAAGCGAGACGGCGTTTCTAGGTTCGGAGAATTGTTCGGATCCCTCACTGACCCAAAACCGCGAGCTGGGTATCGTAATCACAGATGCAAGTTCTGCAGACGCTCCGGGAATCATTACCAAGCTGAATACGGTGCTTACGAATGACAATGCGTGCATTTCGCTGGCACCTACGCAGGCGGCACCTAACTGTCAGTAAGCTGATCAACGAAAGGGCCGCCGATGCAACATCGGCGGGCCTTTTGCTTTTAATTCCGGCTACCCTTCGGCGCGTTTCAGGATGGTGTGGCTTTCGTGTGCTGCGCGGCGGGCTTCACGGATGAGGTCGGGAATGCCGACGCCGATGTAGGCATTGCCGATGAGGCGGAGGCCTTGCGGCATGCGGGCGTGCAGCGCAGCGATGCGTTGCAGGTGGCCGACGGCGTATTGCGGAAGCGAGCGCGGCCAGCGGCGAACGATCTTTATGTGTGGTGTGGGCAATGACCCCAAGATGGTGGTCAATTCTTTCTGTGCGAGAGCGATGAGCTCGTCGTCGCTGGTCTGCATCCAGCGTTCACCGCTGAAGAAGGCGCGGAGCATGGAACTGCCCTCTGGTACGCGGCCGGCAAATTTCTGATGGGTAAAGGTGCAGGCGAGCAGAGGGCTGCCGATTGTGGGTGGCGCGAGAAAGCCGAAGCCCTTGGGCAGCGTGAGATCCTCGGCAAAGCCGAGTGCGACAATGGCGGCGGAGCTGGCCTCGCGCGGCAGGAGATCGGCGGCGTCTGTATCGAGCGTGGCGAGTAGTGTGCGTGTTGCATGCGCTGGCGTAGCGAGGATGATGGCGTCGAACTCTTCGCTGCGATCGGCAAAGTGCACCCGCCAGCCGGTGCCGAATCTTTCGATGGCGGTGGCGGGTGTTTGCAGACGAACGTCGGTAAGCTTTGCGGCCATGGCGTCGATGAGCGTGCTCATGCCATCGCGCAATGTAGTGAAGATCGGTGTGGAGGTCTTTGCGCTGCTGGCGGCGAGAGCGTTGATGAGGCTGCCGTGCTCACGTTCCATCGCTACGAGCGCGGGCATGACAGCGCGAACGCTGAGCGTCTCCACATCGCCACCGAAGACGCCGGCGAGTAGCGGCGCGGCGAAGGTGTTGGTAACCTCGTCGCCGAAGTGGCGGCGTACGAAGCTGGCGACGGATTCGTCCGTATCGGGAGCGCTGGCACGCAGCTCAGCGGCGCGTTCAGGCTCTGCGCGATAGGCCTGTTTGGCGGCTGCACTGAGCAGGGGAGAGCTATCAATGGCGCAGAGATCCGTGGGCACCATCAGGCGCATGCCGTCGGGTATGGCGATGAGCTTCTTCTCTGCGCCGACGAGATAAGTCTTGCGTTGTGCATCGAGAGAGGGCTGGATGACGAGGCCAAGCTCTTCGGCGAGCTCGCGTGCCCAGGGCTTTTCGGTAACCCATCCGTCGGGGCCGCATTCGATGATGAAGTCTTTTTCTCTGACGGTCTCGATGATGCCACCCAGGCGAGCAGAGGCTTCAAAGAGTGTGGCCTCGACTGGTGCGCCGCGTTCATGCAGACGCGTCAGCTCATATGCTGCCGTAACGCCTGCGAGACCGCCGCCGAGGATTGCAATTTTCATAGCTTCAGAGAAAGCAGATTCCGCCGCGATGCGGAGGAATGACAAAAAGTGAATTATTGTGCCAGCTTGATCAGTGCTTCTGTCAGTAACGGTGAATCGTTCAGGCTCTCGGCACGGAAGAGCTGCAGACCGATGCCGGCGGCAGTCTTCTCGAAGGCGATGTCGATGTCGTATAGCACCTCGACGTGATCGCAGACGAAGCCGATGGGCTGGATGACTACGCCCGGTTCCCCCTCCTGCTTGAGCGCGGTGAGCGTCTCTTCTACTGTGGGACCGATCCACGGACCACCGGCGACGCCCTGGCTCTGAAAGGCGAAGACCCAGCGTTCGATGCCGGCCTGTTCGGCGACAAGTTCTGCGGTGCGTTTTGCTTCGACGCCGTAGGGATCAGGTGTTTCGCCCTGCACGGTGCGGCAGGGAACGGAGTGGGCGGTGAAGAGGACGGGAAGCTTTGCGCCGGCGGGGGTGCAGGCTGTGCTCCACGCAGTGCGCAAGCGTTCGGCGAAAGCGGCGATGAGCTGCGGTTGCGCGGACCAGCCTTCGACGAAGTCGATGGCAAAGTCGCTGCCGACGGCATCGAGCAGAGCTTTCTTGTAGAGGCCGATGCTGGTGCGTGAGGTCTGCGGTGCAAGACAGATGACGCGTGCGCTGGTGACGCCGTCGGCCTTCATCTGTGCGACGGTGTCGGCGATGTAGGGATGCCAGTTGCGCATGCCAACGTAGACGGGCACGTCGATGCGATCGCCGAGAAGCGCGGCCTGCTTGAGTGTCCAGAGAGTGAGCGGTGGCGGCTCTGCGCCGGGTGTTTCGCCGAGGCCGATCTCGGCGTAGCGATGCTGCAACTCTTCAATTACGTGCTGCGGCATGGGGCGGCCGCCGGTGACCTTGCCGAGGTACTCGCCCATCTCACCGACGGTGTTGGGCGTGCCGTGCGCTAGAAGAAGAACGGCTTTCATGGCTACCTTGTCCCGAACTCTTTCACCCACTCGACGACGCGCTGCACATTGGCGACGGGTGTGCCGGGCACGATACCGTGGCCGAGGTTGAAGATGTGTCCGTTGCGGTTGTTCGCGGCGGCGAGAACCTCCTGCACGCGGCGGCGCAGGACATCTTCCGGTGCGAAGAGCGCGATGGGATCGAGATTACCCTGTACGGCGCAGGCGTAGTCGAGTGACTTCCAGCCCGTGTCGAGCGGCACGCGCCAGTCCAGGCCGAGCACGTCGGCGCCGGTGGTGCGCATGGTGGGCAGAAGCGAGGCGGTATCGACGCCGAAGTAGATCACGGGTACGCCGAGCGCCTGCACGGCCTTCACCAGCCTTGTGGTGATGGGGAGTACGTACTCGTTGTAGTCGGCGACGGAGAGCGCACCGGCCCAGCTGTCGAAGATCTGGATGACGTCGGCACCGGCGTTCACCTGTTGCGCGGCGAATTCGATGAGCACGGTGTAGAGCTTCTCCATCAGCGCGTTCCATGCGCCAGGATCGCCGTACATGATCTTCTTGGTCTCGATGTAGTTGCGCGAGCTGCCGCCTTCGATCATGTAGCTGGCAAGTGTGAAGGGTGCTCCGCAGAAGCCGATGATGCCGAGGACGTCGCCATCCGGACGCGGCGCAGCAAAGTGCTTTGCGACCTTGCCGATGGCTTCGGCGACGTAGCCGAGATCGGCGGTGCGGTCGGTGCGGAGTGCGTCGATCTGCTGACGAGTGCGGATGGGCTCGTGCACACAGGGGCCTTCATTGGCGACGAACTCGAAGCCAACGCCCATGGGGTCGAAGGGCAGCAAGAGGTCGGCGAAGATGATGGCTGCGTCGACGCCGAGTTTCTCCGCGGCGGTGATGGTGACTTCGGAGGCGATCTCCGGCTTGCGGCAGATATCCAGCAGGGAGTGATGCTTGCGGACGGCCATATACTCCGGCATGTAGCGGCCGGCCTGGCGCAGGAACCAGACGGGTGTGCGGTCCACGGGCAGACGGAGACAGGCGCGGACGAAGCGGCTACTGCTGGTTTCAGGAGGTGTATTCACAGGGGGCATGTTTAATGAGCTCAAATATTGAGCCTAGCATTTTGTGAGCGGCGATGGAGCCTAGTGCTTCTTGCGGCGCATGAGATTGAAGTCGAAGCGGTAGTCGACACCCGCGCTGTAGAGGTGGGGATAGAACGGAATTCCACTGGCCACGTTGCTTCCACCCAGATTCCAGCGCTGCACCATGATCTCGCCGCGCAGGCCAATCTGCCGGGTGACCATGTAATCCGCGCCGATGGCGCCGCTGAAAACGAAGGAGTCATCGTGCGTGTAGGGGCCGGTGGGGAAGGTGACGGGGTGCTGAAAGGTGATATTGCCCTTGCCGATCAGTGCGGTGACATAGGGCTTGAATCGGCCGTAGTCAACCTCCAGCCGGGGGCCGAAGTCATAGGTGGTCTCGGAGACGTCAGCGCCGGAGGCAAAGGTTGCGCGCAGCTCCAGGGACGGCTGAAATTTGTAGAGCGGGCGAAAGTTCAGATCTGCGCCAAAGCCGCCGCCCAGGTTGTTGGACGGGTCAAAGTGCGGCTGCACATAGGAGACGAGGCCAAAGGCCTGCAGGCTCATACCCTGGTTTCGGGAGGGAATCTCCTGCGCGGCCGCAAAGGTACATGCGAATGCCGTGAAGAGGATCAAAAGCGTCGTACTGTGTACTGAAATATGGCTCTTGCTGGGCATGATTCAACCTGCTGACTTGTTTGGATGCAAATATTGCGCAGCGAACCGCATCTCATCTGTGAGATGGCGTAACTCGCTGCTTTCGTTAGAATGCTGTCAAAGCTTTACATATTTCCTGGTCCATTCCACATCGGGGTTGAGATTCTTATGCATAGACGGCAGTTTTTCTCCGCGGGATTGCTTCTCACCATCGCAACGTGCGCAGGGGCGCAGCAGGTACTCACAGGACAGGACGCATTTACGGACGTCACGAAGCAGGCTCCCGGCGTGCGGCGCAAGCTCACCGTGGCCGATCTGCCCAAGCCGTTTGCCACGCCGAGCGTGGACCCGGGAAATCATGTGGAACCACGACCGGCGGATGCATGGCCGATCGTACCTAAGGGCTTTAAGGTAGAACAGTACGCCACGGGCATTGCCGCACCGCGCCTGATCCGCAAGGCTCCGAATGGGGATCTGTTTGTCGCTGCCAGTACCTCGAACCAGATTCTGGTCTTCCGCGGCGTCACGGCAGATGGCAAGCCGAAGCTGACCTCCGTCTTTACATCGGAGGTAGTGCAGCCCTTCGGTATTAACTTCTATCCGGCCGGACCGAATCCGAAGTGGGTTTATATCGGCAATACGGACTCCATCGTGCGCTTTGCGTACAAGAGCGGCGATCTGAAGGCGACGGGACATGCACAAAAGCTGGCGGATATTCCGGGTGGCGGCAAGCTGCGCGGTGGCGGGCACTGGACGCGCGATATTGCCTTCACGAAGGACGGCACCAAGATGCTGGTCTCCGTGGGTTCGCACTCCAATCACGATGATCCGGACGAGCATAAGGAAGAGTTTCACCGTGCCGATGTGCTGGAGTTCACACCGGCAGGCAAGTTCGTGAAGATCTACGCGAGCGGCATTCGCAACTGCGTGGGCGAGGCGATTCATCCGGTTACGGGCGAGCTGTGGTGCTCGACCAACGAGCGCGATACGCTCGGCGACAACCTGGTACCGGATTACATCACGCATGTGCAGGAGGACGGCTTTTACGGATGGCCGTATTCGTATATGGGATCGAATCCTGACCCGTCGCTCATCGGCAAGCATCCTGAGCTGACGAGCAAGGCGATCGTGCCGGATGTTCTGCTGCAGCCGCACTTCGCCTCGCTGGAGATGACGTTCGTGGACAGCAAGGCGCTGCCCGCGTCGTACAACGGCGATATCTTCGCGTCCGAGCACGGTTCGTGGAACAAGGCCAAGCGGGCGGGATACGAGGTAATTCGCGTGCCGATGAAAGATGGCCACGCTACCGGGGAGTACGAAGATTTCATGACCGGTTTTGTGACGGCGGATGGAAAGATCTGGGGTCGGCCTGTGGGCGTGGCCGAGGGTGAGGATGGCTCACTCTTTGTTACGGATGATGGGTCAAACAGCATCTGGCATGTGATCTATACGGGTAAGTAACAGGGTAGTACAAACAAAAAGACGAGAGCCGCGGCTCTCGTCTTTTTGTTTGCAGATTGTGTTTAGTTAGACCGTGACTGGCTCTTCCGCTTTGACCTTGACCGGCGTGAGCCAGTTGTAGCGGTCGGGCTTGAGGCCGTTGACGATGCCGAAGAACTCCGTGTGCAGCGCGGAGGTGATCGGGCCCATCTTGCCGTCGGCGACCAGGATGCGATCGACGGAGCGGAGATGCGTGACTTCGGCGGCGGTGCCGGTGAAGAAGGCCTCGTCGGCGATGTAGATCATCTCGCGTGGCAGGGCCTGTTCCACGACTGGAATACCGAGCTGACGCGCGATGGTGATGATGGAGTCGCGCGTGATGCCGGAAAGCACCGAGTTCGCCAGTGGTGTGGTGTACATAACGCCGCCGCGGACGATGAAGAGATTCTCGCCCGAACCTTCGGAGAGGTACCCGTTGGTGTCGAGCGCGATGCCTTCGTCATAGCCGTTAATCTCGGCTTCCATGCGGATGAGCTGCGAGTTCATGTAGTTGGCGCCGGCCTTGGCGAGCGACGGCATGGTGTTCGGCGCAAGGCGGTTCCAGCTGGAGATGCAGACATCGGCGCCGTCATTGCCGGGGACATACTTGCCCCACGGGAAGTTGGCGATGTAGACGTCGATCGGCGACTTGAGCGGATTGACGCCGATCTCGCCGTATCCGCGGAAGGCGATAGGACGGATGTAGCAGGGCGCGACGCCGTTGGCTTCGATCACGTCCACGACGGCAGAGCTGAGCTGCTCGACGGTGTACGGGATCGGCATGCGGTAGATGCGGCCGGAGTCGAGCAGGCGCTGCATGTGCTCGGTGAGACGGAAGACGCCGGCTCCGCCCGGCTGCGTGTAACAGCGAATGCCCTCAAATACGGACGAGCCGTAGTGGACGACGTGCGACATTACATGAATCTGCGCCTCTTCCCAGGGAAGGAGCGAGCCGTTCTTCCATATATTTTTTGTTGCTGTAATCGGCATAACCGCTTCCTCCTATGAAAAGTGTGTGTTGCGTTTAATAATTATAACGATTGCGCGGCGATGAGGCTTTCGCGCATAGAGCGAAAGCCTCATCGAGCCAATATTTACAGGGTGTTTGTCGTTAGCGAAGGAAGAAGACAGAGCCGGCGATCACCAGGCCGCAGACGCCGAGAGCCATGCCGAAGAACCAGAACGATTTGCGGCGCGTGAGCAGCGTAATGGACGAGAGTACGACGCCGATCTGCAGCAGAGCTTCGCTAAGATCGTAACGATTGGCCCGGCGCTCGGCCTGCTCGGTCTCATCCTGCAATGCGCGAGCAGCTTCCGACTCCTGCTTAAGATCCTCATCCCATTTCGCGGAGTGAGTCTTGTACTCGGAGAGTTTGGCTGCGGCCTCTTTGGAGAGCGGAGTCGAGAGTATTCCGATCAGGTCCGAAGTGAGTGAGACGTTTTCCTGACGGATCTTTTTCGCCTGGTAAAGGTTCCACTGATCGGATGCGCGCGATTGCGCCAGCACGGCCTGCGTATGCGAACGATGACCAAGCACGGTGATCATTGCGACGAGTACGGCGAGTACGCTGATCGCAAGCGAGACGCCCATGCCGGCGCCTTCGCCACCCTTTTCCATCTGTTCCTGAAACTCGTGAATTTCGTTGGCTTCCATGCGTCCATTTTAGCGTGTGCGCTATGAGGCAGAAGAGACGTTATGTTTAGCGAGCCTCTGCAGGTAATGCGGGACGAAGGCCTTCACTCCACTGGCCGCTTGCCAAACGCTTCTGTAGTCCTGGGCGATCCGCAACGGGCACGAGCTGCGTACCGTTTGCGAGAGGAAGTACGGGAACAGGCATATCGGAACTGGCGCCACGTACCCAGAGTCTTTCGGGATCGAGTTCAGCGAACTGCAGATCTTTGTCTGCGACAACACTTCTGCCGGAGAGAGGCAGCATATCGCCATCGAAGTGTACGTTGCCGGATTCATCGGTGATGCGGCAGTGATCGGCTTTGATCGCGGTGCTCTGCCAGCATGCGAACCAGAGGCCGAGCTTGTCATAGTTGGTGCGGCTGCGTCCGGTGAGAATCCATTTGGAGTTTTCGGGCATGTTGTTGGGGACATGCGCGGCGAGAACGCGGTGTGCATGCAGACTGGCTGCGCCGATTACGGCAGCAAAGACGACTGCAGCGATTGCGAGGAATTTGCGGGCACTTCTTGCGCTGGCGACACGCTTTTCGTTGAGCTTGGCTTCCTGTTCGATGTGATAGGCAGTGCGTGTAGTGGAAATGCGGTGAACAGAGATCATGTGTGCTCGGGCCCCGTGAATCTTGGAATTACGTACTAGTTAGGTAGAGGCCGTGAAGCGAAAAGAAGATGTATGAGCCAGTGATAAAGAAGGTGCTTCTCGCGAAGTTTTCATTAATCTTTTTGCAAGTCATTCAAAAATATGAACCTTTGGCGCGTTGCGGATGGCTTTGGAAGCCTGAAATTACGCTCGTGTGGCACTAATTCTGGTGCAATGGCGCTCTTTTCAACAGTTTGTGGTTTGCATGGATTTGGAATGCGGGGTACTCTAACGAAGTAGCAAATGCTTCGTAGCTGGGCCGGGACGCAAAGAGGCCTACAGAATGCGAAGCGCAGTCCAAGCGTTTAGGTGAGTAGCCCAATGGGCCCACCACAAACCCAAGACACTGCAATTGAAAATAGGAGCCCAAGGGCTCCGCGATAGCTTTGCGCTATCGTCACGATGTTTTGAAAACATGCGCTGTGCGGATTGGCTGTAAAGAGCCCGGTTTCACTGCTGATTGTGCAACTGCAATTTATCTTCAAAGAAATTTGAAATAAAATTGCAAAAACAGTTGACAGAACGTGGCGTTCTTTATAGTCTTAGAAAGTTCGCGCAAAACGTCAGCGCCGAATCCGAAAGATCTTGAGTAACAGAAGCAAGCGGGTCTCACTGGAGCCACTGGAAGTATCGAAAGTGGATCGGCAAACAAGACAAACAGCGCATTTCAAGTTCGAGGACACGAGCACGAAAGTGCCTGTCCTTGATCCAAAGCGGCCCGCTTAGGCGGTGTTCGTTCGGATCTTTGACAACATAGTTGAACATGCCAGTCGTGAGATGATGCGAAATTTGGTTTAGTCATTCTCACTAGTATTAAACCTGTCGATCCTTTTCGGGCATCGACAGGAGCTTGTACTTCCGACCTCCGTCGGAAGCAGGCAAACCAGTTTTAAACGAGAGTTTGATCCTGGCTCAGAATCAACGCTGGCGGCGTGCCTAACACATGCAAGTCGCACGAGAAAGTGGAGCAATCCATGAGTACAGTGGCGCACGGGTGAGTAACACGTGACTTATCTACCTTCGAGTGGGGAATAACCTGGGGAAACCCGGGCTAATACCGCATAATACCTACGGGTCAAAGCAGCAATGTGCTTGAAGAGGAGGTCGCGGTCGATTAGTTAGTTGGCGGGGTAATGGCCCACCAAGACGATGATCGATATCCGGCCTGAGAGGGCGCACGGACACACTGGAACTGAAACACGGTCCAGACTCCTACGGGAGGCAGCAGTGGGGAATTTTGCGCAATGGGGGAAACCCTGACGCAGCAACGCCGCGTGGAGGATGAAGTATCTTGGTACGTAAACTCCTTTCGATAGGGAAGATAATGACGGTACCTATAGAAGAAGCCCCGGCTAACTTCGTGCCAGCAGCCGCGGTAATACGAGGGGGGCAAGCGTTGTTCGGAATTATTGGGCGTAAAGGGTGCGTAGGCGGTTTGGTAAGTCTTGTGTGAAATCTTCGGGCTCAACTCGAAGTCTGCACGAGAAACTACCGGACTAGAGTATGGGAGAGGTGAGTGGAATTTCCGGTGTAGCGGTGAAATGCGTAGATATCGGAAGGAACACCTGTGGCGAAAGCGGCTCACTGGACCATAACTGACGCTGAGGCACGAAAGCTAGGGGAGCAAACAGGATTAGATACCCTGGTAGTCCTAGCCCTAAACGATGATCGCTTGGTGTGTCGGGTACCCAATCCCGTCGTGCCGAAGCTAACGCGTTAAGCGATCCGCCTGGGGAGTACGGTCGCAAGACTGAAACTCAAAGGAATTGACGGGGGCCCGCACAAGCGGTGGAGCATGTGGTTTAATTCGACGCAACGCGAAGAACCTTACCTGGGCTCGAAATGTAGTGGACCGCGGTGGAAACATCGTTTTCTAGCAATAGACCGCTATATAGGTGCTGCATGGCTGTCGTCAGCTCGTGTCGTGAGATGTTGGGTTAAGTCCCGCAACGAGCGCAACCCTTATCTCTAGTTGCCATCATTAAGTTGGGCACTCTAGCGAAACCGCCTCGGATAACGGGGAGGAAGGTGGGGATGACGTCAAGTCCTCATGGCCTTTATGTCCAGGGCTACACACGTGCTACAATGGCCGGTACAAACCGCTGCAACCCCGCGAGGGTGAGCTAATCGGAAAAAGCCGGCCTCAGTTCGGATTGGAGTCTGCAACTCGACTCCATGAAGCTGGAATCGCTAGTAATCGTGGATCAGCATGCCACGGTGAATACGTTCCCGGGCCTTGTACACACCGCCCGTCACATCACGAAAGTGGGTTGCACTAGAAGTCGGTGCGCTAACCGCAAGGGAGCAGCCGCCCAAGGTGTAATTCATGATTGGGGTGAAGTCGTAACAAGGTAGCCGTAGGAGAACCTGCGGCTGGATCACCTCCTTTCTAAGAGAGAACGTTGCGGCATACTTTTACTTCTGCGATAGCAGACTGTCCTTCGGGATAGCGTAAATAGTGTTGCCGTACACTTCATGCCTAGACTTCGGTCGAAGCAAGAAAGCCTGAACTAAACCTTCTCTTTGTCGCAAGTATCAACATCGATGGTCCGAAGCGGCGTAGCTGCTTCGCATGTTCAACTGTGTCCTCGAAAACCTTTCGAGAAACATCAACGAGTAGCAGCCGGGGCTCTTAACGCCCATTTTCATGGGCGTTACCGGGCCGACCGGGCCTGTAGCTCAGTTGGTTAGAGCGCACCCCTGATAAGGGTGAGGTCGGTAGTTCGAATCTACCCAGGCCCACCATATCTGCACATCGCTGATGCGAGATGGGGCTGTAGCTCAGTTGGGAGAGCATCTGCTTTGCAAGCAGAGGGTCCACGGTTCGATCCCGTGCAGCTCCACCATTTCCTTCTCGATTGGCGTTCGACTATGAAGCAGCATTCTTGCTGCTTGAGATTGAGTCCTCATGTTGTGAGGCCTGAATCTTGGGCAGAGATGCACAAGCCATCCTAGCGATGGAGCATGACGCGGAAGACTAGTTCTTCCAGCGATCGCGCCTTCGGATTTTTGACAACTGAATAGATTGGGTAAAGAAAACTACAAGGCTGAGCAGCACTTTGTGGGTAGTTTCCACAAAAGCTGGTTAGTGTTGAGTGTCTTTAATATTTTCTTGACCACGCGCGTCGGTGAAGCGGGTAAATTCCGTAACACTTTAGCGTGGTCAGAATGGCGATATCTTAATAGATAACAGAGATCTAAATTTACGAACGTCAAGCGCAGAACGCAATGCTGCGTGCGAGTAAATTCTATGGTCAAGCTACTAAGGGCGCACGGTGGATGCCTTGGCAGAAACAGGCGATGAAGGACGTGGCAAGCTGCGATAAGCTTCGGGGAGCCGCACACAGGCGTTGATCCGGAGATTTCCGAATGGGGAAACCCACTTGAGTAAAACTCAAGTATGTCCCGCTGAATACATAGGCGGGTACAAGCGAACGGAGGGAAGTGAACCATCTCAGTACCTCCAGGAGAAGAAAGAAACCTCGATTCCGAGAGTAGTGGCGAGCGAAATCGGAACAGCCCAAACCCGTATTATTTCGGTAATTCGGGGGTTGTAGGGCCTGCAACAGTAGAGTTACCAATCTGGTCGATAGTCGAAGTCTCTGGAAAGGGACTCCAAAGAGGGTGACAGACCCGTAGACGAAATTGATCCAGACTCGAAGCAGGTACCTGAGTAAGGCGGGGCACGAGAAACCCTGCTTGAATCCACGGGGACCATCCCGTAAGGCTAAATACTCGTTTCTGACCGATAGTGAACCAGTACCGTGAGGGAAAGGCGAAAAGCACCCCATTGAGGGGAGTGAAATAGTACCTGAAACCGTGTGCCTACAAGCAGTGGGAGGACTATGCCCGTAAGGGAATGTCTGACCGCGTGCCTATTGCATAATGAGCCGGCTAGTTATTCTTGTCAGCAAGGTTAAGCGTGAGCGAGCCGCAGCGAAAGCGAGTCTTAATAGGGCGATAAGTTGGCAGGAATAGACGCGAAGCGGGATGATCTACCCTTGGCCAGGTTGAAGGTGAGGTAACACTCACTGGAGGACCGAACCGGTGTTTGTTGAAAAAAGCTCGGATGAGCTGAGGGTAGGGGTGAAAGGCTAATCAAATTCCGTGATAGCTCGTTCTCTCCGAAATAGCTTTAGGGCTAGCCTCGGGTGATTTGGATCGGTGGTAGAGACATGGATGGACTAGGGGGCTTTCCGGCTTACTGAATCCAACCAAACTTCGAATGCCGGTTACAACCAGCCCGGGAGTCAGACTGTGGGGGCTAAGCTTCACAGTCGAGAGGAAAACAGTCCAGATCGCCAGCTAAGGTCCCAAAATTACAGTTAAGTGGGAAAGGAAGTCGGAACCCTCAGACAGCCAGGAGGTTGGCTTAGAAGCAGCCATCCTTTAAAGAAAGCGTAATAGCTCACTGGTCAAGGGGTCCGGTGCCGACAATACAACGGGGCTAAAACTGTATACCGAAGCTGCGAATGCATACCTTTTAGGTGTGCGTGGTAGGAGAGCATTCTCAAGAGCGTTGAAGCCTGACTGAGAAGACAGGTGGAGCGTTGAGAAGAGACCCTGCCGGCATAAGTAGCGATAATGAATGTGAGAACCATTCACGCCGAAAGTCTAAGGTTTCCTGAGGAAGGTTAATCCGCTCAGGGTTAGGCGGTCCCTAAGGCGAGGCCGAAAGGCGTAGTCGATGGACATCCGGTTAATATTCCGGACCTCCCAGAAGGTCGTTATACGATGGGGTGACGCAGAAGGATAAGCAGGACCTCCTATGACTATGGGGTTCGATATGCGTAAGCTGGATCTGATAGGCAAATCCGTCAGGTCTTAACAGTGAGGCATAAAGCAGTAAGCCGAATGGCTGAAAGCTGCTGATTTCACGCTGCCGAGAAAAACCTCTAAGGAGAAATTCTGGGAACCGTACCACAAACCGACACAGGTAGACGAGGAGAATATCCAAAGGCGCTCGAGTGAAAGCTTGTTAAGGAACTCGGCAAATTAGACCCGTAACTTCGGGAGAAGGGTCGCCCCCTGGGTGCAAGCCTGGTGGGGCCGCAGTGAAACGCGAACGGCGACTGTTTAACAAAAACACAGGTCTCTGCAAAGTCAAAAACGACGTATAGGGGCTGACTCCTGCCCGGTGCCGGAAGGTTAAAAGGAGGGGTTAGACGCAAGTCGAAGCTCTGAATTGAAGCCCCGGTGAACGGCGGCCGTAACTATAACGGTCCTAAGGTAGCGAAATTCCTTGTCGGGTAAGTTCCGACCTGCACGAATGGAGTAACGATCGTTCGACTGTCTTAACGAGTTGCTCGGCGAACTTGTAGTACCGGTGAAGATGCCGGTTACCCGCAGCTAGACGGAAAGACCCCGTGCACCTTTACTATACTTTTACTATGACTTACGGCTCTTGCTGCGCAGGATAGGTGGGAGGCTTTGAAGCCAGGTTCTCGGACTTGGTGGAGCCAACGGTGAGATACCACCCTGCGAGTGTTGTGATTCTAACCTGCTCCCCTTATCGGGGAGAGGGACATAGTAAGACGGGTAGTTTGACTGGGGCGGTCGCCTCCTAAATTGTAACGGAGGCGCGCGAAGCTACACTCAGGTCGTTTGGAAATCGACCGTCGAGTGCAAAGGCATAAGTGTGGTTAACTGCGAGACCTACAAGTCGAGCAGATGCGAAAGCAGGCCTTAGTGATCCGGTGGTTCTGTATGGAAGGGCCATCGCTCAACGGATAAAAGGTACGCCGGGGATAACAGGCTGATCGAAGCCAAGAGTTCATATCGACGCTTCGGTTTGGCACCTCGATGTCGGCTCATCGCATCCTGGAGCTGTAGAAGGTTCCAAGGGTTAGGCTGTTCGCCTATTAAAGCGGTACGTGAGCTGGGTTCAGAACGTCGCGAGACAGTTCGGTCCCTATCTGCTGTGGGCGTAGGAGATTTGAAGAGGGCTGTCCTTAGTACGAGAGGACCGGGATGGACGAACCTCTTGTGTTCCAGTTGTCATGTCAATGGCACGGCTGGGTAGCGAAGTTCGGTTGTGATAACCGCTGAATGCATATAAGCGGGAAGCACGCTCTAAGATGAGATCTCCCAACCCAAAAGGGGAATGAAGGGCCCAGGAAGACCACCTGGTTGATAGGCTGGAGGTTGAAGCGCAGTAATGCGTGTAGCTTACCAGTACTAATCGCCCGTTCGGCTTGTCCATAGAATTTACTCTGCGCAGTGCAAACTGCCGCCAGATTATAGATTCTCGACACAAGCCAAGTAGTTTTCCAGAAACAAAAATGCGAATGATTTACTAGCGCAATCCCAATCTATTCAGTTGTGAACGATCCGCCACAGGCGGTTTGTTTGACAAATTAGCCACTATCAAGAAAGCCGATAGTGCATAGTTTGCCGGTGAGCATACTACGAGGGTCACACCCGTTCCCATCCCGAACACGGAAGTTAAGCCTCGTTGGGCCGATGGTACTGCACGCGTAAGTGTGTGGGAGATTAGGTGATCGCCGGCATAAACATAAAACCCACTCCTCAACGGAGTGGGTTTTTGCTTTAACCCTCAAAGCGACTCAGCCGCAACAGGCCAACTGGCCTCGCATCTACCCCTTTAGTGGCAGTGTTTGTGCGGAATCGTGCAAAACATCCTCCTATGCATCCGTTATCATGGAGCCAACCATACGAATTGCAGAAGGGAAACACTCAAAGATGCCCCAAAAGAGAGTTCTTGTTGCCGGAGCAGGCGGTTTTATCGGCGGCCACCTGGTACGCCGTCTCAAAGCAGAAGGCATGTGGGTCCGCGGTGCAGACATCAAGCAGCACGAGTTCACCAAGACCGAAGCAGACGAGTTCCTGCTCGGCGACCTGACGTTGCTGGAAAACGCGCGCAAGGCCGTCGAAGGGATCGACGAGGTCTATCAGCTCGCGGCCGATATGGGCGGCGCCGGCTACATCTTCACCGGCGATCACGATGCCGCGGTGATGCACGACTCCGTAATGATCAACCTCCACATGCTGGAGGAGGGCCGCAAAGCTGGCGTAAAAAAGTATTTTTATTCGTCCTCGGCCTGCATGTACCCCGAGCACAACCAGCTCGATCCCGACAATCCGAAGTGTTCGGAAGACTCCGCCTATCCTGCCGCGCCGGATAGTGAGTACGGCTGGGAGAAGCTCTTCAGCGAACGCCTCTACTTTGCATACAACCGTAACTTCGGCATCCCGGTTCGCGTGGCACGCTTCCACAACATCTTCGGACCCGAAGGCACATGGCGCGGCGGCAAGGAAAAATCGCCCGCAGCGCTCTGCCGCAAGATCGCCGAGACGCCGGATGGTGGCGAGATCGAGATTTGGGGCGACGGCAAGCAGACGCGCTCCTTTCTCATCGTCGACGAGTGCGTCGATGGCATTCGCCGCCTGATGGAGTCGGATTTTTCCGGCCCTGTGAACGTGGGCTCGGAAGAGATGGTCACCATCAACAAGCTGGCCGAGACGATCATGGATGTCGCCGGCAAAAAGGTATCGATCAAGCACATCCCCGGCCCGCTCGGTGTGCGCGGACGTAACTCCGACAACAAGCTCATCCGCGAAAAGCTGAACTGGGAGCCGAGTGTTCCGCTACGCGACGGCATCGCCAAGACGTACGCGTGGATCTCACAACAGGTGAAGGAAGCAGGCACCGCCAAGTAAGTATGAAGATGCGGTGCAGCGCTATCGTTCTTAGCCTGGTCCTGCTTCTGGCAGGATCAGGCAGCATGCGCGCCACCATGTTGCCTGTGGATGTGCAGCCCATCGCCGGCACGTATACCGGTATCTCACCGTGTGCAGATTGCGAAGGCATTCTCACCACGATCACGCTGACGGATCCGGGCATCGACGCCGGTGTACAGGCCGGCGCCTTTGTGATGACCATGGCTTACAAGGGCCGTTCCGCTCATGTGCGCATCACCGGACGCTGGGATATGCTGCCGCCGCAGGACGCTATGCACGGTCTCCGTCAGAGCGGCGTGGTCCGGCTCATTCCGCTGGATGACGGCACACCGAACACCTTTCGTTTTTACTACTGCGAGAGTGGACAGAGTCTGCGCATGCTGGATGCTAGTATGCAGGAGCTACCGGACCTGGTGCCGCATACGCTACTCAGGCTTCCGGAAAAGCGGCATCGAAAGAAATGACACTACAGAGCAGAGAGACCAGAGCTTACAGCAAGCGCGTAGTATGACAGCCTGTTCTGCTTTAAAACGGCAAGATAAAGACCGAACCCTATGTCTGAGATAGAAAAATCGATTGCCAGCTCCAAGACCTCCGTTACGCTGATTCTCATCGCGGCGATTGGGTCTGTACTGTTTACGATCGCGGCCGGTCTTTTTCTCTTTCGCAACACGAAAGAGCTCGTGTCGGCCGGGCAGTGGGTAGAACATACGCAGGATGTGCTGCTCTCCATCCAGACTGCTACTTTAATCGCGGAGCGTATTCAACCCGGCATTACTTTTTACAATCCAAGCGAAGACGCGTCCAAACTAGAGACTCTCCGGACAGACACAATTCGGCTGCATACCGTTGAAGTCCATCTTAAGATGATGGTGTCAGATAATGCCGGGCAAACCAAAAATGTAGGCGCCCTGGATACCTGTTCGACCGCACTGATGGACGACGTCAAAACGCTCCCTTTGAATAAACAGGTAGCAAGCGACGAACTTCTTCGTTGTCAGCAGACGCTCTCGCTTATGGCGGAACAGGAGCGAGAGCTGCTGAAGCAACGGGACACAGCTTCGCATGAACGATCGCAGTTCTCCGTCGTAACGGAGGTAGGCCTCGCCGGCATCTCGCTCGCAGTCCTTGTAGTACTGTTTGGCCTTCTTCTGCGTGATGCGCTTCTACGCAGCAAGGTGGCGAAGGAAGCGATCCACGCCAATGAGGCGCTGGGCGAGAGCGTGCGATCGCTCAAGGAGTATGCAGAAGAGGCGCGGCTCCTGACCATATCGCGGGATGAGCTGCAGCTGTGCACGAATGTGCAGCAGGTCTATCGTTCGGCAGCCATGCGTTTTTCGAAGCTGCTCCCCGGATCCAACGGATCACTCTGCATCATCAACAGCTCACGCAATATGGCGGAGACGGTATCCTCCTGGCAGAACGGCGAGACCGCGCTCCAAATGTCGGAGGTTTTTACGCCTGACGCCTGCTGTGGCCTGCGTTCCGGACAGGTTCGCTGGCGCTGCCCGGACGCCTCCGAGATCGATTGCAATCACTTCATCGGCGCGGCTCCGGACTGCTATCTCTGCATTCCTCTCGTCGCACACAGTGAGACGCTCGGCCTCCTGTTTGTAGACTGTCCGTCCGAAGAGGTACGAAAGACCGTAGAGGGGCGGATGGAAGGGCTACGGCAGCTCGCGCAACTCACTGCCATGGCCCTTGCCTCGCTTGAACTGCGTACAAAGCTCGAGCGTCAATCCATCCGTGATAGCCTGACCGGACTCTTCAATCGGCACTTTATGCAGATTGCGCTCGACCGCGAGGTAGCCCGCGCGGTGCGGCGCAAGAGCCAGCTGGCCGTCTTCATGGTCGACATCGACCACTTCAAGAAGTTCAATGACGAATCCGGTCACTCCGCCGGCGATACCGTTCTGAAAGAGGTCGCCCGGGTCCTGGCTGCCTCCGTCAGAACCGAAGATCTCGTCTGCCGGTACGGCGGGGAAGAGTTCACGATCATTATGCCGGACATGACTCCGGAGATGGCCTACGAAAGAGCGGAGGCGCTGCGCGGAGTTGTGGCCAACCTGCGGACGGCGCTGGATAACAATCTGTACAGCGAGATCACGATCTCCATCGGCGGGGCCATCTTTCCCAAAGATGGCCAGTCTCCCGAGCTCTTGCTCCGGCAGGCCGATGCTGCCCTCTATCGCGCCAAGCGCGCCGGCCGAAATCAAGTGTTGATGACCTAGATTTGCTGGCGTTTTGCCTGAAGTAACTCCGCTGATTCTCGCCGTATACATCGAGCCAACGTACTATGGTTCCATGATTCTTTGGCAGGTTATTGTTCTCGCATTCGTCCAGGGGCTCGCAGAGTTGCTGCCCGTCTCCAGCTCCGCGCACGTCGTCGTCGTTGAAAAGCTGATGGGGCTTGACCCCTCCTCCCCCGAGATGACGCTGCTGCTCGTCATGCTACACACGGGCACCATGTTTGCCGTGATCCTCTACTTCTGGAAGCAGTGGAAGCAGAGCTTCTTCTCCAGCGCACACACCTTCTGGCGCATCGCCGTGCGGCTCATCGTCGCATCGGTGATCACGCTCATCGTCGGCGAGGCCCTCATCAAGATCATCGAGAAGGTCTTCGGCCACGGACAGAAGATCGAGCCGGAGCAGTTCTTCGGCCGCCTGGATCTGATCGCACCGGCGCTACTGGCGGCCGGCCTGCTGATCATCTATGCCGGCCTGCGCAACAAGAGCGGCGAGACCGGCAGTGCGTATGACAACGACGGCACGCCGCGGCCCTGCCTGCAGCAGTCCAGCATCATCGGCGCCATGCAGGGACTCTGCATGCCCTTCCGCGGCTTCTCGCGTTCGGGTGCAACCATCTCTACCGGTCTCCTGCTGGGCATCGCGCGGCCGCAGTCCGAAGCCTTCAGCTTTGCGCTGGCCGTTCTTCTGACCCCTCCGGTTGTGGCGCGCGAGGTACTGCGGCTGATGAAACTGCGGCATCTCGAGGGCGGTGCAGCCCTGGGGCACGCAGCGATTCCCGGCCTGATCGGGATGGTCTGCGCCTTTCTCGCCGGCTTGCTTGCCCTGAAATGGCTGAGCGGCTGGCTGGAGACGGGCAAGTGGTATCTCTTTGGTATCTATTGTGTTGTGGCCGCTGTGGCGGTGGCTTTTCTGCATCACGCGGGATACTGAGAAGCTGATTTTCACCCCCGGTTCCCATAAGCAGGCAACCCTTTCAGGATTTGAAATTTTTATCCTGAAAATATTTTTGCGAATCCACTGTTCCAAAGTGTGACTGGTTGCGTACTCTTAGCAACACAGACAGGATGCGGTGCCGAAGACGCTTTCAGAGGCCATCGACCCCGGACCTGAACATCACGGAGGAATCACAATGACACATTCGATGAAAGCTCTCATGGTTACCGCAGCCGTTTCCGGCCTGCTCGGTGGCTCGGCAACGATGTTCGCAGCTCCGGCCCCTTCGGCCAGCGGTACCTCCACAGTCTCGGCAGGCGCGGTAGCCACGTCCGGCGCGTTCTTCGCAGACAAGCACGCCTGTAAGGGCGCAAATGCCTGTAAGGGTCAGGGCGGCTGCAAGGCCGGCGACAACGGCTGCAAGGGCAAGAACAGCTGCAAGGGCAAGGGCGGATGCGCCACCGACGGCAGCAAGATGCCTTCCTAGTTTTACCGTCTCACGGTGTCCGAGGGCAGCGACCATCATGGTTCTGCCCTCTTCACCTTCCTACACTCTTTTCGCCACTTTGTAGCGGGAGTAACTTCAGCACATGGCCGCCAATCGCTTCAACGGATTCACGGACTATGGCGTAGGGATCGGGCTGCGCATCCCGCACTACGTCCATATCCTTGAGAACAAGCCGGTCTGCGACTGGTTTGAGATCATCTCGGAAAATTACATGATCGACGGCGGCCGCCCCATGCAGGTCCTCGACTCGATCCTGGAGCAGTACAAGGTCGTGCAGCACGGCGTCTCTATGTACTTCGGCTCGGCCGAAAAGCTGAACAAAGAACATCTGAAGCGCCTCAAAGAGCTCACGAAGCGGACGAAGACGCCGTGGCTCTCCGATCACCTCTGCTGGGGCTCCGTCGACGGCCGCTACACCCACGATCTTCTACCCATGCCCTACACCTGGGAGGCAGTGAAGAAGACCGCCGAAAAGATCCGCCAGGTACAGGACTACACCGAGGTGCCGGTGGTTGTAGAGAACGTCTCCAGCTACGCTGAATTCCACGTCTCCGAGATGAACGAGTGGGAGTTCCTCAACGAGGTGGTGGATGCCGCGGACTGCGGCATCCTGCTCGATGTGAACAATATCTACGTCTCCTCGCAGAACCACAACTTCAATCCAATGGACTACGTGAACGCCGTCCCCGCCGAGCGCGTGGCGCAGATTCACATCGCCGGTCACTCCAAATTTCAGAAGTACACATTGGACACGCACGATCATGCACCCATCGAGCCAGTCTGGGGACTCTACGAGCGCGCCATCGAGCGCTGCGGCCCCACCGCCACGCTGCTGGAGTGGGATGACAACATCCCGTCGTTCGAGGAAGTCCACGGCGAAGCGATGAAGGCTCAGAAGTTTCTGGAAGCGGCCCGCGCAAAGCTAACAGCATCCGAGCTGGCGGTGCAGTAATGGCTACTGAAGAGATGTCTTTGGAAGATCTGCAACGTCGCATGGCGAAGGCCGTGATGCAGCCCATCACGCGCAACGAGAGCATGCGCCAGCGCAACGCCGAAGGCGTGTCCATGGCAGACGAGGCGGCCAGCTTCATCAAGCCCAACGATCGCCTTACCTCCTTCGAGCGCCTTGAGATCTACAACCGGCAGTATTGGTTTCGTCTCTTCACGGCGTTTGAAGAGGATTTCCCCGGTCTGCAGGCGATCACCGGCAAGAAGAAGTTCGAAGCGCTGATGCGTGCGTATCTTGAAGAATGTCCATCGACCTCATTCACGCTGCGCAACCTGGGATCGAAGCTGCATGACTGGCTGCGCGCGAATCCGCAGTACATCGAACCCAACGTTGCCCTCGCACTGGACATGGTGCGGCTGGAGTGGGTGCACATCGAAAGCTTCGACGCCGCCGATCTTCCACCGATGCCGCCGGAGCAGCTCGTCATGGTCGGCCCGCGCACGACCTTCCGGCTGCAGCCGCATATCAAGCTGATCGAGCTGCAGTATCCGGTGGACGATCTCGTCATCGCCGTACGCAATGAATCCGGCTCCAGCGATACCAGCTCGAACAACGCCACACTCTTCCGCAAGAGCAAAGCCGTCAAGCAGGTCGCCGGGTTAGCGCCGCAGACGATTCATCTCGCCGTGCACCGGCATGATAATTCCGTCTACTACAAGCGGCTCGCGCCGGAAGAGTTCGGTGTGCTGCTGGCATTGGGTGAAGGCCTTCCACTGGAAGAGGCGATCGTGAAAGGCTGTGCCGGGTCAGAGCTGGAGGCGAACGAAGCCACCACCATGCTGCAGAGCATCTTCACCACCTGGTCCGCTCTGCGCGGCTTCTGCTCCGCATAAAACTAGTCGCGCTCCGTCTCAAACGGCAGAAACAACGTAAAGACCGTTCCACTCTTTCCTTCACGCTCACTGCTGCGAACGCGTAGTGAGCCTTTGTGCCGTTCGACGATCTCCTGGCTCACCCAGAGTCCCAGCCCGGTTCCGCTGAGACCCTTCGTCGTAAAGAAAGCCTCGTAGATATTCCTCAGAGTCTCCGGGCTCATGCCATAGCCCGTGTCGGCAATCGTCAGTACGACGCCGTCCCGTCCGGTCGCCCAGTGCTTTCCTTTGCGGCTGCGGATCAGCAGGCTTCCACCGCTCGGCATGGCATCAATCGCATTGCCGACGAGGTTATTCAGCACCTGGCGAATGTCGCCCTCAAAGCAGACGATCGGCTCTTCGGTGCGGAACTTCTGTTCCACGATGACGTCGGAGTTTCGCAGCTTTCCTTCATAGATGCCAAGCACAGTGGAATATAGGCTTGCACTATTGATAGCCTGCGGCCTCGACGCCTGCTTATGAAAACGAAGCGTCTGGTTCGCAATGATCGAGACGCGCCGTATCTCCTGATCAGCCGTGTCGAGATAAGCCTGAGCCTCCGAGTCCTCCGAGTGCTGTCGCGCCAGGTAGATGAGATTCATCACGGCTTCCAGCGGGTTGTTGATCTCATGCGCGATCGACGAAGCGAGTCTGCCGACGGCGGCCAGCTTCTCGCTCTGCAGCAGCGCAGTCTGCGCGCGCTTGAGCTCGTTGATCTCGTGACGCTGATGCGTGATGTCGCGGAAGAAGATGATGATGCCGTCTTCCGAAGGCTGCGCCAGGATCGTAAGCCAGACATTGATCGGTTCGCCGTAGAAGGCCTCAAAGTGTCCGCCGATCTGCTCTTCCATCGCGCGATGATAGTGCTCCACATACGGAGAGCCTTCATAGATCGTGCCGGGATACGCCTCCCACAGATTCTTGCCCGTCGGCTCACCGCTTGCCTCCAGAATCTCTTTCGCGCGCCGGTTGGCGTAGGTGATCTGCCAGTTTCGGTCCAGACCAAGAATGCCGTCCGTCGTCGCGGTCATGACCTGTTTCAGCTGCTCCGCAATGGCATCGCGTTCGCGCGTGACCAGCACCTCGCTGGTCATATCGTGCACCGGACCAAAGAGTCCAGTGATCTTTCCATCTTCGTAGATCGGATTGAAGGAGTAGTTCAGATAGAAGTCCTGAACGCCATGATCCGTCTCCAGCGGAACTGCAAGCTTCTCGTAGTAGCAGGTTTCACCCGTTGTAAACGCGGAATCCAGCAACGGTCCGACAACGTGCCAGGCCTCACCGTAAACTTCCTTCGCCGGTTTCCCCAGCGCCCACGGATGCCGCCTGCCCGGAATTGGCCGGTAAGCGTCGTTGTAGATCAGGATGAAATCCTCTCCCCACATCGCACGCGCCGGCGAAGGGGAGCAGAGCGTCAGATTGACGATGGTGAGTAGTTCCTTTGACCAGCTCTCAATCGGCCCCAGCGCCGTGCTGCTCCAGTCATAGGCGCGGACGAGATCGGCCATCTCTCCTGTGCCGATCACCCGGCTGGAACTGGAATGCGCAACGTGGCCCGAGGTCATAGTTAAAAGAATCTCCTAAGCGGTGGGCAGCGACTAGCGCCTACCGTACATATAGACAGATGCAATGTCGTCGCATATCGTTAGACCGTTCGGCGCATTAAGTGGTTCCCGGAGAAGATTATGTCCACCGAATCACAACATTGGTACGCAAAAATGTACGACGAGCTCGCGCAGATGGCCTCGTGGCTGCAATCGCCCTTCCTGCTGGCCGTCCGTCTCTACTGGGGCTGGCAGTTCATGCAGACAGGCTGGGGTAAGCTGCACAATCTCGCGCACGTCACCGAATTTTTCACCAGCCTGGGCATCCCCGCGCCGGGATTGAACGCACACTTCGTCGCCGGGCTGGAGTTTGTCGGCGGCCTTCTACTCATCGTTGGGCTCGCTAACCGCTTCATCGGTCTTCTGCTGCTGTGCAGCATGCTCGTCGCCTTCTATACGGCGGAACGCGAGGCCTTCTTGTCCTTCTTCAGCAACCCCGGAAAGTTCTACACCGCGGATGCGTACACCTTCCTCTTCGCCGCCCTGATCGTCTTCATCTTCGGCGCCGGCGCCATCTCGGTCGATCACCTGCTGCGGCATCATTTTGAGAAAAAACGGCTACAGCGGCAGGCGTAGCCTTACGAAGAATGCCGGAGATATCGGGAGGAAACCCGAAGCAACAGGGAAGTGCGCGACGCAGACATCCCGCGTTGGTGAGCAGGGAATGAGAAAGTTTTCCACAAGTTCTTGACAAATGTGCTAGGCTAGTATCACCGTTCGAAACGAATTGGTTTTTCTGCACGACAAATGCCGAACCCCCGATTTGTATCAAGCGTCAAATTTTTACACTTAAGGAACAAAGCACAATGGAACAGGGAACAGTGAAGTGGTTTAACGATGCCAAGGGGTTTGGCTTCATCAGCCGTCAGAACGGCGAGGATGTATTCGTGCATTACTCCGCCATCAACTCGAACGGATTCAAGAGCCTCCAAGAGGGTCAGGCCGTTCAGTTCAACGTCGTGAAGGGCCCCAAGGGCTGGCAGGCGTCGGACGTACAGCCTCTCTAATCGAGAGCTGGAACACCCAAGATTTGCGGAAGGGATGGCCTCGGCTGTCCCTTCTTGCGTTTAACCCCTAAGGCTTGTCGGCGGCCGGCGCACTCGCGCCGCTGTCGGAGTTCTCTGCCGGCAGCATTCGGATGTCCGATCCGAACTTGTGAAAGTTCGAGAATACGGTGCTCTCCGTGCCGTCCAGCGCATCGTCCACCAGAAACAGCCGCGCGTGTCCTGAACCCTCCATCCGCAGCGGCAGCCACACCTCATTGTTGACGGGCGCAAACTCGATCGTGCCCCCGGCTCCCTTGCTGATGCTGATGATCATTCCAAAGCCCACGCGATATCCGTTGGCCATCGTTCCGGTCATCTTCGCAATCTGATGATCTTTTTCGTCGATCCAGATCGTTCCGTTCATCGACTGCAGCATCCCCTCCGGAATGCTCTTCGTCTTCACCGCATGATTGCCTGTGAAGTCGAACACAATCGCGCTGCGTCCCCGAACCATCTCCCGCCGCTCGTTCGAAACCGAGTAAAGCTCCAGCAGGCGGTTCAGCGAGATCAGCTCATTGCCATTGGAGTCGGTCTCAATTCCTTTGGCCTGCGCCTTCTCGATGCGCGCCTTCGCCTTGGCCTGGGCCTTGTCGCTGCGCTCTTTTTCCTTTGCCGCCTCATCCGGTGCCAGCGGCTTGCCGTTCTTTTCGATCAACCGTTCCAGCCGCACGCCGTGGATGTATGAGATCTCCGAAACCCGTGTTTCGGTCTTTCCACTGTTCTCGTGGACGGTGGTCGTGGCGTTGAAGAAGTAATTCTCCATCATCGTCGTATTGTGCTGCCGCGCGCTCTCCACCTGGTACAGAAGGGTGGAGATATCGGGCAGGGGCGCCGGCGTCTCGGTTGCGGCGGGCTTAGCTGGTGCCTGTTGCGCGCGTCCAGCGTCCTGCGCCCGTAATCCAGGCGACAGGGAGAGCCAGAGCAGCAGCGGCGAAAGTGCAAAAAAACTTTTCATCATAGTGAAGGGCCGCAGTATCATCCTAGTCTATGATTCGACTCCTTGTGGAATGGCTGCTAAACGCGCTCGCTTTACTCATCGTGACCTACGTGGTGCCCGGCTTCGATGTTGAAGATTTTCCAACGGCGCTCATCGCGGTCCTCATCATCGGCCTGCTTAATTTGACGCTCGGCTGGTTCCTGCGATTCATCACCTGGCCGTTAAACTGGCTCACGCTCGGCCTGATCTATCTCGTCGTCGACGCGGTCATCATCTATCTCGCCAGCAAACTGGTGAAGGGCTTCCGCATCAAGAGCTTCTTCACTGCATTCCTCGGCGCGCTCGTACTGGCCGTGGTGCACTATCTCTTCGGCATGCTCTGGTAAAGCAGGGAACAGGGATTAGGGAACAGCGATTAGAAAAGCAAAGGCGCAGCCCGTGGGCTGCGCCTTTGCTTTTCTGGGGGAGAGCGTGTTCATAGAACATTGCTAGAATTTCTGTTCCCTGTTCCCTAATCCCTGTCTTACTGCGGTCCCGCTCCGCCATTCAGACGCTGTGCCGCAACTTCGCCGGCTGCGCCCTTGGCGTCCTTATCCTTCAACTCCGCGTAGAGCTTCTTCGCGTCGTCAGGACGGTTGATGCTCTCGTACAGCGAACCCAGTTGTAACTTCGCCATACCGGCAGTCTCGGTTTCGGTCGGCTTGGCGATGAGCTGGTTGTAGAGATCGATCGCCTGCTGATCGCGTCCTGTCTGGTGATAGAGCGAGGCGAGCGCGACCTTGGCCAGCGCGGCCGTGTTCTTGTCCATGCCGTCGGCGAGCTTCTGCAGCGTAGCCTCGGCCGATGCGGTCTGGCCCATCTCGATCTCGGTCAGCGCAGCGAAGTAGCGCGCATTATGCCCGGCAGAGGTCATGGAGTACTTGTCGGCCGTCGCGGAGAAGAGCTCATGAGCAGCCTTCGCGCGATCCAGCGCCGTGGGATAGGTCTTCGATCCCGGCGCTACCGGCTCACCGGGCGCAGCAATGGGCGAGCCGTAGACCAGCATAGCGGAGCCGAAGTCGGCCGCAGCCGCGTCGGAGCGGGAGTTGTAGATGGCCACGCCGCCTACAAGCAGCACGATGACGACGAACAGCAGTATGCTCGTCGTGATGACGGAGCGGCGATTTTCACCGGCCCATTCAAGGCCGTGCGTTGTGGCTTGAACAAAGTTGTCCTGCTTCAGGTTCTTGCGCGTCTGGTTGTCCACGGGTGTTTGTGTCCTTGCCTGCGATCTCTTGGGATCGGGGAGAGTCTCTGCGGGAGCTGCGTAGGTCCATCCGGACCGGGCTCACGACCGCGATATCTAGTTTAGCAGTGCGCCGGAGCCCTTGTCATGCAGGCTGGAATCCGGGCAGTGTGGGTCATTTTGAATCTCCCGGGCCGTATTCCGGCTTCGCCCTCACACATCGAAACGCACGCTAAACTGTAGCTCGGAGACGATAGAGTGCCGAACGGGGATTGCACCAGGATCATTACCAGCAGGACGCCGGAATCGGCGGCCATGCTGGCAAACGTCAAACGCGCGATGGCCATCACGGCCAGATTGAACCGTTTGACGTTCGATGACGCGGCCGAAGTGCGGGCCTTGTTCAGCGAACTCACCGGCAAAAAGGTAGATGAGAGCTTTTTACTGATCCCGCCATTTTTTACCGCCGGTGGGGACGAGATCCGCGTCGGGCGCAATGTCTTCGTCAACCAGAACTGCACCTTCTATGATCTTGGCGGCCTCGACATCGCGGACGACGTGATGATCGGGCCGAACGTGAACCTCATCACGACGGGCCATCCTGTGGACCCTTCGCAGCGCCGCTCTGCCACCATCGGAAAGCCCATCGTGATTGAGAGAAACGTGTGGATCGCAGCCGGCGCGACCGTCATTGGCGGCGTAACCGTAGGCGAGAACTCGGTCGTTGCCGCGGGCTCGGTCGTCACCAGGGACGTTCCCCCGAACACCCTGGTCGGAGGCAATCCGGCGCGAGTGATTCGTTCGATTGGCAACTGAGGCAATCTAACTCAGTGGAATCAGCCCGCGCAGCCGCACACTCTGCAGCCAGAGTCCAAGCCACGCTAGAATGCCGAAGATCACCGGAAAGATCATCTCAAAGAGGGAAGAGCCGGCGCGCAGGTGAATGCTGACCGCGCCGCCGAAGTAGCCTGTCATCAGGATGGCGCCGAGCACTGCCGTCCGCGGCACCGCATACAGCACCGTGCAGACGACGATCAGCACACCGAGCACCGCAGCCAGGTCCAGCGAGAGGCCAAGCTTGTTCATGGCGTCGACGACCGGCTGCGGCTTCATGAACTTGCCGAACGCATCGAACGCCATGAACAGAATGACCAGCGTGCTCAGAGTGCGCCCGGTCCAAAGCGCCTGCTTTGAGACCGGGCCTGTTTGTGTTGTTGCTTCCATCGACACCTCCAAAAAATCTTCGGTGCCTAGGATACTCCAGCCAGCGTATCGACCAGCTTCTCCAGGCTTTGCGACCAGCCTGCCTCCATCCCGGCGATGTACTGCTTGCCGAGCGGCACGCGCGCGATGGCACGCGTCGTCAGCGTCAGCAGGGTCTTGCCGTCCGGCTGTTCGGTGAACGCGGCTGTGGTCCAGCCGTCGAGGATGGCCCCGCCGTCCTTGTCCTGCGCGCCGTTGGTGAAGACGATGCGCTCCGGCGGCGTGACCTCCTGAAAGGCGCCGGCGCCCGGATAGTCGGTGCCATCCGGCCCGCGCATCACGATGCTGAAGCCTCCGCCAACCCGCAGGTCCACCTTGCACGAGTGGTTGGTGAAGCCCTTCGGTCCCCACCACTTCAGCAGATGATCACACTCCGTCCACGCCTTGAAGAGCAGCGCGCGCGGAGCATCGAAGACGCGCGTGAGCACAAGGGTCTTGTCCTCGAAGACCTCGCCGCCCTTTGCGTCCATGGCGAGATACTCGGCAAGATGCGCCAGATGCTGCTTGCCGCCTTCGATGGCGTTGTAATTCTTCACGACAAAATCGCGCTGCTCCGCGGTGGAGTGCAGCTGGTGCAGCGTGACCAGCGTCTTGCCATCCTTCTCATCGAAGGTGACCGTCGTGATGTGGTCCACCTTGTCTTTGGCTGTGGGCTGGTGCTGGTAGACGAGCCGCTGCGGCTTCTCCACCTCAAGCACGTTGATATCGTTCTCGTAGTCGCGCCCATCCGGACCGTGCAGAGTCATGTGCCACTTGCCGCCGGGTTTGAGATCCATGCTGTGTACCGTGGTTTTGAAACCGTTCGGCCCCCACCAGCGCACGAGGTGCTTCGGGTCGGTCCATACGTTGAAGACCATCGCGCGGGGTGCGTCAAAGACACGCGTGATCACGATCTCGCGGTCGGCAGTGGCGGTTTGGCTATTTGCTGTGGACATCTTTCTTCTCCTTGGTCTCTCGGGTTTTCAGTTCCTTCAGATAGTCGTCGAGCTTGTCGAAGCTCTCCGTCCAGAAACGGGCATACTCTTCCACCCAGTCGGCTACGTCTTTCAGGGGCTCCGCCTCCAGCTTGCAGGGGCGCCACTGCGCCTGCCGCCCCCGTGAGACCAGCCCGGCAGCCTCCAGCACCTTCAGGTGCTTGGAGATGGCAGGCATGCTCATGGCGAACGGCTCGGCCAGATCGGTCACCGAGGCCTCTCCGGCCACCAGACGCGCCAGAATGGCACGCCGTGTGGGATCGGCAAGGGCGGCAAAGGTCGTACTCAATCGGTCAGTCTGCATATGTAATAAACCTATTAGTTATATAACCTATTAGTTAAATACAAGATCGAACTGCATTTCGTCAAGCCTTTGCGCGATTATTTTTGAGGAGGCAATCCGATTCTTATGAACTGTCATTTTGAGCGCAGCGAAGAACCTCACCAAGCCTCCCCGCCACAAATCTGCAAGGGAAGCGCTTGCCTTCTTGTAGCAAGGGAAGTGAGCCGTTGCGTTAGCTTTGAAAGGGCGCGGCTTCAGCCGCGCCGGAAGAATCGCAATGGAAGCGGCTTTAGCCACAGAGAGGATGCGGACACTGCTGAGGCCCGTAGGGCCGCTCGCCAAACGTCAGCCCAGCCCGGCAGGGCTGGGTCACAGGCGAAAAATATGCAGGAGCGCCGGAGGCGCGGCACTTGTTTCGGTGGAAGTCACAAAAGAGGATGCTCCCCACAGAGGCCACGGCTTGCTCCCGCCCCCGCCCACCCGTTACGCTAAGAGCATCATGTATGAAGACTTCACAGTAGCTGACCGCTGGACCGCCGAGCCTCTTGCCTGCAAGTGGACGGCAAACGTCGTCGCCATCGCCACCCGCCATGCCGACGCCGTAGACGTCCGCTTCAGCGTCAACGGCCGCACCGTCTGGATCGCCCTGCCCTGCTCCGCCTGGGTGGAACAGAAGCGCCGCACCGGCAACGTCATCACCGACCGCCTCGCCGCGCAGATCGCCGGGCATTACCTGAAGCAGTCCATCGAAGACGGCTACGACAACGGCCGCGAGATGTACACCATGACCCAGGAAGAAGTCTTCACCCACATGGACGCCGTCATCAAGGAAGCCAAACGCACCGACTTCCTGCCCAGCCTGCCCGTCATCGCCGACTAGCAGCTACTTCGCAAAATTGACTGTGATTGTCGTATCTACTTCTACGGGTTGACCGTTAAGTTTATAAGGCCGGTACGTCCATTGCTGTACTGCGGCAATGGCAGCATCCGTAAAGATGGGGTCAGAAGACTTAATCACGCGAAGATCGCGTACCGTGCCGGTCTTCGTGATGACGCACCGAAGCAGCACAGCGCCAGTCAACCCTTTTGCTTTTTGCCTCCGGCGGATAAAGAGGAGAAACAGGCTGTCGCAGATTGCCTGCCATCACTCCGGGCGAAACAGTAAGGGGTTTTGCGGGAACAGATGTGGGTGGTGGTGGTGGTGGCGGTGCCGATGCCACGGGTGCCTTCTGCGGGCAGCCGGTTAAAGTAAACACCATACACGCGGTAGAGATTGCCAGCGCAAATCGATTTTCAAATCGCATGCGAGTCTTTATATCAGCCGCAAAGCAACGGACAAAGAATATTCGCTCCACTAAATCGTTGTAGGCGCTTCGTTGTAATGCCACAGGCGGAAAGCCCATACCGCGGAACGGGAGCATTCATCTATTTGTGAAGTTAACGGTAATCATGGTGTCCACTTCTGTGGGAACACCGTTCAGCAGATAAGGCTTGTAGGTCCAGCCACGCACCGCAATGATTGCCGATATCGCCAGGTCTGCGTCATTGGCACTCTGGACGCGAAGCGCATGGATGCGGCCATCTCGGCCAATAATGGCCCGCATGATTACCGTCCCCTGGATATGGGCCTCCTTTGCCGCTTGCGGATAGATCGGATCCGCTCCGTTGAGCCGGTACCCGGCAGCCACCCCCGGAGAGATAGCCACAGCCTTGCTGCTGATATCCATCGCCTCGGGCGGTGCAGCAAACGTCTGATCCTCCGGCTCCGGAATGCTCCCAAGAAAATCAACTGTGCCCTCAACCCGCTTCACACTCTTGACGCTGACCCCATCCTTCACGGCTACAGAGCGCCCCAGAAATGTGCCAATCTGGTTAGTAACGTAGGTCGTATCGCCATATTCAAAACCGACGCGATAAGTTGGTCTGTCGATATCGAAGCAGTACGTCGGAAACAGGCCAAGAGGAGCGTGCGTTACCCCTTTGATCGGTTGTGAGAGCATTACGCAGTTAAGGTCCACTTTGCCAAAGCGCTTTTTCTGGAGATCCAGCTGCGTCCCTGCGATCTCGCCCACAGTGGGCATGGGATGGACCATTGTCCTGCGTGCCTCTTCCAGCAGCATGGGAACCTCATTCTTATCCCCGCTGCGGAATCTGCCGCTCTCATTCACAATCTCAACCTGATTGAAAGACGGGCTGCTCCACGTTCTCTTTTGCCGTTTGACCCCCACCCAGATCTCATCCAGTGTCGCCGTCTCCGTCGGCTTGCCCTTCTCGTCGAAGACCTGAAAGGTCGCCTTCAGATGCCACGGCTTCAGGCCGTCCATATCAATGTTGTTCTCCTCCTGGGCAAGTTGCAGAATAGCTGCCGGATCCTTCGGCATCGGCGTGGAAGGAGTTGCCGTCTGTGCCATCAGGCATGACGCGGCAGAGACGAAGGTACAGAAGATCAGGACAGGGCGCATGCCAGCCATACTATCGCAGAGCTCTTTGTCTGTAATAAAAAAATCCGCAGCCGAAGCCGCGGATTTTTCCTGCAATTTCTCGAGCACTACTCGTTGTAGTGCAGCAGACTGTGAACGTCATACTCCGCAAACTTGGCACGGCCCTTGAGGAAGTCGAGTTCCACGATGAACGCGAGGCCGGTGATATGTCCACCGAGCTGTTGTACGAGCTTCACCGTCGCCTGCATGGTGCCGCCGGTGGCGAGCAGATCGTCCACGATGATCACGCGCTGGCCGGGCTCGATCGCATCGAGATGAATCTCGACGGCATCGGTACCGTACTCCAGGTCGTAGTTCACGCGCGCGACCTTCGCGGGAAGCTTCTTCGGTTTGCGCACGGGCACAAAGCCCGCGTTCAGGCGATACGCCAGCGCCGGGCCAAAGATAAATCCGCGCGCCTCAATGCCGAGCACCAGGTCAATGTCCTTATCGATGTAATACGAAGCCAGCGCGTCGATGAGCTGCGCAAAGCCGGCCTTGTCCTTCAGCAGCGTGGTGATGTCGTAAAACAGAATGCCCGGCTTGGGGAAGTCCGGCACCGTGCGGATCAGGCTCTTCAGCGGCTCGCAATTAATATTCGTCGACATCGTTACCATGCTCCTTCAATTTGAAATGGGCCGAGAGCATCGGCCTCATTCTCTGCCAGTTCGTGTTCCACTACCGCATCCACACGGCTGCCGCGCGAACCCTTGTGCAGCGCTGCCTTCAACTCGGCAAGCTGCGTCGCATCGCCTGCGGCGACGATCTCAACGTGTCCCGCGTCCGTGTTCTTCACCCAGCCGCGCAGGCCACCGATCGACTCTGCCTCACGATGCACGAACCACCGAAAGCCAACACCCTGCACGCGGCCTTTGATGAGATAGTGACGGACCATAGTGGATGCATTCAGTCTCGCAGAGCCGCAACTGCGGTGCAAGCTGCCGTATCGTGTGCCGTAGGAGTTAACCCCGCCACAGGCAACCATTTCGCCGCTGAAACAGCCCTTTATGCCGTCAATACGCATCTGCGAAAAGGTACAACGTTGCGAGCGTTTTAAGGCATCTCTTGATCATTCGTAATGACACGAGACGGGTGCATACAAAACAACATGTGGAAGCTTCGCAGGCACCCGGCGAAAGCTTTCATCGCAACACCTTTTGAGGAGTCCCAATCAACATGAAGCGCTTTATTCATCTTCCCCTATCCATCTTTGCTCTTGCACTGGTGGCCCTGACCGCAACACCCACAGCCCACGCACAAGACTCTACCTCGAACTCTCTTGTCGCAGACGCGCAGTATCAGCCGCCACCACCTCCGCCCCCGCCGCCGGGATCGTATGGTCCGCACTACGCGCAGCCGCGCTATCCGCGCACACGTGTGAATCTCGGAGTCGGTATTACCCGTCAGCTCACGCAGACGATGACCGACGACGGCCCGTCTCGCGTGACGTCGACCGACTCGACCGGCCTCCTCGTCTCACTGCGCTCTGTGCCCTTCTGGGGAACAGGCGCCGAAGTGAACTATCAGTACACCCAGCTCACCGAGCACTACGTTCGTCCCGTAACACCGGGCGTCTTCGTCGGAACGAATGCAGCCTCCAGCTTTCATGAGCTGACCGGTGCATTCCTCTGGGAAGAGCATGTTCGTGGCGTGAAGCCCTTCATGTCCATCGGTGGCGGCGCAATCGACTTCGTTCCGCTCGGCAACACCTCGCACAACCAGTGGCGTGGTGCCGGTCTGATGGAAGTTGGCTTTGATATCCCGGCGAGCCATTACTGGGGTGTTCGCGTAGAAGGCCGCAGCCTCTTCTACCGCGCTCCGAACTTCAACAACTCCGCACTGCAGGCGCGCGCCTGGGTCGCGACGGTGAATCCTTCCGTCAGCCTCTACGCACGCTGGTAAAAGCAGTAAGCAGAAAGGTTAAATAAAGATGGCGGAGAGATTCTCTCCGCCATCTTTATTTCCGAATGCTATGCGCGAAGCGCTATTCGCCGTGCGCGTAGCACTATGCGCGGCCGAGATAGGAACCATCGCTGGTATCCACGCGGATCTTCTCACCTTCATTGATGAACGGCGGCACGTAGACCACGAGGCCGGTCTCCGTCTTCGCTGGCTTCTGAACGGAAGAGGCAGTCGCCGACTTGATGCCCGGCTCCGTCTCCACGACGGTCATGTCCAGCGTCCCGGGAAGTTCAATGCCGACAGCCACGCCGTCGAAGAAGCTTACATTGATCGAGAGATTCGGGATCAGGTACTCCACGGCATCGCCAAGCGTCGACCGCTTCAGCATCGTCTGCTCGTAGTCGACCGTGTTCATAAAATAGTAGTCGTCACCGTCGGAGTAGAGGAAGTCCATCGGCACTTCGTCCACGATCACGCGCTCGATCGGATCGGGCGAGCGGAAGCGGTGCTCGAACATCGCGTTGGTGCGAATGTTGCGCAGCTTGGCCTGAATGAACGCGCGCAGGTTGCCGGGCGTGCGGTGCTCCACGGCGAAGACCAGGTGCAGCTCATTGTTGTGCTTGATGATCATGCCCGGACGCATCTGGGTTGCGGGAATCGACATAAAAAATCCTCTGAACTTTTGGGTATTTGCAGCGGAAGGAGACGGACAAGAGCCGTTGCTTCAACCTGTTAATTGTAGCTCAGACGGCTATTTGTTTTTGCGGAAGAGCCATCTGTAGAAGCGAGTAAAAACATGCGCCAGATCCGGCGGCGGGGGAGGCGGTGCCTCTGCCTTAACCACAGGAGCCGGAGCCTCTGCCGGAGTCGCCATCTGCGCCGTTCCGCTCGCAGCCGAGGCAAGCGCCCCCAGCGCAGCTGCCGAATTGGCGTCAGCAAGAGCCGCCGCATCCGCACGCTGCGTTGCCGGGTCTTTTGTCCCGTTGTACGCGAGCGACATATCCACCTGTAGATGCGTCTGCCCGGCAGGCTGTCCCACCGGCATCGGCGAAGGCGCAAGCCCCTGGCTCACCGCCTCGGGAAACGGATGCGCCTCGACGTTGCTGCCGGGCTTGGCCGAATGGATTCCCGTCACGCCCGCATCAGCCAGAGACACCACCGGCGCAGGACAGCCGCACGGCGACGACTCGCTGTCCACCACCTGCTTCAGGCTGCCGTGCTCAAACAGAACGCGCTGTCCCGCATGCACGATGTAGCTCGACTCGCCGAAGGTATCGTTGATCATCAGCGCCGGTGCATTGCTGCCGCGATTCTCCACGCAGGTGTCGCCGTTGCTGACCACGCGTATACGCAGATCCAGCGGTCCCGGCGCCGAAGGCTGCATGCGCATATCCGGCGTCAGCACCGCATCACCCGAGTCCGCCGCGAAAGCAAGCTCGAGCGCGCCGCGATCCAGCGCCACCATCAGCGGACCGCCCTTCGTCGCCACGCTCTGCGAGAGATGCACTACGCTCGTCGAGCAGACCTGCACCCTGCCGCCACGCGCCAGCGTTACCGATGCCGTATGGTCATGCGCCGTGATGGTGCCATTGTTGACGATGGTCGCCGTCGCGCCACTCGTCTCCAGCACCCCGCCCACGCTCGCGTCTGCAGTGGACACGGTGCCGATCGACTGCTGCGCCTGTGCGCTTGCACCTAGAAGCAGCACTGCAATCAAAGTCAGAGATGTATGTTGATCTGTCATTCTGAGCGCAGCGAAGAATCTCACACTTTCTCCCAACCGCAATGCCAGCGGTGCTTACAGCTTCAGAAAATTCTCAATCAGCTTCTTGCCATCCGTCGTCAGCACCGACTCCGGATGAAACTGCACACCCTCGATCGGAAACTCACGATGCCGCAGGCCCATGATGATCTCTCCGGCCGCATCCTGCGTGCGTGCCGTGATCTCCAGCTCCGCGGGCAGGTTCTTCTCTTCCACGATCAGCGAGTGATACCGCGTACACGTCATCGGCGAGGCGATGCCCTGGAAGATCGTTCTGCCGTCATGCTCCACGACCGAGGTCTTGCCGTGCATCAGCTTGGGCGCACGGCTCACGATACCGCCAAACGCCGCGCCGATCGACTGGTGCCCCAGGCAGACACCCAGCAGCGGCACGCGCCGCTTCGCCTTGCCTGCGAAATGCTTAATCAGATCGATGGAGATACCTGCCTCGTGCGGCGTGCACGGTCCCGGCGAGATCACGATCCGGTCGGGGTTCAGTGCCTCTACCTCCGCGACGGTAAGCTCATCGTTGCGCTTGATGACCATCTCCGCACCCAGTTCCCCCATGTATTGCACCAGGTTGTAGGTGAAGGAGTCGTAATTGTCGAGGACGAAGACCATAGCTCTGCCTCTCATTGTATCGCTGCGGGCAACTGCGCGGCCCGGACGGGCCTCCAAACAAGTGGAGGCGGCACATGGAGCTTGAAAAAGAGTGGAAACACTTCGCAGCAATGGTTCTGATCGGTGACGGCGTCATGGCTGTCATCAATCCCCAGCACGACGCCGAATCCTGGAAGCACGGCCCGCGCCTCTGGCAGGAAGCCATGCAGAAGATGCGCAAACACCCCACCCTGACCCGCATCGTCGGCCTCGGCCAGATCGTCGCCGGCGTCAGCATCGCGCTGCATGAACACCGCTCCAAACGCCCCGCAAGATTGCACGACGCTGGGAGTGAAGACGCCTTCGTTCGTTAGAGAGTTACTTCAGGCCCCGTGCCCGCTGGATCGCCCGCACCACCGCGCGTGCCTTGTTGCCGCACTCTTCGAACTCTTTCTCCGGCACCGAATCCGCCACAATGCCCGCGCCGGACTGAATATGTCCCACCTCGCCGTGCATGAATAGCGTGCGGATCGCGATGCAGCTGTCGAGATTCCCACTGAAGTCCGCATAAAAGATGCTGCCGCCGTAAACGCCACGTCGCGTCGGCTCCATCTCTTCGATGATCTCCATCGCGCGAATCTTCGGTGCGCCGCTCAACGTGCCGGCAGGGAAGCAGGCGCGGAAGGCGTCGATCGGTGCCAGGCCTTCGCGCAGTGTGCCTTCGATCGCAGAGACGAGGTGCATGATGTGCGAGTAACGCTCCACGAACATCAGGTCCTTCACTTTGACAGAGCCGTACTCGCTCACGCGGCCCACATCGTTGCGCCCCAGATCGACGAGCATGATGTGCTCCGCCACTTCCTTGGGATCCGTCCGCATATGCTCCGCAAAGGCGCGATCTTCCGCCTCGTCAGCAGAACGCGGCATGGAGCCGGCGATCGGCTTGTACTCCACCTTGCGGCCGGTTACGCGTACCAGAGTCTCTGGAGACGACCCGACGATGTAGCCCGGTGCATTCTTTTTCGTCTCCATCGGGAAGCGCATGAAGTACATGTACGGCGACGGATTCACAATCCGCAGCGCGCGATAAATATCGAACGGGTCCACGCCCGGCTTGCAGTCGAAGCGTTGTGAGAGCACGCACTGGAAGACGTCGCCCGCGGCAATGTACTCCTGCGTCTTTTCCACGGCGCGCATGAACGCAGCCTTCGTCGTCTTCGCATCGATCTTCAGCGCACCCTTCGGTGCTCGGCGCTTGGTCTTGGGCAACGGACCAGCCAGCCGCTTCTCCAGGCCATTCAATCTCTCCACCGCCGATGCATAAGCCGACCCCAGCTTCTGCCGCGTCAGGTCCGCGGTCACGATCAGGTGGATCTCCTTCTTCACATGATCGAAGGCCATCACCTCATCGAAGAACATCAGGCAGGCATCGGGAACATGCAGATCATCCTTCGCAATCGTCGGCAGCTTTTCGATCTGCCGCACCACGTCGTACGCAAAGAAGCCCACAGCGCCCGCAGTAAACGGCGGAAGCCCCGGCAGACGCGCCGGCGTATGCTCGCTCAGCGCATTCTTCAGCTCGTTGAAAATATTGCCCGTGAAAACCTTCTTCTTTTTGCCCTCATGCACGGTAATGCTGCTGCCGTGCGAGATCATCGTCTTGTACGGTCGCAGTCCGATGAACGTGTAGCGGCCAACGCGCTCGCCGCCTTCCACCGACTCCAGCAGAAACGCCTGCGGCTCTTCCGCGGCCACGCGTAGAAACGCGGAGACCGGTGTCTCCAGATCAGCGGTCACTGTGCGATAAACGGGCACAAGCGTGTGTGTCTTTGCGAATCGCTGAAACTCGCGCAACGGCGGGTATGTAGGGCTCGGGGGCATCTTCTTCATCATAAACGTCTGTGCGAATACCGAGAAACTGTGGAGGATTTTCCACGGACGAGCGTACACTCCACAGTGCAACCCAACTAAGCCGAGACACTGTCCCGCCCGCACTTTGCAAGGAGATTCATGTCCGAACCGATTCTCGATCCCATCAGCACCGTCCGTCGCGCCACCGGTATCGCCGATGCCCTCAAGCAGGAGTTCAACCCCTGGCTCTCGCAGGCCGCGCGCTTTGACTACGCCGCCAAGAAGCTCAACCTCGATCCCGGCATCTGGCGCATCCTCAGCTCCCCCGTCACCGAGGTCATCGTCCACATCCCCGTCATCATGGACAACGGCGAGATCGAAGTCTTCACCGGCTACCGTGTGCAACACTCCATCACCCGCGGCCCGGCCAAGGGCGGCATCCGCTACGCGCCCGATGTTTCGCTCGACGAAGTCCGTGCCCTCGCCAGCTGGATGACCTGGAAGTGCGCCGTCGTGAACATTCCCTTCGGCGGCGCTAAGGGTGGCGTGATCTGCGATCCGAAGAAGATGTCGCAGGGTGAGCTCGAGCGCATGACACGCCGTTACACCGCCGCGCTGATCGACTTCATCGGGCCGGAAAAGGACGTGCCCGCGCCCGACGTGAACACCAACGAGCAGACGATGGCGTGGATCATGGACACCTACTCCATGCACATGCGCCACACCGTCACTAGCGTCGTCACCGGCAAGCCCATCAACATGGGCGGCTCCAGGGGTCGCAAAGAGGCGACCGGCCGCGGCGTCAGCGTGATGTGCGATAAGGCGATGAAGCATCTCGGCATGGCGATCCCCGGCACGCGCGTCATCATCCAGGGCTTCGGCAACGTCGGTTCGAACGCCGCCAAGCTGCTCGCGGAGAAGGGCTACAGTATCATCGGCATCGCCGAATGGGACGGCGGCCTCTACAACGCCAAGGGCATCGACATCCCGAAGCTCATCGAGCACCGCGCCAAGACCGGCTCCATCAACGACTTCGACTGCGCCGACTGCACCGCGCCGCACGAGCTCATCACCGCCGACTGCGAGATCCTCATCCCCGCAGCTACAGAGAACGTCATCACCAGCCAGAACGCGCACAAGATCAAGGCGAAGATCCTCTGCGAAGGCGCGAACGGCCCCACCACTGCTGTTGCTGACGAGGTACTCGCCGGCAACGGCGTCTTCGTCATCCCCGACATCCTCGCCAACTCCGGCGGCGTCACCGCCAGCTACTTCGAGTGGGTACAGGACCGCATGGGCTACTTCTGGACGGAGAAGGAAGTGAACGAACGTCTCGACCAGATCATGAAGGATAGCTTTGACGACGTCGTCTCTTACGCGGTAAAGCATGAGGTCAACAACCGCATCGCTGCTTACATGCTCGCCATCGACCGCGTGGCGTATACGATCAAGCAGCGCGGCATCTACGCATAGTTCAGGTGGAGTATGAGGCGATTTTTAGCATTACTCGTAATGACGATCCCTGCACTTGCTGCAGCGCCCAGGTGCAAGGGAAATCCAGAGGTCGTCGCCGCTTGTTATGTAATTCATGGCAGGGCAACTCCAGGCGCTGACACTGTGCGTATACGGCTTTGGCCTGTAGGAACAAAGCGCATACTAGGCGTTACAGCAGGGCCGTCACTCGACGACGCAGAAAATCCCATCTACCCGCAGAACTTACAACTCAATCCCAATGATGATGCTACCTATGGAGATTTTGAGGTATGCCCTTTTACGCCACAGCGTAAAGGGGAGATGCAGTTGGTCTGTATCGAATCTGCTACACATCTTGTGGTGAAGCACTAGCAGGTTATAAATTCACCTGCATCTGCACATTCACCGTATGCATCGTCGTCGTGCCTACACCCGTCGCCGTAATCGGAATGGTATACGTCCCCGGGCGCGTACCCAGGTCCGTACAATTTCCCGCGCAACCCACCACTCCCGGCAACACGCAGAGCAGCGCCAGCAGCAGACCCTTTATCATGCGGCGTCTGCGCGGCAACAGGAACAGCACAAGCCCGGCCATCGTCGCCGATCCGAAGCGCATCAGCGAAGCCGTTCCCGTGAAGTAAGGTGTTGACGATCCGCAGTTGTGCGGCGCGATCGTTGTCAAGGTGAGCGTCGTGCTTCCATTGCCGCCGGCGATTGTCGTCTGCAGCAGCGTGCACGTCGTCTCGTAGGGCAGATCGGCTGGGCACGCCAGCTTCACGTCATTCGTCCATCCATTCGTCGCCGTGACCGTTACCTGGGTTGCGCTGAGCAGTCCCACGCCCACCACAAACGGATTCTGGGCCACCGTCAGCGTAAAGTCCGCCGGGCCGGTGTAGGGCACATGAATCACTTCGATTACGGTGTTTGAAGAGCCGGGCTCGTAAAAGATATCGCCACCATACTGCGCCGTGATCACATGGCTCCCCACAGCCAGCGTTGCCGTGTTGAAGGTCGCTGTCCCGGTGTTGTCCACGTTCGAAGTTCCCAGCAGCGTCGCGCCATCGTAGAAGGAGACCGTGCCGGTTGCTGCGGCTGGCGGCAGCGGAGGCAGCGTGCCAGCAGTCACGGCAATCGCCGCGGTAAAACTCACCGTCTGCCCAAAGCCTGCGGGATTCAGCGACGAAGCCAGCGTCACCGTCGAGGGAACCGAAACCACCGCCAGAATCACCTGCTGCAGCGCAGGCGTGGAGACTGATGCCAGGAAGTTGATCGTGCCGTCATACGTGGCAGTGATGGGATGCGTTCCGGCCGCAAGCGATGATGTCGTAAACGTCGCCGTCGCCGTGAACCCGCTCGCACTCGCCGTCAGCGTGCCCGAGCCTAGCAGCGTCGCACCATCGTAAAAATCGACCACGCCATTTGGTGTGGCGTAGTTGCCCGTTACCGTCGCAGTAAAGGTTACGGGCTGTCCCTGGTAGGCCGGATTGGTGCCCGAAGTCAGCGTCGTCGTCGTAATGTCCGGCAGAACAACCAACGGCAGCGTAGCGGAGGAGCTCGGCAGATGCGTCGTGTCGCCGCGGTAGGAAGCTCCCAGCTGGTGCGTACCCGCATCCGGATTGGGGCCAGTGCATGGAAGGCCCGATCCGATGAGCAGTGTGCAGTTCACTACGCCATCAATGGTGAAATCGATAAAGCCGGAAGGCAGCATCGTATTTGTGGGATCGGTATCGAAGGTGCTGGCACAGCCGAAGAAGTCCTGGTTGTAATACACAGGCGGAGTTGTTGGTGTCGTCACCAGGCATGGGTCCACTCCGTAGCCATAGGTCGTCGTCGTGGGAATGAGCGATACCGTATGTGCGCCCGTCTGCGTCGCACCGGTGAAGTTTGTATCCCCGCTGTAGACGGCTAGCAGCGTGTGCGATCCGATCGCATACGAATTGGGCACTGGAATGGTGTAGCTGGCGACGCCCGCCACCATCGTGACCGCTGCGGCCACCTGCGTGCCGTCGATCGAGAAGGCAACCGTGCCGCTCGGAACATTGGTGCTGGTGATAGCCGGCGTTACGGTTGCCGTCAGCGTGAAGTTAGAGTCATAAGCGCTCGGCTCCGGCGATACCGAGAGCGCGATCGCCGGAGTGCTCTGCGCTATCAGCGGCACAAGGTTGGACGTGCTGCCGGTGTAGATGCTGTCGCCGGGATAGACGGCGTCTGCAAGGTGCGTGCCGGATCCGGTGATGGCAACACCGTTCAGTGTGGCCGTTGCTGTGGCGGTCACCTGCGAGAGCAGGATCGTCACGCTGTTGTCCTGATAGTTGGTGATCGCCACATCAGCGAGCCCGTCGCCATTGAAGTCGCCTATCGCAACTCCGGTCGGCGCGGCGCCGGTAGCGGGTGCAGGCAGGCTTTCGGTGAAAGAAGCGCTTCCGCTGCCAAGCAGGATATGCGCCTTACTGTTGATGTAGTCAGAGGCCGCGATATCGGGGTGTCCATCGCCGTTGAAATCGCCCGCGCCCACGCTGAAGAGGCTGGCCGTCGATACTTTGGTCGGTGTATTGAATGTGCCATTTCCCTTGTTGAGCGCCACGTCCACGCCGTTGACGTATATACCCGTGAGTGCCAGATCGAGGCTGCCATCCTCGTTGAAATCGCTCGCTGCAATGCCATCGGCCACGACAAGGTTCGTGGAGGTAGGGAAGGTGCCGTCGCCCGCACCGAAGTAGACGGCGTCCGGAGCATTGAGCGTGCTGATTGCGAAGTCCAGCGAGCCATCGTTGTTGAAGTCGCCGGCGATCACGGCCTCCGGCTGGGCCGTGCTGCCCATGGTGAGCGTCGTGCCCGGCGTGAAGGTGCCGTCCCCATTGCCGAGCAGAAGCTGAAGAGTGCCGGCGTAGTTGTCCACGACCACAAGGTCGAGAATGCCATCGCCGTTGAAGTCGCCCACACCTATACCGGAAGTATTGCCGGCAGCAATGTCGGGCATCGGCGTGAAGGTTCCGTCGCCATTGCCGAGCAGAATCGTGACGCTGCCGGGCGCCACGACGCCATTGAGGACGCCGGTGCTGCCGAAGTTCGCAACCGCAAGATCGAGATTGCCATCTCCGTTCAGATCGGCAGTAACGATCTGGAAGGGCGAGATACCGATCGCCGGGCTTGCTGCGGGTGTAAAAGTCCCATTGCCATTGCCGAGCAGAATGGTAACGGTGCTCGGATTAATGCCGTCGCCCTGGTTGGCCACGGCAAGATCCAGCTTGCCGTCATGATTGAAGTCGCCCGACGTAATGCCGTACGGCTTCATGTCCGTCGCAGGCGTAGAGGAGTTCGTCATGCTGAAGGTGGATGCTCCGGCAACAAGATTCGCTGTGCCCAGCACGGCATTGCCGTTCGTCGTGTCCTGGAACGAGACCGTTCCCGTCGGAGGTATCGCAGCCGATCCTGTCACCGTATCCGTCAGTGTGTAGTTGCCCGCGCTGCCGCTGGCAACGAGCGTGCTCGTCGTTGGATAAGCTCCCGTCACCGCCAGCGCTGCATTCGCAGAGACCCCCGCCCCCGCCGCGTTGGTTCGAATAAAGACCGCCTTATAACTGTGTGTGCCGATGCCGGGAACGAACTGCATCGTCGCCGTGCCGGCCGGCGTCACCTGTGCTCTCCCCAGCAGATGAATGTCCGTGCAGTATGCAGCGGCAGCATCGCAGAAGTTCACGGTGCCCTGCGTCGCGCCAGTGATGGTGGCAGTCAACGTGACAACGGTCCCGGTTGCGACGGTAGTAACCGGAGTTGCGCCCGCGGTCACAGCGAGCTGCACTGTCACAGGTGCCAACGCCTCCAGCGGAATCGTATTCGAAGTGCTGCCGGCATAGACGCTATCGCCGGGATAGCGTGCATCCACGTAATGCGTACCGGTTCCGGTGACGGCTACATTGTTCAGCGTGGCCGTAGAGCTCGTGGCGAGCTGGGAGAGATAGACATTCGCGATGCTGAGGCTGGAGTCTCCCGCTTCGACGATGTCCGCAAGGCCATCGCCATTGAAGTCAGCCGTCGCGGAGGAAATAGGCCCGGAGTGCGTTGCAAGCGTTGCCGCTGTGGTGAAGGTGCCGTCACCATTCCCGGTTAAAACTGTCAGCGTGTCGTCAAATTCGTTTGTCGTAAATAGATCGACCTTCCCATCGCCATTCATGTCACCTATGGCCACCGAAGAGGGTGCAGGGCCCGTTGCCGGACTGCTGCCTGCGGTGAACGTTCCATCTCCATGGCCCATCAGAATGGAGAGTGTGCCGGGATTTGTGACCGTGGTGACGGCGAGATCGATATTGCCGTCATTATCGAAATCTCCAGCAACAACGTATCGCGGGAAGGGGCCTGTAGCGACGCTTGCCGCGGCTGTGAATGTGCCGTCGCCGTTCCCCAGAAGAATCGCGACAGTGGGCGTGGTATAGGCTGCTATAGCCAGATCGAGTTTGCCATCGTTGTTGAAGTCCGCCAGGGTAACAGAGAAGGAGTCTCCGCCTGTCGTGGTCATCGAGGATTTGGCAAATGTCCCATCCCCGTTCCCCAAAAAAATCGTGATCGTGCTGTCTTCATTGGCGACAACCAGATCAGCCTTGCCATCGCCGTTGAAATCTCCTGAAACGATGGAGACAGGTTCAAAACCAGTGGTTGGATTCGTTCCCACGGCAGTAAATGTTCCATCGCCGTTCCCCAGCAGAATCGTAATGGTATTGTCGGCAAAATTGCCTACGGCCAGATCCGCTTTGCCATCGCCATTGAAGTCGCCAACCGCCATCGACTGTGGTGCTGTGCCCGTGGCAACGTTGGGTGCGCTGACAAAGTGGCCATTGCCCGAGCCAAGCAGGATAGTTAGATTGTTGTCGCCCGAATTCGCAATAGCGATATCAGGCTTGCCGTCGCCATTGAAGTCTCCGGTCACTGTGAAGAAGCTGTAATGCCCGGTGACGGGATTCGCAGAGCTGACAAAGCTAAGCGCAGAGGTGCCGGGAACCAGGGCAGCGGTTCCCAGTACGGAATTTCCATCCGTCGTATCCAGAAAAGATGTTGTTCCAGTCGGAGCGGCTGGTCCATTGCCTGTCACCGTTGCCGTCAGCGTGTAGTTACCCGGCGTGCCGCTGGAAGCGATAACTGTTGTCGTAGGAACCAGGCCGGTCACGGTCAGAGCCGCAGCGGCCGAGCTGCCTGTTGCTGCTGTATTCGTGCGGACAAAGACAGCCTTATAGCTGTGCACGCCGGTGCCTGGAACAAACGTCAGTGTCGCCGTGCCTGCGCTCGTCACCTGCGCTGTGCCCAGCAGATGAATATCCGTGCAGTGTGCGGCTGTCGCATCGCAGAAGTTCACAGTACCCTGCGTCGCACCAGTCACGGTAGCCGTCAGTGTGACGACGGTTCCTGCCGTCACGCTGGTAACCGGGATGCCACCCGCAGTAATGGCGAGCGTGACAGTCGCAGGCGGCAGCGACGACATCGGTGGGATCGTGAGATACGCAATCAGACCATCGTGGTCGGAGACACGCATGAGCTGTCCGAAGCTGGAATCGATCACCGGATAGAACGCGTTGCCCTTGGCATGAGTAAGACGCGCAGAGCCTGCTACGTTGGGCGTCACCAGAACGTGGTCCAGCATCTCTGAAACGCCGTTCTCTACATACGTGTACTGATCCGTATTCAACGTGAGTTCTGTCAGGGCAGGGCTGGGCGCCGTGTAATTGGATGTCGTGCCTTGTACAACAGTCGTTGCCGCTGCCGGCGTACCCTTCACGACGCCGACCAGATCGGTATAACCATTAGAAAACTGGAATGCGTTGTAATCGCCCACCCCGATCACGCGATCGCCAAGGCTTGCGTAATACGCGATGAAGCTGGCAAGAAACTCGGCCTGATACACACGCTGCAGCCTCACGCTGGCTCCGGTAGAGCCCGTGTTGTCTTCATTCGTGCGCTCCAGCATCTCGCTGTTGATAACCACTACCGGCAGGCTGCCGCCATGGCTGCTCTGCACTACGGCTTGCATCATCAGTGGCGCCCTGGCAAAGTTCGCCCCAAAGTAGAAACTTGGCGGATCCGCCCCACCCATGGCAGGCACTAACGCCGTGCATGAACTTACAGTGACCTTATTCGGGTTGTAGAGAAAGGCATTATTCAAACCTGTGCCGTCTGTGCTGGCAAAGACGCAGCTTCTATACTGTGGATCTGCCTGGCCTGCCGCAATCGCATCCGCGCTGACCTTCGCGCTGATGTCATCCAGCGTCTGGTTGATGTTGGCAGCAGGTGTGCTTATCTCCTGCAGTGCAAGTATCTCCGGTGAGAACATGGCATTGCGTATATAGAGCGAGAGTTTATTCAGCCGGGACTGGTACGCCGTGGACGTCGCCGTGATGCCACTGCTGGCACCGGTAGTATTCGAGCTGTAGAACTGGTTGAGATTCAACGTACCGATGCCCGCTTCGTCGCTGGTCTCACTCGCCGTATTGTCCGGTGCCGGATCGCCGCCTGGGGGAACCGTGGACGCCGCTTCCATCATGATCGTTGGCCTTCCGATCTGATAATCTACCGCGCCCGTGAGCATGCCGGTGGGAATCACGCGTCCAGCACCGATCTCCAGCGCACCCGCGCCGCCCGTAGCCGAGGCGCTATCGAAGAGCATTACCTCGGGATTCGCATCCCAGCGTACGGTGTCCACTGGTGCGCCGGAAGGCAGCGCCGGCTCCGTGACGGAGACGCCTGCTTCGCGATACGAAGGCTCGCCCGGGTAGGTATAGAGATTGTTCACTGCGATGTAGAAGAGATTATTGTTCGCCGCTGCCCCGGTCCCTGGATTGAACGTACCGCCACTCGGGCCCATCGTCACAAAAGGTCCGGTCACCCGCATCCCCTGATACCGCAACATCGCCGTGAAGCCGCCGTTCGTTGGGGTATCTGCCGGCGTCAGCGTAATGGCCGGTGGCAGATTGGCCATGCCGCCAGCCGTCACCAATGTCACCGTCACACTAGTGCGAATCTCCGTGCCCTGTGTCAGCGCACCCGTGGACGCCGCCGGGTAAACCTGCAGCGTTCCCGCTACTTTCACTTCATTGCCCAGCTTTGCTGCAGCAGGCGGCGTGCTGCCGGTGTAGATGAAGATGCCCTCGGAAGCAGTTGTCAGCGGATTGTTCCAGTTCGCCTGCTTTGCTTCCAGATAGAAACCGACGGAGGTCACACCCACCACAATGCCGGTCGTGGTCACGCTCTGCCCGATGTAGCTGCTGTGGGGCGATCCCGCCTCCAGCGTATGGATCGGAGTGATCGTCTCCGCAACCGCGCCTGCTCCTGAAAGCAGAAGCCATATCGCGACCACGCGGCCTATATGCTGTAGAACTCTCATCGAAGGGGTACTGGGAGATTATCGCACCGTCAGCAGCGTTTTTCCGTGGCCTGTGCGCAGGGATAAAACCCATTCATTTCCCGTCAAAGAGCCGTGTTTCTGTCGTTAAAACCGTGCATGCAGCGCAGTATGGCAGAATGTAGGGGCGGCGAAACCCGATGAATCTCCCCAACTCCATCACGATGAGCCGCATTGCGGCCGTTCCGCTCCTCATCTGGCTGCTCTCGCCCCACGCCCCGGTCCATGCCCATCCCGGCATGCCGGACACAGGCGCGCAGGAGATCATCGCCTCCCTCGTCTTCATCGCCGCCTCCATCACCGACGGGCTCGACGGCTACCTCGCCCGCCGCCGCAAACAGATCACCACCATGGGTATGCTGCTCGATCCATTGGCCGACAAGCTCATGGTCACCGCAGCCTACATCTGCCTCGTCCGCTTCGCGCCCAACATCGTTCCCGTCTGGATCGCCGTGCTCGTCATCGGCCGCGAGTTCCTCGTCAGCGGTCTGCGGTCGATCGCGACCGCGGAAGGCTTCACCATCGAAGCCTCCGAGATCGGCAAACTTAAAACCGTCATCCAGATCGTCTCCGTCGTCGCCGCCATTCTCGCGCACCGCTGGGACTACTGGCACTGGGGCCCCTTCCTTGTTGCCGTGCACACCATCGCCATCACGGCCATCTACTGGATGACCATCGTGTCCATCATCTCCGCCGTCGATTACTTCATCGGCTTCTGGAAAAAGATTGACCACGTCAGCGAAGGCCGCCGCAAACGCCGCGCCAGCTCCGTCCTGAGCCGCCGCAAGAAACAGGAAGTCAGCGCCGAGAGCTAATGCGCGGTGCAGGACGCTGATATATCGCAAAATTTAATATGCCGTCATTCTGAGCGGAGCATCGCGCACTTGCGATGCAGAGTCGAAGGACCTGCAGTGGCTTTATCGCTGTACGGCAGTCAGTAAACTATGCGGTGGGCTGTAGGTAGTGTTGACGAACCATCCATAGGGGCCTTCGTTAAGGGCACGGCTTCAGCCGTGCCGAAAATTCAGTAAATGCCGGGCTTTAGCCCCTGAGGTGCGTTTTCGCGTCTTGTCCCGGGACCATATACAAACAGAGGGCGTGGCCATCGGCCACGCCCTCTGTTTACAGCCTGCACTGCCTTACGGCGCGTAGACCACCTGCTGCGTCCCGGTATTGCTGTTTGCATCGATAGTCTGAAGCTGCCAGCTATACGTTGTTCCATGTGTAAGAGCAGGCACCGTCGGCGGGTTGGCAGCTCCCGTCGGATCAACCGTCGTGCTCCACGGGACGGACGTCACAGCAGTACTGGTAAAGCCTGCACTGGAGTTATTTCCAGGTATCTGCCAGATGGTGTTGTTGTTGTAGCAGCAGAGGTTGAACGAGTACGTATAGCTGCTCGCGCTCGCCGGGTATGTCCATGTGAACGTCGGTGTCAGGCTCGTGCTGCTGGTTCCCGAGGGAGCCAGTGCCGTTGCAAACGCGCTCACCACACCGCTGATCGTCTTCGTCAGCGTCTCCGTCGTGCCATCGCTGTAGCCGACCAGCACGCTGTACGAATCGCCCACGGTGGGTGCCGTCGTACCCAGATTGAACTGCGCCGCGAACGATCCGCCGCAGTTGTTGCACAGACCGATGTCCTGCGGTTTGACGGCGCTGGGCCCTGCAGTCAATGCAACCGAGGTCACCTGCTTCAGCACAGAGCTCACTCCCAGATTGATGTTGTAGGAGTCCGCGCTGTTGACGCCTACCGTGGAGTGATTATGCCCCGTGTAGAGCGTGAGCAGGGCATTGCCGCCGGTTAGCGTCAGATTCTGGTTCGCCAGCGCACCCGATACGGTGAGAGCACTGCCGTTGCTGCCGGTGTTGGAGAGATCGCCCGCGTCGATCATGCCGTCATTGTTGTTGTCCACGATCGCGAAGAGCTGATACGCGTTCGTGCTGATCGGCGCATGGATCGTGAATGCCTGCACAGCCGCCGGGCTGGTAATGTACTGCCCGTAGATCGTGTGGCTCACGTTATCGATGAGAACCACGTACAGTGGCCCTCCAATGGTTCCAGGAATCGTGACCGATCCGGAGACGGCAACGCCGCCTGTCGGCGCACCGATCACAACACCGCTGCTGATCGCCGAGTAGGGGCTCGTCGATCCGCCGACGGTAGCTCCCTTGACGCGGAAGTAGTACGTAGTTCCGTCCGTCAGGCCGTTTACGATCCAGACATTCGCACCATTCGTTCCAGTCGCCACAAAGGTCTTGGTCCCGGTGGTCGTGGCAAAGGTCGAACTCGTACTCCACTCCAGCGTGTAAGCCGTCGCCGTCTCCGTGTTACCGGAGGAGAGTGCCTCGTACTCAACCAGAGCGCCCGTATTGAACGGCTGAACGCCGTCAATGACCGGAGCAGTACTGAGCGTGACGACTCCAGGATCGGCAATCGTTACATTCATGCCTGTTACGTTCGCATTCGTGACGTTCGCGACCGGGCTAATGGCATTCACCGGGTTGGTAGCATTCGCTGCGCCCTTGCCCACGTTATCCATCGCAACCGATACGCCATAGGAGCCGATTGGCACACCTCTCACGGTGTACGCCGTGCCCGAAGACGAAACGGTAGCCAGGCTGGTGCCAGGTACGCCACTGTTCCCGCTGCCGCAGTTCGGAGTCAGTGTGATGTATGTCGGTCCGGTCCTGGTGCCGGCATACGTCACCGTGCCGGAGACTGTGTAGCCCAGCGCTGCACTAAAGTTATTGCCCGTGGTGTTGGTGGTGCCTGTAATGATGACGGTCTGCGTCGCCGGGAAGAAGACCGAGCTCGCTCCGCTGATCGAAGGCGTGAGTGTGTACGTGCCGGCTGCAACGCCGACGAGCGTATAGGCTCCATTCACCGTGGCCGTGCTGGATATAGTGGTCGCACCCTGCGTCAGCGTCATCGTGACCGGCGGTGTCGTCGCTCCGCCGCAGCTGTTGGTCAGGTTGACGTTGCCGGAGATCGTCGCACCTACCGGGTTTGAAGCCACGATGGTGAGATTGCCGGAGGTCGTTGTCGTCGATGCCGAATCCGTCGCCTTCGCGGTGAAGGTGAAGCTCCCGGTACCCGTCGGTGTGCCCGTAATCGTGCAGTTCGAATTGATCTGCAGACCACCCGGAAGCGTCCCGGTGACTGGGCCTGCCTGGCACGTGATCGCGCCGGTACCGCCTGCCGTCACCAGATTCTGTGAGTAGGCGATGCCTGTCGTAGCGGGCGCCAGCGTACCGCTCGTCGTCCAGACCAGCGGACCCGCCGTGACGGCGATCGTGTAGGTATAGTTGATCACCGGCGGCACCGCCGACTGGTCCGAAGCTGTGAGGACAAAGGTATAGCTGCCAGCCGTCGTCGGCGTGCCCGAGATGGTGGTGCCCGTGACGCTCAGGCCCGGCGGCAGCGTCTGGCCGCTCTTGAGCACAAGCGTCTTCGTGCCAGTGCCGTTGCTCAGTGTAATGAGCTGTGAATACGCCGTGCCCGTGGTCCCAGCGGTCAGCGTGGAGCCGGCTGCAGGGCTGGCACTGATGGAGGGGTTCACCGTCACGGTCACAGTCGCGGGCTTCGAAGTATCCTTCACGCTCGTCGCCGTGATGGTCACCGTTGTCTGGCCGCTCGCAATAGTCGGAGCGTTGAATGCAAAGTATCCGTTGGGGCCCAGGCCTGTGGTGCCGGCAGTAGCCGAGTACGTCACGCCGGAGTTGCTGCTGTCATTGGTTACCGTTGGGACCGGTATATTCAATTGCTGCTGGCTGTCGATAGCGTAGCTGGTAGTCGATCCGAAGGAGACCGAGACCGGCAGCAGTGTCACCGTAGCGGCCGTTGCGCTCTTCGTCGGATCCTTCACGCTCGTTGCCGTAATCGTTGCCGAGACGGTCGAGCCGACTACAGCAGGCGCCGTGTAGACGCCTGCGTTCGTGATCGTACCCGCGCCTGTAGACGGGCTTACCGCCCACGTCACGCCCGAACTCGTTCCATCATGGGAGACGGCTGCGCCGCTAAAGGTCTGCGTGCCGCCACCTGCCAGGGATACGGTCGACGGCGAGATGGCGCTCACCGAGATAGGCTGCAGCGTAATCGTCGCCGTTTGAAACTTGGTGGGATCCTTTACGCTCGTCGCCGTGACCGTGACTGTGGTGGTTGCGCTGATGACGCCCGTCGGCGCGCCGTACACGCCGGTCGTCGCGTTGATGGTTCCTGCGCCTGTGGCGGGGCTGATGGTCCATGTCACACCGGCGTTGCTTGTGTCGCCCGTCACGACCGCTCCGCTGAAGCCCTGGGTATCGGCCGTGCCCAAGGTGGCAGTCGCCGGACTAATGGCCGATACCGCGACCGGCGTCAGGGTAATGCTCACCGAAGCCGATTTGCTTCCATCTGTCTTGCTCGTTGCGATGAGAACTGCAGAGGTGCCCGTGACTGGATTCGCCGCGGTATAGGTCACGCTGGTCGCAGTCACATTTGTCAGCGCTCCGCCGCCGCTTGAGATCGCCCAGATCACGCCAGGTGTCGTTGTGCTGTCATTCGCGATCGTGGCGGTAAAGTTCTGCGTTGCGCCGCTCACCATGGTGGCAGCCGAGCCTGTCGCCGGGCTGATGCTGACGCTGATCGGGGGAGCGGCGGCAGAGGAGCCGCCACTGCTGCAGCCAATCACAACCGCAAAGGCAAGAAGAGTTACGGCGCAGACGATCGCGCGAAAGGAACGCAGGGAATTGGACATGAAGAAGCCTTTGGCAGAAGAGGATTGGCAGAACGGGGGCCCTGAAAGCTTTGGGCGCAAGTCTAGTCGCACGCTCCGCGTCTATGCAATGCTTTTATGATTTAAACCCAAAAATAACCAGCAAAAACAACAAAGCCCCGGAGTCTCCGGGGCTTTGTTGTTAGATCAGTTAACCACTACGCAGTGGCAGGGTGGTGACGCTGTACAAAGTGATACGGCGGCCACGGACCCGAGAGCTGCATAGAGCAATCCTTCATCTCCAGCGTCGCGGTCGAGTACTTGTTCTGATAACGCTCCACGTACTTGTGGTCGATCAGGTGAGCGATGTCCAGCAGCATTTTGCCGGACTCCATCCGCTTGCACGTAATCTCCTCAGCCAGCGGCAGGAACATGCGATGCATCTGGACCGAAAGGGCACGGGCGCGCGACTGGCGCTCCCGCTGGCGGCTCGCGCTCTCGCGCAGGCTCGTCAGATACTCCTTGCCCACGCAGTCACGCATCACCTCGGGCATCTTGCCCGGGCAGGTGTCATCCACCAGCAGCTTGATATGCATCTCGGCCTTGCCGCGCAGACGCTCGACATTGGCCTGGAAGTGGCGCTGGTTCGAACGCACCGAGCGCCGCAGCGCATCGTCGTCCTGGAATACGGTGTTGAAACGGAAGGGAAGCACGGTCGACAGCTTGAAGCAGTCGGCGATCACGCGAGCATGATCTTTCTGTGCCTGCTGGTTCATCTTTTCGGGTGTGCCTTCGGCAGGATCATGCTCCGAAACCACGACAGCGAGATCGCTGGCAGGGAACAGGAAGATCTGGTTGCTCAGGACGCCTGTAATGCCTTCGAGGGGAACTGGTCTGCGATGACGTAAAAGTTCGGGAAAAGCCTGTTTCTCTGCGATGCAGTAGGCATACCATGCCATATGAACGACACTCCACGTACGCCGGCGGATTCGTGCCGCCTGGCTTTTATTAAGTACCTTGCGTGTTGACTACAACTGGCCTTAGCCCGAAACTTCAGCGTGTCGATAATCGCGCTTAAGCACGAGCCGTTGCAGATACTATTCCCGTCAATAGTGGATTGGCAAGACCATTTCGCAGAATATTCATCGCATCGTGTAGACGGGAAAGCCACGGATATGCTTTTCCATATCTGGCCGCTCATTCTCAACCAAAACCCACAGAAAAAGCCGCTCCGAGCCAGCGTTTACCGATCGATTAATCCCGCCCCTACGGCCCGGAAAGCTACTTTTTGTTCAGCGAAAAGATGAAGTACGTCGCCGTCGTCGTCCCGGCATTGCGGAAGCCGTGAAGCTCATTCGGAGCCGTGTACCCCACGCTACCCGGCGTCAGCGTATGGTGCGTATCCCCGATCATGAAGTCGATCGTCCCCTCGCGCACCAGGATGAACTCCACATGCGGATGCTGGTGAGCCGGATGCGGCATCGCCCCCGGTGCCAGCGTCGTCTCATGCAGCTCCACCAGCTCGCCGCCATTCACCGGTACCACGCCGTTCAGAATGTCATGCGTCGGCGCGCCTCCATCGGAGTAACGCACCGGCATCTCCTCCAGCACAAACGCCGCCGAGTGATCGAGCGACGTCTTCAGACTGTTCTGCGTCTTCGGCAACGCCGTCGCAGCAGTCTGTGCGCCTGCAGTAGAGGAAAGCCCAAGCGCCGTCAGCGCCAAACCAAGGTCAAGACAAAGAGTGCGTCGTGTGATCTCGCTCATGCCGGAAATAGTACTCCTGTTTAACACAGTTAGGCGCGGTCAAGTGCAGCAGTAATCGTCACTTCCGTGGCAGTGATGTTGCCAACGCTGACACCGAAGGCCGAGCACATAGGTCTGGCACCCCTGGAGCAGCTTCCACCTGTCTTCGTCTGCCGTTCTGTGACGTCTGTCCCTGTTTTTTCATACGTTGGGCTTTAGCCCAACGTACCGGAGGAAGCAGGGGCCTTCAGGCCCCTGAATTAAAGTATGTGGAAAGGGGCTTTAGCCCCGGGCTTTTGCTGTTGCTTGTGGGTGGGTGCAGGCTTCAGCCCGCACATTTCAACTCGCCAAAGAACTGGGCTTTAGCCCCTGAGGTATTCCAAAAACTCAGGCCGTCCGAACAGCCTTCGTCCGCCACTTGAACCGCACACCCGCCAGACGCATCACAAAGCACGCCACGATCCCGATCGGCGTCGCCACGCTCGCCGCCACACCGAAGTGCAGCATCAGCAGAAACAGCAGCGCCGAGGTCGCCGCCGCCGTGGCATACGGCTCGCCGTGTTCAAAGACAGCCGGCGTGCGTCCACTGAAAACATCGCGGATCGATCCGCCACCCACCGCCGTCATCACACCCAGCAGAAGACACGGCAACAGGCTCAGCCCGGCATTCTGCGCGCGCGTCGACCCCGCAATCGCAAAGAACCCCAGCGCCAGCGCGTCAACCACCAGCATCGTCCGCTGCATCCTCACGCCCATGTTCGAACCGAAGAGCAGACCGGCCAGCGCGCCAATCAGCGCAATATAGAGATACTTCGGATTCTCCAGCGACAGCGGCAATCCATTCTGGATCAGCACATCACGCGCAATCCCGCCGCCTACGCCCGAGATCAGTCCAAGCCCGATCACGCCGACATAATCAAAATGAAATTTGGTATCCCGCCGTGCCGCCAGCGCTCCGCCCAGTGCGCCCACCCCCACGCCGGAGTAGTCGATCAGCGTGAACAGCGATGTGGTATTGATGTGTGGCGGCGCAGGGATCATGGCGTTCTTTCTTGCAGTCACTACCGCTTATTTTTGTCATTCCGGCGAAAGCCGGAATCTGCTTCTCTGCCGGAACTGTCAATGCGCCATGACATCGACGCGCAGCACCTAATGCGCGCGTAGAACGTAAACCATCACAGCCATGATCACCAGCAGCACAACTCCCGTGCCTCCCAGAACCTTCACCCAAAGAGTGAGCGACGACATCTCCCGCTCCACACTCTCCACGCGGCGCTCCGAGTGTTCCAGCGCCATCCGCAGCCGCTTGACCTCTTCTTCCACGCCGACGATCTGCAACGTCTGATCCTGCAGCTGGCGCAGCAAAGCCTTGTTCGCCTTCGTCACCTCATCCAGATGCCCATGCACCTCGGAGAGATCGACAGGAGCCGCCGCAGCCGCGCCGCCCACCAGCATCGTGCTGAATGTAGTGCCCGCGAGCACCTTCTCCAGGATGGGGATCAGTCTCGCTAAATGCGGTGCCAGATCCATGAACTGTTGATAGAGCCGTTTGATCTGCATGGTGAAAGTCTACGCCTCGATCTTTGATTGTCGCCGCATCTGCAGCACTACATTTACGATGCCGAAAACCACCATCGCGGCGACGATCGACTGCGACCACACGCAGTAGATACACCACTTCTCCAGTACCGTCGCCTCGGTGTACGAAAGATACCCGGCAAAACCACAGCCGCCCAGCGCCGCCAGCAGAAAGAGCCGGTCACGCCCAAAGGCGATCAGCAAAAGCATCACCGCATAGCCGATGATGCCCAGCTCTGCCACCGGCACACTGTGCCCGGCCGGCGGATTCGGATTGTCCCACGTCGGCTTCGGCGACGGCGGAAAGACCGCAAAGCGCGAGTGATTCACCGTCCCGCAATCCCACTTCTCCGAGACCGCACAAGGCGGCGCCTCACTCGGATCCATGAAGTGGATCTTCAGTGCCATCGAAGACACAACAATGCCGGCCACCGCCAGCAAGCCAAGCAGAACCCGCAGAGCAATCTTCATGCAGTGATTGTACTTTTTCTACGTCATCCTGAGCGCAGCGAAGGACCCCTGTAGTTGCTTTTATCGTTGCACTACATACAGCCTTATGAAGGCCTTTGGCTTTACGCCTTGATTCCCTGATACAGCCCCGCCACGCCAAACGTATACGGCGTCCACTGCACGCTGTAAAAATGCGCGTGCTCCATCCGGTTCAACATATCCGGAGGCTGCGGAAACCGCGCCACGCTCGCCGGCAGATAGCTGTATGCACTTCCATCGCCGGAGACGCGCCGCCCGATCCACGGCAGCACATGCTCAAAGTACTGCAGGTACATCTTGCCCAGCATGCCGCCCGGCTTATTGCACTCCAGGATGCCCAGCATGCCTCCCGGCTTCAGCACGCGATGCAGCTCGCGTAGCGCCGCGTCATAGTTCGCCAGGTTGCGAAAACCAAACGCCGACACGATCAGATCCAGCGACCTATCCGGCAGCGGGATCTGCATCGCATCCGCTTCGATCGGTTCCACCGCATCCGCATATCCTGCCGCGCGAAACTTCTCCACGCCGCGCGAGAGCATCTGCTGCGAAAAATCCAGCGCGATCACCTTTTCGCCGCCCTTCGGACGGTACTTCAGCAGCGCTAGCGTCATATCCCCGGTGCCGCAGCAGAGATCGAGCACGCGTACATCCGGCTGCTTCAGTACATAATCGAAGGTCTTCGCCGCGCGCCACCACCACACGCGATCCATGCTGCCCGAAAGCAGATGGTTCAGCATGTCGTAGCTCGGCGCAATGCTGTCGAACATGTCGCGGACCTTCTCCGCAGCCTCAGCTTCATTCTGTGCACCTTCAGGGAGTGCACCCTTCGCTGAGACCGGCTTCGCCACTTCATGTTCCGTAGAAGAGCTCACTGTGCGACCTGCTTCATCACCGCAAACATATCCTCGATGCCGCTCAGCAACTCGGCCTCGCTGACATCGGTCACAGTCACGGTTGCGCCAATCTTCACCGGCAGCACAAACCGTTTCACGCCACCGCGATTCTTCTTGTCCCCGCTGGTCAGCGCCGCAATCTTCTTCGCCGGCATGCGGAACTCCGGCAGCGGACCGTACGCCAGCGCCAGCGCGATCATCCGCCCAGCCTCCTGTGCCGTGATCAGCCCGCGCCCCGCCGCAATCATTAACGCGGCAACCATCCCCCAGCCGACGGCCTCGCCATGCAGCATCTTCTTGTAAGCCGTCGCCGCCTCAATCGCATGTCCTACGGTATGCCCGAAGTTCAGGATCATGCGCAGTCCGCTCTCACGCTCGTCGATCGCGACCACATCCGCCTTCATTTTGACCGATGCAGCGACCACATACCCCAGCGCCGCAGCATCACCGCGCAGCACCGCAGCCGAGTTCTTCTCCAGATACGAAAACAGCTTCGCATCGCGGATGATCCCCGCCTTCACACTCTCCTGCAGGCCAGCGCGCAGCTCCCGCGGAGGCAACGTGCCCAGCACATCGATATCCGCAAACACCGCCAGCGGATGATTGAACGCTCCAACCAGGTTTTTCCCCCGCGCAAGATTCACACCTGTCTTGCCGCCCACGGACGAATCCACCTGCGCCAGCAGCGTCGTCGGAATCTGCACATAGCGAATGCCGCGCATATAGATCGCCGCCAGAAATCCCGTCACATCTCCCACAATGCCGCCGCCCACGGCCAGCAGCAGGGAATCGCGATCCGCACCCGCAGCGGCAAGCTCTTCGCAGAGCCGCTCCATCGTCCCCATGCGCTTGTGCGACTCACCCGGCGGAATGAAGAGCACGGTCGGCTTGTCCTTGAACGATGCGGAGACCTGCTTACCCCAAAGCCCCCAGATCGCGGGAGACGTCACCACAAAGACGCGCGGCAGTTTTTTATTCGTCAGCGCGGTGCAGCGCGCAGCAAGATTCTTCAACAGCCCCGGCCCAATCACCACGGGATACTGCACACTCGGAGTCTTTACCTGAATCGTCGGCATCTCTTTATCGTAACGCGCCATGCCGTTGTGGCACGAACCGGGTGGGTGCGGCCTTCAGGCCGCACACAAACTCCCACAAAGATCGGCCTTTAGCCCCTGAAGTAATCCAGCTCAACAACGTGCCGCAAATCCGTCAGGAGGTTCCCTTCTCTATACTTAAATCCATGCCGCAAGCTGCACCGCAAGCCGCCGCTGAGACTACTGACTACCTCGTTATCGGTGCCGGCATCGCCGGCCTCCGCGCCGCGATAGCGCTGGCGCGCAAAGGCCGCGTCCTCGTCATCACCAAAGAGCAACTCGCCGAATCAAACACCGCCTACGCGCAGGGCGGCATCGCTGTCGCCATGGGCGGCAGTGAAGACGTCGCCCTCCATCTCGAAGACACCCAGAACGCCGGCGACGGCCTGGTCAACAGCACCGCCGCCGCCGTCCTCGTCGAGCAGGGCCCCAAGCGCGTGCAGGAGCTTCTCGACTGGGGCACGAACTTCGACCGTGAGAGTGGGGAACTGATGCTCACCCGCGAAGGCGCCCACTCCCTCCCGCGCATCCTCCACGCCAACGGCGACGCTACCGGCCGCGAGATCGCGCAATCCTTGCTCCGCATCGCAAAGCAGGAACAGAACATCACCCTCGCCGAGTGGACCACCTGCGTCGACCTGATCGTCCGTCATCAGCGCGTCATCGGCGTCACATTGCTCGACCGCGAAGGTAACGTGCGCAACGTCTATGCCCGCGCCACATTGCTCGCATCCGGCGGCGCTGGTCAGGTCTACTCGGATACAACCAACCCCGCTGTCGCCACGGGCGACGGCATCGCCATGGCTTACCGCGCCGGCGCCGCCGTGGCCGACATGGAGTTTTTCCAGTTCCATCCCACAGCGCTCGCCCTGCCGAATGCGCCGCGCTTCCTGCTCTCCGAGGCTCTCCGCGGCGAAGGCGCCTATCTGCTCAACGCGCAGCAGGAGCGCTTCATGCAGAAGTACCATCCCCAGCTCGAGCTCGCCCCCCGCGACGTCGTCGCCCGTGCCATCGTGCGCGAAGGAACGCCTGCAACAGGAAAAGAGCAGCTACCCGTTTACCTCGATATGCGCCACGTCACCGGCGTCGATCTCGCTGCGCGCTTCCCCGGCATCAGCGCCTTCCTGGCGAAGTACAACCTCTCGCTGCAAAAAGACCTGATCCCCATCCGCCCCGCCGCCCACTATCTGATGGGTGGCGTGAAGACCGACATTCACGGCCGCACCTCTCTCGCCGGCCTGTACGCAGCCGGAGAGGCCGCTTGCACCGGCGTCCACGGCGCCAACCGCCTCGCCAGCAACTCTCTGCTCGAAGGCCTCGTCTTCGGCGCCGCCGCCGCAAACGCAATGCTGGAAGACAACACGCAGGAAGACATGGAGTTCGACGTCGCCGTCACACCCCGTCCAGCGGCAACAACGCACACCGGCGAACAGACCGAAAAGTGGATCGCCAACCTGCGCGCCCTGATGTGGAAGCACGCCGGCCTCCTCCGCGGTGCAGAAGGCCTCAATCGCGCCAAGCTCGCTCTCGAAGAGATGGCCTTTGAGATTCCCCGCGGACACACCCGCCGCGCCATCGAAGCCCGCAACCTGCACCAGGCCGCCATGCTGATGGTTGAAGCCGCCATCGCCCGCCAGGAGAGCCTCGGCGCGCACTACCGCAACGACTATCCTCAGCGCGACGACAAAAACTTCCGCAAACACTCCATCCTCGAACGCGGCAAGCTCCGCTTCGAAGCAATGTAGTTCACTGGAATCGGTGGATTAGGCCGCTACGCGCGGCTTGATCTTTGTCAGCGCGCTTGTCTTCGCCGTGCGCAGATCGTACTCGTTCTGCAGATTCATCCAGAACTGCGCCGGCAGTCCGAAGTACACGCCCAGCCGCAACGCCGTATCGGCGGAGATAGCACGTTTGCCGCGCACAATATCGTTCACGCGCGGAGCTGGAACGTTCAACTCCTTCGCTAGCCTGTAAGCCGAAAGTCCAAATGGCTCCATAAACTCCGTCAGCAGGATGTCGCCGGGATGAATTGCAAATGTCTTTGTCATCATGCCCTCTAGTGATAGTCCACAATCTCTACGTCATGCGCATTGTTGCCGCGCC